>Ga0335077_10004138_pt1 | contig 17683 bp, 12 predicted proteins | sample Lox_Sample_31_FD_207151 | JGI IMG/M metagenome (GOLD analysis project Ga0335077, IMG submission 207151) | Soil microbial communities from Loxahatchee National Wildlife Refuge, Florida, United States - Lox_Sample_3.1 | ecosystem: Environmental > Terrestrial > Soil > Wetlands | place: USA... | reverse complement strand
CCTCGCGGCACGATGAATTTGCGCTATCAACCCGGCGACTTCGCCATCCGGGCCGTTGGCGGAAAGAAAATCAAAGTTATCGTCATTGTTCCGCAACAAATCGTCACCCGCACCGCCATCGTTGCGACGAAGGTTGAAGACGGTGAAATTGTCGCCGACACGAAACGCGACATTCTCAAGCTCGTTGTGGTGGAACGGCACCGGGCTACGGGCAACGTCGGCGTCGGCTTCGTGCGCGGCTTCAAGCTCAATCGCGGTGCCATCGGCTCCACTGTTGCGCACGACGCGCACAACGTTGTCGTCGCTGGCACGAACGACGCGGACATCCGATTCGCCATCCAGCAACTCGAGCGGATGCAGGGCGGACAGGTCGCCGTGGCCAACGGCAAGGTCAAAGCCGCGTTGCCGTTGCCCATCGCGGGATTGGTCTCCGACCGGCCGTTGCCGGAAGTCGTTCGCGGCATTGCGGATTTGAACCTCGCCGCCCACGCCTTGGGCTGCGAATTGGCGGCTCCTTTTATGACCCTCTCGTTCTTGAGCCTTTCACCCATTCCCGCACTGAAGCTCACCGATCAAGGACTTATTGATGCGGTCAAAATGCAGCGCACGACGCTCTTTGCTACGGCTTGAGATTAGCCGTAACTCTCCCTCTCCGCCGCGAAGCGGGGGAGAGGGCCGGGGTGAGGTGGCGCTTTTGGACTGCGCCGGCAGAGCGCAGCGGCGACGGCGCTTTCGAACTTGACGCGGGCGTGAACACGCGAAAGGTTCACCTCGAAGGCGGTGTCGCGCTCCGCTTGCCACCCGCACTCCAAAACTTGGCGGCATCCGGACGCCCTTCGGGGATTCTACGTGCGCGCTGCGACCCGCTGGTTGAACTCTTCGATCAACTGATCGAAATACGCAACTTCGTCTTCAAACAACTCACGCCAGTAATCGGGATTCCATTGCGCGTTCAATTCCGCCAGAGTTTTCCCCTGCTGCTCGACCCAGGTGTAATATTTCAAATTGTGAATCGCCCTGCGTTCGGGATAGGTCAGTTCCTTGAAAAAGTCCACGCTTTGATGTGCCAGCGGGCCGGCAAAGTCGGCGACCGCATCCTGCGCGCGATACGTCCCCTGCCCTGCTCGCAACTCCTCCACGCGCGAGCCGTAAAGCTCGGTCGAGTCGGTGAAGATGGTGAAAATCACGTCACGCTCGCCGAGCTCAAAATATTTGGCGGTTTTGATAGCGGCGAGCAGGTTGCAGATGCCGGAAATGCCGAGCAGCGCCAGTGATTTTAACTCGCCCGCCTTCACACCGAGCGATGCAAGATGCTTCTGGCCGGCGGGTTCGTTGAACAGGCGCAGGGTGCGCATGCAATCCTCATCATCAATCGCCGCCACGCAGTCCGTGTTGCGGACGTTGTGAACCCAGGGAACATGCTTGTCGCCGATGCCTTCGATGCGATGATCGCCAAAGCCGTTCATCAACAGCGTCGGGCATTGCAGCGCTTCGGCGGCGACGATTTTCAGGCCCGGATGTTTCGTCTTCAAATAATCGCCCGCGGCGATGGTGCCGGCGGAACCCGTCGCGGAAACAAACGCCGCCGCGCGCAATTGTAGCCGCCGACGTAAGGAGGCGGATATGCCAGCATTGCCCTTCCGCCTCGTCACCTCGGCGGCTACGTCTGCGTTCAACTCCTGAAACACCTCCTCCACTGCCGGCCCGGTCACGTTGTAATGCCAGATCGGATTACCGAATTCCCCGAACTGGTTGAAGATGACGTTCTTCGGGTCGCGCTTGAGTTCCCAGCATTTGTCGTAAATCTCTTTCACGTTCGATTCGCAGCCGGGGGTAGCGATGATTTCGGCGCCGATTTTTTTCAGCCACTCAAATCGTTCGCGCGACATCTGCTCGGGTAGAATCGCGATGGCCGTGCAGTCCAGCAGTGCACAATCGAACGCGCCGCCGCGACAATAATTTCCTGTCGAAGGCCATGCCGCCTTGTGCTGCTCGGGATTGAACTCGCCACTCACCAATCGCGGCACCAGGCAGCCGAACGCCGCGCCGACCTTGTGCGCGCCGGTCGGAAAATATTTTCCAACCAGTCCGACAATGCGCGATTTCACACCGGTGATCGCGGGCGGAATCTCCAGATAATTCACGCCTCCGTAGAGGCCGGTCTTCACGTCGTTTTTCCACGAGATGCGGAACAGATTGACCGGGTTCACGTCCCACAATCCGACGCCTTTGAGCTTGCGTTGGATAGACGGCGGGATGCGCGACGGGTCACGCAACTGCGCAAACGTTGGCAACACGATGCCCCGCTCACGACACCGCTTCGCCGTCTTGCGGATGACGTCCGGATGAAGTTTTTTTATGATTTTTGACACATCAATCCTTTGCCAATTTGTTCAGCACTGCCGGGAAATCCTTTATTCGGGCCATCAAAATCATCGCGGCGATGACGAACGGTTTGAAGCTCGCCTCGCGATACGTCGCGATGCGGTATTGCTCGAACACGTCCGCGGCCACTTCGCCCTCCGCGCAGCTCACGCCCGAAATGTCCGCCGGCAGACAGTGCAGGTAGAGCGCCTGGCCGTGCTTCGTGAGTTTCATTTTCTTCGCGTCGCATTCCCAGTTCTTGAAGCGCGCGTTGTTCGCGAGACATTCCTTCTCCAGCGCCTTGAGGCCGTCGCGGTCGCCCTTCTGCAACAATGGCGTGCGGCGTTGCATCACGCTGTAGGCCGCCCACGATTTCGGATACACCACGTCCGCGTCGCGGAAGGATTCTTCCATGCTGTTCACGACCTGGAACGAGCCGCCGCTCTTCTTCGCGTTCCTGCCGGCCAGTTCGACAACATCGGGAATCAATCCGTAGCCCTCTGGATGCGCGAGCATCACGTTCATGCCGAAGCGGGTCATCAAGCCGATGACGCCCTGCGGCACGGACAGCGGTTTGCCGTAACTCGGCGAATACGCCCAGCTCATCGCGATTTTTTTGCCGCGCAGATTTTCCAGCGACCCGAAATGCCGCTTCAGATGGACCAAATCCGCCATCGTCTGCGTCGGATGATCAATGTCGCACTGCAAATTGATCACGTTGGGCCGCTGATGCAGCACGCCGTGGTCAAAACCTTCCTGCACGTCGGCGGACACTTCGCGCATGTATTTGTTGCCCTCGCCGAGATACATGTCGTCGCGGATGCCGATGACTTTGGCCATAAACGAAATCATGTTCGCCGTTTCGCGCACGGTTTCGCCGTGGGCGATCTGCGATTTCTCCTCGTCCAAATCCGCAAGGCCGAGGCCCAGCGCGTTCGCTGCCGACGCGAAGCTGAAGCGCGTGCGGGTTGAATTGTCGCGGAAAATGGAAATCGCCAGCCCGGTGTCGAACACGCGGAACGGCTTGCGCGCCGCGTGCAATTCCGACAGGCACTCCGCGACGAGCGTGAGTGCGCTGATGTCGGCGTCGGACTTTTCCCACGTCAGCAGGAAGTCCTTGCCGTAAGTGTCGGTTGTCAATTTCGCGAGTTCAGCGAGGTGTTTCTTTAGCGAGTTCATTTTCAAAAGTGTCAGGCGATGGCAGGTTCAGCCGGTTTGCGCGTTTGCGCTTCGCGTTGGTAGTACGGTGCAGCTTTCTCGATAGCGTTAATGATCTGCTGGTAACCGGTGCAGCGGCAAAGGTTCTTGAAAATCGCCTGTCGAATCTGATCACGCGTCGGACGGGGGTTGTTCAGCAGGAATGCGTGCGCGGTCATCACCATGCCGGGCGTGCAAAAGCCGCATTGGATCGCGCCGCAATCCACGAACGCCTGTTGCAACGGATGCAGCGTGCTGTCCGATGCAGCCAGACCTTCAATGGTCAGAATCCGCTGGCCGGCGAAATCTTTGACGCGCTTGACGCAAATCCGCATTGGTTCGTCGTTCACGAGGATGGTGCAGGCGCCACACGCGCCGATGTCGCAGGCGTTCTTCGCGCCGGTCAGGTCGAGGTCTTCGCGCAGGAATTCCACGATGCGCTTTTCCATTGCGCTTGCGGGAACCTCGACTTCTTTGCTATTGACGAAGAGTTTCATAAAGAACCCTCTACATGAAGCGAAAGATGGTGGAACGTACACCTCACCCCGGCCCTCTCCCCACCGGCTCCGCAGACTCCGCCGACGCGGAGAGGGGGATAGCAGGCGAAAGCTCTCGTCATTGCGAATGATCGTCTGGCAAATCCCGTGCTCACAAATTCGAAAGGGACGACGTGCGATTCTCCCTCTCCCATTGGATGGGAGAGGGCCGGGGTGAGGGCGTTTTGAAAACAAAATTTCATTTGCAACCCTCCTCGCACGCGGTCGGTTCAGGCTGCGCACCCAGCTTGATTGGCAAGGAAAAATGCCGCACGCCGGTCGCGTTGAAAATCGCGTTGGCGATCGCCGGCGCGAGGATTTCATTGGCCGGTTCGCCGATGCTTTTCGCGCCGCTCGGTGAAACCGGGTCGGGATTCTCGACGATGATGGCCTTCATCTCGGGCAAATCCATCGAGCGCGGGGTGCGATACGTGTTCAGGTTGAGCGTGGTCATCTTGCCGCCGGGCGCTTTGATCTCTTCATGCAACGCGTACCCTGTGCTCATCGCCATGCCGCCGTAAATTTGCCCGCGCACCATCTCCGGATTCACCGCGCGGCCCACGTCATGCGCCGCGACGGCATTCAGCAGTTTTACCTTGCCGGTCCGCTTGTTCACGGTCAGCTCGACGGCCTGACAGCCGTAAACCCAGGTAAAATACGCATCGCCCTGGCCAGTGTGCTCGTCCCAGGTCACCCGCGGCGCTTTGAAGACGCCGAAAGCGAACGGGAATTTCTGCATCAGCCACATCTCCCGCATCGCGTCGGCGAAGGCGATGCGGTCGGCGTCCGATCTCCCAACAATGAAGTTGTCTTTGAATCGGACTTCGTTGGCTGCGCAATGCAACTTTGCGCAAAAGGCCTCGGCAATTTTCTGTTTCAACTCGCGTGCCGCCAGCGTGACCGCACCACCGCCCATGATGGTGGCGCGCGAGGCGACGGTCGTGCCGCTGTCGGGGATGTTCGAGGTGGAAGAGCGGCGATAGCGAATGCGATCCAAGCCGACGCCCAGCTCCTCGGCGCAAATCAGACACATCGCGGACTCCGCGCCCTGTCCGTTTTCGTGCATTCCACATTCGAGCAAAATCGAGCCATCGGCCTGTGCGTTGATGATGGCCGCGCAAAAATCCACGCCCTCCGCGCCGAGACTGACGCCGCGATAACTCATCGCCAGGCCGATGCCGTAGAGCTCGTCACTTTGCAACGTGCTGCCGCGCGTCCCGCCGGCAGAACCATCTTTAGTTTGTTCTTCCGGCAAGATGCCGGAAGCACGTTTAAAGTGGGCGCACCGCGCGAGTTTCTTTTCGTAATCAATCTCGCGCAGCACGGTGTCGAGCACCTGTTCCATCGCGACCTTGTGGCCGTCGAGTTTTTGGCCGGTGATCGTGACGCTGCCCTGCCGCACCATGTTGCGCCGGCGGAACTCGATTCCTGAAAGGCCGACCTTTTCCGCTGCCATCTCGACGACCTGTTCGATGATGAAATTCATTTGCGGCGAGCCGAAGCCGCGCATCGCGCCGGTGACGACGTTGTTCGTGTAAACGCCGAAAGTGTCGCAGTGGACGTTTTCAACGACGTACGGTCCGCAGCATTGGACGGTCGAGCGCCACGTAACCCAGGGCGTGACCGAGCAATATGCGCCGCCGTCTGCAATGATTTTGCATTGAACGGCGGTGATGCGCCCTGCCCGGTTCACACCCATTTTGTAGTAAACGCGGTAGGGATGACGTTTGTAGCTTTCCCGGATAGACCAGTCGCGCCGGTACATCATCTTCACCGGGCGACCGAGCAGCTTCGCGGCGAGGGCCGTGCGGGCGCAAACGATGGCCGCCGTGTCGTCTTTGCCGCCAAAACCGCCGCCCATCGGCGTGCCGATAATTTCAACCTCCGACAGAGCCACGCCGAGACACGCCGCCACAAACCGCCGCGTGCTGAACGGATGTTGCATGCTGCCATAAACTTCGATGACGCCGTCCGTCGAGCGCGGCACACAAACCGCCGCTTCGGTTTCCAGGTAGGCGTGTTCGACCGTTTGCGTTTGAAACTTTTCCTCGATGACGAAATCAGCTTGCTTAAAGCCTTCCTCGGCATTTCCGCGCCGGACGACGTGGGTATTGATGAGGTTTGTGCCGTGGTTTTCGTGGACCAGGACCGCATCGGGCTTCAGAGCTTCTTCGGGGTCGAGTACGGCAGGCAACGGCGTGGCATCCACTTTCACCAGTTGCGCTGCGCGGACGGCGGTGTCGCGCGACTCGGCGACAACAATCGCCACGACGTCGCCGTGGTAACGAATCTTGTCATCGGCGAAGATGCGAAAATCACGAATGATCTGGCCGAAGCGGTTAACGCCAGGCACGTCCTTCGCCGTCAGCACGCGGACAACGCCCGGAATTTTTTCAGCGACTTCGGTGTCAATTGCTTTGATCCGCGCGTGAACGAAATCCGAGTACACCGGTGCGGCATGAAGGACATTGGTGAACTTCAGGTCGTCGGTGAACTTCGCCTTGCCGGTGACCTTGGCGTAGGCATCGTTGCGCCAGCATTTTTGTTGCGTGGCAGTGTTCATGCACTTCGGATTTTGGATGTCCCGTTCACCTGGCCTTTGGCCACCCTCTCCCCGTTTGAGCGGGGCGAGGGGCGTTTAGTTTGTGTTAACGTGGCTTGGACTCCAACCAGCGTAGGCTCGACCGCCTTTGGCAATTGAATATTGCGCATCGCAGTCTCGACATCCTTAAGCCCGTGGCCGGTGATGAGCAACACAATCTGTTCTTTGCGGCCGAGGCGCTTCGAGCCGCGCAGTTTCTTGAGCGCAGCGACCACGGCCGAACTCGCCGGTTCGGCGAAGATGCCGGTCGTCGCCGCCAAAAGGCCTTGCGCCTGCAAAATCTCGTCGTCGCTGACCGTGATGGAAAACCCGCCGCTCTCCAGCACAGCCTTCCGCGCCAGGTGCGCGTTCGACGGAACGGAAACCGAAATCGAATCAGCAATCGTGTCCGGATTCGCCGCGTTCCCGTAGATGCCGGACTCGATATAGTGATGGATGGCGTTGGACCTTTCGGTCTGAACGCACACCAACCGCGGCGTCCGTGAAATCAAGCCCGCCGACTTCAAATCGCAAAACGCCTTGTGGACGCCGCTGATGATCACGCCGTCGCCGACGGGAACCAGAATCGCGTCCGGCACACGCCAAGAATTCTGTTGCCAGATTTCCAGCCCGACGGTTTTCTTGCCTTCGATGGTGAGCGGATGATACGCCGTGTTGCGATTCAGCCCGCCACGTTTCGCCGTGTATTCAAGCGAGAGGCGAAAAGCGTCGTCATACGTGCCGCGCACCGGGATGACCATCGCGCCGTAGAGAATCATCTGCACGAGCTTCGGCTTTGGCGCGTTCTCCGGGACAAAAATGAGCGCGCGTTTTTGCGCAGCGGCACAAACGGCGGCCAACGCGCTGGCGGCGTTGCCGGTGGAAGCGGTGACCACAGTCTTCTCCAGGAGCCGATTGGCCTCGGCCACGACGAGAAACGACGCACGGTCTTTGAGTGACGCGCTGGGATTCAGCCCGTCATTTTTTAACCAGAGGTTGTCGAAGTCGAATCGCTTGCCGAGCGCTTTGGTTTTAAAAAACGGTGTATTACCGACGGAAATCGGCGGGAAAAATTTCTCTTCGACAGCCGAGAACAGAGACCAATCTGGATTCGCTTTGCTGAATTTCTTCCGAATCACCGTGTAGTCGAACTGCGCCGACAGCACGCCGAGCAGCGGGATGCCGGGGCGATAGTCGCGCGCACACAACGGACAGAGGTAACGCACCTCATCACGCTGGTAGCGGCGGCCACAATTGCTGCACTGGTAAACGAATTCGGTCATTCAGATTTTTCCATTTAGTTTGGCGACGAACGCCGCATAGAACGCCACCGCGGCGCTCAGGTGTTCGACCGGGCAGGCTTCGTTGGCTGCATGGGCATAGACCTCATTGCCTGGACCGAGGCCAAAGACAGGAATGCCCTTCATGCCGGAAATCGCTACGCCGTTCGTGCTGAACGTCCACTTGTCCACGAGCGGTTTCCGGGCAAGCACGCCGGTGTAGGCGGCAACGGCGTCTTTCAGGTACGAAGATTCTTCCGCGAGCGCCCAGGTCGGATAATATTTTTCTGTTGGATACACCTTGCCTGTGTAAGCCGCTTGTTCGTACTTCAGCACGTAAACTTTCGCATCGGGATAACCGGCGCGTGCGGCGGCATCCTGCAGTTCAGCCACAGCACTTTCCCTGGTTTCACCCAACGTGAGGCGACGATCGAGATAGACACTCGCCCCATCCGCCACCGAGCACTGGGATGGCGCGGATGACTTCACTTCTGAAATGGTGACTGTGCCTTTGCCGAGGAATGGGTCGCTTTTGAGCCGTTCGTTAAGCTTTTCAACTTCGAGCGCAATGCGCGCGATTTTGTAGATGGCGTTGTCGCCTCGTTCGGGGGCGGAACCATGACAACTCCGGCCCTTCACTTCGACGCGAATCTCCATGCGCCCGCGATGACCGCGATAGATATTCAGGTTGGTCGGCTCGGTAATAACAACCAGCTCAGGCTGGAGCTTTTCGACGTTCAGCAGGTACTGCCAGCACAAGCCGTCACAATCCTCCTCCATAACCGTGCCGGTGAAATAAATCGTGAACAAATCGTTCAGGCCGAGTTCCTTGATGAGCTTGCCGGCGTGAATCATCGTAGCCACGCCGCCCTTCTGATCCACTGTGCCGCGACCCCAAATCTTTCCGTCCATTACAAATGGCTTGAACGGATCGAAATCCCATTGCGACAAATCGCCGGGATAAACCGTGTCCACGTGGCCATCGAACGCAATGACACGCTTACCCCTGCCGATCCAGCCAATGACACTGCCGAGCCCATCAACGCGGATTCCGTCGAAGCCGATTTTCTGCATCTCCTTCCAAATGGCAACGATCACGTTTTTCTCCTTGGAGGAAAAAGACTGCGTGCGGACAAGGTCGGTCAGAAAGCGGGTGGTGTCCGGCTCCATCGCTTTGGCGCGATCCCGAATGAGTTCGTAAGTAATCGGTGTCGTTTGTTTCTTTGTTTTCATGTTTGTCTTCACATTCTTTTCCATAAAGCCTTTGCCAGCTCGCGGGCGCGTGCGTTCACTCGCGCTTCGTCGAGATTCAGCGCGAGCTTCCGGTTCGCCATCAGCACACGACCGCCGACGATGGTCGTGTCCGCTTCAATCTGGGAAATCCCGAATACGAAATGCCCGAGCACATTTTCACTTTGCAGCGGAGTCGGCGGATCGTAATCGAAAATCGCAATGTCTCCGGCAGCGCCTTCGCAAATCTCGCCGAAGCGCAGACCAAAGATGCGTCCGGCAATCCGGGGATTGTTCGCCAACAACGCGCTTGTCACTTCAGCGAAGCCGACCGACGGATTCTCCGCCCGCAAATGCTGGGCCCAAAGCCCGACCCGCACTTCTTCAAGCATGTTCGCGGTCATGGCATCCGTGCCAAGGCCGACGAGGACGCCGCGCTTCGCTAATCCGATGACGTCCGCGATGCCGACGGCGTTGTTCAGATTCGATTGCGGGTTGTGGACCACCGCGGTTTTCGTTTCCGCCAGCAAATCCATTTCCCGCCGGTTGACGTGGACGCAGTGCGCCGCGATGGAGCGCGGGCCAAGAATTCCGAACTTGTCCAGTCGCTCAACTACTCGTTGGCCGCCGTGCCGCAACGTCCAATCCTGATCGCTCTGCGCCTCGGCGACGTGGACGTGAAAGCCGGCGTGCAGCTCGTGACCGAGGGAGGCGGCTTTCTCCAACGTGGCGTCGGAAATCGTGAACGACGCATGCAAACCAAAGAGCGTTTTCACGCGGGAATCATTCTGCCGCTGGCATTGGCGGATGAACCGCGCGTTCTCCGCCAATCCCTCATTCGCAATGCGCGCGCCGTCTCGGTCGGACAGTTCGTAGCAGAGGCAGGCGCGCAACCCGGTTTCCCGCACGGCCCGCTCAATCGCATCCAGCGAGCCCGCCACAGCACCGGGACTGGCATGATGATCAATCAAGGTGGTGGTACCGTGGCGGATGGAACCGAGCAACGCGATCAGCGCGCTGTAGTAGCAACCTTCCGTGGTCAACGCGGAATCCAGCCGCCACCAGAGATGCTTGAGGACCTCGTCAAAATTTTTCGAGGGCTTTGTCCGGGGCAGCCCCCGCGCGAAGCTGCTGTAGCAATGCGTGTGGGCGTTGATGAAGCCAGGCAGAACGACCTTGCCGGTCGCATTGATGCGTTTGCCGCGGAAGTTCCGGGTCGCGTTCCCCGGCGCGACCTTCGCCACCAAACCGTTCTCAATCAGAACCGAATAACCGCGCAGAACCCGGGAGGTTTTTCCCAGGGTCACCACCGTTCCATTCTCGATGAGCAACGAGTCGGGCATGGTTCAACTTTCCTTGAGCGCGGCCAGTTCCGGCGGCGTGCGGTCGCGCATGAAGATGGCGCCGGCAAAACATTTCTGCGCGCACAAAGAGCAGCCAATGCAACGACCCGGATCAAACATTGGCACGCCGCCACGGTCCAACGCAATAGCCTGGTACGGACAGCGAGTACAGTTGCCGCAATGCTGGCAGAGGGCGGCGACAACTTGCGGGAGTTGTTTCGTCGGTGACAGCGCGCCGAAATCGGTGATCGGGTTTGGCAACGCCGAACCAATGAGTTCCTTCACCGACCGGAAGCCGCGTTCCTCCATCAGATAGCTGAGGCCGGAATGAAGTTCGTCCACGCAGCCGAGGCCGTACTTCATCACGGCGGTGCAGAATTGCACGGTCTGCGCGCCGAGCGCGAGGAAGTTCGCGGCATCTTTGTAAGTCATCGCGCCGCCGTTGCCCGAGACGGTCACACCCAGGCGGGAAACCCTGGCGAGGGTGAGATTACTGACCGGCAAAACACCTTCGCCGGACATGCCAATGATTACGCCTTCTTCCCAGCGGCGGTTTGCCGCCTTGCGAAACGCGAGCGATGGAAAACTGTTGGCGAGCGTGACGCCGGCCTTCTTGTTCGGATGCCGGGCGAAAACTTCCTTGATGGCCTTGATAATTGGCTGGATTGCGGTAACGGCGGCGGTGAGCTTGAACAGTTTCGGGTTGTCGTCAGTGCTGGCTTCCATGACCCAATCGATAATCTTCGCCGTCAATTCGGCGTTTTGGGAAACAACGTCACCGTGCGTGCCGTCGCCTCCTTGCGGGCAGGACAGGCTGTATTCGACGCCCATCGCGCCCGCGTTCTGCAACTTGCGCGTGTTGGATTGCCAGACGGCCTGGTCCGCCTCATCGCGACCAGTGACCGGGCCGCCAGTCGAGGCGAGGGTGAGGCGATCAGGATACTCTTTCACCAGTTTTGCAACTTCGCGGCAGACACGATCGAGCGGATGGCCGGAGACGTTGTCGCAATTGCCATAGGTCGAACCCGTCAGCGCGAACATATAGCCGGCAGGAATATGAATCGGCACGTTGTCGAACGCCGTCTTCATCACGCCGCCGGACCAGCCGCGCTCGTACGCCGCGCGCATCTGCGCGTAACCGTCCGAGTGCGGCGCGGCAGAGAGCAGGAACGGTGAAAGTATCCTGCGCCCAAAGAAATCCGCGTCGAGCGGAACGGGGCGCAAAGGCACGCCCGTTAGAATCACGCGGCTCTTGGCTCGGTTCTTGAACCGTGGTTGCGTCTGGCCCCGAAGGAACGCGTCGGCCTCAGCCGCAGCGTTCTTGCCGCTGGCAACGGACTCCACCACTGTGGACGTGCCCAGCACCATATCGCCGGCGTAGAAAATGCCCTTGGCTTTGGTGACGGGCAGTTTGGGACGGCTGCCAATGGCGGAAACTACCAGATCGAACGCACGAAAGACCGGCGATTCTTTTTTGTTGACGATGAAGTTCTCGGCTCGCGAGTCCTTGCCGGCGGGCAACATCGTGCGCGCGATGCGAAGGCCGGTGACGCGTGCGCCACGATGAACGACCGCCAACGGCTTTGAACAAGTTGAAATCTCAACGCCATGTTCCAGCAGCATGTCGCGCTCGTATTGCGTCAGCGGCATATCCTGCTGGCGGCGGCGATAAATCAGTTCGACCGAAGTTGCGCCGAGACGTTTGGCCGTCGTTGCGCAATCCACGGCCACCGCTCCGCCACCGAGCACCGCGACCCATTCGCCTCTGAGTCTCAGCTTCGTCTGGTTTTCCAGAAACGTCTGCCATGGTAGCGAAAGTTCTTCGCCCGGAATTTTCAACTTGATTGGCTCGGTCAGACCGGCGCATACGATAACGGCATCATGTTTCGCAATCAGTTCCTCCGGGTCGGCTACGACCTGGCCGTACTTGAATTTAATGTCACCCAGCGTCTTCAGAAACGCGGTGTCTGCGCGCATGACCTGCTTGTTCAGCCGGAAATCCGGGATGAGATTCATCATGCCGCCCGGCTGTCGTTGCTGTTCGTAAACCGTGACGTGGTAGCCGAGCTGCGCCAGCACGCTGGCCGCGCCCAACCCCGCGGGACCGGCGCCAATAACACCGACGGTTTTATCATTCGACGGAGCGCGTTGGAACTTCGCCATTCCAACCTCGTTGGCCTTCTTGAGCACCGTGGCTTGAACTGCCGGAATCTCAATCGGCCGGTCGAAAGTCCGCCGGGCGCACGCCTTCATGCAGAAGTAATCCGGGCAGACCACGCCACAAACCCAGCCGAGCGGATTGGCGCCCATGATCATCGCGGCGGAACGTCGCAAATCGGATTTCCCGCCAACCCGGGCGGCCATGATGAAATCGGCTGGCGAACAATGCGCGGGGCAGGCTTCCCGGCAGGGCTTTTCCTCGCAATAGATACACCGCTCCAATTCCGCCCGGAACCGGGCATCGGTTAGAGAGCCGTCAGCTATTTTCATAAACCGCCGACTGTAGCAGCCATATTAGCATGCGGTCAAAACGGCCGTATCCCCACACGTTTCTTGGCCAGTGTTTAGCATTTTTTGATATGCAAGACTCTGGGATTGACACCCGCGGCCCGCCGGCGATTAGTAAGGCATGTCGGTCACTTTCCGCGACATCCAGGCAGCAGCGAACCGGATTGCGGGGCAGGTGATTCAATCGCCCTGCCCGCGTTCCATCCCGTTGTCTGAAGCCACGGGGTTAAATGTCTATTGCAAGCTGGAATACCTGCAACGGACGGGGAGCTTCAAGGAACGCGGCGCTCGTAACGCACTTCTGACGCTCCCGGCGAAACAGAAAAAACACGGCGTCGTCGCCGCGTCCGCAGGCAATCATGCCCTTGGCCTGTCTTATCACGGCCAGTTGCTCGGCATTCCGGTTACCGTCGTGATGCCCCGTTTTGCGCCTTTGATGAAAGTGGTGAATTGCCGGCGTCTGGGAGCCACGGTGGTGCTGCACGGCTCGGATCTGGCTGAGGCGCGCCAGCGCGCCAATGAAATCGCCGCCGAAAAAAACCTCCGCTACCTCAGCGGATACGATGACCCTGCCATCATCGCCGGACAGGGAACCCTTGGACTGGAGATTGCGGCGCAGGTTCCGGACGTTGAGGCGGTGATTGTTCCCATCGGCGGCGGCGGGCTGGTTGCTGGACTGGCTCTCGCCTTGAAAACCCTCAAACCACGCGTGCGCATCATCGGAGTGGAACCCGAACGTGCCGCCAGCTTCACGGCGGCGCAAGCTGCCGGTCGGCCGGTGCCGGTTGAAATTCAACCCACGCTCGCAGACGGATTGGCGGTGCCACAGGTCGGCAAACATGCCTTCGCCATCGCCCGCAAACTGGTGGATAAAACCTTGCTCGTTGGCGAGCATGTACTTGCACTCGCCATCTTGCGGCTCCTGGAACTTGAAAAGGCGGTGGTTGAAGGAGCCGGGGCCGCTCCGCTCGCTGCCTGCCTGGCAGGTCTGGTCCCGGAACTGAAAGGAAAGAATGTCGTGCTGCCGTTGTGCGGCGGCAATATTGACACTCCCATTCTCGGCCGGGTCCTGGAACGGGGTCTGGCCTCGGACGGGCGGCTTTGCCGCTTCACGGCAACGATCAGCGATCGTCCGGGCGGGCTGGCGCGGTTCTCGGGCCTGATCGCCGAAACCGGCGCCAGCATAATCGAGATTGCTCACGACCGAGCCTTTGCCAGCGACGATATCAGCACGGTAAGTGTGCATTGCGTCGTCGAAACCCGGGACGCCGCTCACATCACTATCATCCGCAAACGCCTCGATGAAGAAGGGTTTCGGGTGTCGGCGCAATGAAGATTGCGAATCCCCGTTAGCGTGGGATAAGCTGCGGTTTGCGGCACCGTGAAAACGCTCGTCATCGCCATCGGCGGCAACTCGCTCATCAAGGATGCGCACCACATGAGCGTGCCGGACCAGTATGCCGCCGTGGTCAAAACCGTGCATCACCTCACCGACCTGCTGGAGCATCGTTATCGCATTGTCATCACCCACGGGAACGGACCTCAGGTTGGTTTCATCCTGCTCCGCAGCGAACATTCGCGCGGCCTCCTGCACCAGGTGCCGCTCGATTCCATTGTCGCCGACACCCAGGGCGCGCTTGGCTACCAGATTCAGCAGGCGCTGGAGAACGAGTTTCGCCGCCGGGGCCTGAAGAAATCGGTGGCGACCGTGGTAACCCAGACGCTCGTGAACCGCAACGATGGCGCCTTTGCCAACCCAAGCAAACCCATTGGTGAATTTTACACGCGCGAACAGGCGGACGAGCGAATACGGGTTGAGAAATGGACGATGATCGAGGACGCCGGTCGCGGCTGGCGGCGCGTGGTCGCTTCGCCAATTCCTATGCGCATCATCGAGTCGCAGGTCGTCGGGCACCTGGTCAAGGACGGCTACGTCGTTATCGCAGCGGGCGGCGGTGGCATTCCGGTGGTGGCGGACGAGAAAGGCATTCTTCGCGGCGTTGCGGCGGTGATTGATAAAGACCTCGCTTCCGCCGTGCTGGCCGAGGAAATCGGCGCCGACATGCTGGTGATTTCCACCGCCGTCGAGAAGGTCTGCCTGAACTTCGACACCCCCGGCCAGCGGGCACTCGATGCGATGACTGTGGCCGAGGCCCGGCGGTATATGACCGAGGGCCATTTTAAGCCGGGTTCGATGCTCCCCAAAATCGAAGCATGCATCCAGTTCGTCACGCACAGCGGTCGTGAAGCTCTGATTACCTGCCCCGATGCGCTCCCTGCCGCATTGGACGGCCACACCGGCACCCGCCTGGTTCCTTAGCCGCAGACAAATGTTCCGTGGGCTGTCAACGTCATGTAACTATTCGAAGACGTTGATTTCCGAAACCCCTGCGGGGAAAATGCGTCCGTCTCGAATATTCAGACGCGATTGACTCCATGCCACGAATAAAATCTTCGCCGTTCCCGGCCCGCAAACAACAAATCCTCCGTGATGTTGCCAGATGAAAGTTTTCCCACGCCGGGGGAAAACAGTGGACGATGAGCAAGGTTAATCGCGTGGTTCGGACACCTTATAACCGTGAGCTTTAGCCGGCCAGGCGGCAACGAACAGAAGCGTCCCAATTGTTGCGCAGCCAATCAATCCGGCAAACCCGGCATTCCAACCGTAATGCTGAACGACAAATCCCAAGCCCCAGCCGGAAAGCACGGTGCTTGCATAACCAAAAATGCTGGTCAACCCGACGGCGGTAGCGGCGGCGCGTTTGGTGGCGAGATTCATACAAGCGATGGCCAGCAGACATTGGGGGCCATAAACAAAAAAGCCCGTGGCACAGAGCACACCAGTCATCAGCCATTCGGATTGCGTGTGAATTTTCCAAAAGATAACGAGAAAAACGCCCGCCAGCGCCATGTAAAAGACGCACACGCGCCCGGCGCGTCCGCCAAAAAAACGGTCGGTTATCCAACCGCCGATCAGCGCGGCAATCGCCCCAAACGCTTCAAATCCCGCAATCATGCCGGCCGCGTGCAGGATCTTGATGTGTTTTACTTCAAACAACATGGTTGGTCCCCAATTGAAGACGGCATAGCGGATGGTGTACACAAAGAAATTCGCCATCGAGAGCATCCAGATGTATTTGTTGCAGAAAACCTGATGGAAGACGAAGGCCTTGAAATCCTCGTGTGATTTTTTTTCCGGCAGGTCAACATGTGTGCCCGCGAACTCCGGCAACCCGATGGATGGCGGCGTATCGGGCAGCATGAACCAAAGCAAACCGGCGATAACCACGGCTATCACCGCCGGCACAAAAAAGCAAATCCGCCAGTAGGCCGGGAAAACGATTCCGCTCATGAGGAATCCACACAACAAAACAATCCCGATGCTGCCGACATTATGGGATGTGTTCCAGATGGGGAATTTGGTGGCGAGTTGTTTTGGTGGAAACCAGTTGGCCATCAACCGTGCGCAAGGCGGAAAGCCCATGCCTTGAAACCAGCCATTGAACATCCAAACCAGCCCCAACGCTAAAACCGTCGAACTCAATCCAAACCCGAGGTTGAGACAAGCCGAAGCCAGCAGCGCGATGGACATGAAGACGGGGGCATTTGCACGGTCGGCGAGAAAGCCGTTTCCAAATTTGGACACGCCGTAAATCACGCCCGAAAGCGTCAAAAACAGACCCAATTGTTCCTTGGTAACTCCAAGCTGCTGTTCCATGAAGGGCATCGCGATGCTAAGATTGACGCGCACGAAGTAAAAAGTTGCGTAGCCGACGATTGAAAAAAACAGGACGCGGGTCTGCCAGCGGCGATATTTTGCTGCGATTTCGGCCGGGTCGGTGAGCGTGACCGGCGCGGGCGCAGCGGGCCGGAAAATTCCCAGCCAGCCGTCGCGCGCTCGTGGGTTTGCCGGCTTCCCTTCGGCCGGTTCAGAAAACATGCGTCCACATTGTCAATCTGCTTTGGCTCCGTCCAGCAAAGAAAACGATTATTCCAGGAAAACGGCAACAAAAAGGGCGGCCGTGCCCGGCCGCCCGTGATTGAGAGGTTGAGGAATCCGATCTACCGTTTGAACCGGAAGAACACAGCGCTGTTGGCGCTGGCGTTATTGGTGTACGGCGGAGTTGCCCCGGGCACATCCAGGAACGGATTCGAGAGGTTGGTCGTTGACTGGATACCCAGCGTCGGGTCAGACCAGTTGACGATTACATTTGTTCCGACTGGCTGAACGTGCAGCGACGGCAACACGGAGTCGAATGTTGTTCCGACTTTGAGGTAGCTCAGTCCGATTGACCCGGCGGCGCCGCCCGACTCGCGGAGCTCGAAATCAGCGATGTTGTAAAGGTTGGTGGAACTCGGAGCGGGCGTGGTGTCTGCCACACTGGGGGACGATTGGCTGCTGGGGTTGATCCAGAGAGTCGAGAAGCCATTGGACACGACCAATGACGTGACCACGACATAGTTGCTGGCTGGAGCCAGGTCTTGCGGGAACATCGCGCTATTATTCCCGTTTGCGGCATTGAAGTTGTTAATGCCAATCTGGTAATAACCCGGCGCCGCGCCGTTGGTGGCCGCCACCACGCGGCATTCGTAGGGGCCGGTGGCGCCCGACCCGTCATTGAAGACCGTGAAGTACGTGCCATT
>Ga0335077_10004137_pt1 | contig 17683 bp, 18 predicted proteins | sample Lox_Sample_31_FD_207151 | JGI IMG/M metagenome (GOLD analysis project Ga0335077, IMG submission 207151) | Soil microbial communities from Loxahatchee National Wildlife Refuge, Florida, United States - Lox_Sample_3.1 | ecosystem: Environmental > Terrestrial > Soil > Wetlands | place: USA... | reverse complement strand
GTGATGTTCACATCGCCGCGAATCGTGAAATTCATCTCGGTATTCAGTTCGGTATTGTTGGTGCCGAAGGCGACCGCGCAGGGGGTGTCCACACCAAAGACCCCTCCCGTTCCGGTGGGCGTTCCGTTGAATGTGTTGATGCCGCACCCCAGGTGGCCGTTGCCATCCTGCAACTGGCCGGACCCGTTGGTTACCGGGACCGCGCGGTTGATGCCGGGCGAGCCCTTGACGAGATTGAAATAGTCCTGGAATAGCGGAAGCTCGGCCGCGCCGACGTGCGCTATCGCGTATGTCTGGAGTTGGGGCGAGGGAAGCGATACGATGCCCGCCGCGGGCAGCACATAACGCAGGTTTTCATGGTCGAAGAAGAAAAAGGCCTTGTTCCTTTTGATAGGACCGCCAATTCTGCCTCCGAAATTGTGAGCATCGGACCTGCCTCTTGGGGTACCGGAGGAGTTGGCAAAGAACGAGTTGGCGTTGAGCTTTTCCCAATTGAAGTTATAGAAGAGATTTCCGTGGAACTGGTTCGAGCCGGTGAGACCCACCATGTTCACCTGGGCGCCGGCCATGCGTCCGTACTGCGGGCTGTAGGCGTTCAACACAACCGCCACTTCGCCGATTGCGTTGGCCCCCAGAAGGTTGTTGCTGGCTCCCGAGTTGTTGATGTTGTTGGCGGGGTCGTTCTGGTCCATGCCGTCTACCGTGTAAAGGATCGACGCGCCGGGAATTCCGTTGGCGTTCATGTTGCTCGATCCGCCGGTGACGTTCACCCGGATGCCGGGAGCGGTCATGGCCAGTGTGGTGAGATCGCCGCCCGGCATGGGGAGCGCGTCTACCTGGGCCTTGGTGAAGTTGGTCTCGATATTCGCGTTCTCGGTCTGCAACGTGGCGGCTTCCGCCTGGACCTCGATGACCTGTTGGCTCGCCGTCACCGAGAGGGTCAGGTTCATTTCCGCCGCCTGCCCTACCAGAACCTCGAAGTTTTCCACGTTGGACTTCAGGCCGGTGGCCTGGGCGGAAATGGTATACTTGCCCGGCTTCAGCAGCGGGAAGCGGTACTCGCCGGCCGTGCCCGTCACGGCGGTTCGAACGTCACCGGTATCCGCGTTCTTCAAGGTGATGGTCGCATTGGGCACCACGGCGCCGGTTGCGTCCTTGATGACGCCCGCTACGTCTCCAGTGGTGATCGTTTGACCGAACGCTGGCGCAGCCATCAGGAGCGCCACCAGAAAAAGGGCCGCGAACGGCCATAATCTCTTTGTATCCCTCATAAACTCCCTCACGATTAACGTTAAGACCGGTGCCCTTCACCAGCCGTAGACGCAGGAAACGCTTCTCTCCAACTCTGGATTCGCCGGAAGCCCGGCCGCAAATTGACAGGAATTCGCGCAAGGCAATTGTCGCAATGATCCCAAGCCTGAACGTGGTTAACGTAAACGCGCATCCCTGGGAACCCCATTGCCCAACTGACCCCGACTGCCGCTCAAACCTCAGTGAACGAAAATAATTCCTCTAAAGCAGTAAATGTGCATAAGTTTACCAGTAAAGCTGCAAATTGTAAACATGATTTCGGGGCAAACGGTTAACCCTAACCGTGCCCCGCCACCGTCAGCCGCGGACTGCCGCTCACGCTACAATGAGTCCTTCAGGAGAAATCATTGGGCAGCCGTTCGCTAGTCCGGCCGGGGTCTGGGTCCGACCGCTGGTTTGAAATCAAGAGCCAGGTGCACCAGAAGCTCTTGAACGCCCTGACCGCGGAACAACTGCGGGACCTCAACAAGGAGAGCGTCCGCGGGCAGATCGGCGCCGTGGTCGAGAAACTGATTATCGACGAGGGCCTGCCCGTCACACTCGCCGAACGCGAGCGGCTCATCGAAGAGGTCCTGGACGAGGTCTTCGGACTCGGGCCGATTGAGCCTCTGCTGAAGGATCCTACGATCAGCGACATCATGGTCAACGGCTTCGACAACGTTTACATCGAGCGTGGCGGGCGCGTGCTGGAGACGAACGTGCGCTTCAAAGACCAGGCGCACGTCCGCATGATCATCGAACGCATCGTTTCGGCGGTCGGGCGGCGCATCGACGACTCCTCGCCCATCGTGGACGCGCGCCTGAGTGACGGCTCGCGGGTCTGCGCCGTGATCCCTCCGCTGTCCCTGATCGGACCGGTGATGTCCATCCGGCGCTACGGGAAGAAGGTGCTCTCCACGGAAGACCTTCTCAAATACGAAACGTTCACCTCGGGGATGCTGGACTTTCTGAGCGGCTGCGTGGAGGCGCGCCTCAACATCGTGATTTCGGGCGGCTCGGGCTCGGGCAAGACCACCATGCTGAATACCCTGTCGCGGTTCATTCCGGACGAGGAGCGCATTGTAACCATCGAAGACACGGCGGAATTGCAACTCCAGCAGCGGCACGTGGTGCGCCTGGAAACGCGTCCGCCGAACATCGAAGGGGCAGGCGCGGTAACCCAGCGCGACCTGGTCATCAACACCCTGCGTATGCGCCCCGACCGGATCATCGTGGGCGAATCGCGCGGCGCCGAAGCGCTCGACATGCTGCAGGCCATGAACACCGGTCACGACGGGTCCATGACCACGGTGCACGCCAACGCGCCAAGGGATGCGTTTTCCCGGCTGGAGACGATGGTGATGATGGCCAGCCAGCACGTGCCCGATAAGGTGATCCGCCAGCAACTCGCCAGCGCCATCAACATCGTGGTGCACTGCGCCCGCCTGAGCGACGGCACGCGCAAGGTGACCGGAATCGCGGAGGTGGTGGGGGTAGCCAACGACCAGGTCGAGATGCAGGATATCTACGAGTTCGAACGGTCCGGGATCAGCCCGCGCGGAAAAGTGTTGGGAACTTTCCGCGCCACTGGCGCGCGGCCCCTGTGCCTGGAGCGCTTGAGGGCATATGGTGTGCACCTGTCAGCCGCTATCTTCGAGGAGAGACATGAGGTTAAAGAGCGAACTTGAGAGCTCACCGCGGAGACGCGGCGTCGCAGAGATCAACACGGAGGAATACCATAATCTCCGGCCGTTCCTGCGCGTAATCTCCGCCTCTCGGCGGCTCGGCGGTGAGGATCGTTTCCGCGGATGACTCCATGTTCTTCGTAGCTTCATTCCTGATCTTCTCGGTAGCTCTGTTCACCGCCGGATATTACGTCTGGACGGTGCCGCAGCAGGAGGCGGAGCAGTTGCTGCACGGACGGCTCCGCGAAATCCGGACCAACGTTCGGGGACGTTCGAAGGGATCCGCGGAGCTGTTGCGCGGCGAGCACCGCGGGTCGTTCGCCTTTCTCGGAGACCTGGTGAGTTGGGTCGGTATTCTGCGGCGCCTGCAGGACACCATCGATCAGGCCAACTTGAAGTACCGCGCCGCGGATGTCTTCGGACTCAGTGTGCTGTTTGGAATTACCGGATTTGTGGTGCTCGGGGTTGCGGCGGGATGGAGCCTGCTGTTCGTTCAGTTGCTGGTAGGGGCAGCACTGGGCATGGCCCCCCTGTTTTACATCCGCCGCGTGCGCTCGCGGCGCCTTCGCAAGTTTGAAGAGCAACTGCCGGACGCCATCGACCTGTTCACCCGCACCATGCGTGCCGGCCACAACATTCACAGCGGACTCGAGACCATCGCCACCGAAACGGCCGACCCCGTTCGCATGGAATTCAAGAAGCTGGTGGAAGAACTGGCGCTCGGCTCGCAAGTGGAGCCGGCCCTCCACGAGTTGGGCCGCCGCCTGCCGCTGATCGACCTGAAGTTCTTCATCACCGCCCTGATCCTGCAGCGCCAGACCGGCGCCAACATGGTGATCGTCCTGGAGAACCTGGCGATGCTCGTCCGCGAGCGCCTCAACATGGCCGCCAAGCTCAAAGCGCATACCGCGCAACAGCGCTTTTCCGCCGGTCTGTTGTGCATCCTGCCGGTGGTCGTCGGGCTGGGGTTCTGGATTCTGAAGCCCGAGTACATGCGCCTGCTGTGGAGCGACCCGGTGGGCAGCGAATTCTTCACTTACGCCATCATCTCCGAGATCGTTGGCATTCTCATCATCCGGAAGATCGCGAATATCCGCGTATGAGGACCGCATGCTGACGAATGTGCTTTTCTTTCTGCTGACCGGCATCACCATGACCGTGCTGCTGTGGACGGCCATCGAACTGTTCCGCACCCAGGAGGATCCGCTGGGCGACCGGCTGGAGCAACTGCAATCGCAGGCCCTGGTAGTGGCGCAGCGGACGGGCCGCCGCAAGACCAGCGGGCGCGGCCTGGACCGCATTCTGGTGCTGGTCAGCCAGGCGCCGGGCGGCGATGACTGGTTGCACGAAAGCGAGAAGCTGCTGAACCGTGCCGGCATCCGCCGGAAATCCGCGCTGGCCCTGTACGTGATTCTGACGCTGGTGTTCGTGCTGATGCTGACGGCCCTGATGCTCTGGGTCGAACGGAACAATCCCGCCACCTCGGTGTTGATCGGCATCGTGGTGGCTTTGCTGCTCGGCTTCCTGCTGCCCAAAATCGTATTGCAGCGCCTGGTAAAGCGCTACCGCCGGAAATTGCAGGAGGCGCTGCCGGACACGGTGGACCTGCTCGGAATCGTGCTGGGCACGGGCCTTGCGCTCGATCAGGCCATGATGCGGGTGAGCGAGGAAATGGAATACATCTACCCCGAACTGGCCGCCGAATTTGCGACGGTGGTGATGCAGGTGCGGGCGGGCCAGGAGCGCACCACGGCGTTCCACCAGTTCGTGCGGCGAACAGGAATCGAAGACATCAAGTCCCTGTCGGCGATGATCGTGCAGAGCGAGAAGTTTGGGACGAGCCTGGCGCAGGCGCTCAAGGTGTATGCCGACGCCTTGCGCAATCGCCGCCGGCTGCGCGCGGAAGAGGCGGTGGGGAAGGCCGGAATCAAGATGCTGTTCCCGATCGTGATCTTCATCATGCCAGCGCTCTTCATCATCACGCTGGTGCCGGGAATGCTCAACGTGCTGCGCGATATCCGGATGCTGGCGACCGGGGGAAGGTAACGGTCTACCAGCCGGCGCGGTAAGCGATGTAGGTCTTCGCGGCCAGCGCGGCCAGCAGGATCCAGATGAAGTTGCGCATGATTCCGCCATCCAGCGTGGTTCCCGCCAGGATCGCGAGAACCGTATAGCTTGCCATGGCGGCCATCAGTCGTTTATTCGCGAGCATGACTACTTGGTGTTGTAGGCGAAGTTGAATTGCAGGACAATCTTGTCGCCTTTAAATTCGCTGGGGAGCGGAGGAAACGGCACTGACGCGCTGACTCCCGCGACCGCCGCGCGATCCAGCGCATCGGCGCCGGACGGACTGGCAATCACCAGCTTGGGTACCGCTCCATCGCGGGAGATCGAAAACTGAATTGCCGTCTTGCCACGCCGTCCCAGCCGGACACTCTCCGGAATGACCGCCAACCAGTGCTGCTTCACCGTGGCCAGCACGCGAATCAGGTACGGCCGGAAATCCACGCCCTGGGGGTCGCTGAGCAACTGCAGGGTGTTGGGCGCGGCGCCGTTGGACGAGGGCTGGTTGATCCCCGCGCCGAATCCCGCCTGGCCGGGAGAGTCCCCATCGCTGATGATCATGCCGGCTCCGGATACATTGCCGCGAGCCGCCTGGCGCACCGCCTCCTGCACGGGGGAACCGGTCGGAACGGGAATCCGGCCCTGGCCGGGCGTTACCGGTGGCGGCGGAGGCGCGGGATTCTCAAATGCCAGCTTGGGCTTCTCCTCCGCCTGAATCTGCGGCGGCGCCAGAGGTGCCGGCACGGCAGGCAAATCGCTCTTGGGCGCGGCGGCGGCTTCCACCTTGGGCGGCTCCGGCAACGGAACGGCCGGCGCCGGCTTCGGAGCGGGAACTGCCGGCATCGCGGCTGCACGTTGCGGTTTCGCCCGGCTGGTGGACGCCAAAGCCGGCGGCGCCTGAATGCGCGGCCGGGCTTCCGACTCAGCCGCACTGAACTCCTTACTGATTTTTCCGGTGTTCGGAGCCTTCTGTGTAAGTTCCGTGGGAGGATCAATCAGTGGAGTGATTACCCGATGTACCTCGGCTCGCGGAGGCCGCTTGCCCGTTTCCGGCGGCAGCAGTACCAGCAACAGGATCAACGCCAGGTGCACCAGCACCGAGAAGATGGCTGCTTTCTTCGGACGCGGGCCGAAATACGGGTCATCCCAGTTGGTGAGAAGGTTGAGTTCGACGTCTTCCGGATTTTGGACTACGGTTTCCATCCCGCCACCAGGGATTGCGAGACAATTGCTGAGTGCTCCTTAATCTTATCAAGAATCGACAGAGCTACCCGTAGAGTTAGACGCGCGTTCGAGCCTGAGCATTTCGGAGAATTTCGCGTTTTCACGCATTCCAGAAAAGAATTCAGTTGCAATTTGAGGGGCTCGTCTTTGGTAATGCGAGCCTGTTCGAAGCCGATTTGTTTGTTCTCGCCAACGGTAAAGACGGCAAGATCCTTTCGCTCGTAATCGAGTGACAGGTACTGGCGCGGCTGGAACAGGCGGAGTTTACGGACCCGCTCTGTGGATATCCGGCTGGCCGTAAGATTGGCGACACAGCCGTTCTCGAATTGCAGCCGCACATTGGCGATATCGACCTTCTCGGAGAGCACCGAAATGCCGGCTGCGCGGATTTCCAACGGTTCTGCCCGGGTCAGGGACAACACTACGTCTACGTCATGGATCATCAGGTCGAGGACTACATCTACGTCCAGGCTTCGCGGGCTGAACAAATTCAAGCGATGGATTTCGAAAAACAGTGGCAGGGTGACGCGCTGCTCCAGTTCCAGCACCGCGGGATTAAAGCGTTCCAGGTGGCCCACCTGGAGTATCCGGCCGTATCGATCGGCCGCCTCGACCAGCCGGCCGGCCGCCGGAAGATCGTCCGCCATGGGCTTCTCGACCAGAACGTCGATGCCGGCCTCGAGCAAGGCTACGCCTACCTCGGCGTGTACCGTGGTCGGGACCGCGACCACCGCGGCATCGACTTTCCCGGCAAGATCCCGGAAATCGCTCGAAGCCGGTGCGCCATAGAGTGCCGACATTTGGCCGGCGCGCCCGGCATCGATGTCCACCACGGCCGACAACTCGGCGCCTTCCGATTCGTGGATGACCCGGCAGTGGTTCCGGCCGAATTGACCCGCGCCGACGACCGCAAGTCGGAGTTTCGACATAAGTGATCCTATTTCGATTTCGAGTTCGGCGGGTCAGTGACCTGCCCCACGATCGCGATACCCGCCGCGTCAGCAGCCACCAGCATCTCTTCGCGATCCAGCATCAGCGTCCGGCCCGACTCCACGGCAAGCACGGTGGTCCCGGTCTCCTGCAGCACGGGCACGGTGTTCAGACCCACCACCGGGACATCGAAGAGCAGATGCTCGCGCCGCCGGGCGACCTTGATCAGGGCGAGGCGGCGGCCATTCACCAGGCTGGCTGCGCGCCGCAGCATCGCATCTGTCCCTTCCATGGCTTCCACCGCCACGCAGGCGCGCTCGCAAATCGCCACGCTCTGTCCCACGTCCACGCCCGCCAGCGCATTGGCAATGCGCCGCCCGTACTCCACGTCGGTGGCCTCGTCCTTGTCCGGCGCGCGCCGCGTCATCACTCCCCCGGTCGCCATCATCGGCTTCAGCAGGCCCGTCGAGTCGCGAAGGTGAATGCCCTCTTCCTCCAGAATGCGGATGATCCCGCCGATCAGGCCATCGGTGTTTTTCCACGGCAGGGAAGCGAGCAGCTTGGCCAGGCGCCAGTCCGGGCGAATGGACGAGAAGATCTTAGCGTGCTTGACCTGCCCGCACATCACTACCTCGGTGATGCCTTCCTGCCGCAGGATTTCGATGAGCTTGCCCAACTGCCCGAGCGAAATCCAGTAACAGCGCGGCGCCAGGGCCTCGACTTCCTTCGAAGCCTCCTCCTGGATCGCGATCACCGCCACATCGTGGCCGATCCGCCGGGCGCTCTCGAGCGCCAGCAGCGGGAACCGCCCGTTTCCAGCGATCAATCCATAGCGCATCACTTCACGACGCCGCGCGACGACGAGTGGATGAACTCCAGGAGTTCGTCCACTTCGGCGCACGGGGCGACCTCGGCGCGAATGCGCTCGATGGCCTGCGAGGTATTGAGTTGGGAGCGGGTCAGCAGCCGGAAAGCCGTCTGCAGGGACTCGATCACCTCCTTGGGAAAGCCGCGCCGTTCCAGACCGATGCTGTTGGCGCCGAACACCGCCACCTCCGGCTTGTTGCTGGTGAGCGAGTACGGCAGCACATCCTGCTTGATCACGCTGTAAGGCCCGATGAAGGCGTGCCGCCCGATGCGGCAGAACTGGTGCACGCCGCTGAACGGGCTGACGTCCGCCCAATCGTCGATGATCACGTGGCCGGCGAGTCCCACACTGTTCCCGAGGATGACGTGGTCGCCGATGCGCACATCGTGGGCCACGTGCGTGTAGGTCATGAGCAGGTTGTCGCTGCCGATGCGCGTAGCCAGCCCACCGCCCTGGGTGCCGCGGTGAATCGTGACGAACTCGCGGATGCGGTTGCGGTCGCCGATGCGGGTCTCGGCACGCTCGCCTTTGTACTTGAGGTCTTGCGAGGCAACCCCCACGCTGCTGAACGGATAGAAGAGGTTGTCTTCGCCGATCCAAGTGGGGCCTTCCAGGTAGAGATTGGCCATCAGGCGGGTGCGGGCGCCGATCTCCACTTCCGCGCCTACGATGCAATAGGGCCCGATCTCGGCGCTCTCGGCAATCCGGGCGAGCGGGTCTACGATCGCGGTGGGGTGAATCGGCACTCTACTGGTTCACGGGCGCCGCCGGCCTCTCTTCTTTATCCGCGAGCTTGCACATGACCTCCGCCTCGGCCACTACCGTGCCATCGACAGTCGCGACGCCGGCCATCTTGGCGACACTGGCTTTTCGCTTGATCACTTTCATTTCCAGCCGCAGCGTGTCGCCCGGCACGACGGGCTTGCGGAAGCGCGCATTTTCGATGGCCACCAGCAGCACCAGCTTATTGTGCCGGTCTTCCATGTTCTTCAGCACCAGCACGCCGGCCGCCTGCGCCATGGCTTCGACAATCAGCACCCCGGGCATGACCGGGAAATCGGGAAAATGGCCCTGGAAAAAAGGCTCGTTATTGGTGACGTTTTTGATGCCGACCACGCACTCGGGGGTCATCTCCACGATCCGGTCTACCAGCAGAAACGGGTATCGATGCGGCAGAATCTCACGGATTTCATTGATATCCAATATCGCCATGGAAGCGCTATTATAGCTCGCCTTCCTTCTGCCGCCTCACCAATTCGCCGCTGCGACCTGTGGCGCGGGAACTCGTGCCTGTACCCATGGGCCCCGCCGGCCCACAGAACTCCATGAAAACCCTTGCGCCACATCGTTCGCCGCCGGCCTTTATAAGCCGCTATCCTATCCAGCGTGGATCCTCTATTCTCCTGTATCTCCCAACACCAGCCCGAAATCATCTCCCTGATCCGGAAATTCGTGGAATGCGAGTCGCCCAGCGACGACCCCGCCGCCGTCGGCCGGTTCGTCGAACTCGTGTCCGACACGGTGGCGCCATTCGCCAAAGTGAAGTCCATCGCGGGCGCCCGTTTCGGGCCGCAGTTGGTCTGCGAGCTGGCCCTCCCGGGGCGCCGGAAGTCCGGCCAGATCCTCGCCCTCGGCCATTCCGATACGGTCTGGCCGATGGGCACTCTGCGATCGATGCCTTTTCGCCAGGGCGACGGCCGGCTGTGGGGGCCCGGCGTGCTCGACATGAAGTCGGGCATTGCGTTCTTCCTCTTCGCGGTCCGCGCTTTGCGCGAACTCGATATCCCGGTGCCCTCCAAGGTATTGCTCCAGCTCAACTCCGACGAAGAAGTGGGGAGCGAAGCTTCACGGCCGCTCACCGAAAAGAACGCCGGCCGAAGCAAGGCCGTCCTCGTTCTGGAGCCCGGCACCGGGCTCGCCGGCAAGCTCAAGACCGCGCGTAAAGGTGTCGGCGGCTTCACCCTCGTGGTGCGCGGCCGGGCATCCCATGCCGGTGTCGATTTCGAAGCGGGAGCCAGCGCCATTCTGGAGTTGTCTCGTCAGCTCGGGCGGATCGCCGGCTTCACGCAGATCTCCCGCGGCATCACCGTCAACCCCGGCGTGATCTCCGGCGGGACGCGCATCAATGTGGTGGCCGCCGAAGCCCGGGCGGACATCGATATCCGCGTACTCCGTCTCAAGGACGCGCAACCGCTGGAGAAGAAGTTCCTCCGCCTGCGCCCCTTCGACCGGCGCTGTTCCATCGCGGTCCGCGGAGGGTTGAATCGTCCGCCGATGGAACGATCCGCGGGCATCGTAAAACTGTTTAAGACGGCCCGGCAGTTGGCCAGGCAACTCGGCCTGGAGATCGAAGAATCCCTCACCGGAGGCGGCTCGGACGGCAATTTCACCGCCGCGATGGGCATCCCCACGCTCGACGGCCTGGGCGGCGTTGGGGAAGGCGCGCACGCCGCCAATGAAAGCATCCTGATCGATCGCATCGCCGACCGGACCGCGTTAATCGCGAAACTGCTCGCCACCCTGTGACGCCGGCCTCTGTCCGTCACTCGCTGCGCAGCGCCGCCACGGGGTCGGTCCCGCCCGCGCGCCTCGCCGGAAAATAACTTGCCGTGCAGGCAACGGCCAGCAGCAGAGCGGCCGAGCCGATCTGCGCCACGGCGTCCGTCGGAGTCACTCCGTACAGCAGTTTCTCCACCAGCCGCGCCAGCAGGATCGAAGCCCCGAGCCCCACACCCAACCCGATCGCGACGATTCCCAAGGTCTGGCGGAGAATGCTCCACGCCACTTCCCGCGGCAGCGCGCCCAGCGCGATGCGGATCCCGATCTCCGATGTGCGCCGCCCCACTGAGAACGTCAGCACCCCGTACAATCCCACTGAGGAGAGCAGCAGCGCCAATGCGCCGAACGCCGCTGCCAGCGTGGAGATCAGACGCTCCTGCAGAAGGCTGTCGTCGATCTGCCGCTCCAGTGTGCCGCTGCGAACGATCTGAATGCCGGAACTCAGACCGCGCGCAAGCCGCTCGACATCCGCGATCATCCGTTGCGGATCTCCTGGAGTGCGGACCCCTAACGTCATGAAAGCGGCCTGGTCGATCGTCTGCCGCAGCGGAATAAATGCCGAGGGCACCGGCTCTTTGCGGAGGTCGGATTGCCTCCCATCCTCGACTACGCCGATCACCTGGTATTCGGAATTCCCGCCCAGCCTCACCGTCATGCCGACCGGGTCGCGTCCTACAAAAAAGTGCCGGCGCGCGCTTTCGTTAATGACCAGCGAGGCGGCGGGATCTGCCCGATCAGCCGCCGTGAAGCCGCGGCCCTTCAATACCGGCACTCCAAAGGTACTGAAATAGCCTTCACTCACGATATTCATGCGGATGCCTTCCGCGCCCGAGGGCAGCATCATGCGCTGCCCATCGGACTGGGATTGAGGCCCGATCCCGGGAACCTCAAATCTGATCACGCGGTTCCCTCCATCCAGAGGCGTGGACCTCGACAGGCTCACCGAGCTTACGCCGGGAGCAGCCGCCACGGTTGCCAGCAGGCGGTCCCACAGGGCCACCCGCGCCGTCGGATCGTTATAGCGCGGGTCCGTCGGGTGGACTACAACCAGCGCCACCTGGCCGGCATGAAACCCCGCGCTCATGCGGTAGAGGTTGTCGAGCGTACGCAGGAACAATCCCGCCGCGATGAGAAGAATCATCGACAGCGCAACTTGAAACGCGATGAGGACGCGTCCCAGGTCGATGCTCCCACGGCCCGCCGTGGTTCGCCCGCCCTCCTTCATGGCCCTGTGGGGATCGGCGCGCATGGCGCGAACCACGGGCGCGGCTCCGAAAATCAGGGTCGCCAGCAGCGATAGCCCGGCGGTGAATCCCGTGATGCGCCAGTCCCCGTGCAAATCCAGGAGGATCGGTTGCAGTCCTGTGGAGAAAAAGGCGGCCAGCGCGCTCGCCGCCCAGCGTGCGAAGAGAATGCCGGCCAGGGCGCCCGCTCCGAAAAGCAGGCCGGTCTCGACCAGAACCTGGCGAAAAAGACGGCCGCGGCCCGCGCCCATCGCCATGCGCACCGCGAATTCCTTCTCCCGCTTCACCGCCCGCGCCAGCAGCAGGTTCGTGATGTTCGCGCACCCGATCAGCAGCACCAGCGCGACCACCGTCATCAGCGCCACCAGCGGCCGCGAGAAGCGCTTCCGCAAATAGGCCGATCCCCGCCCTGCCGGCGTAAGCTCCATGTGGTGGAAGTAATCGCGGCGGGCGTCGGCGGCAACCGGGAATTCGTTCATGAAGGCCTGAAAAATGGGATCGATCTCGGCCCGGGCCTGCTCCGGAGCAACACCCGCCCGCAGCCGCCCGACCGCCTGAAAGAACCAGGTGCTCGTGGACTGGAGCACTTTCGGACCCGCGAGCGTAATCGGCAAAGTCAAATCGTCGTGGCGCCCCGGTGTCAGCCCATTGAACTCCGGCGGCGTGATTCCGACGATCGTCCAGATGCGATCGTCGAGAGTGAAGGTCTTGCCGATGGCCTCCGGCGCCCCCCCGAAACGATGCTGCCAGTATTCATAACTGATCACCGCGGCCGGCGGCGTCAGTGCATCGTCGGCACCGTTCAACAGGCGCCCGGCAAAAGGAGCCACCCCAAGCACCTCGTAATAGTTCCCGGAGACGCTGGCGCTGTCCACCTGGTCGATCGTGCCCTCCAGGCGGATGGTGTGGTCATTCGGGGCGTAGGCGGCGATCCCGGCGAACGATTTCGCCAGCGACCGGAAGCGCTCGAAGCAGGGATAGGGAGGCGACCCGCCGACGTCGCGGGCGCCGGCATTGCTCAGAAAGTAGAGGCTCGATGGGTCGCTCACCGGCAGCGGCCGCAGCAGCACGGCGTCGATCAGGGTGAAAATCGCGGTATTGGCGCCCATGCCCAGGGCCAGCGTCACCACCAGCGCCGCGGTGAAGCCCGGGCTCTTCCACATCGCGCGCAGACCGTAGCGCACGTCTTGCAAAAGGTGGTCCAGCCACGCCGCGCGCCCCTTCTCGTAGAAGCGCTCCTCGGCCGCGGTCACGTTTCCGAAGGCCTTGCGGGCGGAGGAGCGGGCCTCGCCCTCCGCCATCCCGCCGCTGCGATTCTCGTCGGCTTCGAGCTGTAGATGCGAGGAAATCTCCTCACGGAAATCGCCCGCTTGACGTCGCCGCCGCCAAAACATTGGTCTTACCCCTCCTGGTTTTCCGGTCCCAGAATCAGGCCGATGGCGTGAGCCATCCGCCGCCATTGGCTGGTCTTTTCGACTAGCTGGGCGCGGCCTTTCGGCGTCAGCGAATAGAATCGCGCCTTGCGGTTGTTCTCGGAGATCCCCCATTTGGCCCCGATCCAGCCCTTATCTTCCAGCCGCTGCAGCGCCAGGTAAAGCGAGCCGTGGTCCACGAACAGGACTTCTTCGGAGGTGCGCTGGATGGCGCGCGCAATCCCCTGGCCGTGGCAGCGGCCGGGAAGGAGGGTCCGCAGGATGAGCAGGTCGAGCGTGCCTTGCATCAAGGCCAGCCGGTCGTCGTCTTCGTTTCTTCGGGTCGGCATCCGTCCCCAGTATGCGCCGCCCTCGGGTCGGATGTCAACAGGAGAGAAGACCCGCCGCTGGATTCCAGATGCTAAGATCTGAAATGAGGAAACGACCATGACGTCTCTCCAAAGCATCGAGGATTTCCTGAGTCTGAAACGCCTCGCGGTGGTTGGGGTTTCCCGAAACCCGCGGGATTTCACCCGGACGATGTTCCGCGAGCTGCGCGAGCGCGGGTACGACGTGGTGCCGGTGAATCCCAACCTCACCGAGGTGGAAGGGCTTCCGTGCCTGCCACACGTCCAGGACGCCAACCCGCCGGTGGAAGGCGTCCTGCTGATGACTCATCCTTCCGTGACCGACGTGGTGGTGCGGGACTGCGCGCAGGCGGGCGTCCGTCATGTCTGGATGTACCGGGCCGGCGGCGCCGGGGCCGTGAGCAGCAGCGCGGCAGCCTATTGCCGCTCCAACGGCATCGACCTGGTGGAGGGGGAGTGCCCCTTCATGTTCCTCAACGGAGCATCGTGGCCACACCGCTTTCACGGCTTCTGCCGCAAGGTGTTTGGCCGTTATCCGAACTGACCTCGCCAGCGACCTTGCCCGGCGTCACCTGGGTATCCTACAATCTCTACTGGTACAGAGGTGATTGCTCCACGATACGCCGATGAACATTTCCGTAAAAGGTGAGTATGCGCTGCAGGCGATCTTCGACCTGGCTTCCCAACGTCCCGGCGAACCGGTCCGCATCGCCGACATTGCCAGGCGGCAGAAGATCCCGCAGAAGTTCCTGGAACTGATCCTGGCCGGGTTGAAACAAGGCGGATTCGTGGAGTCGCGCCGGGGCGCCGAAGGCGGTTACCTGCTGGCTCGCACTGCCGAGTCGATCACGGTCGGAGAAGTGGTCCGCTTCGTGGAAGGCCCCCATCCGGGAAAAGGCCACGCCCGCCGCAAACCGGAAACGCCGTTCAGCGCCATGTGGCAGGAGGTGGATCGCGCCGTCTCCGAGATTATCGACAAGACTTCCTTCGCAGACCTGCTCCGCGGCTGGACCGACAAACAGAACAAGTTCGTCTTGAACTGGGAGATCTGAGCTTGCGAGTCTACGAAGACAATTCCTTCAGCATCGGCCGCACACCGCTGGTGCGTTTGAATCGCGTCGCAGATGGCGGCCAGGCCACCATCCTGGCGAAGATCGAAGGACGCAACCCGGCGTACTCGGTCAAATGCCGTATCGGGGCCAACATGGTCTGGGATGCCGAGAAGAGAGGCATTCTCAAGCCCGGAAAGGAACTGATCGAGCCCACCAGCGGCAACACCGGAATCGCACTGGCATTTGTGGCCGCCGCCCGCGGCTACCCGATTACGCTCACCATGCCGGAGTCGATGTCCATCGAACGGCGCAAGGTGCTGATCGCCCTGGGCGCGTACCTGGTGCTCACGGAAAGCTCTTTGGGCATGGCGGGGTCGATTACCAAGGCCGAAGAGATCGTGTCATCCGATCCCAGCCGCTACGTCCTGCTGCAACAGTTCAAGAACCCCGCCAATCCGGAGATTCACGTCCGTACGACGGGGCCGGAGATCTGGGACGACACGGACGGCGCCATCGACGTGCTGGTCTCGGGAATCGGCACCGGCGGCACCATCAGCGGCGTTTCGCGCTACATCAAGCGCGACCGGGGGAAGAAGATTCTCTCGGTCGGGATCGAACCGATCAATAGCCCCGTAATCACGCAACGGCTCGCCGGCCAACCCCTTCGCCCTGGTCCTCACAAGATTCAGGGGATCGGCGCGGGATTCGTTCCCGATACCCTGGATCTCGCCATGGTGGACCGCATCGAACTGGTGACCAATGAAGAGTCCATCGAGATGGCCAGGCGGCTTGCCAAAGAAGAAGGGATTTTGGCCGGAATCTCCAGTGGGGCCGCCGTCGCCGTGGCGCGCCGCCTGGGCAAACAGCCCGAATTCGCCGGCAAGACCGTGGTTGTCGTGCTGCCTGATGCGGCCGAACGGTACTTGAGCACCACCCTCTTCGAAGGATTGCCCGATGCCTAGTCCGAAATCTCCCAGAGTAAGAAAAAGCGGGCGCGGTTTGGGTGATAGGGGTGAGTGCGCCCGCTGTCGTAACGGGGATTTACAAGCTAGACGGATAAACCCGGAGATTACGTTACAGGTTGCGGTGAAATTGGACGGAAACAAAGAGTCATTGCCGCTTAGCCCTTTCGGGCCACTCCGGCTCACTCTGGTTCTTTTCGCAGCGTCACTGCCGGCAATGTGGGCGCAGGACCAGCCGCCCACGGTACCTGCCACGCCTCCACCGGCTCCGCCAGTCATCGAGAATACCGGCAAACCCATGGTGGTGCCCTTCCAATGCACCGCCGACCAACTTCATTGGGTGGGTCTCTCCTGTAACGAGGAAGAACCGTGCGCGCTTTATCTCGAGCTATCGGCCGTGGAATCGGTGGGCGATCGCATACTCGCCGCCGGCAATGTGCATTCCACCGCCGCCACGCTCGCCTCGGTGTTGTTGGCCAGCGAGGATGCCGGCCATACCTGGCGCCAGGCAGCCGATCCCGTGGTGGGCGCGGGGCTCGATCGCATTCAGTTCCTGAACGGAGAAGCCGGCTGGATAAGCGGTGAAGTGTTGTTTCCGCTCCAACAGGATCCGTTCCTGCTGGTGACATCCGACGGCGGAAAGACCTGGCGGCAGAGTGCCATTTTCGGCGAGAGCCGGGAGAACCGTTTCGGCTCCATTCAGCAGTTCTCGTTTGCCTCGAAAGAAAGCGGGATGCTGATTGTAGATCGTGGGCAGGGCAGCGATAGCGACCGCTACGAACTGTACGAATCCATGGATGGCGGCGACTCCTGGACCATCAAAGAGACCAGCACCAAGCCGCTCAGTTTGAAACATCCGCCCGCGGCTTCCACCGGCTGGCGCATTCGTGCCGACGGTCCCTCCGCCTCGTTTCATATCGAGCGCCGCCAAGGCCAGAGGTGGACCAGCACGGCCGCATTCTCGGTGAAACTGCCCCCCTGCAAACTAGCCCAATAGGCGGCAGCACGATGTGGCGCAGGCCGCGCCCCGACTCATCGGTGCGCTGGTCGGGCGTGCACCCATTGGTCCCGAATGCCTACACGGCTCGCGACTTCACGCGCTACTCGACGATGTTGCGGCCGAAATTGAAAGCCGGACCGATCGAAAATCGGGTCGTGAAGCGGCCATCCTGCAGCAGATCGTTGAACAGGTGATCGTACACCAGGTCCGACTGCGTGCGCCACGACACGTGTTTGGAAAGGATGATGTCGAAGCCGCCGCCGAATCCGATGAACAGGACATTATCGGTTTTCTTGCCGCCGGGCGCCAGTTGCGCGACGATGCCGGTGGCGATGGGATCGGTGGGCGTCGGATTGGGGGTCGCCGTTTCGTGAATCAGGCCCATGTAGACGGGCCTCACAAAGAACGTTACTTTCTTGAAGTGGCGGTAGGAAAGCTGCGGACCCGCGGCGAATGTCTGGGTTCGCGAATGAGCGCCCACAGACAGCGAATAGTTGGGAGGAATCAGCCCCGCTTTCACCAGTCCGGCGAGCTCCGTCCCCAGTTGCTGCTGCAACGAAGTGGTCAGCAGGTCCGGGGTGAGCGTCAAATCGCCGCTCGCGAAGGTGTAGTCCACCCCCAAAGAAAGCCAGCGGTTCACACGCGCACCGCCTTGGGCCGCAAAACCGTTTTCAAACAGGTTGACATGCGGACTGTCGAGAAAGGCGTATCCACCGAAAGCGTCGAAGCGGGTGACATAAGTCTGCTGGCCAATGAGAGTCGAGGGCGCCAGAAGCAAGGCGGGGGGCACCATGAGGAAAAAGCAACGCATGATGCGGCTTGAGGGACGAAGTGCGGTCGTCATGAAGCGTAATCTCCGAAACGGTTCGATTCCACGTGCGCTGTTAACCAAGGGAAGCAGAAAATCACAACATTCGTCGAAGCTCGATTATACACCGATTAAGAGACCCTAATACCCGAAAAGTACGGGCGACCACACTTTTCCGGCGTAAGTCGGCTTGGAACTTCACGCGGACAGGATGGAT
>Ga0335077_10004136_pt1 | contig 17684 bp, 18 predicted proteins | sample Lox_Sample_31_FD_207151 | JGI IMG/M metagenome (GOLD analysis project Ga0335077, IMG submission 207151) | Soil microbial communities from Loxahatchee National Wildlife Refuge, Florida, United States - Lox_Sample_3.1 | ecosystem: Environmental > Terrestrial > Soil > Wetlands | place: USA... | reverse complement strand
CCCTTTGATAATACTTCACGCGTGATAAGAATCGTCATTCCCGCTGTTTTCCTGTCCTTTCATAACGAAAGACTAAAGCCGCTCTCGCTTATGGTAGTTATGACCATGCCCTATCGTAAAAAGAACTTCGTCTGTAATATCGCAGTCTATACCCCTCACCCGGTCCCGGCGATATATACCTCATGCCCTTCAATCGTAGCTTCCTGTTCAGTGACGATCGCGTTCACTATATCACGCCTGCTTGCAATACCCAGAATCACGCCATTGTTTTTTGACGGCAAATGGGCGCATGTGCTTGTCCGCCATGAGCACCATACAGTCCCGCAGCGACTTCGATGGGCTGACAAAGATCGGCGATTCACTCACGATCTCCCTCACCAGGGTATTCTTCGATGACCTCTCCTTAAGGATTACCTTCCGGACACAATCCCGTTTGGAAAACACGCCGGCGAGCGTCCCGTTCTCCACAACAAGCAGCGCGCCGAGGTTCTTTGCCTCCATGATCTCGGAGCATCAAACGCCGAGGCATTGGAACCGATTGCGATAAACCATTTGCCTTTCGTACGTAGCACTTGAGCGGCCGTTATAGAAGTGAACATCTGCGTTATGTCCTTGTGCGTTAGTGAAAAAAAAGGCCGGGCTCACCCAAGGTTGAATCCTTCGGCAGCTCGGCCTTCTCCTCCAAGGAAAGACTCTTCGCTTTCCCAACCTTCTCTCGAAGGATTTTGTTTTGGTGGGCAACTTTGCTTATTTCTATTTAATCTATAGCACTCGTTGCTGCGGTTGTCAAAATCAATTTCTGTATATCAAGTCATCTCAAGTTGCTTTTTTAGGCTGAAATAAAGAGTATGACGGAAGAGGGCATGAGGGACGTGTAAAAACTACACGAAAATTGCTCATCACAAAAGTCGTTGAGCCAGCAACCCATATCTTTTTTCAACAAATACGACCTTAGCTTGCTATATATTCCTCAATTTTATGACAATGTCGTCATATGGGTGTTTTGGGGGGATATGATGATGAATTCAAGATGTATTCCGCAATTTCCAAGTTATGCAACTGCCTTAGAAGAGGAAGGTTGTTACTGATAGAAATCTTTATCACAAAATGCATGATACAAAATGAATGCTGCACCTTAGTTAATATTATATGAAACTCAACTCCACCTACAAGGTTGCATTGTCAATATTGTGACAAAGGCAAAGACTACTGGTTATAACTTGTAATCCCCAAATTATCACTTTTTCCTGACACATTTAGTAAATCCCTCATATCAGAGCTGTGCAAGTTAATCCATTTCACACTATTCATGGTAGATTGCTCAACCCCATTTTCATCTTCCATAAGAAATACTTCTCGAATCCGAGTTTCATCCATTTTGCCCAGATCGCCTTCTTCATATAGGAACTCTGCCTCGGCGGGAGCACCGGATACGCCTTCATCAGTGCGGCAGTATTACCCATATCCATGAGACAAACCACACCAAGCTCATCAGCGATGGGTGGGGTTTTCCCGGCAACATCGGACGCAATGGTCGCGGCAGCAATCTTCGCCATCTTGACCGTCATGAAACCGGTCTTTGGAACACCCGTCGGCACAGGCGTAACCTCCGGCGGCGCAATCGCTATGGCAACACCGATGGCAAATATATTCTTATGTTTCGTATGCCGGTAATTCTTGTCCACGGGGATGAAGCCTCGCGGATTCCCGAGTGGTGCGACAGCTGATACCCCCTTGAATGGCGGCGCTATCATGGCAAGCTTGAACGGGAGCTTCGTCCCGTCTTTTAATTTAATCTCTCCCGGCGTGACTTCCTCGATGGCCTGGCTCACGATGGGTTTAATGTCCCGCTCAGCGAACTCGTACTCTATGAAGGTTTTTGAATTGCCGAGCCCGCCGACGCCCATGTGCCCGAGATAGGGTTCCGATGTGAGATAGATGATGGGGACTTTGTGTCGCATCTTTCGCCGTCTCAGTTCGGCGTCCATTTCGAACGCGAGCTCGTAAGACGGGCCGAAGCAGCTCACCATCTGCGATGAGCCGAGAACTATCGGCCCGGGATTTTCGAGGACACGCTTCCACGTCTCTCCGGTCTTCACCGCATGATCGAGAGTGAAGGTGCAGGCTGTATACCCCTTGTCAGGTCCAAGGCCGGGGATCTCGTCAAAGGAGAGATAGGGGCCGGTGGATATGACGAGATGATCATAAAGAAGTTCTCTCCCTTTGGAAGTAATAACCTTCGATGCATCAGCATCAATCTGTTTTGCAGCATCATGAACAAAGTCGATTCCCTTCGGTTTCAGGATCTCACTAACCTTGAGCGTGATGTCATCCGGCTTCCTCCAGCCCATGATGAGCCAAGGCAGCGACGGGAGGAACACAAACCGGTCATCGTCGCTCACTGCTGTTACGTCTGCGTTCTTGCCAAGCAGTCGCTTCAGCTCTAAGGCAGCTGTCAATCCCCCGAACGATCCCCCTAAAACAACGATTCTCGCCATAGTTCCCCCCTTGTACTTCAAAAGTTAGAACATACCGACAACCTTACCTCCAGCCGTAATAATGTCCGTAAGTTTGTCATAGTCGATGATTTTAGCTCGGACATCTAGTTCCGAATCCTTGAGACCTCGGAGCCTCTTGTCGTCATCCACCACATACACCGCGCTGGGAAAAGATCCAAGCCGGCCCTTCTGCGCTAAATAGACCCCGTTTTGCAGCAGGATAAGATCGGCACCGCCATCTTTCGCAAGGGTCAAGCCTCGTGCTCCATCAGTCGTATCCGGTGCGCTTTTGATGATTACAAGCATGATAGTCTCCTTAAAAAACCATTGTTGTATCTGTTTTGCCGATGATATTGGCGATTTCTGTGCTATTTGTAATCGTGACCCCCTCGATTATACAATCATTAGCGATTTGTTCCCTTTTCAACGACGTTTCATCAGCATAGACCGCAACACCCATGTCAATGCAATCCTGAATGCCATCGCCCGCATTCAGATATTTTGTCTGGGATACGTCCTGTCCCTTTCTTGCCGCATGTACTCCGCCATCAACAAGCAAAAACTTTACCTCCATGTCGTCGGTCACTCCCCCCAGTGCATGGCGGATCGCCTCCGAGGCGTCGACGGTCCCGTACGGTGGCCTTCTTAAAATGATGCTTATGCTGCCCATAATCGCCTCCTTAGATGCCGAAATTTAAAAATACGGGCTTTGACTTCACAACATTAAAAAGCCCTTTTAGCGAACTCATCTCACCGCCCTCAATAGAATCATCAGCCGCAAGACCGCGGCTTTTCATGCAGCCTGTTCAGATATCAACCTTAAGGCCCTTTCCCACAAGGTCTACCAGCGTTGAAAGCGCCTGAGGGACCTGTCCTTTCACAATGGAGAAAACGCCGTCACCCGTGGCAATAAGTCTGGCCCGGTGCCCCTTCTTCAGAGCAGCTTCCGCCAGTTTGAAAATAGTATGCGTATTCTCAAAGGTGTAGGGAGTCGTGGAAAGAAACATTACAATCTCTTTTTGCATGTTGGCCTCCTCAATGAAATTAATATGTCAAGACCCTGTCGCTTTTTTGAGCCCCGCCAGGGGACAGATATCTGTCTGCCCTGTATTGCGACGCTTGAGGCAGGTGCTGCAGGCGAATATTTTTCCATTAAAAGCAATGGAGTGTTTCTTCATAAAGATTATCGTCTCCTTTCACCGGGGTAGGTACCTTTTTTCGTTACCGGACAGCAAGCAGGAGCGGGGATATCTTCTTCATACTGTTTTTTGAGAATTTCGAGGAGGTCGGGGATAAGAGGTTCTTTCAGGAAGTAGCACTTGAGCCTGCCGTCAACGAAGAAATCGACAATTCCATTCGTCCGTAGAAGGGTCAAATGTTGTGATACGTTAGGCTGGCTGATGTCGAGAGATTCCTCGAAGTCGCTCACGCATTTCACACCATGTATAAGTTCTTCGAGTATCTTGATGCGAATGGGGTGGGCAATTACTTTGAGGAGATCTATCCTTTTCTCTACCGGGATCATATGGCTCGTTCTCCTTATGTTAAGGACGGGACTATCTTATGCGCAGACTATATTGCATAAATATATTCAGATATTATTATACTTTTATATAAATATCAAGAATTGTTTGCAAATACTGAACATTCCTTAAATAGATAAAAAAAGGAGGAGTTCTGGCTGGATAGCGTTTATTCTCGTACCGAAACGCCCAAAGGGGTGATGGCTTTAGCTCTCTTTAAAATCGAGACCTGTCAACGATTGCATTATTATCGCTCAATTGATATGCGTTTCATGCGCTTGCGCGAAGTAGATGCGCAAAGAGCACGTCAGAGGCAGCAATCCGACAAGGTCCCAAGGATATCTTCGGCTAGCGCTCTGAACCTACGAACGGCGTAAGGAGGAAACCGCGGAGCAGCTGCCATTTTTCCTCGCGGAATCTCGGTAGCCCTATCGTAATCGTCTACGTATCTTCTCTCTTTCTCAATGACCGGAACAGACGATCCCAGACCGAAAGCAGGCTCGTGTAGTTCGAATTCGTTTCGAATAGTTCGACCGAATGATGGACACGGTGCATATTCGGCGTGACAATAACAGCACGAAGTATGCGATCCCACTTTTCAGGGATCGCCAGGTTGCTGTGATGAAAGAGCGTCGAAATATTTAACATGGTTTCGAACAAAAGTACCTCGGCAAAGCTCATGCCGAGGAGAATTACTACGGGAAGCCGGATGACTGTCGAGAGAACCAGTTCGCCAGGATGAAAGCGGAGCGCCGTCGTCGTGTCCATGTCCGTATCAGCATGATGGGCACGATGAAACAGCCAGAAAAACGAAATGCGATGGTTCGCCATATGCCAGAAGTACATCCAGATATCAAAGAGAATAAAAATAAGCACCGTTTTCGAATACGCAGTTAACGGAATCCTGTGCGTAAGCCCGAGGGAAAACCGGTCGGCCCAGCCGATTGTCGTGATGGTTAGGCCAGCAAGCAGTAGACTGGCAAGCATGCCGTCTAACAGGGCAGTAAGGATATGGGGAATGGCGTGTTTAATCCGGTGAGCACGGTTCTTGTAGTGCGGGAACACTCCTTCAAGAAGGAAAATCACGATAAGCCACGCAAAAATGAAGAATGGTTTTATGGCCATAAGAAGAAACCAGCGGACAGACTATAGTGATCAGGTGGCTCTATCCGGAGTTGGCATTAACTACAAAAGAACCGGGCAGGAGCATTGATTAAAAACTTCAAACGGAATTCTTCATCTTCCTTGTTGTCCTGTCTCGCCAGGGATCACCTAAAAGTGTGGAATGCCAATAATATGACGATGGTGTAAAATAGCGGGTTGTAACCTGCAAGCCGTGAAGACCCTATCATGTCACGTCGGTCTATCAAATGCATACCTGATTTTTTGCCCTTAGCTTGCCTTGATAAACCGCAGGAAACCGCGCTATTCAACTGACATACATTTACAGACCTCAATTCTATATGAAAGGGGTTGTCTTGATGGGGATAAATTTAAACAACGGGGAAATACCCGAATGTATGGTTATTTCCTCACCATTTTTTTTAGGAAACACAATTTTAGTTCCAGAACAACATGTAAATATAATATTATAAAATAATTTTTTTGGTACTAAGGGATGTTTAATGATTTGTTTATAAAGGCATATTTCTCTCATATCTTTTTGTGACCTGAGTTTAATTTTGAACACAAAAGGTGGAGTACTTATTGCATAGCTTGAATTATGATCGAGTAATAATAGGTTTACTCGCTAAATGCAGCGCAAATAGCTATAATATATCTATGTCCCTGCAATTAATGACATTTATGAAATCAATTGATCCACTAATAAATCGGCCAGCCCGCAATTCGGGTTGTTGAATGACTAAGCTCTGCTTTGGCAAAGTGTTTATTTGTAAGTTATCAATATATATAGATAAATAAGATATTGCGTCATGGTCGCGGGAAAGTTTCTTATCAATTTTATGATATGCCCATTATGATTATGAGCAATACATGAATGCTGAGGGAGCAGAAACGCATGCCTCGCAGAGTCCTTATAATTGAAGACGATAAAGATATCGCCCGTCTTTTGGAGCTTCATCTGAGAGATGCTGGATACGAAGTAAGCTTGGCCTTTGACGGCAATGCTGGTATCGAGCAAGCCCTCTCGAAAATCCACGACCTTATTATTCTGGATCTGATGCTGCCGGGCGTGGACGGGCTGGAGATCTGCCGGCGCTTGAGAGCCGCAGCCACCTACACTCCCATCATAATGCTGACCTCAAGGTCTACCGAGTTTGACCGGGTTCTCGGCCTGGAGATCGGAGCAGACGATTACCTGACAAAACCATTCGGCATTCGGGAACTTCTGGCGCGAGTTAAGGCTCTATTCCGTCGCGTGGAGGTGCTTAAGTTGGAGACGGCGCATCAATCGCACGAAACGATCCAGACAGGTGATCTGGTGGTTGACGTTGAAAAGCGGAAGGTTACGCTCCGGGGAAATCCCTTGATGTTGACAGCCAAAGAGTTCGACCTACTACTCCATTTCATGAATTGCCCCGGAAAGGTGTGTACACGTAAGGAGTTGCTGAATTTAGTCTGGGGTTACGGGTATGAGGGCTACGAGCACACGGTCAATTCCCATATCAACCGCCTCAGGGCCAAAATAGAGGAAAACCCAGCCCAACCCCGATACATTTTGAGTGTGAGGGGGATCGGCTATAAGCTTTCCGATTCAGCAGATTTGGCCAAGGGGTAGCGTAGTATTCAAAAATCTTTACAACAGACTGGCCGCCGTCCTGAACATCCTGCTCACGCCCTACCCCACCCGGCTGTATACACCAAGAGAATCCTCGAGCTCCATGAGAGCTGCATCGAGGTCAGCAGTTCGGTTAATGTCGGACCAACCTCCACGTTTAGCATGCCGGTTTACAACACTGAGTGTCATACGTACATGACCGGTATTGAGCGATTCAGCCTTTAGTCGGCCCTTTTCCTGTGACCAACATGTTATATTGCCGTGATGGTTTTGTGACCAATGCTAAGGTATTCTCAAATCAGGGCACAAGGGCAGCAAACACACGGTCAATTCTCATGTCAACTGTCTGAGGGTCAAAGCAGAAGACAACCCTGGCCAGCCGTTCTACATTTTGTGCGTTTTTAGAGTCGGCTACAAGTTCTCCGGTCCCGAAGAATTATTGAAGGTATAAGCTTATGTTTAAAACCCTTTACTTCAAACTGGCCGCTGTGCTCGTGGGGATATTCTGTCTGATAGGAGTACTTTACATTTTGCTTACGCTCTACACTACCCAGATGTATTTTCAGGAGGTGAACCAGAAGCTCAACCGTTCGCTGGCGCAGAATTTAGCGATGGAAGAAATCTTAATAAAAGACGGTCGGGTCAATCAAGAAGCCCTTCAGGATATCTTTCGCATGATGATGGTTGTGAACCCCGGCATCGAGGTTTATCTCCTCGATCCGAACGGCACCATACTGGCGTTCTCCGCGCCTCCTGGAAAGATGAAACGGCAAACGGTATCATTAAATCCCATAAAACAGCTGCTGAACGGAACATCCTCTTTACCCATCATGGGTGACGATCCGCGCGACCTCACACATAAGAAAATATTCTCCGTTTCACCAATCTCTCTGAAAGGCAGCATGCAAGGATATGTTTACGTTATTCTGGGTGGCGAGGAATTTGACACAATCGCCCAGATGCTCCAAGGCAGCTACATCCTCCGGCTCAGTGTGTGGGCTGTGGCAGGAGTCTTGTTGTTCGCCTTACTGACCGCGCTTCTTCTCTTCAACTGGATGACTCGCAGGCTCCAGAGTCTTACAGCGACCATGGAAACCTTCCGGCGGAGTGATTTCTCAGAGCCTCCCGATCCTCTGAGCCGGTTTCGAACCGGTTCAAGAAATGAAATCGACCGCCTCGGTACGATTTTTACGTACATGGCGGATCGTATCGTTCACCAGATAAAGGAACTTAGAGAGGCCGATGCGCTTCGGCGGGAGTTAGTTACGAATATTGCGCATGATCTTCGAACGCCGCTGACCTCGCTTCAGGGCTATCTCGAGACCCTGCTCATTAAGGAAGGAGGGTTGACGCCTGAGGAACATCAGAACTATCTCACGATTGCCATCAAGCGTTCCGAGCAATTAGGAAAACTCGTTTCCGAACTCTTCGAACTCGCAAAACTGGATTCTCCCGATGTACAGGTCAGCTTCGAGCAGTTCTCTATCGGCGAACTTATTCAGGATGTTTTACAGAAGTTCCAGCTCGATGCCGAGAAGAAAAAAATCACTCTTCACGCGAACGCGGCGGAATCCCTTCCCCTGGCGCTCGCTGATATAGGGTTATGCGAACGCGTCCTTGAAAATCTGATCGAAAACGCAATCCGATATACTGGGGAAGACGGATCTATAAGCGTTAGTGCTGTTCTCAAAGACGAACGAATGGAAATGCAGGTGTCGGATACCGGCTCTGGCATCCGGCCGAAGGATATTACGCAGCTATTTGACCGCTCTTCTTGGCTGAAGAGAGAACATCCGAAGGACGCAGAGAGGGCCGGGCTAGGTCTGGTCATCGTCAAGAGAATCCTGGAACTCCACGGGAGCGATATTCAGGTGAATAGCGCCGTCAATGTCGGCACTACCTTTACGTTCACCCTGCCTGTTTATAGAACTCGATCATAATCCCACACGATCGAGCTTGAGAAACTCAGCCTTTAGAATTACTCTTTTTCGTGACCAAGATTTTACCCTACCGTGATGATTTCGTGACATTCGTAAGCTATACTTACTTTTAAGACAGAATGCAAAGAGTTGAAACGATACGACATTCTGTGCTCACCGATTTAAATAAATAAGAAAAATTATTATCAGCCTGGTTTTTGTCGCGGCATTAATTGACCTTTCTTGATCCGTCGTTTCATTGATCGCATATATGTTAAGTATTCTCGCGTTGGTAACCACGAAGAATATAACGATGCGGTTTATTAATCGTCCTGCTTCATGTGTGTCATTGCACACGTGCCATAATGAGTATGCGCGAAAGGAGGGATGCTGAATAATAGAGAGAGCATGAGGTCGAATCTAATGCATTTCTAATTTCTAATTGGGCAATAGGGCCCCCGAGGTACTTTCCAACAACGAATTGGAGGAAGCAATGAATAAAAAAATGTTAGTGGCAGTTTTATCTGCAGCAATGCTGATGATCTCCACAGGTGCAGCCTTAGCAGAAGATACACACGACAGCGTAAGGATCGCCACCGTTCGACTCCCGTTGGTGCATTGCTGGTACAAGGGTCAGGTGGCCTATTACATCCAAACGGAGGCATCCGATCCAGGCGTTGCCGCGCAGCAGGGCGTGAACTATGTACCGCAGCTGGCCAATACGATCAATGCTCCGGGTCCGGGGGGGGCTGTGGATGATATCTATGCTGTCACCAATTTCAAGCAGGGGAATGTGATACCTTCGGCGCCGATCCCGGCTGGCCCAAACAACGCAAATTCCCCCCCTTACTCTCCACTTTGGCAGGTCAGTCTGGTAACTTGGAACCCGGGCACGACACCCTACACGCTGAAATCGGAAGAGGAGGTGCTGGCAGCCAAGGCAGACGGCATGGTAACAATTGTGAAGACGAATATCGTCGTGAACTGTCCGGTGATTTTCACTCCCGTAGGAGGTCTGCTGCCGACAGCAAAGATTTTCGGTGCGGACATTGATTAACTGTAGTGGATCCGCTCTGAATGGACCTGGCAACATCATGCAGCGGGACAATGTAATACTGGTCGTTCTTGATGGGAACGTGCCGAATGATGACACGCCCCCCGTCTCTCACCGAAAATAATGTAATGAAATTGCGGTCTTTTTGTGAGGAGGCTCGATCTCTCCAGAGCATCTTTAAAGGCAGAGACAAGAGATGAAGAGAAGAACGAGTGGAAGGGGATGACCATGAAGAACCAAAGCGCTACCTATTTAGCTTTTACCGTTTTGATTTTTTTGTTTATATTTTCAGGATATAAGGTTTCTTTTTCGCAAGAGCGTGTAGAATCCAAGGTCGTCTTTTATGTTAAATGATTTGATGTTGGAAAGGAGGCCCTGGAAGGGCTGAAGGGAGTGAAGAGAGTTGATACAGGATTTCGCTATTTTAAAGAAATAAACACTGTTTATTATGATCCAAAGACGATTACCATCGAGGAAATGGAACTGGCCTTGAAGAAGGCGGGGACTTATGTTGAAACAGTAAAATAGTAAAGAAAAACGCCAACAATCTCTAGTGTTTGATATAATGATCCCACAAGAAATTTTTGAGTAGTAAGTGGGGGCAAAATGATGTCAGTACCATTTTAAGGAGAAACGAAAAGAATACCGTTAGACAATGCTTATCATGGCAGTCTTCTGTTTATTTTGTTACCTTTAAGTCCCGCATTCTCAAGCGAACCTATTTGACAAAACTTCTGATAGAGTAGTAAAGATATTTTCCTCAAGTAATCGGCAGAGAGGTGAGAATGTAGCCTAAGAGGTCAAGAACGACCAGGGATGCCATGATAAAGTGGGAAGAGTTATCTTCCGGAATATCTGTCGGGGATACATTATTTAAATAGGCCTTAAAAATATGATAAATTGAAAAAAGGAGGATTTACCATGAAAAAGATATTTGTATTAGTTACAGCCGCTATCTCCACCATAGTCCTGATGCTCTCTATTGGGGTCAATTTCGCTCAAGCGCAAGGAAATGGTGTAACGGTCTTTCCGCCAGAGGAGCAAGAAGTGATGACTAAGTCATGCAATATGGTCATGGATAAGGGACAGATGATACATGACGTGGGCATGATGATGAAAAAAGGCACGATGGATAAAGACACGATGATGAAACAGGGTGACATGATGATGAAAGATGGCGACATGATGATGAAAGAGGGCGACGTTATGTCGAAACAGGGCAATATGTTGATGCACAACGGAAAGATGATGATGGAAAACGGAAAGATGATGATGGAAGGTAAAATGGATAAAGATATGATGATGAAAGAGGGCGATAAGATGATGAAATCAGGCAGTAAGATGAAAGAGGCAGGCAAGAATGGCATTACGTTTTTTACCACTGGCGCTGGACCAGCTGATTAGCAGCCTCTCTCGTTCAACAAACGGAGTGGTTGAGAGACTCGTAATGCAATGCATCGAATAGAACTGAAAATAGATAAGCTAAAAATCCAATGCCACGGCAGCTTGATCAATTTGGGCACAGTCCCTAGGGGGGACTCTCCATTTTTGCGCAAGGTATCGCTGCCCGCTGAAGTGGATATCGCAGTTAGGGGGACGTATCGGATGATGATACGTCCCCTTCTATTAGTGCACTCGGCAGGGCGCACTCACTGAGGAAGAAAAGATAATGGGCAGTGATATGATGATGAAACGGGGCGATACGATGATGTAGAACAGGCAGATGACGATGGATGAAGGCAAGAAGAGGAAGGAAGGCATGATGAAATAAAGTGATCCAATGTTACAGAACCCGCTCACCGAGAGTATAATTAATATCATGAATCCCAGGGAGGAGAGTATGCCATGAAAGACTCACTGAGTAGGAGAGATTTTTTTAGGAGGGCCGGCGTAGGAGCTGTCGGATTAGGGTTTGGTGTTTCAGTTTTTGACGGGATATATCAGTATGCCGAGGCAGTTACCGAAGAGGAAAAACACTCCCTCCTTATGAAAGGCTCAGTTAATTTTATGGGGTTTATGGCCAAAGAGATTACTCCTAATGATGAATTCTATATCACAACCTATTCGGATACGGTGCCGACTATTGACCCCAAAAAATTTACTTTAAGAATCGAGGGCCTCGTCGAAAGACCTTATACGCTCAACCTGCAAGAACTGGAAGAGATGAAGGACAAGACGGAATTTGTCACACTCGAGTGTATTGGTAACCCCGTTGGGGGAGATGCCATCAGTAACGCCCTCTGGGATGGCGTGACGCTCAAAAAAATCATAGACAGGGCCGTCCCCAAGGAAGGGATCGTGAAAACTGTGTTTTATGCGGAGGAGGGTTACAGCGACAGCATCCCGTATGCCTTATCACTCTCAGATGACGTATTTCTTGCATACAGGATGAATGGAGAACCTTTACCCAGGAAGCACGGCTATCCTTTGAGGGCGATAGTCCCCGGCATTTATGGAATGAAACACGTCAAATGGCTTTCGAAGATAGAACTCGCTAATTACGATTTCAAGGGGTACTGGGAGAAGAAAGAATGGTCAGATGACGCAATCATTCCCAATCGGTCGCAAATCCTGATGCCGATGGAGGGGAAAATGGTGCCGCTCGGTAATTATGTCATCGGCGGAGTTGCATTTGGCGGACGGTACGGAATAAGCAAAGTTCAAATCTCTATCGACAATAAGAGGACATGGCATGATGCCGCACTTAAGCCGCCGCTTTCGAAGTGGTCATGGGTGATCTGGACATACGACTGGAAACCCTCTAAGGAGGGGGAATATACGATAACGGTTCGCGGAATTGACAGAGAGGGCAAAGTCCAGGAGTCTCCATCTCTTTTAGGAAAATTGTTACGTTCATTTCCTGATGGTGCAAAAGGTCTTCATGCTGTGAGTGTGAATGTAAGAAAATAAGAAGGCGTCTCCGGGGAATTCATGCCCTGGGAAACATAGCCGATGCGGTTGTCAAGGGGGTGATGCCCGGAGCGAGGCTTATACGTTCGTATAGTTAGAGGTCACTTACCTCTCCGGGATGGCAGACCGAAATACAGCAGTGATATTTTCAAGAGAGAATGTGAACCGAAACCATCAAGGTTTACTATTTCACAAATTTCATGTTCCATGTTGATTACCATTTCTCATGCGAAAGCTAGTGGCCTTAAAAAAACCAAGACAGCCGAGCTGTGGAGGGATGATGCCTTTGGGTGAGCTAGGCATTATTATTTGGCATACGATCAACAGCGTGACAAAAGAGAAGGAAGCATGAGGAACGACAGATTCATAAGAGCACTAATGTATATACTGGTGAGTCTAACGTTGACACTGATCTCTTGTGGAGGAGAAGGTGGAGGCTCACCTCCGAGCGATACAGGAATCAGCCAGTTGGCGAAGTCAACGGAAGGATAGCGGTTCTGAGGACTATTTGCATTACGCCGAGCAATCATCTGGATACCGACTCTGGAGAACAGCTCCACTTTAGCGCGAAGGGCTATTTCTCGGACAATTCCGTGCAGGATTTAACAACGATGGTGGTCTGGACCTCATCTGATCCATCAATTGCAACCATTAGTAACGCACCAGACTCAAAGGGACAGGCACTAGCAGTATCGAGAGGTTATTGTAGCATCTCCGCAGCACTGGATGGCATCTCAGATTCAACAATCATAGGTATTAATTAACGTCATTAACATGGGTGCGGTGGAAGGAAAAAGCATTGTGGACGTCAGAAAGGTGGAGCTAGCTTCGGTATCAGCAATCGGTATATATTCTGTCTCCTTATGCGGGGTAACTCATAACCGGGGCAATGGCGCTTGTAAAGAACAAGAATACCTTCGATAACTTTGTAAAGTCACCTCCCATGTTTTCAACTCTGTCCGAGTCGATCAAACTCGCTGCACTATCTTTTACGAATGATATTTTAAAATTAAGTTGCTGCATTTAAGAATGAATCAAAGGGAGCATCCATGAGAAGCGACCTCTGTAAGCTATTGGATACTGGTGATTCTTTCCCTCAGATGGAGTTTCCTGTCGTGCGCGGCGATATGGTCTATCTTCCAAAAGATTTCAACAGACACTGGAACGTATTTCTTATCTATCGCGGTCACTGGTGACCGTTCTGCCGCCAGCAGTTGCTGGACTTCCAAAGAAGCATAGCCGAGTTTGAAAAAAATAATATCAGGATCATTGCGGCATCATCCGACACCAAGGAGGAAGCGGGCAAGACAGTCGATAAATATGGATTGACCTTTTCCGTGGGATACGGTCTCATCCCAACCGAGGTATCGGCAATCACCGGAGCATTCTTTCATCCTGAAAAAAACTTCCTTCATGCGGCCGGGTTTGTTGTTAGCCCGGAAGGCAAGATCGAGAACGCCGTATACACCAGCAATGCCATCGGTAGACTGACAGCCAGCGATTGTCTGGCATTTATTAAATATGAGATGAGTCTGTGAATGATATGTCGCGAATGAAGCGGAGAGGCCCTTACGCATGGAAACACGTACCTTGGTACTTCCTCAAGACGAGAACAACAAGATCCTTATTGAGAACGTCCACCCTGCTGAGTGGAAGAACCCGGAACCCGCTCCGACGTACAATCTCGTTGTGGTCGGTGCGGGAACTGCCGGCTTGGTCACGGCTGCGGGAGCTGCGGGGCTCGGCGCAAAGGTTGCGCTCATCGAGCGTCATATGCTTGGAGGCGACTGCCTCAATGTCGGGTGCGTCCCCTCTAAGGGGATCATCAGGGCAAGCCGCGCCGCCTACGACGTCAGAACGGCGGCCCAGTTCGGTATCGGGTACGGCGAGGATGTCCCCATCGATTTCGGCAAGGCTATGGAACGTATGCGACGGATCAGAGCCGGGATCAGCGCCCATGACTCGGCGGAGCGTTTTAGCAAAGAACTCGGCGTAGACCTTTTCTTTGGCAGCGCGAAATTCACCGGTTCGGACAGCATCGATGTCGATGGCAACCGCCTGCGGTTTAAAAAGGCGGCGCTTTGCACCGGCGCACGCGCATCCGCGCCGCCTATCCCGGGCATAGAAGAAACAGGCTTCGTGACCAATGAAAACGTCTTCTGGCTGACGCACCTTCCAAAGAGGATCGCGGTTATCGGCGGCGGTCCCATCGGCTGCGAGCTTGGGCAGGCTTTTGTCCGCATGGGGAGCGAAGTCACCATACTCCAGCGCGGCGGTCACGTTCTCCCGAGGGAAGACGCTGATGCTGCGGAAATCGTGCATCAGTCCCTCGCGAGGGATGGCATCGCACTGCGGCTTCAGGCAAGGATTCTTGGGGCCAGGAAGAGAGGGGATGACAAAGTCGTCATCATTGAAGAGGACGGAAAAACCGCGGAGCTGCCCGTGGATGAGATTCTTGTGGGCGTGGGCAGGTCTCCGAACGTCGAAGGACTTGAACTCGAGAAGGCGGGTATCATATATGACCAGCGCGATGGCGTGAAGGTGAATGAGCGGCTCCAGACTTCGAATCCGCGCGTGTTTGCGGCCGGCGATATCTGCTCCCCGTATAAATTCACGCATACGGCTGATGCCCTTGCCCGTATCCTGATCGCAAACGCTCTGTTCATGGCAAGGCAATCAACCTCAGCCCTCGTCGTTCCCTGGTGTACCTACACCGACCCCGAGGTGGCCCATGTGGGGATGTATGAAAAGGATGCCAGGGACAAGGGTATCGGCGTGTCGACCCTAACCGTGTCGCTTGTCGATGTGGACCGGGCTCTGCTTGACGGAGAAGCGGAAGGGTTTGCCCGCGTACACCTCAAAAAGGGCGGCGATCGAATCCTCGGTGCGACGATCGTGGCCCGCCATGCAGGCGAGATGATCAACGAATTGTCCCTCGCCATGACCGCCGGTCTCGGACTTTCGGCAATCGGCCGGACGATCCACCCCTATCCCACCCAGGCGGAGGCAATCAAAAAGCTGGCCGATGTGTATAATCGGACGCGTCTCACACCGTTCGTAAAGAAAGTGTTTACGGCGTGGCTCAAATGGCAGCGGTCGTAGCATCCTGCGGATTGCAGTGGCCAAGGGAACTATCGGGGGAACCCCAAGGATAATACAGCCGAAAACAAGCGGTTGGCAACTCATGCCTCCGCACAAGGCCGCCAGCCATCAGAGGGGCTGGACGGCGCTCGTAGCCGAGATGAGCAGGTGGGCCGGTACGGCCAGCGCGCAGGTCCGATGGTAGGGGGGCCGTGAGTGCGACAGGATGGACAAAACCACGATGGATGGCCCCGTTTTTGACGTTCAGCTGCTGTCAGGAAAAAAGGGCGGACGCATGCTGCCGCGCCCTTTGGCTATGAAGCCGCCGAGTGCTGGGAGATGCCATGAAGAATAAAAAATTTTGGATTGCATCGATTATTGTATTCCTGGGCATATTGTTCTTTTATTTCGACCTGGGAAAATACCTGACCCTGGCGTCACTGAAGGAAAACCGCGCAGCACTCGTCGCATTCTACAAGAGCCATCAGGTTGTCATGATCTCCGCGTTCATCGCTGCCTATATCGTTCAGACAGCCCTCTCCCTGCCCGGCGCGGCCGTGCTATCGCTCGCGGCGGGGGCTGTGTTCGGTGCTGTCCTGGGAACCGTGTACGTCAATATCGGCGCGACGATCGGTGCCTCCCTCGCGTTCCTTGTCGCCCGGTATCTTTTCCGTGATGTAGTCCAGAATAAATTCGGAACCCGACTTGAGAAGATTAATACCGAACTCGAGACGAGAGGGTTCAACTACCTTCTGTTTTTGCGGCTGGTTCCGGTCTTCCCCTTCTTCCTTATCAACCTCGGCGCAGGCCTGACCGGAATGCACTTGCGAACCTTCTTTTTCGGCACCCTGGTGGGAATCATTCCGGGCAGTTTCGTGTACTGCAACGCCGGGGCCAGCCTTGCTGCGATTAACAGCATGAGCGAGGTCGCCTCTCCCCGGGTGCTGGGATCTTTCGCCCTCCTCGGATTATTCGCGCTTGTCCCGGTGCTTTATCAGAAGATCAAAAAAAAGAAGCAATCATGACCTTGTATGAAATCTCTCAGGAGAAACGGAGCGAATATCCCGTGAGGTGCTCGAGTTCAACTTGAATTAAATTAGTGCTATAATTATGTCCTGAGGTGAGGGTATCATCGTTCTCCGTTTCTGCCGGAATGAGGCACCTCACCAGGAAGGGCAAGGAGGGACGAAGATGAAACGTGTCCTGATCGTGATCATGGCTGCCCTGCTGCTGATCGCATGCAGCGGCCAGGCGCGCGCCGAGGATGGTACGGGCGTGTCGGTGGGGATCAAAATGTGGCTGAACCAGTGGACACAGGAAAGGCCGGGTTTCCCCAGCATTACATCCGACACGACGCTGCTCCTCGGACCCGCCCTTGAAGCAAAATATCAGGATCAATTCTTCGTGGAGGCGTCATATCTTGTGACCCCGTCCGATTATACGTTCTCCGATGTGAATCCTTCCTTCAATGTCGACCGTGAGGATATCGACGCTGCCGTGGGCTACCTGGTCGTTCCCCAATTCGGCATTCTCGCAGGCTACCGGAATACAACCCTCAAGGAAAGCGACACGGGAACGAAAGACACGCTCTACGGGCCGGTCATCGGGATCGTCGGAAACGCGTTCGTGACTCCGCAGCTCTCGTTCTTCGGCAGGCTGGAATATCTCATCACCAAGTTCAAAGAGGAAGACGCACCCGGCACCTTTCAGGAAGACAGTCCGGGCTGGATGATGGAAGTCGGCGTAAAGTACGCTTATACCCGGGTATTCGCGGGCAGCTTGGGTTACCGGTTCGAAACGAATGAGGGAAACACTTCAAACGTCAGGGACTCCTTCAGCGGCGTGACGTTCAGCGGGATGTTCTCGTTCTAGCCGGCAGCGGACCAGCAAGCAGGTTTACAGGTTTCAACCGTGGTGAACGGTGTTCCGCGCACTCTCAGCGGTGCTGCTGTTTTAGCG
>Ga0335077_10004134_pt1 | contig 17689 bp, 15 predicted proteins | sample Lox_Sample_31_FD_207151 | JGI IMG/M metagenome (GOLD analysis project Ga0335077, IMG submission 207151) | Soil microbial communities from Loxahatchee National Wildlife Refuge, Florida, United States - Lox_Sample_3.1 | ecosystem: Environmental > Terrestrial > Soil > Wetlands | place: USA... | reverse complement strand
CCTCGGCGCGGACGCTCCCGTGATGGGCGTCGACGATGCTCTGGACTGTGGCGAGCCCGAGCCCGGTGCCGCGCTCCTTGGTGGTGAAGAAGGGTGTGAAGAGGCGTGGGATGTCCTGGGGGGGGATGCCGGGGCCGTCGTCCTCCACCTCGAGCCGCGCGCCGCCGCCGGACTCGGGGGCGCATCGGACGGTCACGTTGGTGGTGTGGCCGGCGCGGGCGGCCTGGGCCGCGTTCACGAGGAGGTTCCAGAGCACCTGCCTCATCTGGTCCCCGTCGCACCAGGCCGGGGTGGGAAGGATCTCCCGCACCAGCCGGACCTGGGCCGCCGCCGGATCGTGGACGAAGACGTCGAGCGTCTCCCCGGCGACGCGGGCCAGGTCGGCGGCGGCGCGAAGCGGAACCGCCGGCCGCGCGTACTCGAGGAAGCGGGAGACGAGCTGGTCGAGTCGGGAGGCCTCCCGGGCCACGATGTCGAGGAGCCGGGCCTCCTCGGCCCCGGCGCTCAGCGTCGAGCGGAGGAGCTCCACCGATCCGGACATGGCAGCGACGGGGTTCCGGAGCTCGTGGGCGAGGCCGGCAGCGACCCGGCCCATCTCCGAGAGCCGCTCGCTCCGCTGCACCCGCTCTTCCATGGCGCGGAGCTCGGTGAGGTCCTGGAAGATGACGGCGCGGCCGATCTCCTCCCCCTCCCGGCCGTAGAGGGGGAAGAGGGTGTAGCCGAGGCGCAGCCGCTCCCCGCGGGCGTTGTCGAAGTCCGTCTCGTCGCGGCCCGCCTGGTTCTGGAAGGTCCCGAACCAGGGCTCCGCCGGGCGGCCCCGGACCTCCGCTAGGGTGAGCCCGGTGATCTGCTCCCCGGCGCGGTTCAGGAAGGTGACCCGGCCCTTCGCGTCCACGGTGACGAGCCCGCTCGCCACCGACTGCACGATGGACTCGTGCAGGGCGGTGATGGCGGCGAGGTCGAGCTCCCGGGCGGCGAGCCGCTCGCCGGTCCTGCGGACCTGCTCGGAAAGGTAGCTCGCGAGCGCGGCTGTGGCCACGAAGGCCCCGGCGTGCGCGAAGAGGGTGAGGATGGGAGGCGGCATGGAGGCCGCCAGGTAGGCGAGGGGGAGGTAGAACGCGAGCGTGAGGCAGAGCGCCACCACCGCGCCCCGCTGGTAGAGGAGGATCCCGCCTTCCACGATGGCGAGGGAGAACATGAAGACGAAGACGCTGTCGCTCCACCCGGTGATCCCGACCACGGTGGCGGCGAGCGCCACGTCGAGGGCGACCTGCACCCAGGCGAGGGCCGCGAGCGCCTGCTTCGTCGCCAGCCACGCCACGAGTGCGAGCGAGATGGCGTAGGTGGCGACGACGAGGTGGTTGAGCGTCAAGGCGATGGGAGGGGAGGCCCCGCCGGTCTCGATCTGCCAGGCGGCCGTGCCCCCGAGGAGCACGGTCACGAGCACCAGGCGGAAGAGGAGGATCCAGCCGAGCTTGCGGAGCAGCGGGCTCGCGGCCGGGGGGGCGGGCGCGCCGGCGGCGGACCCGAGCGCCGGGTTGCCCGAAGTGGCCGCGGCAGGAGCGGGGGTCAACGCCCTACTTGATGTTGCCGGCGATGCTGAAGATGGGGAGGTACATGGCGACGAGGAACCCGCCCACCACGCCGCCCAGGAAGACCATCATGATGGGCTCGATCATGCTCGTCAGCGCCGCCACCGCCACGTCGACCTCGTCGTCGTAGAAGTCGGCGATCTTGTTCAGCATCTGGTCCATGGCCCCGGTGGCCTCGCCCACGCCGATCATCTGCACCACCATGGGCGGGAACACCTTGGTGTCGGCGAGGGGGCCGGCGATGTTCTTTCCCTCGGCGATCTTCGCTCGGGTGATGAGGATGCCGCGCTCGACGGTCTTGTTGCCGGCCGACTTGGCGACGATCTCGAGGGCGTCGAGGATGGGGACGCCCGAGGAGAGCATGGTGCCGAGGGTGCGCGTGAAGCGGGCCACCGAGACCTTCTTGACCACCGACCCGAGCACCGGCAACTTGAGGACGAAGGCGTCCCAGAGTTCGCGGCCGCGCTTGGTTCGCAGCCAGGCGCGCCAGGCCACGAGCACGCCCGTGGGGATGCCGAAGATGAGGTACCACCTGTTCCGGAAGGAGTGGGAGAGGTCGATGAGGAACTGGGTGGGTGCCGGCATGGCTCCGCCGAAGTCCTTGAACATCTTCTCGAAGGTCGGAGTGACGACCATGAGGAGGACGAGGGTGACGCCCACCGCGACCGTGAGGACGATGGACGGGTACACCATGGCGCCCTTCACGCGCCGCTTCAGCTTCTCGTTCTTCTCGATGTAGGCCCCGAGGCGCTGCAGGATGGTGTCGAGGATGCCGCCGATCTCTCCGGCCCGGACGAGTTGCACGAAGAGGTCGTTGAAGGCTTTCGGGTGCTGCGCGAGCGCGTCGGCGAAGGTGGAGCCCGCCTCCACCCGGGCCTTCACGTCCCCGAGCACGCGGCGGAACTCGGGGTTCTCCGCCTGGGTGGCGATGATGTCGAGTCCCTGCACCAGGGGCAGGCCGGCGTCGATCATGACCGAGAACTGTCGGGTGAAGACCAGGATGTCCTTCGTCGTCACCCCGCCGATGCCGGGGATGCGGATCTGGATCTCCTTCGGCTTCTTCTTCACCTTGCCGGGCTCGAGGCCCATCTGGGAGAGGCGCGAGCGCACCGCCTCGTCGTCTCCGGCCTCCATCTCGCCGGAGCGGACCTCGCCGCTGCGGGTCTTCGCCTCCCACTTCCACACCGGCAGCCGGCGCAGCGCCGGGGTGGCCTGCTTCCTCGTGACCTTGGCAGCTGCCTGCGCCATACGCTCCTCGCTCCGCCTCTCGCGAGCTCCCCCCGGACTCTAGCGGGGGAGCGGCGTGCAGTCGAATCGCCCGCTACCGCCCCGGCCCCCCCGCCGAGCGCCCCGTCGGCACCGAGGCGACTCCCAGCATGCTCTTCAGCTCGTCCGGGTCGGACGATCGTCCGATCGCCTCCTCCAGGGTAATGAGGCGCCGCTGGTAGAGGCTCGAGAGGCTCTGGTTGAAGGTCTGCATCCCGAACTTCGCCTGCCCCACCTGCATCTGGGAATAGATCTGGTGGACCTTGTCCTCGCGGATGAGGTTTCGGATGGCGGGGTTCGGCACCATCACCTCGGCCGCCAGCACGCGCCCGCCGGAGCCGGCTCTGGGCAGGAGGTTCTGGGTCATGACCCCCTCGAGCACGAAGGAGAGCTGGGCCCGCACCTGGGGCTGCTGGTAGGGAGGGAAGACGTCCAGGATGCGGTTGATGGTCTGCACGCAGCTGTTCGTGTGCAGAGTGGCGAAGGCGAGGTGGCCGGTCTCGGAGATGACGAGCGCCGCCTCGATGGTCTCGAGGTCCCGCATCTCGCCGATGAGGACCACGTCCGGGTCCTGGCGAAGGATGTACTTGAGCGCCTTCTTGAAGGATTGGGTGTCGGACCCCACCTCGCGCTGGTTCACGATGCAGTTCTTGTGGGGGTGCAGGTACTCGATGGGGTCCTCGATGGTGACGATGTGCTCGTGCCGATCGGTGTTGACCTTGTCGATGATGGAGGCGAGCGTCGTCGACTTGCCCGAGCCGGTTGGACCGGTGACGAGGATGAGCCCCCGGGGCTTCTTCGCGAGCTCGGCCACCACCGGCGGCAGGCCGAGCTCGGTGAAGGTCAGGATCTTGAAGGGGATGGTGCGGAAGGCACCGGCCACAGCCCCTCGCTGCATGAAGACGTTGGCGCGGAAGCGGGAGAGCGCCTTCACCCCGAAGGAGAGGTCGAGCTCGCTCTCCTCCTCGAACTTGTGCTTCTGAGCGTCGGTGAGGATGGAGTAGCAGAGCTGCTTCGTCTCCATGGGGGAGAGCGGGCTCGTCTTGAGCGGCACGAGCCTCCCGTCGATGCGGAGCTGGGGCGGGGAGCCGGTGGTGATGTGGAGGTCGCTCGCCCCCTTCTCGACCATCGCCTTGAGGAGCTGGTGCAGGTTCGCCAAGGGCCTCGCCTCCGTTCTAGAACCGGTCGGGCGCGGTGTTGCCGACCGCCTCGGCCAAGGTGGTGACGCCCAGCTTCAGCTTGTTGAGCGCGCTCATGCGAAGGGTCTTGAAGCCGAGCCGGATGGCCTCCTGCTTCAGCTCGGCGGTGGAGGCGCCGTTGATGATGAGCTCCTTGAGCCCGTCCCAGAGCGGCATGACCTCGTAGACGGCAACGCGCCCCTTGTAGCCGCGGTCGTTGCAGTTCTTGCAGCCGGCCTTCTCGAAGGGCTGGAAGCTCCCGATGTCCCCCGGGGCGATGCCGGCGTCGAGAAGGGCTTGCTCGTCCACCTCCGCCGGCTTCTTGCAGTCCGGGCACAGGCGACGGCAGAGCCGCTGGGCGACGACGGCGTTCAGGGAGGCCGTGACCAGGAAGGGCTCGATGCCCATGTTGAGGAGGCGGGAGATGGTGCCGGGGGCGTCGTTGGTGTGGAGGGTGGAGAGGACGAGGTGGCCGGTCAGGGCCGCCTTCACCCCGATCTCGGCGGTCTCGAAGTCCCGGATCTCGCCGACCATGATGATGTCGGGGTCCTGCCGGAGGAAGCTCCGCAGCGCCGCCGCGAAGTTGAGCCCGATGTCGTCGTGCATCTGCACCTGGTTGATCCCGAAGAAGTTGAACTCGACGGGGTCCTCGGCGGTGCTGATGTTCCAGGCCACCTCGTTGAGGCGCGAGAGCGCCGAGTAGAGTGTGGTGGTCTTCCCGGAGCCGGTCGGGCCGGTGACGAGCACCATCCCGTAGGGCCGGTCGATCGCGTCCATGAAGTCCTTCATCTGCAGCTCTTCGAAGCCGAGCTTCGTCATGTCGAGCTGCAGGTTCGACTTGTCGAGGAGGCGGAGCACCACCTTCTCGCCGTAGAGCGTGGGGCACACGGAGACGCGGAAGTCCATCTCCTTGCCCTTGCCGAGCCGGAGCTTGATGCGCCCGTCCTGGGGCAGGCGCCGCTCCGAGATGTCGAGGCTCGCCATGATCTTCAGGCGGCTGATGATGGCGGCCCGGAGCTTCATGGGCGGCTTCATCACCTCGTAGAGAACTCCGTCGATGCGGAAGCGGACGCGGAAGTCCTTCTCGTAGGGCTCCACGTGGATGTCGGAGGCCCCCTTCTTGATGGCGTCGAGGAGCACGAGGTTCACGAGCTTGACGACCGGGGCCTCAGCCGCGCTCTTCTCCAGGTCGACGACGTCCCCGTCGTCCGCGTCCTCGATGACGGACACGTCCGAGTCGTCGAACCCCTGCATGAGCTCGTCGTAGCTCGGGCCCTTCTCCGCGTAGTACTTTTCGATCGCCTCCCGGATGGCCTGCTCGGAGGCGACCACCACCTCGACGTTGTAGCCAGTCGAAAACTTGATGTCGTCGATGGCGAAGATGTTCGAGGGGTCGCTCATCGCGATGATGAGGGAGGAGCCCGCCCGGTTCACTGGTACGACCTGGTGCTTCTCTGCGGTCTGCTTGGGGACGAGCTTGATGACCTCGTCGTCGATCTCGAAGTCCTTCAAGCTGATGGCGGGGACGCCGTACTGCTTGGAGAGGAAGCTCGTGAGGTCGCTCTCGGCGATGGCGCCCTGCTTAATGAGGAGCGAGCCGATGCGGCCGCCGGTCTTGCGCTGCTCCTCCTGGGCCTTTTGCAGCTGCTGGAGGGAGACGAGGTTCTCCCTCACCAGGAGCTCGCCTAGACGTCCCGACATGGTCGCTTCTCTCCTCGGTTCGTTCGCGGGGGAAGACGCTTCGAATGTAGCAGCCGCTTCTCCTATGGGTCAAGGAAGCGACCCCGCGCAAATCCCCGAAATCCTAGAAGGTTTTGCGCAGGGAGGCCTACATCGGCGCCTCCTGTCGCAGGCGCTCCCTCGCCGCCTCCACGTCCTTCGCGATCTGGGCGCGGAGGGCGTCCACGGAGGGGAAGCGGCGCTCGGCGCGCAGCCGGGCCGCGAAGGCCACCCGGAGGCGCTCGCCGTAGAGGTCCGCGGGTCCGCGGTCGAGGAGGTGGACCTCGAGCCCGACCGGCCCCGCCTCCTCGACGGTGGGCCGCACCCCCACGTTCGAGACGGAAAGGTAGCGCGCCGCTCCACCGGCGTCGGTGGCTCCATCCGGACGGGTTCGCACCCCCAGGCTCGCCCGCCCGGCGTAGACGCCGTTTGCCGGCAGGAGCGCCTCCGGCCTCAGGTTCGCGGTGGGAAACCCGAGCTTCCGCCCCAGGCCGGCGCCGCGCAGCACCGCCCCGTCCACGTCGTGGGGCCGGCCGAGAAGGACCGCCGCTCCCTCCACGTTCCCCTCGAGGAGGAACTCGCGCACCTTGGTGGAGCTCACCGTGAGCCCGTCCACGGTGACCGGCTCGAGGACGAAGAGGCTGGCCCCGCAGGCCCGGAGCATGTCGCGCAGGGCGTCCACCCGCGCCCGCTCGTGACCTGCGGTGAAATCGTATCCCACCACCACGTCGGCGGCCCCGAGCCGCTGCCCGAGGTCCCGGCGCACGAAGGCCTCGGCCGGCGTCGCGGCGTAGCCCAGGTCGAAGGGCTGCACCACCACCGCGTCCGCCCCCGCGGCCTCGAGGAGCTCGAGCTTGCGCCCGAGCGGCGTGAGGATGGGGGGCGCCATGGCGGGGCGGAGCACCCGGGCCGGGTGCGGCTCGAAGGTGAGCGCCACCACCGGGGCCCCGCGCGGAGCGGCCCGCACCCGGGCCGCCTCGAGGAGCCGCCGATGCCCCAGATGGACGCCGTCCAGGTTCCCGATCACCGCGGTGCAGCCCCGCAGCGACTCCACTTCCTCGAGTGAGCGGAAGACTCGCATCGCCTCTCGCAAGAGACCGTCCGGGCGAACGCGCCGCCCGCCGAATCATCTCACTTGCGCGAAGCGGCGCGCAATCCGGCGCGCCCCGGGGGCGGTCGGTGCCGGAAGGCGCGGGGGAGGAGCTCGCCGAGCGTGGTCTCCGCGCGGGAGCCGCGGGCGCCGGCGAGTGTGACGCGGAGGTCCGGCCCGGCGAACTCGGCGAGCACCTGCAGGCACATCCCGCACGGCGGTGTGGGCGGGACCGTGGCGCTCGCCACCGCCACCTCCGCGATACGGCGAGCCCCGGCGGCCACCGCCGAGGCCACCGCCACCCGCTCGGCGCAGACAGTGAGTCCGTAGCTCGCGTTCTCCACGTTCGCCCCGTCGAAGATCCGGCCTGCGGCCCGAACCGCGGCCCCGACCTTGAACCTCGAGTAGGGGGCGTAGGCGCGGGCGCGGGCCTTCCGCGCCGCGCCGAGGAGGTCGGCCCCGCTCACTGCTCTCCCGTCCGGCTCACGACCGGTCCAGGAAGCGGGCGAGCGCGAGCTCGGTCTCGAGCGGCAGGTCGGCGAAGCGCACGTGGGCGCCGAAGCCGGAGGCGTCGTGGCTCACCTGCACGATCTCGCCGGCGGCGCGGATCTCCACCCGGGTTCCGGGGAGGAGGACGCGCACCTCCACCCGGTTGCCCGGGGGAGGGTGGCCCTTCGCGAAGTAGACGCCGCCCAGGCCGAGGTTGCCCGGCTGCTCCTCGAAGGAGCCGCCCACGGTGAGGTCGCGAACGAGCATCCGGACCGGGACCCGCTTGGAGTCGCGGCGGTCCTCCTCGAGGGAGTGACCGGGATCGCCGGACCGGGTTGGTTCTGCCATGCCGCCTCCGAGCGAAAAAGGGAGATGGGGAGGGCCGAGCCTACCAGCGCCCGCGAAAGCTTCAAACAGACGCGGACGAGGCGAAGCATTCCAGGAGCTTGCCCAGCCGGCCGCGGGCCTCCGCAGCCGCGGCCAGCACCTCGTCGTGTGAGAGGCGGTGGGAGTCGACCCCGGCGGCGCGGTTCGCCACCACCGAGACGGCCGCCACCGGGATGCCGACGTGCCGGGCGGCGATGACCTCGGGGACCGTCGACATCCCCACCAGGTCCGCGCCCAGCGTGCGGAGCATCCGCACCTCCGCCGGGGTCTCGTAGCTCGGGCCGGCGACACAGGCGTACACACCCCTGCGGAGCGGGATGGCGAGCTTCGCAGCGCACCCGTCGAGCCTCGCCCCGAGCCCGGCATCGTACGGCTCGCTCATGTCCGGGAACCGGAGTCCGAGCCGAGCGTCGTTCGGCCCGGTGAGGGGGTTCTGCCCGGACAGGTTCAGGTGGTCCACGATGCGCACCAGGTCGCCCGGCCCGTACTCGGCGTTCACGGCTCCGGCAGCGTTCGTGAGAACGAGCGAGCGGACCCCGAGGCGCGCGAGGAGGCGCACCCCGAAAGCGAGGTCCTCGAAAGGGAGCCCCTCGTAGCCGTGCACGCGGCCCTGCAGCACCGCCACCGCCGCCCCTCCCAGCCTCCCCAGCAGGAGGCGCCCGGGGTGCCCCTCCACCGTGGAGATGGGGAGCTCCGGAATCTCCGTGTAGCCGATGGCCACTGCGTCCGCGAGGGCGTCCCCGACCGGGGCGAGCCCCGACCCGAGCACGAGGCCGATGTCGGGGCGCAGGTCGGTGCGCCCCCGCACCCAGGCCGCGGCGTAGTCGAGGCGCGTCAACACGTCGGGCTTGCGGCTCATGCGCCACCTCCATCGAGACGCTCCCGGATGAGCGGCTCCGGGGGGACGACCTCCCGGCCAATCTGATAGGCGGCCCGGACCCGCGCCTCCACGGTATCGGGGGGCTCGAGCGGCGCCGCCCCCAGGTGCAGGGTGGCGAGGGGCTCCCGCACCTCGACCCGGTCTCCCACTTTCTTGTGGATGACGAGGCCAGCCGCCGGGTCGACCCGGTCCTCGAGCCGGGAGCGACCGGCCCCGAGCGCCATGGCGGCGAGCCCGACGGCCTCGGCATCGAGGGCCTGGACCACGCCCGCCTCCTCGGCGACGACTTCGCGGGTGGCGGCGGCCCGCGGCAGGAGACTCGGGTCGGCGAGGGCGTCGGCATTGCCTCCCTGGGCCTCGGCGATCTCGCAGAACTTCAGGAACCCGCGGCCGTCTCCGATGGCCGCGACCACCTTCCGCCGCGCCTCCTCCCGGTCCGGCGCGGCCCCGGCGAGGACGAGCATCTCGGCGGTGAGCTCGACGGTGACCTCGCGGAGGTCCCGCGGGCCCTCGTCCCGCAACAGGTCCACGGCCTCCTTCACCTCGAGCGCGTTCCCGACGGCACGGCCGAGGGGCTGGTCCATGTCGGTGAGGAAGGCAGAGACCCGCTTCCCCATGCCGCGGCCGATGGCGGCGAGGGTCTCGGCCAGGCGGCGCGCCGCCTCGCCGGTTTTCATGAAGGCGCCGCTCCCAACCTTCACGTCGAGCACGAGGGCGTCGATCCCCTCGGCGAGCTTCTTCGACATGATGGAGGCGGCGATGAGCGGGATCGACTCCACCGTGGCGGTGAGGTCCCGGAGCGCGTAGAGCTTCCGGTCGGCGGGCGCGATGCGGGCCGTCTGGCCGATGAGGCAGGCACCGGTCGAGATGAGGATCTCCCGGAAGCGCTCGACGGGGAGGTCCACCCGGAAGCCGGGGATGGCCTCGAGCTTGTCGAGCGTGCCCCCGGTGTGCCCGAGCCCGCGGCCGCTCACCATGGGCACCTTCACCCCGCAGGCGGCGGCGAGGGGCGCGAGCGCCAGGGAGACCTTGTCCCCGACGCCGCCGGTGGAGTGCTTGTCCACTTTGACCCCGGGCACGTCGGAGAGGTCGAGGACGTCGCCGGAGCGGAGCATGGCCGAGGTGAGCTCCTGGAGCTCCGGGGTGGTGAGTCCTCGGAAGAACACCGCCATGCAGAAGGCGGCCAGCTGGTAGTCGGGCACGCGACCCTGCGTGTAGTCGTCCACCAGCGCCGCGATGGCCCCGCCCGGCAAGGCCTGGCCGTCGCGCTTGCGTCGGATGACCTCGTAGGCGCGCACGCCCCACCGCTAGCACAGGGCGTGCAGGGCGGCAATTCTCGGCTACTCGGCGATCCGCTCGAGCAGCCGGTCGTCCATCTCGAAGTTCGCGTGCACGCTCTGCACGTCGTCGAGCTCTTCCAGAGCCTCGAGGAGCTTGAGGAGGGACCTCGCCTTCTCCGCGTCCTCCAGGCGAACGGTGATCTTCGGGACGTAGGCGATTTTCTTCTCCCCGAGCCGTAGCTTCTTCTCAAGGTGGCCGGCCACGGAGTGGAGGTCGTTCGGGTGGGTGCGCACCTCGAAGCCCTGGGCGCCCTGCGCCACCACGTCCTCCGCACCCGCCTCGATGGCGAGCTCCATCACCTGGTCCTCGCTGGAACCGGGCCGAACCTCGATGGTCCCGCGCTTCTCGAACATCCAAGCCACCGCTCCCCCGGCGGCAAGATGGCCCCCGCCCTTTGCGAGGCAGGTGCGCACGTCCCCGGCGGTGCGGTTGTGATTGTCGGTGAGGCACTCCACCAGCAGCGCCACTCCGCCGGGGCCGTAGCCCTCGTAGGCCACCTCCTCGTAGCTCACCCCCTCGAGCTCGCCGGTCCCCTTCTTCACGGCCCGGGTGATGTTCTCCCCGGGCATGTTCGCTTCCTTGGCGGCGTCGATGGCGGCCCGCAGGCGCGCGTTCCCGGCGGGGTCGCCCCCGCCCATGCGCGCCGCCACCGTGATCTCCTTGATGAGCTTGGTGAAGAGCTTGCCCTTGGCGGAGCCGTGGGCCTCCTTCTTGCGCTTGATCTTGCTCCACCGGTTGTGGCCGGACATTCCGCCTCCCCAAAGAAGCGCCCGGCCGAGCAGCGCTACCAGAGGATGGAGCCCACGAGCTCGTCCACCATCTCGCCGAGCCGCTCGACCCCGTGGGCCTTCGAAAGGTAGCCGTCGGCCCCCGCCTGAGCCGCGATCCGGGCGAGCTCGGGGTCCGGGCGGGAGGAGAAGAGGATGACGGGGATCTTGTCGGTCCCGAGGTCCTGCTTCAGGCTGCGGATGACTTCCCGCCCGGAGGTGTCGGGCATCTCCAGGTCCGTGAGCACGAGGTCGGGCCGAAAGCGGCCGAGCTGCCGACGGAACTCGAGAAGGTTGGGCGCCGCCTGCACCTCGTAGCCCCGCTCCTCCAGCGAAGCCTGGGTGAGCTCGAGCGCGATGGACGAGTCGTCGAGGAGGAGTATCTTCTTCTTGGTCATCGCCTCTAGAGCGCGGCCAGCGCGCTCTCCGCCGCACGGGCCCAGCTAGCGCCGTCATCGGGAAGGTCGGGGTAGTGGCCCAAGAACCCTTGTCGCCGCCCCCCGGGTTGCCGACGCCACGCGTCCACAGCGTTCTTGTAGCAGAGCCGGGCCCTGAAAGCGTCCTTCTGGGCCTCCCGGCATTTCCCCAGGAAGTAGTGTGCAAGCGCCAGGTCCGGGTCGAGGAAGAGCGCCCTCGCGAGCTCCCGCGCGCAGGCCTCGAGGTCCCCCTCGGCGATGAGGTAGACGCCGAAGAAGAGGTGCGCCTCCGCGGAGAGGGGCTCGGTGCCGAGCGCCGCGAGGTAGCTCGCCCTCGCCCGGTCCGGGTCCCGGAGCATCCCGTAGAGATTCGCGAGCGTGAGCCGGAGCCCCAGGTCCTCGCCGCGGGCGAGCTGGTGCTCGAGCTTCTCCCGGGCCTCGACGAAGCAACCCCGGTCGAGGAGCGCCGCCACCTCGTCCTGCACCTCCTGGGGCGCCGGAGGGTCCTCCGGGGGCGCCTCGCCTCCCGGCTCGGGCCTCGGCGCGTGGAGGTGGACCACCGGGGCCGCGCGCCGGGAGGGCACCTGGACCGCGGTGAGCGGCTTCCGGTAGATGAAGGCGCCCTCCACCTCGGTGAGCTCGAAGCCGTCGAAGAGCCGGAAGAGGGATTCGGAGTAGCCGAGAAAGAGCCAGCCGCCGGGTAGGAGCGCCTCGAGGAACCGGGCGAGCAGGCGCTGGGTGGTGGCGGTGTCGAAGTAGATGATGACGTTGCGGCAGAAGATGGCGTCCCACCCCGGGGGCCCGATGCGGGGCCAGTTCGGCGCCACCAGGTTGTGGGTGCGCACGCCCGCCACCCACCGGCGGAGCTCCGGCGACACGGCACAGCCCTTGGGCGCCGGGACGAACCAGCGCTCCGCGAGCGCCGGCGGGACGTCCCTCAGACGGCGGCTCTCGAAGACGCCCCGCGAGGCGGCGGCCACCGCCTCCGGATTCACGTCGGTCCCGAGGACCGAGAGGTCTCCGGGGGCGACGCCCGCGCCCGCGGCGCTCATGGCGATGGAGTAGACCTCCTCGCCGGTGGCGCAGCCCGCCGACCAGATCGAGACCCGCCCTCCCCTCTTCTTCGCGCTCTCGAGCATTCCGGGCAAGAGCGCCTCGAGCGCCCGGAACTGTCGCTCGTCGCGGAAGAAGCTCGTCTTCCCCACGGTGACGAGGGGAAGGAGCCGGCGGAGCTCCTCGTCTCCCTCCGAGGAGCGCAGGAGATCCAGGTAGTCGGCAGCGTCCCTCACTCCCGGGCGCACCTCGGCCAGCCGGGCCAGGAAGGCGAGCCGGAGCGCCGGGTAGCCGTCCGGGCGGGTGGCGAGCCCCGTCCGCTCGTGGAGGAGCGCGGCAAGCGCGGCGACGGGCTCGACCTCGGCGCCGATCATCGGGTGAGCTCCAGGAGCGCAGGCGAGATCTCGTCGAGCGGCAGGACGCGGTCCACCGCTCCCTCCTCGATGGCGGCGCGCGCCATTCCGAAGACGGCGCTCGTGGCCTCGTCCTGGGCGATGGCGTACCCGCCCGCCTGCTTCAGCGTCCGAAGCCCGTCGGCCCCGTCCCGGCCCATGCCGGTGAGGAGGACGCCGCAAACGCGCGGACCGAAGGCGTCGGCTGCCGAGCGAAAGAGAGGGTTCACCGACGGCCGGAACCCCCCCACCGGGGGGTCGTTGGAGAGCCGCACCCTCCCCTTCCCCACCAGCATGTGCCGGCCGGTGGGGGCGACCAGCACGGTGCCGGCGACGAGCGAGTCGCCGTCGCGGGCCACCCGCACCTCGAGGTCCGCCTCCGAGTCGAGCCAGGTCGCGAGCCCCTCCGTGAACCCGTCGGCGATGTGCTGCACCACCACCACGGGCGCGGGGAAGCTTGCCGGCAGCGCCCGGAGGAGCGTCGCCAGCGCCCGGGGCCCGCCCAACGAGGCGCCGACGGCCACCAGGTCGGCGCGGCCGGCGAGCTCCGCCGTCGGGACGCCGGTGCTTCGGAGCCCGCGCGGGTGGCGGATCACCTTCACCCCGGCGAGCAGGCGCAGGCGGGAGCGGAGCGTCTGGCCGTACGCCGAGAGTTCCGTCCCCGGCGGCGGCTTCTCCAGGATGTCGAGCGCCCCGAGGGAGAGGGCCTTGAAGGTGACGGCCTCGGCCGGGACGGAGGTGAGCACCAGGATGGGAGTGGGAGTCTCCGCCATGATGCGGGCGATCCCCGCGAAGCCGTCGGCGTCCGGCATCTGCAGGTCCATCGTCACCACGTCCGGCCGGAGCGCGCGGGTGAGCCGCGCCGCCTCTTCCCCGTTGCCGGCGACCCCCACCACCCGGTAGCCGGGCTCGGCGCCGATGACGCCGAGGAGCATCTCCCGGAACAGGGGGGAGTCGTCCGTCACCAGGACCTGCACCAGCCGTTCGCCCCCGTTGGTCACGGGGCCACTCCGCAGAGCCGCTCCAGTGTGGCCGCGAGCACCTCCTGGTCGAGCTCCCCCTTCACCAGGTAGGCGTCCGCCCCGGCATCAACGCCCCGCCGTTTCTCCTCGGGCGCGGAGAGGGAGGAGAGGATCACCACCGGGAGGGAGGCGAGCCGGTCGGACCTCTTCACCCGCCGGGTGAGGTCGATGCCGTCGAGGACCGGCATCTGCACGTCGGTGAGCAGGAGCTGGAAGCCGCCCTGCTGGAGCCGCTGCCAACCCTCCTCGCCGTCGGAGGCCTCCTGCACCTCGTGCCCGAGGGTGCGCAGGAGCGAGGCCTCGGCCTCCCGGGCGATGGCGCTGTCGTCGACGAGGAGCACGCGCAGGCGCCGCCGCTCGCGCACGCGGGAGAGCTCCGGCACCGAGGCCCCGTAGGCGGAGGCGACCACGTCCGGGGTGGAGAGGAGGAGAGCGACGTGGCCGTCGGGGAGCAGCGTCCCCCCGGATACGAAGCGCATCCCCCGGAGGAAGGCGCCCGGAGCCTTCACCGCCACCTCCCGCTCTCCCGAGAGCCCGTCGACGAGGAGCGCCGCTCCCTCGTTGCCGTTCCAGACGAAGACCACGAGAGGACGGGCGCGGCGGGGCGCCTCCCCCAGCCCGAGCAGCGGGGCGAGCGGCACGATGGGGAGCAGGCGGCCGCGGTGGCGAAGGGAGCGGACCCCGCCGATGTCCTTCACATCCGCGGCCACCACCCGGCCCACGCCGTCCACGTCGGCGGCTGGTATCCCGTACACGTCCTCGCCGATCCTCACCAGGAGGACCTTCACGAGCGAGAGGGTCTGCGGCAGCCTAAGCGTGAAGCGGGTAAAGCGGCCGGGCTCCGACTCGAGCGACACCGACCCGCCGAGGGAGGTGAGCTTCTTCTTCACCACGTCGAGGCCGACGCCGCGCCCGGAGATCTCGCCTGGCTGGTCGCGGGTCGTGAACCCGGGCAGGAACACGAGGTCGAGGACGCCCTTCTGCGGCAGCTCCTCCGCCTGGGCAGCAGAGAGGAGGCCGCGCTTCACGGCGGTGGCCCGGACCTTCTCGATGTCGATGCCCCGCCCATCGTCCTGCACGGTGACGGCGAGGAGGTCGCCGTCCGGCCGCGCGGAGATGACGACCCGGCCAGCGCGCGGCTTCTTCGCCCGCTCGCGCTCCTCCGGAGGCTCGATGCCGTGGTCGACGCAATTCCGGAGCAGGTGGACGAGCGGGTCGTTGAGGGCGAGGAGTACCGCCTTGTCCACGCCGGAGTTGGCGCCGTGCACCTCGCAAGCGAGCTCCTTGCCCTGCTCGCGCGCCAGGTCGACGGCGGCGCGCGGAAACCCCGCCAGGATGCTCGCCAGCGGCACGAGCCGCGCGTCCGCCACCTGCTCGGCGAGCCGCTCCATCTGGCCCCGCACCGCGCTGACGGCGTCGACGTGTCGGCGCAAGAACCGGAAGCTGTCGGCCCGCAGGAGGTGGAAATCGCCCTCGATGCGGTCCGCCTCTCGGGATGCGGACGGGGAGGCGCCGTCCCGGGACTGGGCCAGCCGCTCGAAGAGCCGGTTCCACCGCCCGAGAAGGGACTGGATCTCCCGGGTACGGTCCACCGCCTTCGCCCCGTCCACGAGGAGGTCGCCCGCCATGGCGGCGATCTCGTCCAGGAGGTCTACGTCCACCCGGATGCTCTGGCTGGGGCGATCCCCGCGCAGCTCCACGCGCGGGACCTCCCGCTCCGCTTTGCCGCCGGCCGGAGCGCGGAGGAGCCCGCGCATCTGCTCCGAGAGCTCTGCCGAGTGGGGCCCTCCCTCCGCCGGCTCGTCGAGGAGCCCGGGGATGGCCTCGCAGGCCTTGCGGAGCGCGCTGGTGCGCTCCCCAGGGTGTATCGGCGGAAGGACGGCGAGGAGGTCCTCGCAGGCATGTGCGAGCTGGGCCACGCCGGCGAAGGCCATCATGCGGGCTTCGCCCTTCAGCGTGTGCAGCTCCCGGGCGATGTCGGCCTTCAGCTCCTCGCCCCCCTTCTCCTCGAAGGTGGACAGGGACTGGGCCAGCCGCTCGACGCGGTCGGCGGTCACGTCCCGGAACTTGCCCAGGAGCCGCTGGCGGATCTCGTCGGCGCCCATTTCGCCCGTTCGCTATTCGACCTTGAAGCGCTGCACCATCCCAGCCAGCCGCTCGGCCAGGCGCGCCAGCTCGGCGGCGGCCCCGGTGGCCTGGCGGGAGCCGGCCTGCGCCTGACGGGTGACCTCGTCGATCTCGCCCATGGACTGCACCACCTGCTCGGTGGCGCTTCGCTGCTGCTGGGTGGCCAGGTGGATGAGGCGGGCGGCGTCGCTCGTCCCCTGAGCGCCGGAGAGGATGCCGCTCACGCTCGCCATGGCGGCGCCGCCGAGCCGTTCGCCCTCGGCGGCCATCCGCTTGTTCCCGTCGGAGGCCTCCTTGGCGGCGTGCGTCGACTCCCGGATCTCGCCGATGAGGTTCTTGATCTCCCGGGTGCTCTCCATGACGTTCTCGGCGAGCCGCCTCATCTCCGCGGCAACGATGGAGAAGCCCCGGCCGGCCTCCCCGGCCTTGGCGCCCTCCAGCGCCGCGTTCAGTGCGAGGAGGTCGGAGCGGTCGGCGATCTCGTCGATCACCTCCACCACCGTGCCGATGCGCTCCACCCGCCGGGAGAGCTTCACGATGGCTTCGTCCACTTCCACCGCGTTCCGCCTCACCTTCTCCATCGACTCCGTGAAGGCGCGGATGGCCCCTTCGCCCTGGCGCGTGGCCGCGAGCGTCTGCTCGGCGATGGAGGCCACCATCTGCGCGTTCTCGGCGATCTGGTGGGAGGCGCCCTTGAGCTCCTCCATGGTGGAGGTGGTCTCGTGGACCGCGGTGGCCTGCTGGGAGGTGGAATTCTCGTTCTGGGTAGCGGCCGCGAGCACCTCGGCGCTCGAGGAGGAGAGCTGCAGCGCGGCCTCTCGGATCTCCCGGACGAAGCGCTTCAGGGTCTCCATCACCTGGCCGACGCCGGCAATGAGCGGGATCAGGGTGGCGTCGCTCGCCTCGAGCCGCATGGAGCCGGAGAGGTCGCCCTGGACCACGAGCCGCACCATGGCGTTGATGGCCTCGTCGAGACCGAGGCGCACCGCCTCCATCCGCGCCGCCACCTCGTCCCCACGCTCCTGGGCCTTGTGGGCGGCGGCGTTGATCCCCTGGGCGACCTTCGCCAGGGTCGGGTCCCGCAGCGCCTTCACGTCGACGCGCTTCTTGTAGTCACCCTCCGCGTGAGAGCGGAGGACGGACGCGATGGCGGCCGCGTCCCGGTCGGGGGAGCGGGGGGCTCGCTCGCGGGTCCGGCTCGACAGGTTGCGCTCAGGCATGGGGGGGGTTCTCCTCGCGGGGGGTACCTCGGCTTCTCGGCCCCTCGCGGACCAGGGTGGGAAGGTCGACGAGAAGGGTCGGCATCTCCTCGAGCACGGCGAAGCCCTTCAGGGCGTTCGTGGCAAGAATGTCGCTCGCGAACCGGGGCAGGGACTGGATGTCAGCGTCGGGCACGACGCGCACCCCGAGCACGCCATCCACGAGGATGGTCTGCTCCCCGCCGTCCAGACCGACCACCAGGCCCCGGCGGGCGTCCCAGGGGCGCCCGAGCACCGTCTCGCCGAGCGCAGTCTCGACGCCGTCGGGGAAGTCCCCGGCGATGCGCCGGACGTCCGTGGCGCGGCTGGCGAAGACCCGGGCCCCGACCTGGAAGAGGACGAGCTGGCAGGAGCCTTCGCTCAAGCCGGGACGCTCCTCGCCCGGGCCGCGGTCACCAGGCGCGCCATGTCGAGCACGGCGATGTCGCCGAGGTCGTCGGGGACCACCGCCTGCAGGAACTCCCCTGCCGCCTGCGCGGCCGGTGGCGGCCCCACGCGCCGTTTGGGCACGCGGACCAGGCCCTCGATCTCCTCGGCCAGGACGGCGACTCGCCAGGGCTCGGCGTGGACGATGGTGGCACGCGTCCCCGGACCCACGGTCACCGGCCGGTGCAGGAAGAGGTCCCCAAGGTCGAGGACCGGCAGGATTTCGCCGCGGTGCGTGAACACCCCGAGGAGGAAGGTCGGCGCCGAGGGGAGGCGGGTGAGGGG
>Ga0335077_10004133_pt1 | contig 17690 bp, 14 predicted proteins | sample Lox_Sample_31_FD_207151 | JGI IMG/M metagenome (GOLD analysis project Ga0335077, IMG submission 207151) | Soil microbial communities from Loxahatchee National Wildlife Refuge, Florida, United States - Lox_Sample_3.1 | ecosystem: Environmental > Terrestrial > Soil > Wetlands | place: USA... | reverse complement strand
TCGATGCGGGTGTCTGGGTAGCGCGCTAAACTCATCACCCGTTTAGCTGGCCCGGTTCGATCCTCGAAACACCGCGCGGCCGATGGCGGATTCACGCTATCATTCCTAACGGGGCTTTCTGCCTCAACGGACGGCATAGGAACACTGCGAAACGCCAAGCCAAACAGGATCCTTCTCGTGCGCTTCAGCGCATTGGGTGACGTCGTGCAGACGCTGCCCATTCTCAGCATGTTGCGAGAGGGTTTTCCGGCCGCCAAGATCGGTTGGGCCATCGATACCGAGCTGGCGCCGGCAATCGAGGGCCATCCGGCGCTCAACTATATCCATCGCTGTTCGCGGCGCAGCTGGTCGCGCGGGTTGTCGAACCCCGCGAAGTGGGCGGGTGTGAATCGCGAGTTCCGCGCGTTTGTCGACGAGGTCCGGGCCGTCGGCTACGACGTCGCCATCGACGCGCAAGGGCTCTTCAAGACTGCCTTGCTGCCCTACCTTGCCGGAATCAAGCGCCGCATTGGATACCGCCACGGTCGCGAGTTCAGCACTCTCTTTTATAACGAGCGCTACCTGTATCGCGATGAGTATTTCGATCCGGCCGTCTCTCACATTGAGCACATGGCCGCACTGGCCCGCAGTATCGGAGCTGGCGAGGTGCGCCAGACCATCGAGCCGCCGCTCGTGACGAAAGAATCCCGGCAGCTCGTATCTCAGTTACTGGAGGGAGCATTCCACTCCGAGGCGCCCATCGTCGCGATGGCCCCTGCAACCCAGTGGGTAAGCAAGCTGTGGCCGGAGGAGCATTGGTCGGCCTTGTTGCAACAGCTCCTCAGTGAAACCGATCTCAATGTCATCGTGCAGGGCTCAGCCACCGATGCGACGTTTGGCGAGCGCATTTTGAGTGGCTTCTCCAAAGACCAGCTGCAAGGCAGGGTTTGCAATCTGTTTGGGAAGCTCCCGATCCCCGAGATGTACGCGCTGTATGAGCGTGTACACGCGGCTGTCGGCTCTGACAGCGCGCCGCTGCACATTGCCGGAGCCATGCGCGTACCTGTCCTGGTTGGACTCTATGGTCCGACCGGCTATCGGCGGACGCCTCCCATCGGCAGTGCGTATATCAAGCTGTTCTCGACCGAGGGCGAGCTGCCATGCCAGCCCTGTCACAAGCGTACTTGTCCGCTTGGTACCACGGAGTGCATGAAGCGAATTCGGCCGGAGGAGGTCTTTCGCGCCCTGCTCGATGGATTGCAGCGGGAGGGCATCGCGTTCGCTCACCGGCGCGCGGTCATTGTTCAATAGCTGGGCCGCTGCCGATACAATGTCCGCAGCAAGCTGGTGAGGACTTTCCAGTATGTTGAATCTCGCCAAAGTAGCTTCCGCTGAACTGCACCGGGAGCCGTTCGACTACCTTGTCGTCGATGATGTGTTGCAGGACGACAGCAAACAGGGCATTGTCGCGGATTTCCCGGCCATCGAGAAGAAGGGCAGCTTTCCTCTTTCGCGCCTGAGCTACGGTTCAGCATTCAAGCAACTCACCGATGAACTTCTGGGGCCAGAGTTCGCGCGCGCTATCAGCCAGAAATTTGGACTCGACCTGAATCCCTATCCGACCATGATCACGGTGCGGGGCTGGTCCGATGCTTCCGATGGGCAACTGCACACGGATTCGAAGGACAAGCTGATTACAGTGCTGCTGTACCTGAATCCGGAATGGAGCACCAATGGCGGCCAACTGCGGCTGCTGCGCTCGAAAAACGTCGACGACTATGTCGCGGAAGTCTCCCCCCGGATCGGCAGCATGGTCATCTTCAAGCGTTGCGATCACTCCTGGCATGGCTTCCGTCCTTTCGAAGGCAAGCGCTTGAGCCTGCAAATGAACTGGGTGAAGAGCGACAGCTACCGGCGCAAGGAGCGCGTCCGTCACGAGATCAGCTCGTTCATGAAGGGACTGGTCGGGCGCAAAGCATAGCGATGCACTCTGACGTGGCGAATGGCAAACCGGCTTCGCTAAGCTCTTCGACCACGAAGGCCGGCGGCCCACCTTTATCCATCACTATTGTTGCCAATAATGAAGAGCGTACGATCGCCAACGTCCTGACGTCGGTTCGTGATCTGGCGGATGAGATTGTCTTTCTCGACAGCGGTTCGCGCGACCGCACACCGGAAATCGCCCAGAGCTTCGGCGTTCGTTTCTATCACCAGGACTGGCTGGGCTACGCGGAGCAAAAGAACCGGGCCATCGATCTGGCGACCGGCGAATGGATCCTCAGTCTCGATGCCGACGAGGTACTGACGCCGGCTTTAGCAGATGAGATTCGCGAGCTGATGAGGCGCGGCATTCCCGACGAGGTTGCCGGCTTCCGGATTCCCCGCGTTCTCTACATTGGCGACCAGCCCGTCCGGGGCGGCGGCTTCTATCCCGACGCTCAGCTGCGGCTGATTCGCAAGGGCCGCGGCCACTTTCAGCCCCGCGTTGTACACGAGTCCATCAAGGCCGACGGCCGAGTCCGGCAGCTGAAGCACGACATGCTCCACTACGCCTACACCGATGTAGACCAGTTTGCCGACACGATGGATCACTACGCCAGACTCAGCGCTCAGCACTACCTGGAAACGGGATATAGCTGGTGGCAAGCCAGCCGGCCGGCAGAGACTCTCAAGCCGGCCTGGACCTTCTTCTATCGGCAGATCATCCGCGCCGGCATCCTTCTCGGGCCATTATGCTGGCGGCTGAATGTCATCTATGCGGAATACGTTCGGAAGAAGGTGACGTACCTGCGAGAGATGATTGAGAGTAGGCCGGCTTGACCGGAAGTTCAGTTTAATCATCTGAGCTCGGCTTGGAAGAAGGCTGCTCTGGTGTGGCTGAGCTGCGATCATTGGAGGGTTGCTTCTCAAAGCCATACGGGCAATGCCTGCATCCCGACCGGCAACAGTAGCCCCTCTGGAGCAGATAGTGCGCGGTAAACACCATCAGACCATTCTCAAGGTAGTAGTCCAGTCCTTCGGCCAGCATCGACGTACTCATCGTGGTGGTGCCGCCTCAAGCAGCGGATTCGGCAGCTTTGCGGGCTCAGTCATCTGCCGGACGTGATTGAAGAATACCGGAAAGCAGAGTCGTACTGGTTGAACATCGCGTTGTGAGTTGCGGAAGCCACGAGATCTCATCCCCTAGCATCTGCGTCTCCCGGCGCCGCATCTTAAGTCCTCGAGAGCGTATGAACTGGATCACACTTGCTGTACTGGGAGGAGTTGCTGCCTGGTTTGAGTACAGCTACCGTCGAAGCCGCCACGGCAACCCGGACCCGCAGCAGGATGCGAGCGGCGCGAATCCCGAGTCGGCGGATGCAACCCATGCCCACGTGGCTCAACTTGACAGTGAGCCGTCGATCGTTCCCGGCGATCAGAACGATAAGCAGTTGAATGCCGCGGTGTAACGACTCCCAGCCGCATTGCCCAGGTGGAATTAACCTTTCGTTCATGTTCTAACGACGCGCTGGATTGTGCAGCGACATCCCCACCAATACACTGGAACTGCAGACTGAGAACAGGGGTTTCGCTTGCAGCAAGCCATTATCCAAGCCCGCGCGGTGGAGAAGTACTACAAGCAGCCGGACGGCAATCGCATCCAGGTCATCGCGCCGACCGACCTCGAGATTTCCCCTGGCAAAATCATTGCGCTGCTTGGTCCTTCCGGCTCGGGCAAATCGACCCTGCTGCGCATGCTCACGGGCCTGTCCACTCCCTCGTCCGGGGAAGTGCTGTGGCATGGCAAAGCCATGTCCGGCGAGATTCCCCACGTTTCCATCGTCTTCCAAAGCTTTGCCCTCTTCCCCTGGCTCACCGTGATTGAGAACGTCGAGGCGCCGCTGGCTGCCCGCGGCCTGCACGCGATCGAGCGCCACAAGCGGGCGCTGCGCATGATCGACGTGGTTGGTCTCGACGGTTTCGAAACCGCTTATCCCAAGGAGCTCTCCGGAGGCATGAAGCAGCGGGTGGGCTTCGCTCGCGCCCTGGTGGTCGAGCCGGAGGTTCTCTTCATGGACGAGCCATTCTCCGCGCTCGACGTCCTCACCGCCGAGAACCTGCGTTCCGAGCTGCTGGAATTGTGGCTCAACAAGAAGATGCCGACCACTTGCATCTTCATCGTGACTCACAACATTGAAGAGGCCGTGCTGCTGGCCGACCGCGTGATCGTCCTGGGACGCAATCCAGCGCGCATCCGCAGCGATTTTGAAATCGACATTCCGCAATATCGCGACCGCAAATCGCCAAGATTCCTGGCCTATGTCGACTACATCTACAAGGCCCTCACCAAGCCCGACGAGGAGATGACCGCCCCAGCGACCGCTGCTCGCGTCGCCGGCAATGGACAAGAAAAGCAGCGGAAGAAATTCCAGATGTTGCCGCATGCGCGGCCGGGCGGCATTGCGGGGTTCATGGAGCTGCTGGCCGACCGCGGCGGTCGCGACGATCTCTACAAACTGGCCGACGAGTTAGCGATGGACGTCGATGACATACTGCCCATCGTCGATGCCGCCGTGATGCTGGGATTTGCCGTGGTGCGCGAAGGCGATGTGGAAATCACGCCCGAGGGCCGCGCATTCGGCGAAGCTGACATTCAGACGCAGAAGCGCCTCTTCCGTGACGCTGCGCTGAAGCACATCGCGATTCTGCGGCTCATCGAGAATACGCTGCATGCCAAGCGCGATCACGCCATCGGCGAAGAGTTCTTCCGCGACATTCTCGATGAACACTTCAGCTCGGATGAAGTCGAGCGCCAGTTCGACACCGTGCTGAACTGGGGCCGCTACAGCGAAATCTTCGACTACGATTCGGAAACTGGCCGCCTCTTCCATCGTGAAGACGCCGAACTGGCCGCCGCGGCGCAAGAGGAATAGGACAGGCAATGGCACGCGACCTCTGGCAGCCCGTACGGATTCTGGGCAAGGGACCGTGGTCGCTTCTGCCCGCCCGCAGTTGGTCGATGCTGACCGACTTCTTCGTCTTTGCCGCAGGACTCTCGCTGTTCTACGGTGTCGTGGTCCTGGCGCGAAGCTGGTTCGGGCCGTTCAATCCCCAGGTTGAAATCTCGCGCGATCCGCGCATGCTTCCCATGTACGCGGCCTATTCGTTGCTGCGCATCACCGTAGCCTATGTGCTCTCGCTGGCCTTCACGCTGGTCTACGGCTACATCGCTGCCTACAACGCGCGCGCTGAGCGCATCATGATTCCGCTGCTCGATATTCTGCAGTCGATTCCGGTGCTCAGCTTTTTGCCGGGAGTGATGCTGGCCATGGTGGCGCTCTTCCCACGTCATCAGCTCGGCATCGAGCTGGGAGCCATCCTGCTCATCTTCACCGGGCAAGTGTGGAACATGGCATTCAGCTTTTACTCCTCGCTGAAAAGCATTCCGCGCGAGATGCGCGAAGCTGCCAAGATCTATCGCTTCAACTGGTATCAACGTTTCACGCAGTTGGAAGTGCCCTACGCGGCGATTGGATTGGTGTGGAATTCCATGATGTCGGTCGCCGGCGGCTGGTTCTTCCTCATGGCCTGCGAGATGTTCGTCCTGGGCTCGAAGGATTTTCGCCTGCCGGGACTGGGCTCCTATCTGCAGACCGCCGCCAGCGCCGGCGATACGCCCAGTATTCTGTGGGGCATTGCAACCATGATCGCGGTGATCGTGCTGCTCGATCAGGTGATATGGCGGCCGGTGATTGCCTGGGCGGAGAAGTTCAAGATCGAACAGGTCGAGAGCACGCAGGCGCCGCAATCGTGGTTCCTCGAATTCATGGAGCGCTCACACGCTCTGGCCCGATTGCGCAAACGCGTGGTGAATCCGGCGCGCGAATATCTCAGGATGCGTTTTGCCCGGCGGCACGCCGCGTCGGCTCAGGAAGCGCAGCCTGAGGCGTGGAAGGTTTGGCTGGGCCGTGTCATCGCGTCGCTGGCGGTTGTTGTCATCCTGTACGCTGTGGTGCGCGCAGGCGCGATGCTGTCGGGCCTGACACGAGGGGAATACCACGAAATCCTGGTCGGTGCGGGCGCCACGTTTCTACGCGTGATCGTTGCCTTGCTGATCGGCTCGCTGTGGACGATCCCAGTTGGCGTGGCGATCGGATTCAATCCGCGCCTGGCCAAGATTGCGCAGCCGCTGGCGCAGATCGCCGCATCCGTGCCGGCGACCGCGCTATTCCCCATCGTATTGCTGGTGCTGATTCGTGTCGGCGGCGGACTGGGATTGGGCTCCGTCGTGCTGATGCTGCTGGGCACGCAGTGGTACATCCTGTTTAACGTGATCGCGGGCGCCATGGCCATTCCCACGGACCTGAAAGAAGCTTCTTCGATGTTCCGCTTCAGCTCGTGGCAACGCTGGCGCACGCTGATCTTGCCGGGAGTCTTCCCCTACCTGGTCACCGGGCTGGTCACCGCCTCGGGCGGCGCATGGAATGCCAGCATCGTGGCCGAGTATTTCCGCTTCAAAGACCAGACCTACACCACGACCGGGTTGGGAGCGACGATCTCCCGTGCGACCGACGCCGGCAACTTCGACTTGCTGCTTGGCTCGACGATTGTCATGGCGCTGGTGGTGGTGACGATCAATCGTCTCGTCTGGCGGCGGATGTATCGCCTCGCGGCAGAGCGCTACACGCTGGAAACGTAGAAGCTCTCTGCACCCCATGATTTCGCTCATTTTCGACCTTATTCGGGCCATTTACTGGCCGTTTTTGCGATTAGTTTTACTTATGGATAAGCCATAATCCATGAGTTTAGCTTATGAACGACTGTGAGGGCGGTCTCTGCAACGAAGGGTTCTGAGGCCAAAATGGCCGGATTCTGTCAACTTGAGGCGGGTTTTGAGCGCGTTCGTTGAGGTGGAAGAGGCCCCGCGAGCGTTATTAAATTATTACCGTCACACCTTGCATGTTTACGCTTTGGCTATCAGAGCGGGGAACACTCAGGCGTTACCCTTCGTATCACTACCCAGAGAGTTGTCTTCCGGATGGTCGCAGCATACTCTGTGACTGTCCCGACCGAGGGTCCCATGCCCAAACGTATCGCTTTCCTGTTACTCAGTCTTGCTCTGATGTTAGCCGCAGCAATTCCGGCAGCCGCCAGGTCCGGAGGGAAGAACGATCGTGTCCAGTTCGGCAGCAGCATCACCGTGCACGAGGACGAGGAGGTCGGCGACCTGGTCTGCATCGGCTGCTCGATTCACATGTCCGGCACCTGCGGTGACTTGGTTGCCATTGGCGGCAGCGCCTTGATTGAAGGCACGGTGAAGGGAGACGTCGTTGCCATCGGCGGCGGCGCGAAGCTTACCGACTCCGCGCACATCGCCGGAGACCTGGTGACCATCGGCGGAGGGCTAGCGCGCGATGCCGGCGCAACCGTGGCAGGCGATGTCGTGTCGCAAGGCGGCGGCTACGTGATGCCGCTGCTGCTGATCGTGCCGCTGATTCCGGTAATCCTGATCGTCGCCCTGATCTGGTGGCTGATCACGCGCAGCAACCGTCCGCCGGCGCCGGCGCAGTCTACCTACACAGGGCGCTGAAGGTCGTGCTTTTACGCGGTGCAGCGCGCGAGCGAATTGCTTAGCGTCACCCGATGCTCACCAGCTCTTCGATTCTGGCCTTCCACTCCTTCGGGCCGGTTTCGTGGACGGAGTTGCCCTGCGAATCCACGGCGACCGTCACCGGCATGTCTTCGACTTCGAATTCGTAGATGGCTTCCATGCCAAGATCTTCGAAACCGAGTACACGCGATTTCTTGATCGCTTTTGAGACCAGGTAGGCCGCGCCTCCGACAGCCATCAAGTAAACCGCCTTGTGATCGCGGATGGCTTCAATCGCCGCCGGCCCACGCTCGGACTTGCCGATCATGCCGAGCAGTCCAGTGTTCTGCAGCATGTGCCGGGTGAACTTGTCCATACGCGTTGCCGTGGTAGGCCCGGCAGGACCGACCACTTCGTCGCGCACCGGATCGACCGGGCCAACGTAGTAGATGAAGCGATCGGTGAAGTCGACCGGAAGCTTCTCGCCTTTCGCATGCATATCGGCGATGCGTTTGTGCGCAGCATCGCGGCCGGTCAACAGCTTGCCATTGAGCAGCAGCACTTCACCGAGCTTCCAAGTCGCAACCTCCGCGCGCGTCACGGTATCGAGGTTGACGCGACGCGCGCCGGACGACATCGGGTCATAGGTCAGGTCCGGCCAATCGGATAGCGAAGGCGGTTCCAGAACCACCGCACCTGAGCCGTCAAGCACGAAATGCGCATGGCGCGTCGCTGCGCAATTGGGAATCATCGCGACCGGCAGATTCGCCGCGTGGGTGGGATAATCCTTCACCTTTACGTCGAGCACCGTCGTGAGTCCACCCAAACCCTGCGCGCCGATCCCCAGCGCGTTGATTTTCTTGTAGAGCTCAAGGCGCAACTCTTCCGCGCGATTGGATGGCCCGCGCTCGATGAGCTCCTGGATGTCGATCGGCTCCATCAAGGCTTCTTTCGCCAGCAGCATGGCCTTTTCCGCCGTACCGCCAATGCCGATGCCGAGAATTCCCGGCGGACACCAGCCTGCGCCCATGGTCGGCACTGTTTTCAGCACCCAGTCGACAATCGAGTCCGACGGATTCAGCATGACGAACTTCGACTTCGCTTCCGAGCCACCGCCTTTGGCGGCGACTTCCACGTCGACGGTGTCGCCCGGCACGACCGTCATGTTCACCACGGCGGGCGTGTTGTCTTTGGTGTTCTTGCGCGCTCCCGCCGGGTCGGCAAGGATGCTGGCGCGCAGCACGTTGTCGGGATGCAGATACGCGCGGCGCACGCCTTCGTTCACCATGTCTTCGACGCTCATGGTCGCGTCCCAGCGCACGTTCATGCCGATCTTGAGAAACACGGTCACGATGCCCGTATCCTGGCAGATCGGGCGATGGCCCTCGGCGCACATGCGCGAGTTGATCAGGATCTGGGCAATGGCGTCGCGCGCGGCGGGCGACTGCTCTTTGTCGTACGCCTTCGCAAGGTTCTGGATGAAGTCGACGGGATGGTAGTACGAGATGAACTGCAGCGCGTCGGCAATGCTTTGGATGAAATCTTCCTGCTTGATCACGGTCATGAGTGCCTCGAGATGGGCGCGGTGTTTCTGTAGTTTATAACCTTACAGATTATAGAAACCAGACAATCGAATGCGATGGTACGTATGTGCCATCCATCGACTCTGATTGATTTGATGGGCCAGTTTCCGTGAGCTGCGTCACTAGGGCCTGTGTCGCCGCTGACGCGGCTCAGGCCTCGTTGGGAACAAATACCCGGCGCTCACGCGCCCGGGCTCACCCCATCCCGGCCTTCGGCCTGGTGTGGGTGAGGGTATCTGTTCTTCTCACCTCAGCATTCTCTTAGGCCTTCTCAACAAAAAGCCGCCGTAATCGGACATCCACCCCGCACGGTATCCTATCTTCATGTCATCGGATGGAACGAACGCGGCGCTCGCGCCCGAGCACTTTGACGTGGTGGTGGTGGGCGCGGGGCCGACCGGGCTGGCCTGCGGCATCGATGTGAAGCGCGCCGGGCTGTCGGTGGTGAACATCGACAAAGGCTGCCTGGTGAACTCGCTGTTCCACTATCCCAGCAACATGACGTTCTTCACCACGCCGGAGTTGCTGGAGATTGGCGACCTGCCCTTCTCCAGTCCCAACCAGAAGCCCACGCGGCAGGAGGCGCTGGAGTACTACCGCAAAGCCGCCGAGCATTATGCGCTGGACGTCCGCCAGTACGAGCCAGTGCAGCGGATCGAGGGCAGCGACGGCAATTTCATCCTGCACACTACCGACCTGCACGGCCGCAAGCGCGAGTACCGCGCGCGCAAGCTGATCCTGGCCACCGGATATTACGATCGGCCGAACTACATGCATGTCCCAGGCGAAGAACTGCCCAAGGTCATGCACTACTATCGCGAGCCGCATCCGTTCTTCGGGCTGGAGGTGCTGGTGGTTGGCGGCAAGAACTCGGCTGCTATCGCGGCGCTGGAACTTTGGCGGCATGGCGCGCGGGTGACGCTGGCATACCGCGGCGCGGGCATGAGTCCATCGGTGAAGTACTGGATCAAGCCCGACATCGAGAACCGCATCAAGGCGGGACAGGTGAAGGCGTTCTTCAACAGCTCGGTGCGCGAGATCGCGCCCGACCACGTCGTCCTGAACACACCTGAGGGTGAAGTCACAATCGCCAATGACTACGTCTTCGCGATGACCGGCTACCATCCTGACTTCGAGTTCCTGTGCAGCTTAGGCATCCAGCTGCGGGGGGACGCCGACAAGAAACCGATCGTCGACCCGGAGACGCTGGAGAGCAATGTTCCCGGGATCTATCTTGCCGGCGTGATTGTGGCAGGAATGCGCACCAGCGAGATCTTCATCGAGAACGGGCGCTTTCACGGCCAGCAGATCGCGGCGGATTTGAAAAAGAAGCTGCGGCAGGAACTCAGCGTCGCGGAGTGAAGAAAAAACCCGGCGCTCCGCGCCTTTTCATTGTGAAAAGCGGCTATTAATTTCGCAACTACCGGATGACCCCGGCAGCGAGCTAAGGTATTATGGCAGCCCCGTTCACCTTCGCTCTCGGAGTACACCATGAAACGGAAGACCCTCGTCAGCTTAAGCCTGATCACACTTATTGCACTCGTGAGCCTGGCGGCACATGCCCAAACCTTCAGCGTCATTCACACCTTCACTGACACGACCGGTTACGATGCGTACGGGGGAGTGACCGTGAGAGGAAGCCTGCTTTACGGAACCACGAACACCTGGCCCAGCACCGTGTATCAGCTAATACCCTCGGGATCCGATTGGCTGTTTTCCACCATTCTAGTCCTCAATAATCAAGGTAACGGCTTGGTCTCCAGAGTCGTTTTCGGCCCGGACAATCATCTCTACGGCACAGCGCAGGAGGGTGGACCATACAACGAGGGCGCGGTCTTCAAGCTGACGCCTCCGCTTGGACCTTGCAAGACCGTAGCGTGCTATTGGACGGAAAACATCATTCACCAATTCGGGTCTGGCAATGACGGTAGCACCCCTGGCGAGGGAGATCTCATCTGGGACCAGCAAGGCAACATCTATGGCACAACCATAGAGGGAGGCACGTCCAACCTCGGGACTGTCTATGAAATAAGTCCTCAGGGGAACAGTTGGACGGAGAGTGTCCTCTACAGCTTTTCGGGCCCTGACGGACAAGGTCCGGCAAATCGCCTCGTTCTGGACAACAATGGCAACCTCTTCAGCACAACCGATGCAGGCGGGGCGAATAATTACGGCACCATTTTTGAACTAAGCTACGTCGTGGGCGTGGGATGGACACAGCAGATCCTGTACAACTTTCAAAACGGCGACGATGGCCAGCGTCCCATCGGCGGGCTGGTGATGGATGCGTCCGGCAATCTCTACGGGGCAGCCAGCGATGGCGGCAGCGGTGGCGGTGGAAATATCTTCGAGCTGTCACCTTCCGGCAATACCTGGAACTTCCAGGTGCTCTACAGTTTTAACGGAACGAGCTCCTGTGGTCCGCGGGCGAACCTCACTCTGGATGCAGCAGGCAATATTTACGGTACCACCCTGTGTGACGGCGCGTTCGGAAACGGCAATGTCTTCGACCTGGCCAACGCCCAGAACGGCTGGCAGTACAACTCGCTGCACGATTTCACCGGAGGCAGCGACGGAGGATGGCGGGTGTACAGCGGCGTGACTATCGACGCAAACGGCACTCTCTATGGCACCACTCTCCGGGGCGGCAACTTCGAAGGTTCATGCGCTGCCGGTCCCGGCTGCGGCGTGGTGTGGATGATCAAGCCGTAGCGGGCAAAATGCCGCGCATTGGTGGGGGAATTAGCCTTGAAAACGCTTCCGCAGTCTCAGGCGCGGAGTGCCGATACGCTGTTAGCCCCACGCGTGAGCATGGGTAAGGAGTACATAAGGCATCGCCAGCTGCGGAGCAGCGCCTTTCGATCGTCCTGACGTATGCCGTGCAGAGCGCGAAAACCCCGCCGCTCCGCGGCCCAGAAACTTCTTCTGCTCTTTACCCCACGCTCACGCGTGGGGCTAACATCTCGCCGGCGCTCCGCGCCTTTTCATTGTGAGAAACGGCTACTAATTTCGCAACGACTGGATGATTCTGGCCTATTGCTCCACAGGCGAGGAGCCTGCTACGACACCTTTTGCCAGCTTGTCTGTTCGCCGGCGTTGGTATAGCCCGCCATCTGGTAGGGGCCGGTCTGGGTCAGCTGGATGATGGTGTAGTAGGGCATCGTCTGAAAGCCGAGGGTCTGTGTGCCTTGCAAGGTCACCTGGTTCATGGGCGTGAGCTGCCACATGCCTTCCACCGACCCCATGCCCAACGGAGTCGGGATCTGCCCGCGGAACATGTTGCCGGGCATGAGCTGCAGCATCATCTGGCTCACGACCCCATAAGGGCTGGCGATCTGCACATTCCATGAGCCAATGAGCGTCTGGGCAAGGCCGGCGGGCGGTGCCCATGAGGAGTTGGCATTCGCCTGCTGCTTTGCCGGCTGATCCGGTTCGGATTCGTCTTCTGCCGGCTCTGGGTGCTTCTTCCGGGCTTTCGTTGCCGCTGGTTTGGGAGCTTCGTAGGGAGCTTCCGAATCACCGTGCTGGCCGGTAATTCCCCAGACCAGCATGTCCATGGGATTGGGATCGGACTCGCGAAAATCGACCCAGGTCATGCCCTGCAGGAAGAGCGGCAAGTCGGGCTCATTGGGGGCGTTCTCCAGCAATACGGGGATGACCGGTGATTTCTGCTGCACAAACTTCCGCAGAAAGGCTGCCAGCTCCTGATGCTGCCATGGCCCAACACCTTCCGTGCCCACAAAGACCGCCGCGGACTGGACGCCGTCGATCTGCTGTTCCAAGGCATCCTGCCAAGGCAGACCGGGACGAAGTTCCCATTCGTCGAGCCAAGGAAGAATCCCCAAGTTCTGCAGGTCGCGCGCGATCTGTCGCACTTGCGGCTTGTCATGGTTGTTATGGCACAGGAAGACATCAAATGCGCCGCTCTCCTTCTTGCGCTTGAGAATCTCAGCAGGCGAGGTCATCGCATTGGTCCGTCCCAGGCCCGGCTTGGCCATAACGTCCCCTCCGGGGTTCGCCCGCTATTCTGACATTTACCGGGAAGTTTTTCACCCAAGTTACGAAGGAATTACAGCGCGGAGGAAAACAGGCGACAACAGGGACACGGAAACGTGGCTTAGTTAAGAGCGGGAGCAATCAGGGCCCGGTCGGTGAGAGGCATTCCCATAGTGATGCCGTCGTCCGCACGAGGGAAACCGTTGTTCCCCTGGTATTCGGTTTCACTCGTCCGTGCGGCGTCCGTTCGGGCCCCTGCTCGTACCGTAGCAAAGGAGTTACCAAACGGCTGTGCTTCGCGCCGGGTCTCGATCAGGGCCAATCGCCTGATTCAAACTCGCAGTCAGCAATGGGCGAGCATCAGGAGTGCTCAATGTGGGTTGCGCAATGCCTAGCCTCAGCAGCGCGTTTCCTGAGAGCACGATGTAGGCTGGGTAAGTACCTCGACCGCTTGCCATGCAACGACGCGTCGTCCCCGAACTGCTCGACAACGATCTTGGCTCACCGAGCGAGGTCGCGGCATCGCTGCGGGACTTGCGACGGATCAACGACTGGTTCGGGGGAACCCGCACGACGGCGAAGGCGCTGACCCGCGTTGCGAACGCCCAGAATCGCCGCGAATTGAGTTTCCTGGAGGTCGGCGCAGGTAACGGCTACACGCCAATGGCTGCCAGGGAGCGGCTCGCCCGACGCGGGATTGATGTGGACCTCATGCTGCTGGACCAAGCCCCGTCTCATTTGCCGCGCAATGGAGTTCGGGCGCTGGCCGCGGATGCGCTGCGGCTCCCCTTTCGCGACGGCGCCTTCGACGTGGTTGGCTGCAATCTGCTAGCTCATCACTTCGAACCCGATGAGCTTCCGGCGGTGGCCTCGGAAGCACTGCGCGTCGCGCGCGTGGCGGTGCTCATCAATGACATCATGCGCAGCCGATTACACCTGATGCTGACCTACGCCGGACTGCCGTTGTTTCGCAGCCGGCTCACATGGCACGATGCGCCCGCTTCCGTGCGCCGCGCCTACACCGTGGACGAAATGCGCAGGATTTTGAGCGGAGCCGGCGCGAGGCGAATTGAGATTTCGACGCATTATCTTTACCGCATGGCGGTTGTACTGTGGAAGTGAGGGGGGAAATGTTCGAGGTGGCCGTGATCGGTGGCGGCCCGGCGGGCGCGGCGGCGGCGATCACGGCTGCGCGTGCGGGCACTTCTATTGTCATGCTGGAAGCGGGGGATTTTCCACGACACAAGGTTTGCGGTGAGTTCGTCTCGGCGGAGTCGCTGGCGCTGCTGCGTGAGCTTGTGCGCGAGCATCCGCAGGCACACGAGATTTTTCACGAAGCGCCGCTTATCGAGTCAGCGCGGTTTTTCCACGGCCATCGCGTAGCGAGAATGCAGATCGCGCCAGCGGCGATCAGCATCCCGCGATATACGCTCGACCTGCTGCTCTGGGAGTCCGCCATCCAGGCTGGGGTGACGGCGCGTGCGCGCTGCGAAGTGCAGTCCATTGAGGGAGAAGGACCATTCTCGATCCGAACCTCGCAAGGCGAGGTGAGGGCTGGAGCCGTCATTGTTTGTACGGGACGCTGGTCGCGGTTTTCGCAGGTCACAGAACTGCCGGTCGGACCTCGATGGCTAGGATTGAAGGCGCACTACAGAGAGCGCAATCCGGCGCAATGCAGCGACCTGTATTTCTTTGAGCACGGGTACTGCGGAGTCCAGCCGGTCGGCCGTGACCTGGTGAATGTCTGCGCGATGGTACGTGCTGACGTGGCCACATCGCTGGAGCAAGTGTTTCGGAGATCCGCACCTCTGGCGGCGAGAGCGGAATCATGGGAGGTGCTGATGCCCGCGGCTACCACGTCGCCCCTGGTCTATCGCACGCCAGAGCCGGTACGAGGGAAACTGTTGCTCGCGGGCGATGCCGCGGCCTTCATCGATCCCTTCGTGGGCGATGGCATTGCTCTCGCCTTACGCAGCGGCCAGACGGCGGTACAGTGTCTCCAGCCGTTTCTTGGCGGGCAGATACCTATTGAAGTAGCGGCAGAGGATTATCAGCGTATATACGGGCGCGATTTCTTGCCTGCGATCACCGCGGCGGCACAGGTTCGAAATCTGCACTATTTACCGGAATTCGGGCGCTCCATCGCGCTGCAGCTATTCCGGATTCCGGGCGTGCTGCCGTACTTGATGCGAAGGACTCGCAGCGCGTGAAGGATCTGCGGCACTGTCCTAGCGAATGACCAGCACGTCGCGGAGATTGTCGCGTCCGAGGAAGAACTTGATCGAGGCAAAATCCCGAAACAGGTTCTCGACGTGGCGATTGGCAAAAACCCGTTGCAGCTTGAAAGCCGGCGCGGGCTGCATGTCGACGGCTTCTTTGGAAACGATGTGATAGCGATAGAACGGTTCCTGCGGGCCGGAGTCCTTGGTGTGGAAGAAAGCGAGGAGAATGGAACCTGGCTTCATCGCTACGTGGATGCGCTCGATGACCGGCTTCACCAGCGGCTCAGGAAGGTAATCGGCAAGATCCCAAAACATCACGGCGTCGAACTCTTCGCGCTCGAAGTTGAGATTGTCGTAAAGAAACTTATCGACGTTGAGCGTCGTGCCGCCGTCAGCCTTGGGCACAAGCAGGTCCTTATCGGTCGATAAGCGCAGCAGATCTTCCTGATGAAATTTGTGGCCCAAGCCGGTCATGAAGGTGATGTTCGCCGGCGAGGTGGCGCCGAGGTCGAGGATGCTCAGGTCCTTCTGGCGGGAAATGTACTTGATGAATTCGTTGAAGCCGGTGGAACGACGGGAGACACGCTGGCCCGACACGACTTGGCTGTCGCTACCGGTTCCTGCCTGGGGTCCGAAAAGTTTACCTAAAATGCCGGGTGCCACGTTGCCACATTGTAAGGCCGAAGAGTGCTGAAACAAAGCGAAGCCTGGGAAAAGGGCTCCCGTCCAAGCCCTGCCGGGACGGGAATCCCCGATTTCACCGCTTAGTGGCGGCTTCCGCCGCGGCCGCGGCCGCGATCTCCACCGCGACCTCCGCCATTGCCACGGCCGCCGCGTCCACCACCATGGTGGCCGCCATCCCGGCGAGGCCCACGATCGCGATCCCGATTGCCGTCGTGCTCGCGATTAAAGCTTGTGTCTTCAACATCGGCAGAGTCGTGTCCGCCTTCGAAAGTGACGACGCCAGCGCCGGCTTCCGCCGGCGCAACCGCTTCGCCGCCCATCTTGGCGCGCTGCTCCTTCAGGATGGCCTTGCGCGACAGCTTGATGCGGTTGCCTTCGACGGCCAGGACCTTCACCAGCACCTGGTCGCCCTCTTTCAGCTCGTCCCGCACATCCTTGATGCGGTGCTCGGCGACTTCGCTGATGTGCAACAGGCCGTCGGTTCCCGGCAGAATTTCGACGAATGCGCCGAAGTCTGCCAGGCGCGTGACCTTGCCCAGGTAGGTCTTGCCGACCTCGGCCGTGGCCGTGATGTCGTTGATCATCTGGATGGCCTTGGCAGCAGCCTGCTGATCGGCCGATGAAACGTTGACCTTACCGCTGTCTTCGACATCGATCTTCACGCCGGTCTGCTCGATGATGCCGCGAATCACCTTGCCACCGGGGCCGATGAGGTCGCGAATCTTGTCGGGCGGAATTTGCAACGAGTAGAAGCGCGGGGCGAATTCGCTCAGCTTGGTGCGCGGCTCGTTAATGATTTCGTTCATCTTGTCGAGGATGAACAGCCGCCCACGGCGAGCCTGGTCGAGCGCCTCACGCATGATCTGCGGCGTAATACCCATCACCTTGATGTCCATCTGCAAGGCGGTAATACCGTCGCGCGTACCGGCGACTTTGAAGTCCATGTCGCCGTAATGATCTTCAGCGCCGGCGATGTCGGTCAGGATGGCGTAGTCGTCGCCTTCCTTCACCAGGCCCATCGCCACGCCCGCTACCGAGGCCTTCAGCGGAACACCGGCGTCCATCATGCTGAGCGAAGCGCCGCAAACCGTGGCCATAGAGGATGAGCCGTTAGACTCCAGGATGTCGGAGACCACGCGCATGGCGTAGGGCCAGTCGGTTCCGCTGGGGAGCACCGCCGAGACGGCGCGCTCCGCAAGGGCGCCGTGCCCGATTTCGCGGCGTCCGGCTCCGCGCAGAAATGCGACCTCGCCTACGGAAAACGGCGGGAAGTTGTAGTGCAGCATGAAGCGCTTCTTGGCTTCGCCCTCGAAGGCCTCCAGGCGCTGCATGTCGTCGGCGGTGCCCAGGGTGGTCGTTACCAGCGCCTGGGTTTCGCCGCGGGTGAAGATTGCCGACCCGTGCGTGCGCGGCAGGACGCCGACTTCGATCCAGATATCGCGAATCTGGTCGAACTTGCGGCCATCCGGACGACGCTTTTCCTTGGTGACCTGCTCGCGGAAGATGCGCTCGCGCAGAATGTCGAAGTAGGTCTTGGCCTTCTTGCGCCCCTCGTCGTCCTCGTCTTCGAACTCATCGATGTGTTCGTCTTTGATCGACTTGATGAGGCTGTAGCTCTCGTTCTTGGGATACTTCTCAGTGTTGACGGCATCCAGC
>Ga0335077_10004129_pt1 | contig 17695 bp, 18 predicted proteins | sample Lox_Sample_31_FD_207151 | JGI IMG/M metagenome (GOLD analysis project Ga0335077, IMG submission 207151) | Soil microbial communities from Loxahatchee National Wildlife Refuge, Florida, United States - Lox_Sample_3.1 | ecosystem: Environmental > Terrestrial > Soil > Wetlands | place: USA... | reverse complement strand
TGTGCACGTTGCTAGCGGTTCCGGGGATGCTGCTCCTGTGGTGGGTAGCGCCGTGGAACGAGAAAGGCCGTGATTCGTGACTCGTGTTTCGTGATTCGAAACTGACGTCGAGTAGTGCGCGACGCCGGCACTACGCCATGCCGCCTGTTCGCGCAGTGCGCAACACACTGTCGGGACGACGTCACGAACCGCGAATCACCGCGTCTCATAGTCATAGTCGATGACCAGCGGAGCGTGATCCGAGAAGCGCTTCGCCTTGTAGATTGACGCCTTGACCGCCGTCTGGGCGATGCCCCGTGTGGCGATCTGGTAGTCGATGCGCCAGCCCACGTTCCTGGCCCAAGCCTGGCCGCGGTTGGACCACCAGGTGTATTGGTCCGGGCGCGGATCGAGCCGCCGGAATACGTCCACGTAGCCCAGCTTCTCAAATACTCCCGAGAGCCAGGCACGCTCCTGCGGAAGAAAGCCCGGGTTGTTCCGGTTCGAGCGCCAGTTCTTCAGATCGATTTCCCGATGCGCGATGTTCCAGTCCCCGCAGATGACAACCGCTCGCCCGCTGGTTGCCAGCGCATGAAGTCTGGGAATCACTCGCTCGAGGAAGCTGAACTTGACCGCCAGCCGCTCCTCGGAACTCGAGCCGGACGGCAGGTAGAAGGACACCACGCTCAGTTCACCGAATCGTGCTTCGAGGTAGCGCCCCTCGGCGTCGATGTCCGCGATCCCAATGCCCGCGATGAGGCGATCCGGTGGCCGCGCGCAGTAAACACCCACGCCGCTGTAGCCCTTCTTCTCGGCGAAGTGAAAGTACCCGCGCAGCGGCGTCGGGTTGCGCATGCTCTCGGTGAGGTCTGCCGCTTGCGCCTTGATCTCCTGCACGCAGACGACGTCGGCCTTCTGACGCGGCAGCCAGCGCAGCAGCCCTTTGTTGACGGCTGAGCGCAGCCCGTTTAGATTCAGCGTGATGATACGCAAAGGATGCGGGATCTGAGCTTTAGCGAGGACTTCATCGCGTTCGCCTTGGAGCGCAACGTTCTGCGTTTCGGATCGTTCACCACCAAGGCGGGCCGTGTCTCTCCCTACTTCTTCGATGCCGGGCTGTTCAACGACGGCGCCTCGTTGCGGCGGCTCGGGCAATTCTACGCGCAAGCGATCCTGGGCTCAGGCATCGCGTTCGACCAACTGTTCGGCCCGGCCTACAAGGGCATTCCTCTGGTCACGGCCGCTGCGGTAGCTCTTGCCGAAAATGGTCGAAATGTGCCTATCTCGTTTAACCGCAAGGAACCCAAGGATCACGGCGAGGGGGGCGTGATCATCGGGGCGCCGCTCACGGGCCGCGTGCTGATCGTGGACGACGTGATTTCGGCCGGGACATCCGCGCGGGAGTCGGTCGATCTGATCGGCGCGGGAGGGGGCAGCCCGTGCGGGGTCGTGATCGCGCTGGATCGTATGGAGCGCGGCCAGGGCGTGCTTTCGGCGGTGCAGGAGGTCGAACAAGAGTTAGGCCTTTCGGTCACCAGCATCGCAACGCTGGACGACTTGATCCATTACCTGGAGGCGCGAGGTGGAATGGCACGCGAGTTGCAGGGGGTCATGCGTTATCGCAGTCAATACGGAGTGTAAAAACATGCGGGCTAACCCTGTGGTCGTTGCGGCTGGATTGGCGCTCGCGCTGGCCCAGGCCAATGCAGCCATGGCCGCAAAGATCTTCAAGTGGACCGATGAGAGGGGGGTTACACATTATGGCGAGGTCATTCCCCCTGAATACAAGGACCAGGCCGCGCAAGAGATGAGCAAGCAAGGCCTGACGATCCGCAAATGGGACTCAGCGATCACGCCGGAGCAGCGCAAGGCGGCCGAGCTGAAGGCCGTGCGCGAGCGAGACGACAAACAGCGCGACTTCGAGCAGCGACGGCGCGACCTGGCATTGGTCAATACGTACACCAGCGCAAGAGAGATCGATGAGCACCGCGACCGCACTCTGCAACTCCCGGTGCAAGCCATCCGCGGGCTGGAGCCACGCCTCAAGAGGGCGCAGGATAGGCTAGCCGCGTTGCAGCGTCAGGCGGCCGCCTTCACCGACGCCGGCAAGCAGGTTCCCAACGGGCTGGAACTGGACTTGGCAGACGAACGGAGCGAGGTGAGCAGCATCCGAGCCGAGATCGATCGGCACAAGGCGGAAATCGAGGTGATCAAGGTCAAGTACGACGGAGACAAGAAGCGCTACCTCGAATTGACGCAGCGCTGATCCCAGCTACGCACGGCTCATCCTGACAGCCTCCGACGCAGGATCTCGTTGAGCTGTTCCGGGTTGGCCTTACCCCGACTGGCTTTCATGGCCTGGCCGACCAAGAAGTTGAACGCCTTTTGCTTGCCTGCCCGGAACTCCGCCACCTGCGCGGGGTTCGCCGAGATGATCGCCTCCACGATTTTCTCGATCTGGTCCACGTCAGAGATCTGCTTCAGGCCGCGCGCTTCGATGATCTGATCGACGTCTCCGCCGCCTTTCCAAAGAACCTCGAACACGTCCTTCGCGACCTTGCCCGAAATCGTGCCGTCGGCAAAACGTCTGAGTAGAGCCGCGAGAGCCGAGGCCGGGAGCGGCGATTGGGCGATGTCGAGTCCTTCCTTGTTCAGCCTCCCCGACAACTCCCCCATCACCCAGTTGGCGCACAGCTTTGCCTGACCGGGAAGCGCGCACACAGTATCTTCGAAATAGGTCGCCATCTCGCGGCTCGCGGTCAACACGGACGCATCGTAGAGGGAGAGCCCGAGCTCGCGCTGGAACCGTTCGCGCTTGGCTTCGGGCAACTCGGGCAGGCCTTTGCGCACCTGCTCCACCCAAGCCTGCGTCACTTCCAAGGGCGGCAGGTCGGGATCCGGGAAGTAGCGGTAGTCTTGGGCATCCTCCTTCGATCGCAGGGAACGCGTCTCATCGCGGTCCGGGTCGTAAAGCCGTGTCTGTTGCACGACCGTCCCGCCCGCGCTGAGAATCTCGATCTGACGCTGCACTTCGTATTCGACGGCCCGCTCCAAGAAGCGAAACGAGTTGAGGTTCTTGATCTCGCATCGGGTACCGAGCTGCTCGCTGCCCTCTGGCCGGATCGAGACGTTGGCGTCGCAACGGAACGAACCCTCCTGCATGTTGCCGTCGCAGATCCCGATCCAGCGCACCAAGGCGTGCAACGTCTTGGCGTACGCCACCGCCTCCTCGGCGCTGCGCATGTCGGGCTCCGAGACGATCTCCAGCAGCGGCGTACCGGCCCGGTTGAGGTCGATCCCGCTCATACCGCGGAAGTCCTCGTGCAGGGATTTGCCGGCGTCTTCCTCGAGATGGGCGCGGGTCAGACGGACGCTCTTTTGCGTCGCACCCAGCCGGACGGAAATACTGCCGCCTCGCACGATGGGCAACTCATACTGGCTGATCTGGTAGCCTTTGGGGAGATCGGGGTAGAAATAGTTCTTGCGCGCGAACACGGAGCGCCCGTTGATGGTTCCGCCCACTGCCAGCCCGAAACGGATGGCGCGCTCCACCGCACCCCTGTTCGCCGCGGGAAGCACGCCAGGCAGGGCGAGATCTACCGCGCAAGCCTGGGTGTTGGGCGCAGCGCCGAACGCCGTGGACGCGCCCGAGAACATCTTCGCTGCCGTCGACAGCTGAGCATGTGTTTCCAGGCCGATGACGACTTCCCACCGCATGACAGAGTTCCTTCCCTCACAGACGGGATCTGATCCGATCCATTCGCCTACACTCTAATCGAGTCCGGGAGGAATGCGCAGATGCCAGTCGGTGACCCGCTGGTATTGGTGCGCCGCATTGAGCATGCGCGCCTCCTGGAAGTAATTGCCCATGATCTGAAGTCCCACGGGCCGTTTGCCGTCCCCGAAGCCGCAGGGAATGGACAGCCCTGGGATGCCGGCCAGCGGCGCCGGAATGGTGTAGATATCGCTGAGGTACATCTGCACCGGATCGGCGGTTCTGGTCCCCAGCTTGAAGGCCGTCGTCGGCGATGTCGGGCCCATGATGACGTCGCAGCGCTGGAAGGCTTCGGCAAAGTCTTGCGCGATCAAACGCCGGATCTTTTGGGCCTGCAGGTAGTAGGCCTCATAGTAGCCGTGCGACAACACGTAGGTCCCGACGAGTATCCGGCGCTTGACCTCCGCGCCGAAGCCCTGCGCCCGGGTTTTCATGTACATGTCGCGCAGATCGGCGTATTGCGGCGCCCGGTAGCCATAACGTACGCCGTCGAACCGGGCGAGGTTGCTGGAGGCCTCGGCCGGCGCCAGCACGTAGTAGGCCGGCACCGAAAAGCGAGTCCGCGGCAGATCTACGTCCACTACGCGGCAGCCCAGTCTTTGGTATTCCGTTATCGCTGCTTGCACCGCAACGCCTACGTCCGCACTGAGACCCTCGCCGAAGAACTCCTTCGGCAGGCCGATGCGCAAGCCCGCGATCGGTTCCGCCAGCGCGTGCGAGTAGTCCTCGGCTGGGCGCTCGAGGCTGGTCGAGTCGCGGGGATCGAACCCGGCGACCGTGCTGAGCAGCAACGCCAGGTCGGCCGCCGACTTCGCCATGGGGCCGCACTGGTCCAGGCTGGAGGCGAAGGCGATCAAGCCATATCGGGACACCACCCCATAGGTCGGCTTCAAGCCGGAAATGCCGCACATCGCTGCAGGTTGCCGGATGGAGCCGCCGGTGTCCGTGCCCAGCGCCGCGGGCGCCAATCGGGCTGCGACCGCGACCGCCGAGCCGCCCGAGCTTCCGCCCGGGACTGCGCCGCGATCCCAAGGATTCGCCACCGGCCCGTAGTGTGAGGTCTCGCTGGACGAGCCCATCGCGAACTCGTCCATGTTCGTCTTCCCCAGATTGACCGCCCCGGCGCCCTCCAGCTTCTCGACCACGTGCGCATCATAGGGGGCGACAAAGTTGGACAGGATCCTGGAGCCGCAGGTCGTCAGCCAGCCCTTAGTGCACAGGATGTCCTTGAGAGCCACCGGAATGCCGGTCAGCGGCTGCGCCTTGCCCTGGGCGATGCGCTGGTCCGCGGCGCGCGCCTGTGCGAGGCTTGCCTGCGGATCGAGGGTGATGAAGGCGTTGAAAGCGGGGTTTAGCCGTCGCGCGCGGTCGAGAAACAGCTGGGTGAGCTCGGCGCTGGAGATCTCTTTCCGCGCGAGGGCGCTGGACAGTTCCGTCAAGCTGGAATTGATCATGTTGCGACAGGGACCGGGGGGACGGCGGAAGCGGTCAACGCTCGCGCTTCGTCCTGCGCTTCCGCTCGCCCGTGTGCTCCCTACTCGATGACTCTTGGCACCAGGTAGAGTCCGCTCTCGACCTGCGGGGCGATGCTCTGGAACAACTCGTGCTGGTCCTGCTCGGTCACCTGATCCTCGCGCAGCCGCAGGGTCACGTCCCGAGCGTGGGACATCGGCTCGATGCCGTGCGTATCGACCGACTGTAGCTCGCCGATCAAAACGAAGATGGTTTGCAACTGAGCCAGAATCTGTCGTGCCTCGGCGTCGGAGAGGTCGAGGCGGGCGAGCTGAGCGATGCGTCTCACGTCGTCCAGAGAAAGGCTCATCGGAGTTTCAGCGGCAGGCTGCTTTCCTTGCGGGTGCGCCAGACGGGACCGGCGCTTCCAAGGCATTCTTCAAGTAGGTTATTATAATCGCTTCCCTCCACAAATCATCGACCCCACAGACCGGGAGCTTCATGTTCGGATTCCTCGGCGGTTACTTCTCGAATGATCTCGCCATCGACCTCGGCACAGCCAATACCTTGATCTACGTGCGCGGTAAGGGCATCGTTCTGAACGAGCCGTCGGTGGTCGCCATTCGGCAGGAAGGCGGCCCCAACGGCAAGAAAGTGATCCAGGAGGTCGGGCTGGCTGCGAAGCAGATGCTAGGCCGCACCCCGGGCAACATCATCGCTATCCGGCCGATGAAAGACGGCGTGATCGCCGACTTCACGGTGACCGAGCAGATGCTCAAGCAGTTCATCAAGAAGGTGCATGACAACCGCCTGTTCTCGCCCAGCCCGCGAATCGTGATCTGCGTGCCGTGCGGCTCGACGCAGGTCGAGCGTCGCGCCATCCGCGAATCCGCCTACGGCGCCGGGGCGCGCAAGGTCGAGCTGATCGAAGAGCCGATGGCGGCCGCGATTGGCGCGGGACTTCCGGTGGAAGAGGCGACCGGGTCGATGGTGGTGGACATCGGCGGCGGCACCACCGAGGTGGGCGTCATCTCTTTAGGGGGAATCGTCTACTCGGGCTCGGTGCGGGTGGGTGGCGACAAGTTTGACGAGGCCATCATCAACTACATCCGCCGCAACTACGGCATGCTGATCGGCGAAACCACCGCCGAGGAGATCAAAAAGGAGATCGGGTCCGCCTTCCCGGGCAGCGAGGTCAAGGAAAAGGAAGTCAAGGGGCGCAACCTCGCCGAGGGAATCCCGCGCAGCTTCACGATCTCCAGCAACGAGATCCTGGAGGCGCTGACCGAGCCGCTCAACGCCATCGTGAGCGCAGTCAAATCGGCCCTCGAGCAGACGCCGCCAGAACTGGGCGCCGATATCGCCGAGAAAGGGATGGTGCTCACCGGGGGCGGGGCTTTGTTGCGCGACATAGACCGTCTGCTGATGGAGGAAACCGGGCTGCCCGTGATCGTGGCGGACGATCCACTGACCTGCGTGGTGCGCGGCTCGGGCAAAGCTCTGGACAAGATGGACAAGCTCGGCAGCATTTTCACCAGCGACTGAAAAGCGGAGCGCCTCCCGCGCGTTGCCGTCCTGGCCCGCTGGCGGCGCCGCACAGTTCTTGCTTGAAGGCAGGCGCTCTGCCACTCGCCCGTCGACCGCAGTCACCCCATGGAATACTCGCCGCCACCGTTCTTCAAGCGCGGTCCGAGCCTCCTCACCCGATTCACCTTCTTCTCGATCCTGTCCGTCGTGCTGCTGGTGGCGGACGCTCGTTTCAACTACCTTGTGGTCCTGCGCCAAGGCATCGCGGGGGTGGTTTACCCGTTGCAGCGGCTGTCCTCGGTGCCTAGTGCGGTGGCTACGCGCATCGGCGAGTTCTTCGTAACCCAGTCTCAGTTGCAGCGGGACAACGACCAACTGAGGCGCCAGGAACTGCTCGACACCGCTGCTCTACAAGTGGGTAAATCTCTCGAGAGCGAGAACCAGCACCTGCGCCAGCTGCTCGGCCTGCGCGAGCGGTTGCCGCGCGATTTCATCGCGGCCGAGATTCTCTACTCCAATCGTGACCCCTTCACCCGTCGGGTGGTGGTGGATAGGGGCTTTCAGCACGGTGTAAAGGCCGGTCAGGCGGTGGTCGATGAGGCCGGCGTAGTCGGCCAGGTCACGCGCGTCTTCCCCTGGGTCTCGGAGGTCACCTTGGTCACCGACAAGGAGCAAGCGATACCGATTCAATCGGTGCGCAGCGGCTTGCGCGGGGTCACCTTCGGCATCGGCTACGACGGCACGCTCGAGCTGCGCTTCATGCCGGTGAATGCCGATATTCAGAATGGTGACCTGCTGGTCACCTCGGGTATCGACGGTACCTACCCACCAGGTCTTCCGGTGGCGGTGGTGTCCAATATCGAACGCAACGCCGCGTACGCTTTCGCCCGCATTACCTGCACGCCCGCCGCCAGTGTGACCAGCTTCGGCCAGGTGCTGATCGTGTCCACCGCGGATCGGCTGCCGGAGAATCCGGTGACGGATGAAGAACCCGGACCCAAGGCCAAGAGGGCAAAGAAGTGAATTTTGATTGGCTGCGTGCACCGCCCATCGGCAGGACCGCCCCGCAGGAGATTCTGCTGCCGGTCAAGGCGCGCTACATCGCGCTGACGCTGCTCAGCGCCTTGGTCCTCGACCTGTTTGCCCTGCCGCCGCTGCTGCAGCAGATCCGCCCGGATTTCATTGCGCTGACGCTCATCTATTGGGTGGTCTACCACCCCCGACGGGTAGGATTTCTACCGGCATGGTTGTTGGGCCTGCTCATGGACGTGGCCGACGGCAGCTTGTTTGGTCAGCACGCCTTGGCTTACGCTGTCCTAATGTACCTGGCTATCTTGCTGCATCGCCGGATCGTGATGTTCGGCATGCGTCACCAGATCGTGCACGTTCTGTTGATTCTCGTCGCCTCCCAGTTGATCATGCTGGGCGTGCGTCTCATGGCGGGCGCCGATTTTCCCGGCGCCCTGTACTTCGTGCCCGGCTTCCTGGGGGCGGGAATGTGGCCCCTCTTGTTCAACGTGATACGCGTTCCGCTGCGACCGAGGTCCGATCCGGATGCTGTCTAGGCTGCGCATTTTTCGTCGGCTGGCTGCGCGCGAAGAGCGCGAGCCGATCGTTCTGTCGGGGGCTCGGCGTGCCGAGCTGCGCGATCACCAGAAAGAGCTGCACAACTTTCAGATGCGGCTTGTCGTTTGTGCTGGGGTCGTGTTGGTCGTGTTCTTCCTGCTGCTGATCCGATTCTTCTACCTGCAGGTGCTGCAGCACGACTATTACCATACGCTGGCCGAGAACAATCGCATCTCGATCGTCCCGATCATTCCCAATCGTGGACTCATCCTGGATCGCAACGGTGCGGTGATCGCCCACAATTACGCTGCCTACACGCTGGAGATCATTCCGTCGAAGGTCGGCGACTTGGAATCGCTGATCAACGAATTGGCGACCGTGGTGGAGATCGCGCCCAAGGATCGCAAGCGCTTCCGCAAGCTGCTCGAGGAGGGTCACGACTTTGCCAGCCTGCCCATCCGCACCCGGCTCAACGACGTAGAGGTCGCCAGATTCGCGGTCAACAAGTTCCGCTTCCCCGGCGTCGAGATTCGAGCGCGGTTGTTCCGCCACTATCCCAATGGAGAGGTGGCCTCGCACGTGATCGGCTATATCGGGCGGATCACGCAGGGCGATCTGGACAAGCTCGAGGACGACGGGCTGGCGGCCAACTACACCGGGTCGGATTTCATCGGCAAGGTCGGCCTGGAAGGGCGCTACGAGGCCAACCTGCACGGCACCACCGGCTTCGAGGAGGTGGAGACCGACGCGAACGGCCGAGCGGTCCGCACGCTGCGCAGCACCCTGCCCGTGTCGGGTAACAATCTGCTGCTGTCGCTGGATGCCCGCCTTCAGGAGGTCGCTGAGCGCGTCTTCGGAGAGCGCCGCGGGGCGCTCGTGGCCATCGAACCTTCCACCGGTGGCGTGCTGGCTTTGGTGAGCAAGCCCGGCTTCGATCCCAACCAATTCGTCGATGGCATCGACCCGCAGAACTGGGAGGCGCTCAACAGTTCACCCGACCATCCGCTCAACAACCGCGCGCTGCAGGGCATGTATCCACCGGGCTCCACATTCAAGCCTTTCATGGCGCTGGCGGCGCTGGAGCTGGGCAAGCGTAATCCGCATCACGCCATCTACGACCCGGGATACTTCATCCTCGGCGGTGCCGGCGGCCACCCGTACCGCGACTGGAAGAAGGGCGGCCATGGCATGGTCGACCTACACAAAGCCATCGTGGTGTCCTGTGACACCTACTTTTACGGCGTAGCCCAGGACTTGGGTATCGACAACATCCACGAGTTCATCGGTCAGTTCGGCTTTGGCAAACGCACCGGCATCGATATCGACGGCGAGGCCGGAGGCCTGCTGCCGTCGCAGGAATGGAAGATGCGGAGGTTTGCTCAGAACCCGCTGCAACAGAAATGGTTTACTGGCGATACGATCTCGGTGGGCATCGGCCAGGGCTACAATCTAGCCACGCCCGTGCAGCTGGCGCAGGCGGTTTCCATCATCGCGAACAAGGGTGCCATCTTTCGTCCGCATGTCGTCCGCCACATTCAGGACGGCCAGACCAACAAGCTCACCAGCATCGAGATTGAGCCCGTCGGGACGATTCCCTTGCATCCCGAGAACCTCAAGCTCGTGCGCGACGCGATGGTTGACGTCACCCGTCCGGGCGGCACCGCGGCCGCCGCCGGCGCGGGCGCCGCCTATCGCTTCGCTGGAAAGACCGGCACGGCACAGGTCGTCGCCATGAAGCAGAACGAGAAGTACGACGAGCGGCGGGTGCAGGAACGCCACCGCGACCATGCGTTGTTCATCGCTTATGCGCCGGCGGACGCACCCACCATCGCCTTGGCGGTGCTGGTGGAGAACGGCGGTCACGGGGCCTCGGCCGCAGCGCCGGTCGCGCGCTCGGTGCTGGACTTCTTCCTGCTCGGCAAGGAGCCCCAGGTCAAATCAAGCGCCGGCGAGGACGCTAGCGAAAATGATTAGTCGCTTGCTGGCGTTCTTGGGGCGCCACATCGATCGCCACCTGCTGGCAGCGATCGGCGCGCTGCTGCTGGTTGGGCTGATCACCTTGTACAGCGCTTCGGGCGAGAGCGTGCCCCGGATCGGCGCTCAGCTAGTCAACATCGTGGTCGCGCTTGTCGTCATGTGGATCGCCGCCAACGTCCCGCCCCACTATCTGCAGCGCCTGGCGCTGCCGGCTTACCTGGCGTTGCTCCTGCTGCTGATTGGCGTCTGGCGCTATGGCGAGATCATCAACGGCGCGCGTCGCTGGCTGCACGTGGGCGTCATCCGATTCCAGCCCTCGGAGTGGATGAAGGTCGCCGTACCATTGGCGCTTGCTTGGTACTTCGATCGCTACGAGGCGGTGCTCAAGCTGCGCGACTTCGCGGTCGCGGCCGTGATGCTGCTCGTTCCCGTGGTGCTGGTCGCAAGGCAGCCCGATCTGGGCACGGCGTTGATCATCACGGCCGCGGGTTTCTATGTGATTTTTCTGGCCGGGTTAAGTTGGAAGATTCTGGTCGGCGTGAGTGTGGCCCTGGGGGCCTGCCTGCCGTTGGTGTGGTCGTTGATGCACGACTATCAGCGGCAGCGCATCACCACGCTGCTCGATCCGAACCAGGACCCTCTGGGGGCCGGCTATCACACGATCCAGGCTACGATCGCATTGGGGTCGGGCGGGTTCTTCGGCAAAGGCTGGCTCAACGGCACGCAGTCACACCTGGACTTTCTGCCGGAGCGCAGCACCGATTTCGTTTTCGCCGTGTTTTCGGAGGAGTTTGGGTTGTTCGGCAACCTGGTGTTGGTGACCCTGTTTTTGTTCATCATCGGGCGCGGGCTGTTCATCACGTTCAACGCTTCCACGCTCTTTACGCGCCTGCTGGCCGGGGCCATCACGCTTACGTTGTTCACCTACGTGTTCGTGAACATGGGTATGGTGAGCGGGGTGCTGCCGGTGGTCGGCGTACCGCTGCCGATGATCAGCTACGGTGGGTCGTCCTTGGTGAGCCTCCTGCTGGGAATGGGCATTTTGATGAGCATTCACACGCACAAGCGCCTGGTCAAGAGTTAGTGGAGAGCGAAGCACTACAGGTGAAACGTGAAGGGTAAAGGCCCGCGGCTGTTGCATCGCGCAGCTCGCGCGCCGGCTCCAGGGCAGCGCGGCGCCGCTGAAGCGGTCCTGATCGCCATTCGCGCCAGACGCTTCACCGTTCCGGGTGCGGGCACCCTGGCCGTCCTGGGGCTGCTGCTCCTCACCGCTTGCTCGTCCTCACCGCCGCGCCCGGACGCCGGCGAGGTGCGCAAGCCGGGCGGCTACTACCTCGATGACGGCCCCGGCGCGAATCCACCCGCCAACCTGGACCAGATCCCGGATCCCGAACCCAAGGCGGAGCCGATCAAAGCCTCAACCATGCGTCCCTACACCGCGTTTGGGCGGACCTACGCCCCGATGACCAAGCTCAGCCCCTACCAGGCGCGCGGGATGGCGAGCTGGTACGGCAAGCGCTATCACGGTCAGGCCACCGCCTCCGGTGAGGCCTACGACATGTATGCTATGACGGCGGCACACCCGACACTGCCCATACCGAGTTACGCGCACGTGACAAATCTGCGGACCGGCAAGACGGTCGTGGTGCGGATCAATGACCGCGGGCCGTTTCGCGGCGACCGGCTGATTGATCTCTCGTACGCGGCTGCGTACAAGCTCGGGATCGTCGGGTCGGGCAGCGACCTGGTGGAAGTGGAGAGCATCATTCCCGGCGGGGTCGTAACGCCGCCCGGCATCGAGGCCAGTACAACGGGGCAGACCGGGCCGGCTTCCGCCGCGCGCCCGCCCGGACTCGCAACTGCGGAGGAACCCGCAGGTGTGTACGTTCAGCTCGGCGCCTTCAGCCTGAGGCAGAACGCCGAGAGCTTTCTCGCACGCATGCGGACCGAAGTGAGCTGGCTGGCCGGCGCGATCGGTCTGTACGTGCGCGACGGCGTATACCGGGTGCACGCCGGACCGTATACCGACCGCGCCCAGGCCGACCAGGTGGCCACGCGCATAGAGCAGTCGCTGGACGTGAGGCCCGTCGTCATCAGCCGCTAGGCGCGCAGCCACGCACTAGGGAGACACTCGCTTATGCACAGTCTGCTGTGTGGGTCGCTCGCCTATGACACAATCATGGTGTTCCAGGATCGATTCCGCAACCACATCCTCCCCGATCAGATCCACATCCTCAACGTCGCGTTCCTGGTTCCCGACATGCGACGCGAGTTCGGCGGATGCGCCGGCAACATCGCGTACAACTTGCAGCTGCTGGGCGGTCGGCCGCTGATCATGGCCACGGTCGGCGAAGACTACCAGCCCTATGCGTATCGCCTGGAGCGGCTCAAGCTGGCCCAGACCCACATCCGCCAGGTCCAGAATACCTTCACCGCTCAGGCGTTCATCACCACGGATCTGGACGACAATCAGATCACCGCCTTTCACCCGGGCGCGATGAACCATTCGCACCTCAATCGCGTGACCGACGCGAAGGACGTGAGCCTCGGGATCGTGGCGCCCGACGGTCGCCAGGGCATGATCGACCACGCGCGGCAGTTCAACGAGGCCGGCATCCCGTTCATCTTCGATCCGGGCCAGGGCATACCCATGTTCAGCGGCGAAGAACTGCTGCAATTCGTCCGCCTGGCCGACTTCGTGACTGTCAACGACTACGAAGCGCGGCTGCTGCAGGAAAAGACCGGAAGGTCGGTCGAGGAGCTTGCGCGGATGGTGCGGGCGTTCATCGTCACTCAAGGCGCCCACGGCTCGCTGATCCACGCGAACGCTAAGACCCATCAGGTTCCGAGCGTCAAACCGCATGCCGTGATCGATCCGACCGGCTGCGGCGACGCGTACCGGGCCGGGCTGCTGTATGGCATCAGTCAATCCTGGGACTGGCCCACTGCCGGCCGGCTGGCCTCGCTGATGGGGGCCATCAAGATCGCCACCCGGGGAGGGCAGAACCACCAGGTGACCCGGGACGAGGTCGGCACGCGTTACCGGGAAGCGTTTGGCGCTTCGCTCTGGTAAGCTTTCGTGTAATAATTCGGTCCGTCGCGAGGGGGCGGGCCCTTGGCCCGGGCTTCGAAGCGACGAAACCGGCTGTGTTTGGAGTTACGACAGTCACAGCGAGAACCAATCAGATCCAGATGGAGCGCCACGTCGGCCAGTCTCATAGAGCCCGATGATACTCCGCTGCTCAGACCAAGGGGCCGCGGGCTGGGTCGTCTGGCCACCGGGCGCGGCGGCCTGCGGGTGCTCCTGGCCCCGGCTCGCTCCGGTACACGTCGCGAAAGCTTCACGTACGTTTCACCCGTCTGTCATAACGGCAACCTAGTGTTCCCTGGTCCTTTTCACATGGAGCGGAAACATGCTCGAGCCACGGCGCGAACCTCGGCTTAAATCCCAACGCAGGCTGGCGGTGCATATGGCGCGCAGCGAGGCCGAGATTCTGGACGCTCAGCGCCTGCGCTACCGCGTATTCGCCGAAGAGATGGGGGCGCGGCTACCGAGCGCAGCGGAGGGCCTAGATCGTGATCTGTTCGACCCGTGGTGCGAACACTTGCTGGTGACCGAAGAGGACACCGGCGACGTCGTGGGGACCTACCGCATCCTCACGGGCGAGACCGCCAAGCGCATCGGCGGGTTTTATTCTGAGCAGGAGTTCGATCTGTCGCGGCTGAATCATCTGCGCGATCGCGCGATCGAGATCGGGCGCTCGTGCGTCCATCCGGACCATCGCAGCGGCGCGGTAATCGCGCTGCTGTGGTCCGGCCTGGCCGAATACATGCTAAGAACCCGTTACGAGTTTATTCTCGGCTGCGCCAGCATGAGCATGATCGACGGGGGGCATTCGGCGGCGGCGGCCTTCATCAAACTGCGCGACTCGCACCTGAGCCCGGTGGAGTATCGGGTGTTCCCGCGCTGCCCACTGCCGTTGCACGAATTGGACCACAACGCGGCGCCGGCGATCGAGCCGCTGATCAAGGCTTACCTGAGAGTCGGGGCTTATGTTTGCGGCGAGCCCGCCTGGGACCCGGACTTCAACACGGCCGACCTGCTCATGCTCCTGCCAGCGTCCCGCGCGGACGCGCGCTACGCAAAATACTTCATCGCAAGACACTTGATGAGGAATGCGGGATAGCCATAGTCGTCCGCGGCCCATCGACGCCGCCCGGGAGCGGTCGACTTCAACCCTCATCCGGCTGTATCGGCTGGCCCGGCTCCTGCTGCATCTGGTCTACGGCTGCTATTGCGTAGGCGTCCTGTTCCCCTTTTTTTCCAGCCAGCGGCGCTTCGCAGCGATCAAGCGCTGGTCGCGACAGATTCTGCGCATCGTGCATCTGCGGCTGACGGTGCGCGGCTCGCTGCCCCCTGGTCACGCGCCTACCTTGATCGTGAGCAATCACGTATCGTGGCTCGACATGTGGGTTGTCAACTCGGTGGTTCCGGTGCGCTTCGTGGCGAAGTCGGACGTCCGCCGCTGGCCCGTGCTCGGGTTTCTGGTGTCGCGCGCTGGAACGATCTTCATCGAACGCGCGAAGCGGCAGGACACGGGGCGTACCAACCGGAACATCGTGCAGGCCCTGACGCGCGGCGAGCGCGTAGCGATATTCCCCGAAGGCACCACCACTGACGGCACCGAGGTGAAACCATTTCATGCATCCCTGTTCCAGCCAGCGTTGGGTGCGGGCGCGCGCGTAGTGGTGCTCGCTGTGCGCTACCTCAACCGGGACGGCAGCGTGAATCTGGATGCGTCCTATGCGGGCGAGCGCTCGTTGTGGGAGTCCCTTAAGCTAATCTTGACGCGCCGGTCACTGCATGCGGAGTTGGATTTCGCCGGCACCATCGACGTGACCGGCAAGACGCGGCGCGCCATCGCGCGCGAGGCCGAATCCGCTATCGCCGCCGCTTTGCAGTTGCCGCGTCCCGGCAGGAAAACTGGAACAGGCGGCGGTCCTCGAGGCGCAGCGCCGACAACTTCCGGCCCCACAGACATCCCGTATCCAGTCCGATCACGTTTGGCTCCAGCACCAGGTCCAGTGCTGACCAGTGGCCGAAGATGACCGTCGTTGCGCTGCTTGCGCGGCCTGGCACGGCAAACCAAGGCAGAGCGCCGCGAGGTAACGCGGCGCCGTCACCCTTGTAGCCGAGCTGCATGACGCCTTCGCGCGTGCACACGCGCATGCGGGTCATGGCATTGATGATCACTCGCGAGCGCGCGTAGTCGGCCAGGTCTTCGCTCCATCGATCCGGCTCGCTGCCGTACATGTGCGCTAGTAGCAGGTGGTAGTCGGGAGCACGCAGCTTCTGCTCCACCTCGCGCGCCAGCTCCAGCCCGCGGGCCACCGTCCATGAGGGCAGCAGCCCGGCGTGTACCATGGCGTAGCCGCCGTCAGCGTGCATCAGCGGCCATGCGCGTAACCACTCGATGAGCTCCGCGCGATCGGGAGCCTGCAAAGTCTCCTTCAGCGTGTCGTCTTTGCGCAGCTTGCCCTTGCCTTCCGCGACCGCCACGAGATGCAGGTCGTGATTGCCCAGCACGCACACGGCGCCTTGCCCCAGGCCCTTCACGAAGCGCAGCGTGGCCAGAGAATCCGGGCCGCGGTTGACCAGGTCCCCTACAAACCACAGACGATCGCGTTGCGGGTCGAAAGCGATGCGCTCGAGCAGACCGGTGAGCGCCGCGAAGCAGCCTTGCACGTCGCCGATAGCGTAGGTGGCCATGACCGGGGCGGGTGAGACGCGAAGTGTGAACCGAGAGGTCCCGCGAAGAAGGCGCATACAGCGCGTCTTCTTGTGCTTATGCCTTCGATCCTGCGCTACTTTGACCGGCCGACCATGTAATCCACGGCAGCGCTCACTTCCTGGTCCGAAAGGGAGGGATTGGCTCCCTTTGCGGGCATGGCTCGGATGCCTTTGATAGCGTGCTCGTGGAGCGTGCTCAGGCTCTGGGCGAGCCGTGGCTTCCAGGCCGCCTTGTCACCTAGCTTTGGCGCGCCGATGAGGCCGGCGCCATGGCACGTCACGCACGTGGTTTGATAGACCTTGCTTCCATCTGCTTGGGCAGGGATCGCCGCCTTCGCCACCGGCGTGGAAGACGCAGGGCCCGCTGGACCCGCCATCGCAGCGACTGCCGGTTGGGTCGTGGGTGTGGGAGGCGGCGCGAAGCTTGCCCCGCTTTGGTTCGCCATCCAGATGACGGCACGCTCGAGCTCCGCATCGGTCAAGTCGGCGCCACCGCCGCGCGCCGGCATGGCCCGAATTCCATTGATCGCGTGCGCCGTCAGCGTCTTTTCGCCCTGCGCGATGCGCGCCCTCCACGCTTGTGCGTCACCGATCTTGGGAGCGCCGAGCAAGCCGGCCCCGTGGCAGGACTGACAGACTGCCCGCACTACTTCTTCGCCGCTGCGTGCTCCTCCTGTGGCGGGGATCGCGTCGGCTAGGACGACCTCGCCCACCGGTTTGAGACGCTGAGCCACAGCGTCCTCGGACATCGCCCGGCTGCCGGTGTCTACCCGCAGGCCGCCCGTTATGATCTGGACGATCATGACGATCAGCAGGATCGGGACGAGGAAGGCCAGCAATACGACCACGATGAGCTCCTGCGGCGTTCGGATCGGACTGGAGTGATCCTCGACATGCACCTCGCTCATGGCAGTCCTCGTCTGGAGATTCTGGAAAAAACGCCGAGTATAGGGGATCGGGGCGTGGCCTCCTAGCCACGAGCGTGGACGCTCCCGGCGATTGCGGCTATCCTTGGCAGCCGCCTCGCTGCTCCGCATGCGCCCATAGCTCAGTGGATAGAGTATTGGCCTCCGAAGCCAAGGGTCGTGGGTTCGAATCCCGCTGGGCGCGCCAGCCCCCTGGAGCAGACAGGCTTGGAGGAGACGGTCATGGGCTGCGTGTTCTGTGAAGGAGCCGGCGGCGAGATTCTCTGGGAGGACGATTACTGTCGTGCGGTTTGGGCCTATGAAGCCGATTACCCCGGTCTGTGTCGCGTGATCTGGGACAGACACGTCACGGAGATGACTGAGCTCGACGCGGCAGGCAGGAACCAGATGATGCGAGTGGTGTTCGCGATGGAGCGCGCACTGATCCAGGTGCTGCAGCCTGACAAGGTGAACCTGGCCAGCCTGGGTAATCAGGTCCCGCACCTGCACTGGCATGTGGTCCCGCGCTTCAAGGACGACCCCCACTGGCCGTTTGCCATATGGGGCAGACAGGTACGCGAGGGCGGGCACCCGCTGCCGTCCAACTTTGCCATGGACATGCGGCACACGCTGGACCAACTGCTCAGCGTCAAGCGCGGCTTGATCTAACGGGGCTCAGTCTGTTCAGCCGGTTCGCGCACCGCCGGCGCGGGGCGCGCCGGA
>Ga0335077_10004128_pt1 | contig 17696 bp, 13 predicted proteins | sample Lox_Sample_31_FD_207151 | JGI IMG/M metagenome (GOLD analysis project Ga0335077, IMG submission 207151) | Soil microbial communities from Loxahatchee National Wildlife Refuge, Florida, United States - Lox_Sample_3.1 | ecosystem: Environmental > Terrestrial > Soil > Wetlands | place: USA... | reverse complement strand
GATTATAGCAGGCGGGGGACTTAATCATCCGGCTAACTTGACGCGAGGGCATTTAGAGCGAGGCGAGCTTCGTATGATCCCGTGCGCAGAGTTTGGGGGCAGATCAGGAGTATGTGGCGCCGCGGCGGTTTGCGCGGCGCAATGCCAAGAACGGAAAGAGGCAGAAGTCATGAGTTTAGGAGAACTTGGTGTCGTATGATCCCATGCGCGGAGCTAGGGGGCAGATCACGTCGAGTCATGAAACGTCTGGCGGCGAGTGCGAGCCTACCGCTTAGACGCGGAAAGATTCAAGGGAGATGCACAGAGAAGCCCAAGCCCCGAAGTCTGAGAATCCCACCCTTTGCAAAAACCGCAAAGGGCCACCCGACTGGAAAAACTGCTTGGCGATATCCAGACCAACTGTTGCAACGCCCATGGATGTCCCGCCCAGGACTACGACGAAGCTTAATGCTTCTCGCAAGAACCGGGATGGGTCCATTCCATTAGAGATCACTACCACGCCCGCCAGGCAATTGCCACGTAGGCGGCTATGCTTATAACCAAGAACTCGCGCGCCACCCAGACGAGCTTTACCTGGTCGCTGGTGGCTGGCAACGGCAACGCCCTAGCCACGGAGTATCCCCTCAAGCCAGCAATGCCAGGAACAGAGACGATAAGGACAGTCGCAAGCAGATGGTCTATGCCGAACGAAGAGTGCGGACCCGGCATGCGAAAATAAGACACGATGACCTGCATCTCGGCGACTGTAAAAACCAACAGCGTACACACCCACAGAATTCGCGTGAAGTGCGCGCTCAGAATGAACTTGGCCAACATTCCTTTCCCTCCTTCAAGGAATTCTTCCAACCTGTGTCCATCTGGTTGTGACCCCGCCCTAGTTGCACCAGCCGAGCGCTTTGCCCGCTGTCCCCGCTTTTTCCGTCAAAGTAGCCTAGAGCCCCGCCAAGGCCCGCAGAACCTTGTGAAACTATACCCGCAGGCGCACCGGCTCCGGTGGCATCGGCCACAAATCCCCAAACGAATATGGCTGCGCCGATAGCTTGAACGGTTTGTCCGCCCCGTTCCATCGCCGTGCACCAGCCCGAATTCACGTTTTATCGCGAACAAACTGAATCAATGCCATTAACGCGACCGAACCGGTAACAGCCGCTGCTAAGGTTCCCCAGTAGCTTAGCGTCGAAGCTGCCCGCAATGCGACATTAAGCGGGGCACCCGAAGACAGGCCTTCGGCTCTCGTGGAGAGGTAGAGTTCGTGTAACCTTCTATGTACGATCGTAACTCGGAGCCAATTTCCCAACGTTATTATGAACACAAAACAAACAAACGCAGTTGCTACAAATGACAGACGTCCGGAGAGACGGACTAAGACGAGCATATCAAGAACTTCCGACAGGAGTACAACAACTGTAGCTGCGAGAAACTGCTTAGACCGGAACGGGGGCTTCGCGAAAACCTCCGCTGATTCAAAGGAACCTTTCTCAGCGTTCGTCCACGAATCCAGAAGCATAGTAGGCTCCTTCGATCTGCACGTTCACATACATAGCAATCCGACAATGCCGGCCCCGATGCCAACGCCCCATGCAAGCCAGCCCACCGGTGCAGTTACAACTCCAAACTGAGCCATGGTTCCCCATGTCGTAGCATAAACGCCGACTATTGCTGCGCCGGCACACACGTTGTGATTAGTGATCAATGGTCCGTTGTCGGGTTGTTGTGGGGTCTCCTGACCCTGGTTTTGATTTTGGTTTTGACCTTGTTGCCCCGTGATTCCGCTGCCATCCGGATTCCCCGAATCTCCGGAATCTGTACCGGAATCATTGGTGCTCTCTGGATTATCTGAACCATCCCCTGAATCGGTTGACGAACTTGGGTCGGTTGGGTTGTCACCCGAGTCTCCCGTACATCCTGACCAGCCGCATTGATCGCCGCTATCGTTACCGGAATTGCCATCGTTGCCGCTGTTTCCATCGTTGCCGCTGTTTCCATCGTTGCCGCTGTTTCCGTCATTGCCGCCGGAGTCGGTGCCACAAACCGGCTCACAAACTCCACCGTTGCCGCCATCTCCGCTTCCGCCGTCACTGCACATCGCATGACGCGCGCCGCGGCCGGCACTTGATACACCACCATCGTCGCCGTTACCATCGTCGCCCCCTCCGGGATCTTCATTGTCGCACATCCCGGTGGGATCGACCCGGTGCAAGGGGCTATTCCTCACGTACGCATAGCGGTTCCATGTCTGAGGGTCACGTGTTCGTACAGCTGACATCCCGGCAGGATCAGGGGATGGCCAGCGGCCTTGAGTGCCGTACTCGCGTGCCGGAAAGTCATAGAGATTTGAGACGATGTCCTGATCCATGCCCGTAAAGGATGGATACGCGGTACCGGTTTGCGAATAGGGCTCTCCGAAAGGGCCATAGGCAGCATCGAAATACATCGTTCGGGTTGTCGTGGAGGCGAATCGAGAGCTGCTCAACCAGTCGGAGTGGAGATAGTACATGGAAGAACCAACATACATGGCCCTGGTCCCGCCCGGCAGCGGAACAAAGAGCTTCTGCGCGGTTTGACCGCTCATGATGCCCAATTTAAAGCCCGTGGGACTATAGGTGAGCTGGGTATATGTGCCGCTACGATTCTGCTCCACCATCCGTCCCAAAGCATCGTAGGTGATTCCCACACCGTCGACCGTAACCGGACGTCCGTTGGCATCCCAAGCGTAGGAATGCAGGAAGTCATTGGTCACGTTTCCGTTTGCGTCGTAGGCGGGAGTCGAGCTTCCGATCTGGGTCATGTGATTCGTCACGTAAGAATATGTCGGCTGGAAGGAACTTGTTCCGCTCTTACTCAAATTTCCGAAAGGATCATACGTGAAGGTCTGAGACCATGGAGCTCCGCAGTTGGCGGTGGCGATCCGGCTCAAATCGTCGTGCGCGTAGGCACAGCTCTGGTTACCTGGGCCATAAAACGGATCTGTAATGACCAGCGCGCCCAACGTTCCAATGGCATTCCACGTCAAGGCGCCTACCACCGACTGGCTGTTCACCGTGAATTTGTACTGGGTCATGCGATCCGTGTTTGGATCGTAGGTGAAGGTGTCACTGTCCAGGGATCCGAAATTGACCTGTGATGGCTGGCTCGCGACATTGTAGCTGGTACTCGTCAGCGGGTTCTGGCCGCTGCCGGTTGTCGTCGAATAGACACGGCCCTCACCATCGAGATTGTAGGTTACGCTATAGCCCCCTGTCCCAGTGAGGTGATTGACTGCGCCGTTCGCCCAGTAAGTTGCCGTGGAATGGTAGTAAACCCCGGAGTGAGGGGTCGATTCATAGACGTCGCTCACCTGCCCCAAGAGCGTGTAGCTTAGACCGATGTCGGTGATCTTGGTACACGTGGAACATGTCGCAGTGTACGCCTCCGCCATCCGACCTTTTACGTGCGACATCACGACGCTGTTGACCGTCGCTGCGTCATAAACAAAATATCTGTTCGGTGTGTTGCCCGAATATTGTCCGGAATAGGTGACGCTCGTCGTCCGATGGAGAGCATCATAGGCATAGCAGGTCGTGTTTCCGACTGCGTCGACTTTCTTGACCAGATCGCCCTTGGAGGTTCCACACGAAGTGTCCGTATCGTATGTGTAGGAGGTAGTTCCTGATTCTGGGTTGATTTCAGAAGTCATTCGGCCCAAGTCGTCGTACGCATAGCTACGAGTCTGTGCGCTGGCCGATTGCGCGTTCTGAGTAACACCCGTCAAATTTCCTATCGCATCATAAATATACTTAGTCCAATAGCCTGTCTTGACCGTAGTTTGGCCGCACGTCCCACTGCCCGCCAAAGTGGTTACTTCACACACTGAGGTTAACCTTCCGAGAGAATCATATTCGAATTGCTTTTGCTTTGTATGTTCACCGGACGGAGCCGGGCCGAGCGTTCGGTAGGTATCATTCTGTGAATAAGTGAATGTGACGCTGCGACCGCCGCTGTCCGAACTCTGAGTCTTACGCCCTAGAGCATCGTAGAGTTTAGTCTTGCCCGGGGCGGTGGAACTGGCTTGGCCGGCCGTTCCGGCATATGGCAGCGTTGTCCGATCGGCGCGGCCGTCGCTGTCATAATCGGTTTCGACCGAATCGTAGGTGCTTGACGAGGGTCCTTCCCTAACCTGGGAAATGTGGGTGCGACCCAGACCGTCGCGAGTTGTCAAAACATCTACAGTTGAAGCACCGGCATTAAATAGCATGCTGCTCTCGACCGAGTCAGCCCCGATGTAGGCGTAGTTCACGACGTTCGAGGCGGGATCCTGAGCTGAGTCGAGCCGCCAAAAGTACGGATTCGAGTAGGCGAAAGTCGTCGTTTGGCTGTTTTCGTCGGTCAGCGAGGTTTGGACACCACCGGTACAATTCCAGGCCATGGACCTCGACAAACTGAGAGGCTCGCTCACGGACGTCACAAAGGAGTTACCGCAGGAGGTACCGCTTCCATAGGTGTAGGTCGTAACGGCGCCGTTCACATCTGTGACGATGTTCACGTTGCCCGTGTCGAAATATGTGTAGGTCCTGCTCAGGGTTGTTGAACCTTGAACAAGATAGCTCGCAGTCGTAAGATTTCCGCGCGAACCTGTAATCGAGGTGTGCTGGGGAGTTCCCGAGGTGGTCGTGACCGAACCTTGATCGTAGGTGTATGTCGTCTGAGATTTGACGTTGCTGGAGCCGTCGTAGACCGTCACGGTCGAAGGGCGGTCCAGAATATTGTTACCCAGGCTTGCGTAGGCTGTAGTCGTCTTCTTGATCAAGCTTCCCGGCGCTCCGGCGCCGTACGCATACTCGTCCCGCTCAGTAACCAAGCCAAAGCTGTTATAAAAAACATCAGTCTTTGACTGGAGTCCACTTGCTCCGGGCCATTGCACGACATCGGTCCTTCGGGAAACTGGCAAGGAGATAGCCGTTGAATTGCAATTCGTCGTGTTCCCGTTGTAACAAACGGTTGTCGTCTTGAGTAGGGTCCCTGACGATACAGAGCCTTGATAGACCTGGCTCTGCGTCTTATAGATGCCCTGAAAATTCAAATTCGTCTGATTGCTCTGTGGGTCCGTCATGAGCGTTGTCCAAGCTGTTCCAGACTCCGAGTGCGAATACGTCCATGTGCCATCCGGAGTGGCGCGAGTCAATGTAGAAGCGCTTCCATCCGCGCAAGTTATTCCGTTTACTCCACCGGTACCGTATGTGTAGGTGATTGTTCCGCCAGTCGGCAGAGTCACTGACGCGAGGCGTCCTGTTACGTTGGGGGAGTGCTGATACGTTGTCTCGTAAGTAAAGAGATATTTAGTACCGTCGGGTAGGTCGATCTCGCTGATGAGCGGAATGTTTGAGCCAGTGTAGTCGTTGACTCCGCTGCATCCGAAGTTTGTTTGCACTGTATAAGTGAGATACTTCACGGTGTAAGAGGCATTCGCTCCGGAAGGTGCGGTATAAGTGAATAGCCGCGGGCTGGGGGCAACTCCCGAGATACTGAGCGCGGTTGTGCCCAGCGTGTCGGTGAAGACCCCGGAACTGTTGACGCTGATCTGATTTCCGTTGCGGTCGGTCTTGGTGGCCGATCCGGACCCAGAATTAAATGGCGGATGTGTGACCATCCCATTTCTCGCCATGATCGTCCCGTTACTCCCGGTAGCCTGCAGCGTAAAACCAGAACCGTCAGTAGTTGTCGTGTTGATTGACGTATCTGTGCCATTGCAAGGGGCAGAGCTCCCGGTGAAATGGGCAGTCGTTCCGGTAAAGGAGTGGGAGACACCAAATCTATCGATGTAAGTCCAATTCGAGTAATTATAGACCTCGCCGGTAACGATCCAAATCTGGTTTCCCCCTCCTAGGGGTTTCCAGAACCCGCATTCGATCGGATTGGTGACAGTGACCGACAGATATCCAGTTTCGACTTGGGTGTCTACGCCCCATCCCCAATAAGCGGCTGGTTGCCAGGTCGTCGTGCTGCCCACGGTAACCGGAGTCCATATCGAGGTGTCGTAAACCAGGTCGTAGCTAAACGGCATGCCGCGACCTGCCTTATGTAGTACGGGGATGTCAAGATGGACATTAAGGTTCGCCAGATTGACCCTGTCTGGCCCGCCTCCAAAAGTACCTAGAGGGGGCATGCCAGTTGCAACTTGCCCAGAAGTTGCTGCAGAGAGGCCTAGACTGACGATAAAGAGAATCAGAATCTGTGTAGGACGATACCCTCGCATGGCGTGCCTCCGTAACATCACTGCGCGGTGAAGTCAGCGTTCGAGAGCCCCGAGTTGAGAACAGCGGATTGGACCGTGATGTCGAGAAGCAAGCTTCCGTTGAAGGTTTTTTGGATTCGAAATGGCAGCGCGATACCGCTTATTGCTCGATAGTCGGAGAAATCCAGTTCAACGGGAATATCGACGAGCGCGTTGTTGTCTGGATGCTCGGAATATACGAGTGAAACCAGCAACATACTGGAACTGTCGAGGTAAAAGTCCTGGCCTGTCAGGTGTTCAGCCATTCCAGCCGAATCACCCTGAGATGGCTGCACCACGACATGAAGATGCTGTACCGATCTTCCGCTTCGAACCTCTTGTCCGACGTACGTAATAGTCGAGTTCGGATTTTGAACGCGATTACTGAGCATCGATAGGGGGAAGAACCAAGCGGCACCCGAAGCGAGATTGTGGTTTGCAATCTGTCGGACGGTACCACCATTTGCCTGCCAGAACCCCGCCGGAATGCCATTCGCGATCGTGCGCACTTCTGTGATTGTTCCACTCGGGAAAACAAGGTCCATCCGGCTTTGCGCAAGCCCTGCCGCCTTCAGGGTGAAGCTGCCAGTTTCTACATCCGGCCCAACCGAACGCGTGACCGACCCAATTAGCGTGACATCGCTGACCGGGGTTGTGCCCAAGGCGGCCAGGGCTTGACTGGCTAAAGCGGCAGCCTGGGGGTTGCTTGCAGGAACCGGGCTTGAGTTTGGAGCCGAAGATTGCGCGAACGCACCTTGACCGGTGAGAAGTAAAATCAGAAGAGAACAGTTACCGCACAGCGCGAAACGTTGCATGAGCGCCTCCAACGACTGGTAAATTGCGGGCTGTATACGCCGCAGCCAGAGTAGTTGTCAAGTGATATTCGCAGAACCACGTATCTACGGATTACCGAGGAGTGGTGGGCGCGACTACAACGGGACAGCCGGCCCGTTGTCAGTCGGATACTCCTCAATGGCACAGTGGTCATACGTGGAGAGTGGCCGGTCAGCTTCAAAGGGAAGGATCTGCCAGCCCGCGGCCCTTAGCTTGGGGTCGATGAGCGTCTTGCGCGTGAGCCATTCCGACTCGGTTGGTGAGAAGGGGTTCACGGCCGGTCGAGCGGGATTATAGCAGGCGGGGGACTTAATCATCCGGCTAACTTGACGGATGCTTCTAAACGGCAGGAGAAATGAGCGAGCCCATTCATCTCGAATATGTGCTTGGTCAATTGACCCGTTCGGACTATGTTTGCGAGGCCTGGGGTACTCTGAGGCGCTGGCGCGTCTTCATCTTTAACGAGGGAGTTAGTGCCGGATAACAATCTACTGCTCGCGCTGTACACATACGCTTCTCAGCAAGACGAGAATTTCACGACAGAAGCGTTCGTGCATCTTCTGCGCCATTTGCAGATTCATGAGCCGAAGATCGCATGTGCTTTTTTAGATTTCCTCACAAAAGAACGAATCAGGTTCGAACCCAATGAATGCTTGAAACTCCAAATTAGAACCCAGTGGTCCTTCAGTGGGGGCACGCCGGACATATTAATCAGGGGGCCAGACCATTTCGTGATTGTCGAAGTAAAAGTAGAGGCTCAACCCGGTGTCACGCAACTCGATAGGTACCGAGAACAGTTGAAGAAACAGAATGAGCGCCACACGTGTCTGACGCTTCTCAGCCGTTATCCGGTGGATTCAAATGAGAAGGTGAAGGCAGACGAGTGCGTTCGGTGGCACGGTATAGGCCGGCTCCTGGACGACCAGAACGTTGCGAAAGTCAGCGAACCCGTCAGCGCGATGCTAATCCGGCAGTTTCTCGAATTTCTAAGGGAAAGGGGCATGGCCATGGAAAAGGTTGGTTGGGAGTTAACCCGAGGCGTCCAGGCTCTTCTGAGCCTTATGACGCTTCTAGAAGAGGCGATAGATTCGTCTAAAGAAATAAAAAATCGTGGAAGGCTTGGGGGCACAGGACACAATGGCTTCGATTTAAGTATTAACGGAACGAGATGCTGGTCCGGGGTCTACCTTTCGAGGCCGCAGGTTCTTGTTTTCGAAGCTTACAACCTTCCTGAAGCGGCCGCCCAAAACGCCGTTGCTGGTCGGATTGTCCGCAAGAATGATCCGGATTTCGGTCACTTTGAGAAACAGAGTAAGGGTGCATCCAAGTGGGTAAACACGCTTGATCTAGAATCGGAGAACGTCCACTTTTTCGCCCTATCGCCAGACAATCAACAATTACGGCTGGAAGAGTTCGTCAGCACATGTGCGTCCGAGATTAAGAAAATGACATGAAGAACTGGCTCGGGGCACTTTGAACCAACGAACTAAGCTATGGAGAAATAAATTATGGGAGTGAATGTGAAACCGACCTTCGCGCTCATTCTTGCCTTGACTGCACCTTCTTTCGGCCTTGCACAGAACGTAAAGCGCGGCGAGGAACTGTCTATGGGCTCCGCCGCGCCGAAGCCGCGGGTCGTCATGGAAGAAATGTTCGAGCCAGCACCTCCCGATCAGAACCCACCGATCGTTGGATACAGCGACTGCCGTCGAGGACCTTAGTGCGGTTGTGAACCACATCCTCGCACGGCGCAGCCTCCAAAAGCTCGATCTTCTCGGTTGGTCTTGGGGTACTGTAATCGCTGCGGGATATGCGGCTGCTAATCCCACTAAGGTCCAGAGACTCGTTATGTATGCACCCCTGTGGCTCATCGAGACGGCATCGGCGGGCAAAGTGAGTGCACCGCAGGGGGCATACCGAACAGTGCTCCGAGACGCGGCCTTCAATCGCTGGATGACCGGCGTTCCGGAAAACAAGAAAGGTGACCTCATCCCTACGCTCTGGTTCGACCAGTGGTGGGAAGCGAATCTCGAAACTGACCCGGTTGGTTCGAAGCAAACCCCACCAGTCTTGCGTGCACCGAACGGTGTTTTCGAGGACAGACTGAAGTTTTGGGCTTCGGGCAAGCCAACCTACGATCCCGCGAAGATCACCAGTCCCGTTCTTCTCATTCACGCAGAATGGGATCAGGAAGCGCCGGCCTACATGTCACGCACTTTGTTTCCGCTGCTGGTAAACGTACCGGAGAAGCTCTACATCGTGATCGGCGAGGGAACGCATTTTGTTATGCTCGAAAAGAACCGCATGCAACTGTTCCGCGAGGTCCAGACCTTCCTGGACGAAGGCGTGGGTGCGACAACTCCCAATTCGAACCGTTAAATGACGAACTACTGGGGAATTATTGAAATTGAATCCTCTTGGCCGGCTTTGGTAGGCGGCAGAAGCGACTTCACTTGGGTTTGTTTATCCTCGAAATACAAAGCTTGCCACTGACCATGAATCGTCAATTCTCCCGTGGTGACGAATTGGCTGCCACCGGGTAAATCGACTTCGAAACGTTTTGAAATCTGCGGAACATGACGCACAAGAATGAGGGCAACGAAGCAGATTATAGCCCCTAGACCTGACCAGGCCTGGGAGTTCATAGACTTCCTGGCGGCATCGGTATTCCACCCACCAGGCTTGTTACCCCCACCTCTCTTTGCAATTCCGGATACAACAATTGCTCCCGCTATCATACTCACTAAGAGAGTGAGGAACGTTAGTCCCCAGAGCCAAAATCCGGGCGTATAAAGCGCGGGGAAACCTGTGGCTTGCGAGAAAGCGATGAGAGCGGCGACAGCCGCGAGTGCGATTGTCACCATAGTCTTTGACGTATCCACTGCCATTTGTGCCGATAAACGCTGATCCTCAACCTTGGTTGCGAAGGCGTTATCGAACGCGGTCAAATACTGGTCGGGCGTCATGCTGTCCGGAAGATCCTTTAATTCGTCCTTGTGCGCAGTGAGGACTTTTTTGGCAGCATCAAGAGTAAAAGCCATGTCCGTGCTCCAATCGTGCTAAACAAACACCGATCTACCACCAACCAAATAGTTTGCTGAGCGTCTCCCAATTCGATTCAATTGTTTGCATTACGTCGTGCGCGGAGATTTTTGCCGGGGCGCCTGGAAGGTGCTCGAGAACTAGACTAACTGCCTGTTGAGTTCTGTTGAACCAAACCTCTTCATTTAGTCCGTCAGGAAATGGAAGAATCTTATCTTGATCGTCGAGTATCAGTCCGGAATAAGGCCGAGCGATTAGTTGGTCTAGGTTCGTTAGTAAAAATAGTGCAGCATCCCAACGGAGGCGGCCCCGATTCTCGCGATTCCAAGTGGCTAGCCTGTTCTTTAGAAAGGCGACAGCACCGGTATCGCCACTTCCGTAGGACTGAAACAGTAAACGGTATCGATTCGCTAACAAGCTGTCCATGATCAACGAAGCATAGCAAAACCACGCACAAAAGTCGCATTCACTAAATGAAACTGAGCTTCAGTCCACTCGTGTTTACGAGGCGTCACACTCAAAGTAAGCAGAAGGGCTTACTGATTTAATGTGAACGAATCTCCACAGCCATCGTGGCGTCCGGAATCACGCCGTGGTGGTATCGGAGCCAGGTTGAACATCGAAGTATTTTGCGAGATCAGCCGGCATGATGTGTCACGGATAAGCTCCAGCACCCGCTTGCGATTCACCAGATGGTTGGGACCTAGGAAGAAGTAAAGGGTCAGGGAATTTGTATTAAGAAGCGATGCTATCCAGCCGGGAACGTTGCGAGATGTACCGCAAGCACCGCTGTGCCCCAGTTTTGAAGTCCCTGGGGACTAGCAAGGTAGCTTGGCGAGGCGAGAACAGTGACTCCCAGAAAAGTTCCTCTCTTAATTACAGTCGTAGTGAATGCTCGTTCTATCTGCACAGGAGATCCAAGAGGGGTTTTGATCCAACTTACTCTCCGAGCGGCGAAATCATCAAAACGAGGAAGAACAGGAGGACTGCTAAATTCTATAGCCCAGTTGCCTGGTGGGTTTTGCGACAACACATCCTGATCGTATTTCGTTCGCTCTACCAGCGCCGCAGATAGATTCCCCGGCAGGTAATGACGGACCTCGATGTCGAATGTGATGAGAGTCCCCGAGAGACTTGCGGAACAACCGTTGTTGCTCGAATTTAGTGTTGCGTTTGGCGGTAACACGAACGTTGCCCCGGTCACCTGGTCCTGGAATACGCTGAACACTATGAAAGCTGGGTTGCCAACTGGGAACGAATTCATTAGTTGTTGTAGGCCCAAGGGATCATCTGTACCATGCATTGCGTTCTGGAGCGTAACCGATGGAACTTGTCTAAATATCATTCCCCCGCAGGTCACACTTGTAGCCGTCGTTGCGCCGGAGGGCTGGTCGTAGGAAAACTCGTGCACATTTGCGGGACCAAACTTGTTCTTATCGTCAGTGGATTGTAAGAGTTCATTGAGGTACTTTTGCGGCAAAGCCCAATTGACTCCAACGCTCCCTCCATTTAGTCCACCGTCGCCTATGCCCACGACTGCACCAGTCACATCTAATATAGGTGCGCCCGACAAGCCATTCGCCAAACTGTTAACATACAAAACCTCAATATTTATATCTGGCATGCCAGAAGCCTTAATGTCGTTAGCGACTGCTTCACTAACATAGTCCTTTAACTGTCTACCCCCCTCAAGTTTCTGCATCTTTCGCTCGCTTGGAGTCGGAGCGCCTTCTTGGAAACCCCAGGTCCAGAGATCTTGATCGTTGTGGAGCGAAGCGCCTGATTCTGACATGGTGGGCAAATCTGGTGCACCGCTAATCGACAACAGGGCTAGATCTGCCTTTATCAGGACTCGTTCGATTGAAGCTTGCCATTTCAAATTTGAGTTTCCGTATTTTACTGACAGCTTTGAGCACCCGGCCACGGCGTGATAGGCCGTAACTAAACTGTTAGGACTATGCCAAACGAATCCGGTTGCTAACTGAGGTTGCCTACCCTGACAGTCCTCTGCCGATATCCTCAAGACGGACTTGTCTACCTTGCCGAAATCGGGTTTGGACTCGACAGCATAGCCAAGCAGGAGGGCGAGCAGGGAAGAAAGAAATGTCGAAAGTAGGACCAACCGAGTGACCACCACTCCCCCTTACGTTTTAGATTGCATTAATTATCAAGAAAGCGTAATAGAGTTCAGTGCACTATACGTTATGATTCAATATATGTCAAGATCGGAAATCATCCAGTCGTAACAGTGTTTTGAACCTTCATGAAGCTACAGATTCTCCATACGATCCTGATAGCAATTGCATTAGCGCAGTTTGCAAGCGCTCAGCAACCCGCTAAAGGTGGTAACTGCAACAAGTCTAAAGAAAATTGTGTTCAGGACACCGACTCCTCCTATTTGGCTCAACCGGTTGACGCCGTCGTTCAGAACTGGACCGATTTCATTCAAGCCCGCCGGGCCTCAGTGCACTTCGCCTGGACAGTAGCCGGAGATCACGAAAATGCGGGAGTTTTCACTGAAGGAGGCGGTCCATATCTTGGTGTGGAAGCAGTCCATAGTGTGTTCAAGATCGGCGACTTCAACCTCGAAGTACCAGCTGGTGCTGCAGGCAGGCAAATTCTGTACGCTCCGACGACTCGGCCGCCGAACGGATCGTGCTTGGAAATGGGCACAGCCTACACCACCCTTGCTGGTCAGCCCACTTCCGTGTACGTCTATGTGTACGATTCCTGTAAGGCGCCGACGCAGTTCATCTACGCGGCCCCAGTTAACGAAAAGTTCATCCAGCTTTATGGAGGTGAGACAGTAGACGGTATCACCGGGTACAAACTTAGGATCATGCCAAGTTCCACGTCTTTATCCACTCAGACAGAATGGTCCGCACAACTCTTTAATTTTGCAAAACATGATTGGGAGACCATAGCAGTTTCCCAGGGATTTGTTACTGATTTGAGCGGATGGAGCATCTTCGAGACCTGGTACCAGAAGGGCCAGTGCTCTAAGACATTGAAATCAATTAAGGCGGTGGATATTTCGTATTACGATGCATTGGCAAATTCTTGGAAGGCCATCTCGGACGAAATGCTGCCGCTGCGAAATTCCGTGCGTGGTGGTGGAAATTGTTTTGTGGATCAGGACCCTAACAACCAGGCAAGCTACAAAGTGATGGCACTTCCTGCCGTGCATGGTTGGGAAGTAACAGGGACGGGTCACTAGCCCAACATCTTCGAGGTTTGTATCTTTTCAATTTTGAGTTGCATTCTCGATGTAACCTGGGATAACTTTGCGGGTACTGGAAGCATGTTTAGCTATAAATCTCGTTAACTACACAGACTGTAGCTAGCAAGAAGTTGCTCGCCCTCAAGGAAGAGGTCGATTTTAGGGATAACTATAAGGAGAGAAAGCCCTGTGAGACGCCCATTTGCGAAGATCTTCTTCTTTATTCTCCTCTCCAGCATCCCTCAGATTGTAGCGGGACAAGAGTGTTCTACGGAAAAAGTGAACGATGATTGCACAATCACAATAGATCGTTCGTACCCAGTTGCAACACCAACTATTCAGATGCGACCCGGTAAGACTGCCAATGTGAGAGTGCTGAACCCCTTGCCGTTTGAAGTGCTGAGTCTAGACATCCAATCCGGTCAGGCATTGGCCGGGACTGATCAAGTTGCAGGATTTCTAAACGCAGCATTACCAAATCTCAAAGGCCTGCTCTTTCAACAACAGATCACAGGGCTGGTAGCGCCAGCTCCGAACCCAAACTTGACTACGCTACAACAGATACAAGATCTGCAGACAGAATTGGACATCGACGTTGCTTCTGCTCAAGCTTTCACAAATAAAGCTGCTACAGTTTACAATCAATTGAACGAGGCTATCGGCCCATTGCCCCCGCAGATATTGCCGAACGGACCGCGCCCCCAAACCTCGAACGTGCAACCGAGTTCTTTCCCTCGTCCTTGGGTCAGCAGTGAATTTGGAGCGTGGCAGTCCCTAATGCTGTGCGAAATGGTAGGGGACTGTGCAACCCCACTGCCAGGAGGACCGGATCCATGCGCTGGGGATGCCAAGGTGTTGCTTTGTGGCTCGTACTTGGTCACGAAGTTGTCCTCCTGCTCGCTTGACAAACCAGATGACAAGCTCGTGGCGTGTAGGGTGCTTGGACTTGAGAGCAATCTGCTACCTGCCGAAAGGCAAAACTACGCCAGCCAATTGGCAAAGTTGGATAGTACTGTTGCGCTGCTAACGACCGCTTCGGGAGCGATCGCAAACATAGATAAAGATCTTGCCGTTTACGCTTTCAATATTAAGAACGCCACCGTAATTACCCCATCCAGTCCAATCGGACTTATTACTGATCCTCGCGGCAATCAGAGGAACGCTCAGCTACCGACCTTTTTTGGGCGTCAGGTGGTTCTTTCACTTAACGCTTTGAATGAAATCAGTGCCCCATCTACATCAGTTACCACGGCCGCTCAAAAGAAATCCATCGTGTCGATCACGGTGGTTTTCGCCAATCCGAAATTTGAGGTCTCGACCGGAGTCATAATATCGACCCTGCCCAATCGGTCCTTTGCGAACCAGACGATCGTTACCCAAAATCCGAACGGCTCCTCTCCAACACTCGGAAACGTGGTGATAACTCAGTCGAAATCGATTCCGACTGTGGTTTTATTTGCGGGTGGGAATTATAGGATCGGTCACGATTTTCTCTGGCCGGATAAACGTCGAGGAGCCTTTTACCTAACGGGAACTGTAGGTCTTAATGTTAACAACACGAATGCAGAGTTCGGGGTAGGGCCGTCTCTTTCCTGGCGATCAGTGATGTTTAGTATTCTCTACGATTGGGGTCATGACGTGCGCCTTACGCAGGGCGAATTCGTGGGCATGATATGGTGTAATCAATCGGCTGCCAGCCCCGATGGCAAGATACCAAAGTGTAGTGGCAATCCACCGAGTCCTTCGACTGAGAAATACTGGAAGGGTGCAGTAGCCTTTGGTATCGCCGTTAGGATTCCGACACTTTTCAATGGCGGCGGTTCTTCGGCACATTAGGCTGACGATGACAACATTCAGCTGCGGTTGTCATGCAGCGGGCGCTCTGACTCAATATCAGTAAACAAAACTCTGCAACTTCGATAAGAGCTGATGCGCGGTATTCTGGGCTCGAGGGCGGCAGCACACAACGTCACAGTGCGCGAGCACGCGCGAAGATTGCAGCGTCGCAACGGCACCAATTCAAACCGGAAAGCGAATCACGAAGTGTTCTGTCCGTTTCCCGTTCTTGCCGTGGCAAATCCAGCGGAGACCAAACGGAGCCATGGGTCCCAGAGGTTCAAACTCTTTTGGTACATCGAGTCGAACTTCGGCACGATCGATATTAACTAGGTGAGCCGCCCCATCCCCTCTAAGAACTAGCTCGCAATCGGCGATCACACCGCAGTAAAGTCGGATGAAATTCACCCACGCATTTTTTTCTGTAAATAAGCGGGTCGGCAAATCATTCGCTTTGAGGAACCGTTTTAGGTCGGTTTCGAAGACTTGAAGAAGTGTCGTTCGTTCAATATCTGCTTTCAGTGCTTCGGGAATTTCTTGCTTTTTCAGGATGAAGGGGTGCGCCCGGTCGAATCTCTTTAAAATACGACGGGCGCCAGCACGACTCATCTGAGTATGAAGTGCGAAAGAGCAGTAAAAGTCCAACCCGAAGTATTTTTTGTTCTCTTTCTTCCGCTCAAGAGCCTTCCGCACCTCTACGAGGATATGCACAACCTCAGCTTCGGTCGCGATGTCCGCTTTAAGTGCTTGAGATAGCTTGCTCAGAATCGATGTTATGGTCATACCAACGGTGCAATCGATTGCGAGATTGGGACAGCTTGAAACAATTCAGTTTACCTTTGTGTATTCACCGGCGAAGCTGTCAGACGGGATTCCGGCTAGATCCAATTTGTTTTCGCTCTTTTGAGACACTGTAATAGCCCTACATGTAGCCTTGCACATTGTTGCCCAGCCTGCCCCTACATCTTCCCCTGCGTCCATCAGGGCTGCCGCTGCCGACTGCCCCGATGCCCCGGTGACTAGGTACATAAAGTGTGCTTCCTCGGGCCGCCTCCCCGAATCACACTGACTGCGGTATTTGCCACTTGGGCCGGCAGAATTTGTATCAAACACGGCGGATGTGCGTCTCTCCCATTTTCCGAGAAGCCAAGCAACATTGCTTGCAAAAAGCATTTTGTGTAACTCAATAATCACAACGAGTTGGTCTGTCCCCTCAGCAACGACTTTTTGAGACCGCGAAGTCGAGCCCGTTCTATCTGTGGCTTCGACAAGGTGATCGCCAAAAGAGAGTTCTTGGAGTGTTGAGACGGTTGCTTTGAGCAACCCTACGCTTTTGCCATCAATTGTCACTGTGCAATCTACATCACACCTGATCGCCACCGGTGTTTTGTCAGAGTGGGGCGTTTCGGCACTTCGGTTACTCGAACGCGAATCGGAGCGCTGAGAAGGCGAATCGGAGCGTTGAGAGTCCGTAGCGGCGCCGACCTCCACCGTTGGCCGGGGTGCGATGGTTGCCCCTTGCTCGGAGCTAGATGGGGTCTGTCCAGACGAGTTTCCATCATGACTATTGTCGCCAGCAGGCTTTGTAAGCCCGATGGAGTTGGTCTGAACAGTGATTGCGTAGGCGGATAATGCCGCCCCAACAATCGCCAGTATCACAACTACGATTGCCACAAGCCGAAACCGTTCAATTCGCCCGTTAACTTGCCGCATTAGCAATTAGAAATTGTTGATCGCGTGATAGTCCCTGTGTATCGACATTGAAAAATTCCAAGGTCTTACTTACGAGTTCCGCCCTATCCTCGGGTCGGGCGGATTCAATCAGTTTCCTCTGTTCTTGGGTTCGGTTCTTCAGATAACTGCGCAATACGCCACGATGAATGCGCAGAGGGTGAAGCCAGTTGAGACGTATTTGATAGCTTCCCAGGGCAAATGGGTCCCTAGGCGTTCAAATAGCGGATTGTAACATAGCACGATAGCTAAGCTGTCAGTGACGGGACTGGCTCCAGTTCGTGGGCCAGTCTGGCGCTGATTTATTGTTACCAATTGTTCGCAATGGTACCCTAATTTGTGTCGCCATACGTCATCAAACGCATGTGCACGCGCCATAAACATGGCATTTGCGACATAACCTCAATGTTTACAGAGGCGTTTCGCGAACAGTTGGTTCCCATCGTAGAAGCAAGGAAGAAGATGCGGCAGGCGGATACGTTCGTGTAAGTCCGATGAGCGCAGACACATCGCCCAACAATTCGAATCGGTCGAAGCGAGTGCTGATACTGGCGAGCAAGATGGGGTATCAGACGCGGGGGTTTGCGGAGGCGGCGGAGAAGCTGGGTGTAGGTGTGGTGTTTGGAACCGACCGGTGCCACCAACTGGAAAATCCCTGGGGCGATGATGCGCTGGCGCTGCATTTCGAAAAGCCGCGAGAGGCGGCGCGAGAAATTGTGGAGGCCCTAGGCGGGGCCGCGAGTGAAAACTCGGTGCGCGCGGTGCTCGCGCTGGGCGACCGGC
>Ga0335077_10004127_pt1 | contig 17697 bp, 12 predicted proteins | sample Lox_Sample_31_FD_207151 | JGI IMG/M metagenome (GOLD analysis project Ga0335077, IMG submission 207151) | Soil microbial communities from Loxahatchee National Wildlife Refuge, Florida, United States - Lox_Sample_3.1 | ecosystem: Environmental > Terrestrial > Soil > Wetlands | place: USA... | reverse complement strand
TGGCCCGCCGTGCCCTCGAAGGCACAAAAATCCCCGTGGCCGCCGTCTCCACAGGCTTTCCCGCCGGTCTCAATCCCTTCGAAGAGCGTCTCGCCGAAATCCGTCGTTCCGTGGAGGTCGGCGCTCAGGAAATAGACGTAGTGATCACTCGCGCTCATGTCTTCGGCGCCGAATGGCAACGCCTTTACGACGAAATCGTGGCCTTCAAGGACGCCTGCGGTCCTGCGCACTTGAAGGTAATTCTCGGCACCGGTGACCTGCTGACGCTGCGCAATGTGGCACGCGCCAGCCTCGTCGCTATGATGGCTGGAGCGGATTTCATCAAGACCTCGACGGGAAAAGAAAGCGTGAACGCGACACTCCCTGTTGGTCTCGTGATGACCCGCGCCATTCGCGAATACGCCGAAGAAACCGGCATGGCCGTCGGCTTTAAGCCCGCTGGAGGAATCCGCACCGCTAAGCAATCGCTCGAGTGGCTGTCTCTGATGAAAGAAGAACTCGGCAACAGTTGGCTTTCTTCCCATCTTTTCCGTATCGGGGCCAGCAGCATGCTCGGTGACATTGAGCGCCAACTCGAATTCCACGCGACCGGCCGGTACTCCGCGGAGTATCGCCACCCACTCGCTTGAAAGGGGAAGAGAATCGGTCCGGACGCAATTTCCGAAAAACGGAGGAGAAATGGCAAAAAAGCCAGGCGCCACGGACGCGCAATTAATACTCCGGCTTTACGACTTGCGGCGCGAGCCCGAAATGAGGAAGGCGCGGAACTGGTGGCTGGCCGAGTTCTGGCCAAGTAACCCCGACGATTTTCTGAAAGTCGCCTGGGCTTTAGGCTCCCAGGAGAACAACTGGCTGCGTCAGGTTGCAGGCTACTGGGGCCTCGCCGCTTCGTTCGTGCTCCAGGGCGCGCTGAGTGAAGATTTGTTCCTTCGGCCCTCTTCCAGTGGCGAGATGTTCGTCATGTTTGGGAAAGTGTTCCCGTTCCTCAAGGAGTTGCGCGAGAAGCTTGGCGATCCGGAGGCGTTCCTGGATGTCGAGAAGGTCATCATGAATACGAAGTGGGGCCGCGCCCGGTTGCAATTCATTTTGAAACGCATCGAGACTTGGCGCGAGAAGAGGGCGGCGAAAGCCTGAGCCGCGCCCTTTCCGCTCCAGAACTCAATCGTTGACCGCAGAGAGACAACATGAACGTCATTGAAAAGTTCAGAACCATGGAGTACGGACCGGCCCCGGAAGATCCACAGGAGTCGCTCCGATGGCTCGATCTCCACAAGCGCCGCTTTTCTCATTTCATCGGTGGCGACTGGAAAGCGCCTTCCGCAGGTAGGTACTTCGATACTCTCGATCCGTCCACTGGCGGAAAGATCGCCGAAGTCGCCCAAGGAAGTTCGGCTGATATCGATGCAGCCGTGAAAGCAGCTCGCGGAGCACTCAAGGGCTGGCAGGAGCTCACTCCTCATGCCCGCGCGAAATTTCTCTATGCCCTCGCTCGCCAGATTCAAAAACATTCCCGCCGTCTCGCCGTTCTCGAGACCATTGACAACGGCAAGCCCATCCGTGAAAGCCGCGATATCGATATTCCCCTCGTCGCAAGGCATTTCTACTACCACGCCGGATGGGCGCAACTACTCGATCAGGAATTTCCCGGCTATCAGTCTTGCGGCGTCGTTGGTCAGATCATCCCTTGGAATTTTCCGCTCCTCATGCTGGCCTGGAAAATCGCGCCCGCCCTTGCCACTGGCAATACGGTTGTCCTGAAGCCTGCGGAATACACGCCCCTCACCGCTCTGGCCTTCGCCGAAATTTGCAGCGAAGTCGGCCTGCCCGAGGGCGTGGTCAACATCGTCACCGGCGACGGCTCTACCGGCGAAGCGCTCACGAAGCACCCCGCCGTGGACAAAATCGCCTTCACCGGTTCCACCGAAGTCGGCCGCGCCATTCGCCGAGTCACCTCCGCGTCGCACAAAAAACTCTCCCTCGAGCTCGGCGGCAAATCGCCGTTCATTGTTTTTGAGGACGCCGATCTGGACGGCGCGGTGGAAGGCCTGGTCGATGGCATCTGGTTCAACCAGGGCCAGGTCTGCTGCGCTGGCTCGCGCCTCCTCATGCAGGAGAGCATCGCGGAAAAACTCACGAAGAAGCTGCAGGCGCGCATGAGCACATTGCGCGTCGGCGCTCCGCTCGATAAGGCCATCGACATCGGCGCTATCGTCGCGCGCGTGCAACTCGATCGCATTGATTGCCTTGTGAAGCAAGGTGTGGCCGAAGGCGCCACCTGTTGGCAGCCGGACGTCGTCCTGCCTCCACGCGGCCTTTTCTACAAGCCGACGCTTCTCAGCAACGTCCATCCCGCATCCATCGTCGCTCAGCAGGAGATTTTCGGCCCCGTCCTTGCCGCCATGACCTTCCGCACACCCAAGGAAGCCGTCGAATTGGCGAACAACACGGTGTATGGCCTCGCCTCCAGCGTTTGGAGCGAGAGCATCAACGTGGCTCTGCACGTTGCGGCGCAGTTGAAAGCTGGCGTGGTCTGGGTGAACGGCGCGAATCTCTTCGACGCCGCTTGCGGTTTCGGCGGCTATCGCGAAAGCGGTTTTGGCCGCGAGGGCGGGCGCGAGGGCTTGCGCGAATATCTCGAACCGACGTGGTTCCGCAAGGCTCCGCCCATCCGCCCAAAATCCGCAAAGCGCGCCGACCAAGCCGAAGTCGCTAGTCCCACCATCGATCGCACTGTAAAACTCTATATCGGCGGGAAGCAGGCCCGGCCGGACTCCGGCTACAGCCTCGAAATTCGTGGCAAGAACGGCAAGCTCCTCGGCGAATCACCTCTCGGCAACCGCAAAGACATCCGCAACGCCGTCGAAGCCGCTCGCAAGGCCGAATCCTGGGCCAAAACCACCGCGCACAATCGCGCCCAGATCCTTTTCTACATTGCGGAAAATCTCTCCCAACGTTCCGCCGAAATCTCTGCGCGCCTCGCTGCGGCAGTGGGGAAAAAGCAATCTGCCTTGGAAGTGAAATTGAGCATCGAACGCTTCTTCTCTTATGCCGCGTGGACCGACAAATTTGATGGTGCCGTCCACAATCCGCCTTTCCGCAATATCTCCGTCGCAATGAACGAGCCGCTCGGCACAGTCGGTGTGGTCTGCCCATCTCAAATACCTTTGCTTGGATTCTTCTCTCTGGTGCTGCCGCTGATGGCCGCGGGTAATGCCGTGGTCGCTGTTCCTTCGGAAACCTATCCGTTGATCACCGGCGATTTGTATCAGGTGTTCGAAACCAGCGATTTGCCCGGCGGCGTCGTGAACATCGTCACCGGCCGTGCCACCGAATTGCTGAAGGTGCTCGCGGAGCACGACGACTTGGACGCACTCTGGTGCTACGGCGACGAGGAAATGTGCGCCGCCGCCAAAGCGCTCTCCATCGGCAATCTGAAACGAGTTTGGACTAACGACGGCCGTGCGATCGATTTCTTTCACCATCATCAGGGAGAGGGAACCTGGTATCTCGAGAACGCCTATCAAGTAAAGAACATCTGGGTCCCCTACGGCGAATAGCCTGCTCTCCCATGGCACGCTCGCCCGCGCCGTTCTGCGTAGGGGCACGACACCGCTGTGCCCCATGTCCGCACGACCCCTGCTCTTGTCCAGGCCGTGTAGAGGCCGCCGTCTTCGGCGGACATCTTCTGCACCTCCCGAATGGAAAAACGAAAGGGGGCGGCCACGCGCCCCCTCCGAGTCTGAGTTGAGCTGGCCTACTCGTGTCGCACCCAGCAGTTCATTTACGATTGTTGCCCATGCCTAAGGGCGCGTTCAGGAAGATCACAAATGTTGCCGCCTCTTCTGAGGTCCCCACCGTTGCAGGCGTTGTCGGCGTCGGGGCTCCCCCCGACCCGATCGAGAACAGCGAGATCTTACCGGGAGTCCAGATTGTTGGCAGTGGCCAGTAGCATACCCGTCGGATCGACAACCATGTTGAAAGTCGGAGAGTTGCCCGTGACTTGCGGCGTTCCGACCGCTGAACCGACCATCGGTGCTGCTGAAGTTGAAGGCGTACACCTGGCCGTTGACCAAGGTTCCAAGATCAAGCGCGTACAAATGGGCCCGGAAGGATCTATCTTGTTCCCTAGGCAACTCGCGATGCTTGCTGCTGGCCCTCCCGGCGCTAAAGATGCGAACATAGGCCTGCCAATTTTTTGAGGTTTCCTTCATGTCTAGACCCGTGACCACGGAAGATCACCGCCTCGAGGAATCCAGACTGCGCAGGAAACACTGGAAACGTTGGGGCCCGTTCCTCTCGGAGCGCCAATGGGGAACGGTTCGAGAAGATTACAGTCCAGACGGGAGTGCTTGGGAGTATTTCCCTTTCGAGCACGCCCACGCCCGTGCTTACCGATGGGGCGAGGACGGCCTCGGCGGCATTAGCGATCGCCACCAGATGATCTGCTTTGCCCTCGCACTGTGGAACGGCCGCGATCCCATCCTCAAAGAGCGCCTCTACGGCTTGACCGGCAACCAGGGCAACCATGGTGAAGACGTCAAAGAGCAGTACTTCTACCTCGATTCCACACCCACGCACAGCTACATGCGCATGTTGTACAAGTATCCGCAAGCCGAATTCCCTTATCATTGGCTCCTCGAGGAAAACCAGAAACGCGGCCGCAACCTGCCCGAGTTCGAGCTTATGGACACCGGGGCATTCGCACAAAATCGTTATTTCGACGTCTTCCTCGAATACGCCAAAGCGGATTACGAGGACATCCTGATCAAAATCACCGCTGTGAACCGAGGCCCGGATCCCGCAGATCTCCACCTTCTTCCCACTCTATGGTTCCGCAATACCTGGTCCTGGGGCAGAGACCTGCGCCGTCCGACGGTGCGCAAAGCCCCGGCCATTCCCGGCGCAGTCTGCGCAGAAATTGAGCATTGGCAGTACGGCAAGCGCTGGTTGCTTTGTGCCGGAGCTCCGGAATTGCTCTTCACTGAGAACGAGACCAATTACGTCAAGCTATTCAACTATCGCGACCGCGTTCCCTACACCAAGGACGCTTTCCACGAATACGTTATTCACGGAAACAAAGAGGCCGTCAATCCCGCTTCTTCCGGCACAAAGGTGGCTGCTCTTCATCCCCTTCGCCTGGCGCCGGGCGAAGTGGAGATCCTGAAACTCCGGCTTACCGACATGGATCCCCTGGGGAGCATGGATCAAGATTCGCCGATGGATGGCACCAACGCCGCGCCCGGCGGGCGGGAATGCGCTCCGGGCATTCCTGGCCCGAACGACTTCGGCGCCGGTTTCGCCGATGTCTTCGATCAGCGCATGAAGGAGGCGGACGAATTCTACGACTCTCGCATTCCCAAACATCTCTCTCCGGACGCGCACATGGTCATGCGCCAGGCGTACGCCGGGATGCTCTGGTCCAAACAGTTCTATCACTACTCCGTGCACACCTGGCTTGATGGCGATCCTGCCGGTCCCACGCCGCCGGCGTCCCGCTGGCAGGGTCGCAACAAGGAATGGACTCATCTCTACAACGACGATATCCTCTCCATGCCTGACAAATGGGAGTATCCGTGGTTTGCCGCGTGGGACCTCGCCTTTCACTGCATTCCCCTCGCGATTGTCGACCCCGATTTCGCCAAGGAGCAGCTCATTCTGCTTCTCCGCGAATGGTACATGCACCCCAACGGCCAGCTCCCCGCCTACGAGTGGGCCTTCGGCGACGTGAATCCACCGGTGCACGCCTGGGCTGCCTGGCGCGTCTACAAAATCGAGCGGCGCATGCGTGGCGTCGCGGACCGCGCTTTCCTTGAGAGAATCTTTCACAAGCTCCTGCTCAACTTCACCTGGTGGGTCAATCGCAAGGATCCGGACGGCCACAACATCTTTCAAGGCGGGTTTCTCGGTCTCGACAACATCGGAGTTTTCGATCGCTCCGCCCCTCTGCCTACCGGTGGCCACCTGGAACAATCCGACGGCACCAGTTGGATGGGTATGTACTGCCTGAACATGCTGGCCATTGCGCTTGAGTTGGCAAAAGACGACTTGGCTTACGAAGACGTGGCCAGCAAGTTCTTCGAGCATTTCGTCCACATCGCCCACGCCATGAACGATATCGGCATCGACGGCCGGTCGCTCTGGGACGAGGAGGACGGCTTTTACTACGATCTTCTCCACCTGCCGAATGGCGACGATCACTTCCTCAAAATCCGTTCCATGGTCGGCCTCATTCCCCTCTTTGCCGTGGAGACCCTGGAACCCGAAATTGTTGACCGCCTCCCGGGCTTCAAGCGCCGCATGCAGTGGTTTGTGGACAACCACCCCGACGTTCCCGAACACATCGAAATGACGCAACGCTCCGCCCGCGGCGTTCGTCGCCTCATGTCCCTGGCAAACCGCAAACAGCTTAAACGCATTCTCCGTCGCATGCTGGACGAAACCGAGTTTCTCTCTCCTTTCGGCGTCCGCTCGGTCTCCCGCTACCATCTCGACCACCCGTACGAAGTCCAGGTCAATGGCCTCGTAAACCGTGTGGACTACGAGCCCGCGGAATCCAACACCGGCACCTTTGGCGGTAACTCCAATTGGCGCGGCCCGATCTGGTTTCCCGTGAACTACCTCCTCATCGAATCCCTCCAGAAGTTTCATTACTACTACGGCCAGGACTTCAAGATTGAATGCCCGACGCACTCTAAGAAAGAGGTCGACCTTTGGCAGATCTCCACGGAACTCTCTCGCCGTCTTACGCGCTTGTTTATGCGCGATAAAGCCGGCCGCCGGCCCTTTGCCGGGAATAACGAACTATTCAACAACGATCCACATTGGCGTGACCTCATTCTGTTCTACGAATATTTTCATGGCGACACCGGCTCAGGTCTCGGCGCCAGCCATCAAACCGGCTGGACCGGGCTCGTGGCCAAACTCCTCGAACAGAGCGGAGAATAATCCTTGTCTCTTCTTGCGGAAGTGCAATTTGGAAGGGAAGTTTGCGGCGACCTGGAATTGGCGGAATCCCGCGAGTGGCTGGTCACCAACTGCCTGGGTGGCTATGCCAGCGGAACCGTCGCGGGCACGGCCACGCGCCGGTATCACGGGCTTCTGGTTGCCGCGCTTCAACCGCCGGTCAAGCGCACCCTGCTCGTCAACGGCCTCGATGAGAGCCTCCGCTATCTCGGCACCACGTATTCCCTGGCCACCAACCGTTGGCTAAGCGGGTTTGTCTCCCCCAAAGGCTATCTGCAGATGGAAAGCTTCCACCTTGAGGGCTCCAAGCCTGTCTGGCGCTACGCCCTCGCTGACGCCCTCATCGAGAAACGCCTCTGGATGAAACAGGAAGAGAACACCACTTATGTCCAGTTCAGTTTGTTGCGGGGCCGCGCGCCTGTCGAAATCGACGGCAAGATTCTCGTGAACTACAGAGATTTCCATCACACCACCCAGGCGCACGACTGGCAGGTGCGCGTCGAACCCGTGCCGGATGGCCTGCGCGTGCAAGCTTTCGAAAGTGCCACTCCTTTCTTTCTGAAGAGTGCCGCCGCGAACTGGACGCCCCACCGCGAGTGGTACCGCGATTACTTTTTGCCCGAAGAGCGTCGCCGCGGTCTCGACGACCATGAAGATCGCCTCTACGCCGCCCAGTTTCATTGCCAGCTCAACCTTGGAGAGAGCATAACCCTGGTGCTCTCGACAGAGGAAAACGCCGCCCTCGATGGTGAGCAGGCTCGCACCCTGCAATCCAACCACGAGTGGAAGCTCTTCCAGGCTTGGCAAGCCCGTCATGCGCAGACCTGTGGCGCTCCGGCGGAAGATGAGCCGGGCTGGCTCTGGCAACTCGTGCTTGCCTCGGATCAGTTTCTCGCCCGTCGCTCCCTCGCGGATCAATCCACTGCCTGGACGATCCTGGCCGGTTATCCCTGGTTTAGTGATTGGAGTCGCGACGCGATGGTTGCCCTTCCCGGGCTGACTCTCTCCTTGGGCCGTCCGGAAATCGGCGCCAATATCCTGCGCGCGTTCTCACGCCATTTGAGCGACGGCCTGCTGCCAAACGACTTTCCCGATTCGGGCGCAGCGCCCAATTACAATACCGCGGACGCCACACTTTGGTTCTTCGAAGCCGTGCGCCAATACTTCGATTGCACGCGCGATTTCAACCTCATTCAGGAACTCTTCCCCGTGCTCGCTGGCATCATCGACGCTCATGTCCACGGCACGCGCTACAACATCAAGGTTGATCCGGCCGACGCTCTTCTTTCTGCTGGAACCCCCGAAGTGCAGCTGACCTGGATGGACGCGAAGATCGGCGACTGGGTCGTCACTCCGCGTACCGGCAAGCCTGTGGAGATCAATGCCCTCTGGATCAACGCCCTTCACACTATCGCTCAATTGGCGCGCATCCTGGTGCGTCCGGCCGAGGGATACCAGCGCCTCGAGGATAAGGCCACACGCAACTTCCAGAAATTCTGGAACACGGACCGCAATTGCTGCTTCGACGTCATTGACACTCCCGCAGGGAAAAGGGATTCCGCTCTGCGCCCCAACCAGATTTTTGCCGTTTCTCTTCCCGTGAGTCCGCTCTCCCACCAGCAGCAAAAAGCCGTCGTGGAAATCGTCGCGGAGCATCTTCTGACTTCGCATGGCTTGCGTAGCCTGGGCCCCTTCGAAACCGGATACAAAGGGGAATACGACGGCGGCTCCCGCGAGCGCGATTCCGCCTATCATCAGGGGACCGTTTGGGGGTGGCTGCTCGGTCCCTTTGCCTTGGCCCACTACCGCGTCTATCAGGATGCCGCGCAGGCGCAGAGTTTCCTCGAACCGCTCGGCCGAACCGTCACGAACGGGGGCCTCGGCACACTCGGCGAAATCTTCAACGGCGATCCACCCTTCTCTCCCGCGGGCTGCATCGCCCAGGCCTGGACCGTAGCCGAGGTCTTCCGCGCCTGGGAGTACCTCAGCGCCGTAATCTCTCCCTTGAAGCCGTAAGCCTCTATAGTGGCCGTTCTTAAGACCCACAAAAAGCGACTCCGCGAGCACCCCTCGCTTGTAGCGCCGGCTTTACGCCGCCATCCTTGCCTCTATATGGCCGCCTTCCGCTCGCCCTAAAGGAGGAAGGGAGATAGGCCGCTCCACTCCTCAATCCACCCGCGGCGCCGGCTCGTACAATTCAATCAGCACCTTGCTGGCGCCCGGAGCAGGCACCAGGAAAAAATTGACTCGCGCGCCATCGGCCCCCGGCCGCGTCTCAGGGTATACCGCCTGAAGCTCGAATGTCTCTTTAAGGATCTGCGTTGCCCGATCCACATTCTTGCAACGAAACTCCACCTGCTGAATCCCTTCTCCGAATTTCTGCAGAAATCTCGCGATTGCCCCGTCCCCGGCGGGTGCTCTAGATGTCAACACGTCCATCGAAAGCCCTCCCGGCAAGTGCAACTCAAATTCCTGCGCATCCTGATCCGGCGGCACCTCCGCAAGCCGGGGCGTCCCGCTGGCTTCGCGTATTTTCGCAAACTGCTCCGGCATAACCGCCAGTCCCACAGTCACGCACGGACTCCCCGCTTCGAGCAAAGCCGCCAACTCTTCGTCGGACCACCACGGATAGACCGCGTGATCCGCCAATCCTCTCCCGATCCGGTGAATCTCCGTCGCCGATGCCATCCGCACCTCCGGATCGTGGGAACTCATTCCCTCAATTGCCCGCCGGACTGTCTCTTTCATGTTTGGCTCACACGTTTTCCGTCAACTTTTTTCTGCTTCTGCTACGCCGGGGTTCCGACCGGATTCTTCTTTGGCCCAGCCCACAACGACACCAGGGTGGTCGCTAGGAGAATTCCGCCCACGATCCCCAACGACGAGGTCACTGAAATGTGTCTCCACGGGTCCAGCACCATCTTTACACCGATAAACATCAATACCAGCGCCAAGCCTATTCCAAGATAGCGCAAATACCCCAGCAAGTCCGAAATCAGAAAATAAAGTGAGCGCAGGCCCAGGATCGCAAACACGTTCGAGCTGTACACCACAAACGCATCCCGCGTGATCCCGAAAATCGCCGGAATGGAATCCACCGCAAAGGTCACATCCGTAATCTCGATGACCAGCAGGACCAGAAACAGCGGCGTAGCCAGCAGTTGGCCGTCCTGCCGCACAAAGAATTTTGCCCCTCGGTATTTCTTGCTGACGCGCAAGTGACTGCTCGCAAAGCGAAAAATCGGATTTCGCTCGTAGTGCACCTGCTTCTCCCGCTTCCAGAGCATGTGCAACCCGGTGTAAATCAGAAACACGCCAAACGCCGGGAGAATCCACTGGAAGCGCGCGATCAAGGCAGCGCCCACGGCGATCATTACGCCGCGCATCACCAGTGCCCCCAGAATGCCCCACTCCAGCACACGGTGCTGTACTTTCTCGTCCACCTGGAACGCCCGGAAAATCACCAGGAACACGAACAAGTTGTCGACGCTCAGCGCCTTCTCGATGACGTAACCCGTGTAATATTCCAGCCCACGCTGCTCGCCGTACCAGTGCCACACGAACAAGCCAAAAATCACCGCCAACCCGATCCAGACACCGCTCCACATGGCCGCTTCGCGGACTTCGATTTTGTGTGCTTTTCGGTGGAATACACCCAGGTCCAGGGCGACGGCAAGGACAACAAAGAGATTGAACCCGGCCCACAGCAGCGGGGTGCCCATGCCCAGCAGGATACCCCATCTTCGCGGAATGCCCTAAGGAGTCGTACTGCTGCGGTAGTCCGTCGCGTTCAGGTTGCTCAAATCTAAATGCGTCGTCTGCCCCGCTTGCACTCTCACCGGCACATCCCACATCAGCCGTCGGTCTCCCGAGGCCGCGTCAATTCCCAGCGAACTCACCCAGTAATTTCCGGCCGCCAGCCCGCTAACCACGGCGCGTCCATCGAGGTCGGTCTCCGCCTTGCCAGCCAGGTACTTCACCTGCGCTGTGTCCGGGGCCAACTGTGCCACACGCCTTTTGTGATCGCTTTGGATCCGGTCCCAGGCCATTTTCGGGCTCACGCCGGTCAATTCCAATTCCACTCCTTGAACGGTGGAGGGATGACTCTCGATGAATTTCCTCGTCGCGGCCATGAAATCGTCCTTCTGCTTCTTGTACTTGTCCGGGTTCGAGTCCTTGTCGGACTCGCGGTACTTCGGTTTTGGCAGTCCGGCCGTAACGCCGCCAGAGTTTGACCGTTGGTAAGCGGAAAAGAATTCCGGCACGTTCATGATATCGTCCGTCGTCAGCAGCTGATCCAAGTCCGGCGAAGTCAAATCGAGTGTCTCATGAGCCTTGAGCCACGCCTTCAATTCCGGAGAACATTTCAGCGTGTCAATGAATTTGTCCTTTGGGGGAGGCGCGTCCTGGACGTCGACTTCCTTGAGGATCTCCGCATAGCTCTTGGTCAACACATACAGGGTGAATTGCCTTACCGGTTCGGCCCGCGCCCCCGTCGGCGTGATGCGCGCGGAAAGATCGATGGAGCCCGTCCCGCCTTGCGCGGCGAGCGAAGCCGCCAACAACACAAACGCTGCCGGCGTAAGGGCCTGTCGCAAACTGTTTCGCATGTGCCTCATCCTAACAGATGGAACACTGCGGCAAGTGGCAATTGCCGCCCGGGTTGTCCAATTTACCCTGCCCATGAGGGAGGGAAGAGCGAGCGCGGACCGTTGACATCATGATGTCCAATGCGCAAGCATCACGATGTGCCAACAACACTCTCCTTGGAAGAAGATGTCGCCAAGCTTTTGCGCAGCGAAATGCGCGCTCCGGAGTTTCCCTCAAAGCCGCTGTGAACCACTTTCTTCGTCTTGGCCTGCTCTCTTCCGGCAAGCGGAAGCGCAAACGCTTCGTCGTGCATCCCAGGCCTCCCGGCCTTCCCCCCGGCCTTTGCTACGACAACGTTGAGGAACTTCTCGAGGCCTTGGAAGGCCCAACTCACAAATGACAGTCCTGCACGTCAACATTCTGCTGTATGCCTACGACTCCACGGCTCCACCTCGGGAATGCACGCTAAAGCTCGCGCCTGGATTGAACGCACATTTTCAGAAGTCGCAAAGGTCGGTATTCTTTGGCCGACTGTGTCCGCTTTTGTGCACATCGCGACCAACGCTAGCCTTCTGGACGGTGATATACGCCGGAACAAGCTGCTCAGAATGGCCACCAATGGTTGGACCAGCCGAACGTACGTTTTCTTTCAGCGGGGGACCAGCCCTGGAGCTTGTTGCGGCGCATGATGTCGAAGGTCAAGCGCGCGGCCCCTTGGTCACGGACGCGCATTTGGGCTGCCCTCACCACCGAACATGGCGGCATATTGCACACCACCGACCGGGACTTCACCCGTTTCGCGGTCCTCCGCCGGACCAATCCCTTGAATGAAAGTTGAAGTCGAGCTCACGGACCAAAATGATAGCGGCCGTCCTGTGACACGCGGATGCTTGGGACCTGATGCTCCTTTTCGAAGAAATCAAAACCCTCTCTTAGATTCCCCCAGGAAGACACCAACACCGCGCCTCCGCGATGTCTTTCCGCCAGCGCTCGATAACCATCATCCGTTAGTCGGGGGGGATATCCAGATTGGAATGCGTCTTTGTCCCGACTGCCGCGTCAACGCCGCAAGCCAGCACACTTCCTTTATTCCGTCGTCCGTGATCGGCGGCACCCGATGGTAACGCAGTTTCCGTGCACATAGATGTCCCCGCCGGGATTCGCTCGAGAGCCGTGCACTCGGTCTGAGCGATTCCGATAAGACACCCACAAGCTCGGATAGAACGCGCTCTCCGGGTCGAACTGATCGATCTCAAAAAACCCTTCGGGGACTTGCCCGTCTCCGTAGCGCCGTTTCGGCCCCCATTCTCCCGAACTCGCACAAATACGAAAAAGCTTCAAAAGCAGGTAATTCTGCGCCTCTCCATCCGAAGCCCAAACCTCCAGCGTAGCTTCGCGCTTGAACGCCAGAATCAGAAGGTGACCGGGGGAAAATGCAGATGCCTTTTCTGGAAAAGTCCGCGCCACTCCGCGTCCTTTTCGCGCGCGGCCACTTTAACCCGCGCATGCCTCAAGTGGCCTTCCAGGAATGAATGCGCCGTCTGCTGAGGCCAGGCCGCGCCTGCAAGAAGTATTCCAACGCCAAGGAGCGCCGCCGGTCTCATGCAGCAATCTTAGCAGAGCCCGTTTCAAAACAACTGGAATCGCGTTTCGATGGTCACCCACGATGCAACCGGGCGTTTTGCCGCGTCGCGTCCCGGCGAGAAGCGCCACGCCTTGACGGCCTCCTTCGCGCGTTCATCCAATCCTAATCCGAGGCCTCGCGTGATCTGGATGCGTTGCGCCCTTCCGTCCGGGCCCACCAGGACCTGCAAGAGGATAGTCCCTTCCAGTTTCGCTTTCCGCGCTTCGTCCGTGTAATCCGGCTCCGGACAATACAAGCACGTCACTGGTGACACCACATTCGCGTACGACCCGTGGCCTTCTCCATCTCCATCTCCGGCTCCCGCTCCGTCTCCGTCTCCCATGGTGCCGCCCTCGCCATTGCCAAAACCGTGGCCTTTCCCGGGACCCGCGGAATCCGTGTCCGAATCCATCCACGGCAAGCCCAGATGCGATGTCGTCGCCACATTTGTCGGCGCATTCGGATCGAACACCGCAGGAGGCACAGGCAACTCCTCCTGAGTGTTTCGATTCAAGCGCGGCGGCGAAAGCGGCATGGAAGAAAACGGCGCCAGTTCTCCCCTTCTGGTGGGCCTCGGGTCCTGTTCGCCGCCACCGCCACGCGAGCCCAGCGACGGCTGGCCAATGGACTGCGGATTGAGAAGGGGCAGATAGGGAGAAAGCGCGCTATCCCGGCCCAAAACAACCCTCTCGAGATTGCTCGGACGGTTTGGCGTGACTGTTATGGCAAAGAGCAGGGCCGCCAGAATCACAACATGCATTCCCGCGGAAACCGTTTGTGCCCCTCCATTCCTGGCGGATAGGTCGATTCTTTCAAAATGGAGCGGGGCGCCGTTCACGGCCTCAGGTTTCACCCTAGCCGCGAAAACGACCTGACGCAGATTCTCCAAAACACGGTGGATCCAGGAATCAGACGGTTCGGAAGGAGGGAGCAGGGGGCCGGATGGGAGTAAGGGCATGGAACCTCCTGGCCTGCGAGTGCCTACTCAGTAGGAAATCGCCACGCCTGCGGAGGTTGCCTGCCACTTATGGAGAGAAGGCTTTTTCCGTACAGTGACCGTTACAGGTCACGGGTCAAGGATCACGTTCTTAATACAGCCGGAAGGTCACTTCAAACGGCACAATCACCGGCACGGGCCTCCCGTTTGGCCCCGTCACCGGTTTGCACCGCCATGTCCTCATTGTGTTGATTGTGCTGTCGTCAAGGCCCAAGCCCGGGCTCTTGATCACGCGCATGTTGCTCAAGTGGCCATCGAGATTGACAACCGCCTCCACCATGACCACGCCCGAATACTTCGCCTTCCGCGCTTCCTCGGAATACGGTGGGTTCGGCATATAGAAGCAACTCGGCATTCCGACGCCATTCACGCCCGCGCGGAACGCTCCGCCGCCCGTCCCTCCGCCTTCGCCGGGGCCTAGGCCACCTCCGCTGCCGCTGCCAATTCCTCCGCCTTCGCCAGTCCCGATGCCGCCTCCGCCCCCCGGTCCATTGGACATCGTCACAGCCGCGGCCAGCGGATCACCAAAGTTCGACAGGTTCGGATTAGCCACCTTCAACTCCGGCGGTCCAAGCAGCGTCGGCTCCATCGGCAGTTTGGGATCAGGATTCTTGATCACTGCCGTGGGCGGTGTGAACTGCGTCATGCTGAACCGCGGCGCCCGGCCCTTCGTTGGCGGTTCGGGCGATCGATCTCCTCCGCCACCGCCACCCCCCGCTTTGTTCGCGCCGGCGGGCAGCTTCGAAACGTACGGGGAAATATCCAGCGGCGTCACGTCAATCTGCGTCTTATTCACGGCCTTCGTCGGCGTCGTCATCGAGATAATGAACGGCGTCACCAGCAGCGCCACCACGCCCGCATGCACCGCGAACGCCACCAACTGCGTCCAGCCAAAATTCTCGTCCTTTGACCAGATGTCTTTCACCTTGACCGGCTGAATCCCCGCAGGCAGCGGCGCGGGCTTCGGCGGATTGAAGAAATCCTTCAGTCGTTCCGTAAAGCTGCCGAAGCTTCCGCCCCAGTCGACTTCCAGGCGCTTGTTCACCGGGCCTTTGCGCACCGCAGGCGACGAGAAGAAGAACCTCAGGTTCTCCATCATTCCCTGGCCAAAGGTGTTCCTCGTAAACGGAACGTCTTTTCGTTCCGCGATCTTGACCGGTCGTTCGAGCAGAAATTGTTTGAGGTTGGACCAGAAGTCATCCGGCATGAGATGCGCGGGTGTGTCAAACTCCGGCAGCGCCGAGTTCGGCACCGGAATGACTTCCTCTGGCCCAGTCCGCTTGGGCTTGCTCAGTTCTTTGGGAAGGAGATTGATGAATCCAGGCACTTTATCCCCTCGACTTAAATAGACGCGGGTTCACCGCCAAAAGTTCGCTAGCCGTTATGATTCGCGCTGCTTGCGAAAGGTTGCGCGACCCCCACGGCTGACACGCCTTCGCCGTTTATTGTAACATACGTGCTTACACTGCTTTCCGATGTTTTCCCGCCGTACGACGAGGTAAGCAACCTGCCCGGTCCCCCAGGGGGTGGCGGCGTAGAAGGGATACAGCAAACTGCAAGTATGGCCGAGCCTCTTGAACTGAAGAAAACTCTCAACCTTCCCAAAACCGACTTTCCCATGAAGGCGAGTCTTCCGCAGAACGAGCCCAGGCAGCTTGCTGCCTGGCAGGATTCGAATCTTTACGAGCGCATCCTCAGGGCCCGCCAGGGCATGCCGCTCTTCGTCCTCCACGATGGTCCGCCCTATCCCACGGGCACCATCCATCTCGGCACCGGCCTCAATAAAATCCTGAAAGACATGATCGTCAAGTCCCGCAGCATGGCCGGCCATTACGCGCCTTATGTCCCCGGCTGGGATTGCCACGGTCTGCCCATCGAAACCCAGGTGGAAAAAGAACTTGGCGGTAAGGGCAAGGTACCGCCTGCGGAATTTCGCCGCCGCTGCCGCGAGTACGCCACAAAATATGTCGAGCAGCACAAACGCGATTTTCAACGTCTCGGCGTTTTCGGCCAGTTCAGAGATCCCTACCTCACCATGAGCCACGGCTACGAGGCCACCATCGCCAGCGCCTTCCTCGATTTCATGGAGAAGGGCTACGTCTATCGCGGCCGCAAGCCAGTCTACTGGTGCATTTACGACAACACTGCCCTCGCCGAAGCCGAAGTCGAGTACGAAGACCACACCAGTCCTTCGATCTGGGTCACTTTTAAGGTTGTCGGCGGCGGCTCGGGCGCCGCAGCGCGAATCGGCTCGGATGTCCCCGCCGTCATCTGGACCACCACTCCCTGGACCATTCCGCACAATCGTGCGCTGGCGTTTCATCCCGACTATGAATACGCCGTGGTGCAGACCGAAAAAGGCAAACTGCTTCTGGCTGCCGACCGCGTCGCCGGCTTGCAGGCCGACTGCGATATCAAACAGGCGCACGTGCTCGGCACGTACAAGGGCAGGGAATTCGAGGGCATGACGTTCCTGCACCCCTTTCTCCCCATCCAGGTGCCGGGGATTCTTGCTGATTACGTCACGCTCGATCAGGGAAGTGGCATCGTGCATACCGCGCCGGGTCACGGCGCGGAGGACTTCGTCTCCGGCCAGAAGTATGGCCTGGAAACCTACGCGCCGCTGAACGACGACGGCGTCTATCTCGAAGGTCTGCCCGAATACAAGGGCAAGGACGTCTTCACCGCGAATCCCATCATCGTGAAACTCCTCGGCGATCGCGGCGCGTTGCTCGGCAATCATCCCTACAAGCACACTTACCCGCATTGCTGGCGCTGCCACAATCCGGTCATCTTCCGCGCCACCGAGCAGTGGTTCGTAAAAATGGATCAGCCCGCCAAAGGCAAGTCCAAAACGTTCCGTCAGGAAGCGCTCGATGAAATCCACGCCGTCAAGTGGATTCCTTCCTGGGGCGAAGACCGCATGTACGAGATGATCGAGAATCGTCCGGACTGGTGCGTCTCCCGCCAACGCTTCTGGGGTACGCCCATCATCGTTTTCTATTGCGATGCCTGTGGCAAACGGCTCGAAGATTTCTCCGCACTTCGAAATGTCATCACCTGGTTCCAAAAGGAAGGCGCCGATGCCTGGTACAAGCATTCCGCCGAAGAACTGCTTCCTGCCGGAACGAAATGTTCCTGCGGCGCTGCCAAGTGGCGCAAGGAAAACGACATCCTCGATGTCTGGTTCGATTCCGGTTCTTCGCACCTTGCCGTGTTGAAAGGGAACGAGTGGCCCGCCGACGTTTACCTCGAAGGCCCCGACCAGTATCGCGGATGGTTCCATAGCTCGCTTCTTATCGCCGTCGGCGTGCGCGACAAAGCTCCCTACCGCGGAGTCGTCACTCACGGCTGGACTCTCGACGAGCAAGGCCGCCCCATGTCCAAATCCCTCGGCAACGTCGTTCTCCCCAGCGAGATCTGTGAAAAGTGGGGCGCCGATCTTCTTCGCCTTTGGGTCGCCTCGCAGGAATATCAGGCCGACGTGAAGATGAGCGAGCGCGTCATGACGCAGCTCAGCGAA
>Ga0335077_10004125_pt1 | contig 17704 bp, 13 predicted proteins | sample Lox_Sample_31_FD_207151 | JGI IMG/M metagenome (GOLD analysis project Ga0335077, IMG submission 207151) | Soil microbial communities from Loxahatchee National Wildlife Refuge, Florida, United States - Lox_Sample_3.1 | ecosystem: Environmental > Terrestrial > Soil > Wetlands | place: USA... | reverse complement strand
TGCGCTGAGCTCGGCGGCCAATGGCGCGGCGTCGACTGAGGACCTGCGGCAGGCCATGATCCACTACCGCGCGATGTTCGATGACGTGCTCGGCGAATTGACGGCGGCCGGGGGCGCAGCGAACGGGGTGGTCGGTGACGGGACGCTCGACGATCGTGCCATCGATGACCGCACGAGCGGCAATGGCGCCGTCAACGACGGCGCGATCAAGGGGCGCGAGGTCCAGGGCACGCCGGTCGACGGCCAGGTAGGCGCACTCGCCGCCGCCGACCAGACCGCCGCCGACGAATCCGCCGCTGAGACCGCCACCGAAGAGGCCGCCGCCGACGAGACCGCCGCCGACGAGACCGCCGCCGACGAGACCGGCGACATGGACGGCGGGTACGCCGGCGATGACGGCGACCTTTCCGAGGAAGACGATCACTCAGGGCAGATAAGGAACGGGTAGCCCGATGGAATCTCAGCGCAGCGCTCCGGCCGACGACGTTCAACCGGCTCAGATCTCACCGATGTCCACCGACGCCGCCACGCCACCGAGATTCTGGGAGCCCGGGCTGTCCTTCCGCGTCGCCACCGGCGGAGCGGGGATCGGCCGGACCGGGACCGATAGCGCCGGGGACGGAGCTGACAAGAACGGCGCCGCCGGGGACGGTGCCGGCGGGGACGGTGCCGGCGGGGACGGTGTTGGCGGGGACGCTGCTCGCGGGGACGGCGCTGCCTGGGACGACGCTGCCGAGGCCGAGGAGGGCGGCTTCGACGATGACGCGGACGAGACTGCTGAATCCGACGCTGACGTGGTCGACGGCATCGTCGTTGCGGCTCCGCCGGTTCCGCTGGCTGCCGCCCCGCTTGCTACGCCGGCTGCCGCTCTGCTTGTTACACCGGCTGCCGCCCGGCGGGCTGCCGCCCCGCCGGCACCACCGGCCGCTTTCGCCCCGCGCCGCGCCGAGTGGAGCGAGATCAAGGCGATGTTCGTCGACGACCCGCGCGGCTCGGTGGAGCTGGCCTCGGGGCTCGTCGGTGCGGCCATCGACGACCTGACCCAGGCGGTCAGGCGGCATCAGGCCGAGCTGGCTTCGTTCGGAACGGAAGGCGATGACGGCCAGCAGACCGAGCAGCTGCGGAAGGCGCTGCTCGCCTACCGGCGCTTCGCCGATGAACTGGAGTGCCTGGCAGCGAACCTGCCGGTGGCGCCGGCGACCGGGAGCTGACCAGCCAGGCGGCGCTCGGGTCCTGCCGCGGAGCTCAGGCGCCGCTGCCGTACGGCCGGGTCAGGATCTCCATCAGGTGGTCGTCCGGATCGGAGAAGTAGACGCCGCGTCCGCCGTCGTTGCGGTTGATCTCGCCGGGCCTGTTCCGGCCGGGATCGGCCCAGTAGGGGACTCCGCGGTCGCGGATACGGCCGAAGATCGCGTCGAAGTCGTCCTCGCCGATCAGGAAGGCGTAGTGCTGCGGGGTGATCGCGCCCTGGGACTGGGCGTAGTCGAGCGACACGCCGTTGTCGGTGCCGACGACCAGGAACCGGCCGAAGGGCGACGGCGCAGGCAGGCCGAGGATCCCGGCCAGGAACTCCGCCGACCGGCGCTGGTCGCGGCACGCCACGATGGTGTGGTTCAGCTGCACGCTCACTGGAACCTCCTGCCAGGTCGCCACCAAGTCCTGCGGACATTCTGAGCACGGCCCGGGCGTTCGTTCAACGCGCCCGGCTAGCCTTCGGCACGGGCGGCCCAGCACGGGCCGGTACTAGCAGCCTGGGCGAGTCTCGGATTAGATCGTGCACGTGCGGTCGGAGGTGAACCGGTGAGCGACATAACGGTCAAGGACGTCATGACCACGCGTGTGGTGGCAGTAAGGAGGGACGCTTCGTTCAAGGAGATGGCCTCGATGCTGCGCAGCTCCAAGATCAGCGCGTTCCCGGTGCTCGACGACGCCGGGCGGGTGGTCGGCGTGGTGTCCGAAGCCGACATGCTGGTCAAGGAGGCGGTGCAGGCCGAGGGCACCAGCCTGATCGCCGCCCTGCGGCACGTGCACGAGGACGAGAAGTCGGCGGGCATCACGGCGGGCGAGCTGATGACCGCGCCAGCGATCACGATCGGGCCCGACGCGCCCGTGGCCGAGGCCGCCCGGCTGATGTACGACAAGCGGGTCAAGCGGCTGCCGGTGGTGAACAGGGCCGGGCACCTGGTCGGGATCATCAGCCGGGTCGACGTGCTCGCGGTCTTCGACCGGCCGGATGCCGAGATCCGTAAGGAAGTGATCAGCCAGGTGGTGCCCGCCGCCCTGGCCCAGGTACCGCGCGACCTGGGGGTGACCGTCCGCGACGGCATCGTCACCCTCTCCGGTGAGCTGCACAGCGATCACGACGGCAAGGTCATCGTCGAGCGGGTCAGGCACGTCAGCGGCGTGGTGGCGGTGCGGGACAGGTTCGGCTACCCGGCGGTACGAGCGCAGGGGTGAGGCAGCGCATGCGGCTGCTCGTCACCGGAGGCGCGGGCTACATCGGCAGCGTGGTCGCCGCGCTGCTGATCGCCGACGGTCACGAGGTCGTCGTGCTCGATGACCTGTCCACCGGGCACGCCGACGCGGTGCCGGCCGACGCCAGGTTCGTCCGCGGCGACCTCAGGCAGGACGCCGCCCAGGTGCTGGCCGAGGGGTTCGACGCCGTGCTGCACTTCGCGGCCAGGTCGCTGGTCGGCGAGTCGATGGCGCAGCCGCAGATGTACTGGAACCACAATCTCGGCGGCACGCTGGCGCTGCTCGACGCGATGCGCGCCGCGCAGACGCCGGCGATCGTGTTCTCATCGACGGCGGCGGTCTACGGCGAGCCAGACCGGGTGCCGGTCGATGAGACCGCGCCGCCCAGGCCGACCAGCCCGTACGGAGCCTCCAAGCTCGCAGTGGACACCGCGCTCGCCGAGCACGCGAGGCTGCATCGCATCGGCGCGGTCAGCCTGCGCTACTTCAACGTGGCCGGGGCCTACCGCAGCCCGGGCGGCTGGCTGGGGGAGCGGCACGCCACGGAGACACACCTGATACCGAACATCCTCGCCGCGGCCTGCGACCCCCACGGCGAGATCGCCATCTTCGGCTCCGACTACCCGACCGGCGACGGAAGCTGCGTGCGCGACTACATCCACGTCACCGATCTCGCGGCCGCCCACCTGCTCGCGCTGAGAGCGTGTGCCCCCGGCAGGCACGTGGTCTACAACCTGGGCGGCGGCACCGGTTACTCCAACCTCGACGTGCTCGCCGCGTGCCGGGAGATCACCGGACGGCCGATCCCGGCACGGACGGCCGGTCGCCGGTCCGGCGATCCCGCGGTACTCGTCGCCTCGTCGGAGCTGATCGCCGCCGACCTCGGCTGGCGGCCCGAACGCGACCTGCGCGCGATGGTGCGCGACGCGTGGGAGTTCACCAGGTCAAGGGCTGGCGCGCCGTGACGGTGAGGTCCGGGGCCGGGCCCGAGGCCGGCGCCGCACGCCGGTTCGCCGAGCGGTTCGGCACCCCGCCGGAGGGCGTGTGGCAGGCGCCTGGCCGGGTGAACCTGATCGGCGAGCACACCGACTACAACGACGGCTTCGCGCTGCCGTTCGCGATCGGCGCCAGGGTCTGCGTTGCCGCTGGTCGAAGGCTCGACGGGGTACTGGCCCTGACCTCATGCCAGCAGAGCGGCCAGGACGTCACCGTCAGGCTGGCTGACCTCGCCCCCGCCCGAGCCGGGCCGGCGGCCCAGCCGCCCCGGCTGGGCGGCTGGGCGACCTACCCGGCCGGCGTGGCCTGGGCGCTGAACGCCGCCGGCCACCAGATCGGCGGCGCCAGCATCGCGGTCGACGCCTCCCTCGCCCCGAGCGCCGGACTGGCATCGTCGGCCGCGCTTGAGTGCGCCGTCGCCCTCGCGCTCGCCGACCTGAGCGGGCTGAGTCTCGAGCGGGCCGAGCTTGCGGTGCTGGCCAGGCGCGCCGAGAACGACTTCGTGGGCGCTCCGACCGGGATCATGGACCAGATCGCCGTGCTGACCTGCCAGGAAGGCCACGCTCTGCTGCTCGACTGCCGCAGCCACGGCGGCACGCCGGTACCGCTCGACCCGGCCGCCGCCGGCCTAGCCATGATCATCGTCGACACCCGCGCCCGGCACGAACTGACCGACGGCGGGTACGGTAGCCGCCGCCGCGCGTGCGAGGACGCCGCCTGCGCGCTCGGCGTTCCCGCGCTGCGCGACGTCGATGACATCGGCGCGCTCGAGGGGATCGGCGACCCGATGCTCAGGCGCCGGGCCAGGCACGTGATCACCGAGAACCGGCGCGTCCTCGATGCCGCGCGCCTGCTGCGGGAGGGCCGGGTCGGGGACGTCGGACCGCTGCTCACCGCGTCGCATGCCTCGCTGCGCGACGACTTCGGGGTGTCCTGGCCCGAGGCGGACGCGGCGGTGCAGGCGGCTCTGGACGCCGGCGCGCTCGGGGCCAGGATGACCGGCGGCGGGTTCGGCGGCTCCGTGATCGTCCTGACTCAGGCCGACCTGGCTGGCCAGGTGCGTGACCACGTATCTGACGCGTTCGCGCTGCATGGCTTCGCCCCGCCGGGGTTCACCGATGCGGTTCCCGCGGCGAGCGCCGGCCGGACGCGCTGACCCGGCGGCCGGTCTCAGGCCAGGTCGCGCAGCCGCTGCGCCGCCGCCTCGGGCGCCACGTCGTTGCCGAACGCGCCCATCCCCGACTCCGTGCCCGCCAGGTACTTGAGCTTGCCGGGGGCTCGCCGGATCGTGAACAGCTCGAGGTGCAGCGCGAAGTCGTCCCGCCCGTGGCGCACCGGCGCCTGGTGCCACGCGGAGATGTACGGAGCAGGCTGGCCGAACAGCCGGTCGAACCTGCCGAGCAGGTCCAGGTAGAGCTCGCAGAACTCGCTCTGCGCCTCGACCGGCAAGCCGGCCAGGTCAGGCACCCGGCGGCGCGGGTAAAGGTGCACCTCGTACGGCCAGCGCGCCGCATAGGGGACAAACGCTATCCAATGGGCCTCATCGAGCACGATCCGGTCGGCCTCGGCGCGTTCGGCCGCGAGTATGTCGTCGGACAGGTTGCGCCCGGTGGCCTGGCGGTACTCAGCCGACGTGGTCAGCATCCGCGACGTACGGGGGGTGATGAACGGGAAGGCGTAGATCTGGCCGTGCGGATGGGACAGCGTGACCCCGATCTCCTCGCCGCGGTTCTCGAAGCAGTAGACCTGCTCGACGCCGGGCGTCCTGGCCAGGGCCGCCGACCGGTCGATCCACGCTGCCATGACCGTGGCCGCGTGCCGCGGGCTCAGGTCGGCGAAGGACGCGGCATGGTCTGGGCTGAAGCAGACCACCTCGCACCGCCCGGTCTGTCCGCGCAAGGTCGGGAACCGGTTCTCGAACACCACCACCTCGTACTCCGGCGCCGGAATCTCCGTCAGCGCATGATCCGACGACGGGCACAGCGGGCAGTCGTCGGCGGCGGGCAGGTACGTCCGGTCCTGGCGGTGGCTGGCTATCACCACCCACTCGCCGAGCAGCCGGTCGCGGCGCGCCTGCGAGGTCACCTGGACCGGCGTCAGGGCGCGCCGGTCCGGGTAGTCACCTGGCCGAGCCGGGATCGCTCCGAAATAGATCAGGTCCCGTCCGTCGGCGAGGCTGATCGTGACCTTGCGCACCTGGCTGCTCATCGATGAGAGCGTAGGCCGTTGAGGCCGATCGCTGGGTGCCGGTACCCGGCACGCAGGCTGTCGGCGCGGCGAAGGGAGCGGGCGGGATGGCGGCTGGCCGGTGGTGGCAGGGAGCGGTGCTCTACCAGGTGTACGTCAGGTCCTTTCAGGACTCCGACGGCGACGGGTACGGCGACCTGCGCGGCATCATCGGGCGGCTTGACTACCTGCGCTGGCTCGGCGTGGACGGCATCTGGCTGTCGCCCACGATGCCCTCGCCCGACCAGGACTGGGGCTACGACGTCAGCGACTACCGCGGCGTGCATCCCGACTTCGGCACCCTCGCCGACCTCGATGAGCTCATCGCCGAGGCGGCGCGCCTGGACATCAGGGTGCTGCTCGACCTGGTGCCCAACCACACGAGCTCGGCTCATCCTTGGTTCGCCGATGCGCTCACCGGCCGCAGCAGCAAGCACCGTGACTATTACGTCTGGGCCGACCCTGGCCCGAGCGGAGGGCCGCCGAACAACTGGCTGGACGCGACCGGCGATTCGGCCTGGCAGTGGGACGAGCCAAGCGGGCAGTACTACCTGCACAACTTCCTGTCCGCTCAGCCCGACCTGAACTGGTGGCAGCCCGCGGTGCACGAGGAGTTCCGCCAGATCATCGAGTACTGGTTCGACCGCGGCGTCGCAGGGTTCAGGATCGACGTGGCACACGGCCTGTACAAGGACGCCGCCCTGCGCGACGACCCGCCAGCGACCACGTCGGGCCCGCTCGCCGGGCGGTTCGGCTACCGGCAGGTCTACAGCGCGAACCGCCCGCAGACGCACGGGGTGTACCGGCAATGGCGGTCGCTGGCCGAGCGGTACAGCCCGCCCAGGCTGTTGCTCGGCGAGACCTGGATGGGGGACTTCGGCGCGCTCGCCGCCTTCTACGGCGACGACGACGAGCTGCAGCTTGCGTTCAACTTCCCGTTCGTCTACGCCGACTTCACCGCGGCCGGCCTGTCCGCCACGCTGGCCAGCACCATGGCCGCGCTGCCGGCCGGTGCCTGCCCGGTCTGGACGGCGTCCAACCACGACGTCGGAAGGTTCCCCTCTCGCTGGTGCGGCGGCGACCCGGTCCGGGTGCGCCTCGCGCACCTGCTGCTCGCCACGCTGCCGGGCGCCGTCGTGCTCTACTACGGCGACGAGATCGGCATGACCGACGTGATCGTGCCGCCGGAACTGCAGCGGGACCCCATGAGCGCGCGGCGGCCGCCGGAGGACTCCAGGGACCGCGGCCGGACCCCGATGCAGTGGGACGGTTCGGCGGGTGGCGGCTTCACGGCCGATGGCGCGGCGGCCACCCCGCCCCGGTCGCCTCAGCACCCCCGATCGCCTCAGCAGACCCGACCGCCCCAATCGCCGCGATCGCCGCGGGCGCCTCAGCAGCCCCGGCCGCCCTGGCTGCCGCTCGGCGACGCGGCCGCGTGCAACGTGGCCGACCAGCGCGATGACCCTGGCTCGGTGCTGCGGTACTGCCGCGAGCTGATCAGGCTGCGCAAGGCCGAGGTCGGCGCCGACCTGCGGTGCCGGCTGCAGCCGGCTCCCGATGGCGTCCTGAGCTACGCGGCCGGGCGGCTCGCCGTGGCTGCGAACCTCACCGGCTCCCCGGTCGAGCTCCCCGGTGTCGTCTCATCCGACGTGCTGATCTCCAGCCTGCCGCCCGCCGCCGGGGCGGCGAGCGGAGCAGCGGCGTGGGCGCCCTCAGGGCCGCCGCCGTCCGGATCATCGCCGCCGCCCGGACAGTCGCTCTCCGGGCCGCCGACCGAAACTGGCACCGGCTCAGTGGTGCTTGCGCCCTGGGAAGGAATTGCGTTCCGCCCGGTGCAGGGAACGCACGTTGGCCCGGCCTGAGCGCCAGGTTCCGGCCGCCCTTGAGCCCGGCGCTCAGCGCGGCCGGTATAGGTGACGGGTGTCCTGGGACGACGTCTCGTACCCGGCGTTGTCGTATCCGGCGTCGTCGTAACGCCGGGTGTCGCGCCGGGCGGTCGGCCCGGGTGACCGCGTGCTGCGCCCCGTGGCCCCTGGGTACTCGCTGGCCGCCAGGCGGCCGGCTGGCCCTGGGCGGCGGGTGGCCCCGGGGCTCCCGGTGGCCCCTGGCCTGCGAGTGGCACCGGGGCGGGGCGTGTCCCCTGGGCGGCGCCTTGCGGTCCGCCACCGGGCCGCCGTGATCACGATGGCCAGGATCGTCGCAGCGACCATGGATACGAACCCGTGCGCAACCCACTGCAGCGCGCCGAGCGCGAGCGCCGTGTGCGAGGAACTGTGTGCGTCGAAGACCCCCGCGGCTAGGGCGGCGACCAGGTATGCGATGGCGGGCGCCGGGATGACCAGATAACTCGCCCGCTGGCGCACCGCGAAGCCGCCAGCGACGGTCCCGGCCACCAGGCAGACGCTGAGCAGCGTGCCCGGCTGGCTCCCCGTGAGCACCGTGCCGAGCGCCCCGAGCGCGGCCGCCGCGGCCACGAGCCCGATGCCGTACTTGCCGGGCAGCGAACCCCACCCCGACGGAGAGCGCCGCGGCGGCGTCCGCTGCGCGCCGCGGCTCAGGCTGTCACCGCCGGGCCGCCTGCCATAACCGTCGCCGCGAGAATCGTAGCCGTCGCCGCGCGGATCGTAGCCGCCGTCCGGCCGGTCGTAGTCGTCACTCCGTCGGCCATACCCGTCGTTGCGCGGGCCGTATCCCCCGGCCCGCGCCGCCCCGCCACGCGACGGGCGGTAAGCCCCGGATCGTGCTGCCTGCGACATGGCCGAAGGATAGCCTGTCACCGGGCATGGGCGTGGGCACGAATGTAGCCTTAGCTGCGTTGTCTGCCTAGGGATCTCACTAGGAGGGCCGCATGAGGCTGGGCGTGGCGGCGCGGACTGCGACCTATGCGCTCATGTGCGTTCTGTCCGCACTCGTGCTGCTGGCCAGCGGTTTCTCCTCCTACATCGTGCATGACGTGAGCATGATCGGAGGATCAAACGCGATCAAGAGCGGCCCGTCGATCGGGGCGCAGAACATCCTGCTGATGGGGCTGGAGAGCCGGACCGACTGGAACGGCAACGTGCTCCCGCAGAAGATCCTCGACAAGCTGCATGCCGGAAGCAGGAAGGGCGTCCTGTACGAGGGCGTGGGCGGCAACGACACCAACACGCTGATCCTGATCCACGTCTTCGCCGGCGGCAAGCGGGCGGTGGGCTTTTCGATCCCGCGCGACGACCTGGTCAACTTCGCCGACACGGTGGGCCCGCAGCAGCAGGGCAAGATCGACCAAGCCTACGGGATCAGCATGTACTTCGAGGAGGGCAAGCTCCGCCAGCAGGACCCCCACATCAGCGAAGACAGGCTGGCTTTCCTCGGCAACGAGGCCGGGCGGGCCGCGGCGGTGGCGACGGTCTCGAAGCTCACCGGCGTGCACATCGACCACTTCGCCGAGGTGAACCTGGGCGGTTTCTACGAGCTCGCCAAGGTCTTCGGCGGCGTCGAGGTCTGCATCAGGCAGTCGGCTCCGCACAGCGCGCTGCACGACTCGTACTCCGGCGCGGACCTGCGGCACGGCTACCAGCACCTCGATCCCGAGCAGGCGCTCGCCTTCGTGCGCCAGCGGCACGGGCTGCCCAACGGGGACCTTGACCGCACGCACCGGCAGCAAGCCTTCATCGACTCGATCATCCACCAGCTGCGCGCCGAGGGCGTGCTGTCCGACCTCACCAAGATGTCGGCGCTGCTCGACCTCGCGAAGCGCTACGTGATCACAGACTCCGGCTGGAACCTGCTTGACTTCGCCGCCCAGATGCGCGGGCTGACCGGCGGGCACCTGATCTTCCACACGCTGCCGATACTCGGCTACGGCACCTGGGGCACCCCCGTGCAGGACGTCAACCTGGTCAGCCCGAGCCACATCAAGTCGATCGTGCATGCCGCGTTCTACCCGCCGCCCGCGCCGTCGCGGAAGGGCAAGCACGCGCATTCGAGCCCGCACGGCCATCTCCGACCGGTTGCGCAGACCCCGAAGGCGACGGTCGACGTCTTCAACGGCACCCAGACCCCGCTGCTCGCCGCCCACGTCGCCGCGGCCCTGGCCAAGGCCGGCTACCCGACGGGCCCACCGGCGAACACCGCCCCGAGGTCCTCCACCGTCGTGGAGTACGGCCAGGGAGCGCAGGCCAGCGCGGCCGCGATCGCCAAGCTGTTCGGCGTTACCGCGGTGGCCGACCAGGCTATCAGCGCCGACCGCGTGCAGGTGCTGCTCGGCACGGGAGCCACCGTGCCGGTCGTGAGCCCGTCGAGCCAGCCGAGCACCACGCCGGCCGCCATCCCGACCACCGGCCCGCAGGGCGGCGCCGTCCTCCCCGGGAAGTTCGGCATTCCCTGCGTCGACTAGGGCCTGTCCTCTAGATCGTGGGACTGGGTCGCGGAGCCAGGTCCTGATGACTCGCCTTATGGTCTGGCGCGGGCCGTCCCCAAGGCCGCCGACCGCCCGCCGCGCCCTGTACCGCCGGAGATGATCTTGATGGATGTGGCGGATGTCCCAGAATACGCAGTGAATGTGGCATTCATTCCACCGACACTTGGATTATCACATCCGGTTTCGGCTTGTATGCGGGGATCTGGGCAGTTGCGGCCGCGCGGCGTGACGACCAGCCGCGCTGTGCTCCGGGTTGCCCGTGGCTGGTGATGCCGCGCGGAAAAGCCGTCGGTGCCCGCGGAGATCTGCTGGACAGGCGCTACTGGACAGGCGCTAGGCCCGCCGGGCACGGTGCCGCGGACTTGAACGAACGCCGCACGAGCACGGATACTTGCCGAAAGGCAGCAATTTCCCTCGGTTGCTGCCGGCGAGGAGAGCTCCGTGACGCATCGCACCGTGCGGGAGGTAATGACCCGGTCTGTAGTCACGGCCAGCCCGGACACCTCGTTCAGGGCCCTGGTCGCGAGCATGTCGGAGCACAGGATCAGCGCGCTGCCCGTGGTCGAGGCGGACGGCCGCCTCGCCGGGGTAGTCAGCGAGGCAGACCTGCTGCGCAAGGAGGAGTACCAGGACGACCGGGCAGCCAGGCGCCCGCCGCGCGACCACGACCGCCGGGCCCGCGCGGGCGGACTGACCGCGCGGGAGGTGATGAGCTCGCCGGCGATCACGATCGCGCCGGAGGCGAGCGTGGTCGCGGCGGCGCGGACGCTGGACCGCAGGCACGTCCACCACCTGGTCGTGATCGAGGCGGACGGCGCCGTCGCCGGGATCCTCAGCGCGCACGACCTGCTCAAGGTCTACCTGCGGACCGACGAGGAGATCGCCGCCGAGATCCGCAGCCACGTGATCACCCAGTACCTGGGGCTGGACCCAGACCGGGTGGACATCGCGGTCAAGGACGGCGTGGTGACGCTGCGCGGCGAGGTCGAGCACAAGAGCATGGTGCCGCTCGCGATCCGGATGGCCAGGGACGTGGACGGCGTCGTGGACGTGGCGGCCGGGCTTGCCTACGCGATCGACGACAGTCGCCTGCCCACCGCCGCCGACCTGGGCGAGCGATAACCTCGGGTCGGCACCAGCCGGACGAGAAAAGCCACTCCCTAGGCCGCGCCACGACCCGGCCTAGGACCCGCGCCATCGGGTTCAGCCGGTGCTCGCTGACGAAGCCTACCTGCGCCACCGCGGAGCCTGGCTCCCGCGCGACCGTGATCTGATGATTCGGAGCGGCCACCGCCGGACGGCTTACCCGGCCGCTCAGCCGAGGCAGGAGTTGATCTGCTCGAACATCTTCGCGGCCCGCTTGAGCGTGGCGGCGCTCATGGTCGGCAGCGCCTGCTGCTCGCGCAGCAGGTGGACGGCCACCCGGTAGCGGTCCAGCGTCCCGCCGGCGACGTCGTTGTCCTTGAAGTACTGGCCGACCCTGGCCGTGACGCGCGGCAGCCGCGACTTCAGGTCGGCCGGCTTGACTGCCCCGGCCGGCAGGTCGGCGGCGTAGGCGCCGGATACGACCGCGCAGTAGAACGCCGGGTCGAGCAGGTCCTCGACATCGGCCTCGCGGCCCGAGGCGAGCTCGCTGAGGTGAATCATTGCCCCGGCGCGCAGGTGACCGTTGTCGTGCAGCGCCTTGATCCGCCGCTGGTCCCCGCCGCTGGCGTCGACAAGCACCGCAACGTTCAGGTCGTCGCGGTCGTGCAGGCTGACGAACGCGGAGACCTTGTCGGCGCCGCCCACCGGGGTGACTGCCCACCGCGGGTCGAGCGCGGCCAGGCCGGCCTCCCGGCAGGCCTGGCTCAGGACCTGCAGGTAGATCAGGTCGGCCGGTCCCTGCACGAGCAGGCAGTCGCGGCCGGTGACCAGCGCCTGCGCGAGCTCGTAGTTCAGCGCGGCGTGCAGCGGGAACACGGTCTCGCTGTCGGTCTGGTACGCGTCCGCACTGATCGTGGTGCCGTGCTGGTCCAGATCGGCCACCGTGCGCACCCGGCCGATGTGCCTCGGGTCGATCATGAACGGGGAGTGCGTCGTGTAGACGACCTGATGCTTGGGCGCGAGCTTGTTCTCGATGAAGGCGAGCACGTCTGCCTGGCCGGTCGCGTGCAGGCTCATGCCCGGTTCGTCGAGCAGCAGGATCGTGCTCCGGTCCGGGTCCTGCGCGATATTGCTGAAGTAGGCGTAGAACGAGAAGAACCAGACGAAGCCGCGGGAGCGCTCGTCGAACGGCACCGTGACCGAGTGCTTGGGGTTGTAGATGCGCAGGTTGATCACCGGGCCGCGGTTCAGCGGCGGCGCGTCGTCCGGATTGCCCGCCGACATCTGGATCGTGACCCGCAGCCCCGGGTTCTGCCGCCAGTAGGTGAAGGCGTCCTCGGTGATCCCGTTCGCCACGCCCTCGAGCTCGCGGGTCAGCGCCTCGAAGTCCACCACGTCGAAGTCGCCGAGATCGGCGTTGGCGGTCTGCAGCAGGGACAGGAACGTCAGGTCGGCCTCGTCGGCGAAGCCGGACGCCTGCTTGGCCCGCAGATCGGGCAGCGAGACGCGGCCGCGCATGGTGCTGTAGTCCGAGAAGTAGAAGAACCTGGGCAGCCAGACCTCCAGGTAGGTGTCCACCAGGTAGACGCCGATGGACTGCTCCCGCCAGGACTCGATCCTGGCGATCATCTCGCTGACCGAGGGGTCGGGGTTCTGGACCGCCTTCAGCGCGGTCATCAGCTCGCCGATCGTTGTGGCCGCCTCGACCGCCTCGCCGTCGCCGTTGGCGAGCTCGACCCCGGCGGCCAGGTGCTTGATGACTCGGTCGGACTGGTAGTCGGTCTTGTACCGCCGCCGCCCGTCGTAGCCCTTGACGACGGTGATCTCGCGGCTGTTCAGCGCGCCCGGCCCGAGGTCGCTCTCGATGATCTCCACCTCGCGGTCGCTGAGCGCGAACACCGCAGTGACCACGTCGGCCGGGGACTCGTCCCTGACCTTGCGGTAGGCCGAGAACCGTCGGCTCGGGTAATCCATGACGTCGTCGAACGCCGTCTTGCCCTTGATCGGGTTCAGCGGATTGAGCAGGTGAAGTGCGTGCAGGAATGCCGTCTTGCCGGACTCGTTCTTGCCGACCAGGCACGTGATCGCCTCGACCGGGACGACCCCGGAGTCGTCGATGCTCCGGTAATTCTGGATGCGGACCGACTTCAGTTTCACCGCAGTCATTCCTCCCCTGCCGATAACGTCGGCCTGTCGCGGCCGGCCGGGCAGCGGGCCGTGGCCGAGCCGCGCTGCGTGCGGGAACAGCCGCAATGGCCGTACCCGCCGCACTCTACCGACCTTCATGATCGGCTTAGGGCCGATCCGCCGACACTTGCCCCTTCTGCGCGCGACTTGACTCTTCCGTCGCGTCAGCTGGTTGGCTGAGTTCATGTACGGCATAGGCACGCTGGCTCGGCTGGCCCAGGTCTCGGTCCGCACGCTGCGGCACTACGACGACCTCGGGCTGCTCATTCCTGCCTTCGTCGACCAGGTCACGGGATACCGGTACTACGCGCCGGACCAGGCGCTGCGGCTGCACCGCATCCTGGTGCTTCGCGACCTCGGCGTGCCGTTGGCGGAGATCGGCAAGCTCGTCGACGATGGCGTCTCGGCCGAGCAGCTGCGCGGGATCCTGCGGCTGCGTCAGGCCGAGGCCCGCGCCCGGCTGGCCGAGCAGCAGGAGCAGCTCACCAGGGTCGAGGTCCGGCTTGCGCAGCTTGAGGAGGAGCAGATGGCCGATTACGAGGTGATCGTCAAGCGCCTCGAGCCGATGCGGGTGGTCGCGCTGAGCGAGGACCTCACCGGCCACGACGGGATCGGCGCGGCTGCCGGGCGGATGTACCCGCGGCTGCACGCCGCGCTGGCGCAGCACCGGGTGGCGTTCGACGGGCTGTCGCTCGCCCTCTATGACGACACGGGCGACGACGAGCGGCCGCTCCGCCTCACCACCGCACTGCGCATCCCTTCCGGGGTCTGCATCACCGGTGACGGCCTGACCACCATGGACCTGCCCGCCGTCGAGCGCGCCGCAACCACGGTGGTGCGCGGCGCGCCGGAGAAGTTCGCCGATGCGTTCCGCGCGCTGCACGAGTGGATCGGCCGGACCGGGGACCAGGCCACCTCATCGGATCGCGAGCTCTACATCGACTGTGACGGACCCCGCGATACCTGGGTAACCGAGCTCCAGGCGATCCTGCAGCCACCCGCCGACTCGGCGGTCGGCCAGCGCCTTCCTGCCGCACCCCCAGGCGCCCAGCCGGGGTCACCATCGGAGCACTGTGTCCCGCGCGGTGTTAACCAGGCGTTCACTAACCCTCCGTTGACCCATGCAGACGGAGTATTCGATCATCGAGCCGAAGGTGCTGAGCATGGGAGCGGGAATGCAGCCGAGCCCGCTGGATCTGCCGCCGGGCCTCGTCCCTAAGGATCGTTCCGGCCGGGCAGCCGTCGCTCGGGCCTTCTCGCAGCCGCCGGCCTGCCGTGGCTGCCAGCCCTCAGCCGCTGGCCCTGCCGTGGCCGCCGGCCCTGCTGTGGCCGCCGGCCCTGCCGTGGCCGCCGGCCCTGCCGTGGCCGCCGGCCCTGCTGTGGCCGCGGGCCCTGCTGTGGCCGCCGGCCCTGCTGTGCCCGCTTGGCCCTCGGAAGCGTGGGCCCTCCCGCAGCCGCCGACCGTCCCACTTACCGGCCCATGAGCACCACAAGTAACACCAGACCCGGTTACCACTCCAGCTTTTATGCGATACCGAGTCGTTTTGGAATGTATGCCACATCCACTGCGTATTCCGGACCTTTCTTCACATCCATTCAGGCGGTCGGCGCGGCGGGCTCCCGTTCCTCCGGCTCATGAGCACCACAAGTAACACCAGCCCCGATCGTCGCTCAAGGCCCGCAGCCCCGCTGGCCCGCAGCCCCGCTGGCCCGCAGCCCCGCTGGCCCCACGCCCGCTGCGCCGAGCCCGCGCCCACCCAGCACGCACCCACCCAGCGCGCGCCCACCCAGCGCGCGCCCACCCAGCGCGCGCCCACCACCTAGCGCGCGCCCACCACCCAGCACGCGCCCACCCAGCGCGCGCCCGCCCAGCCCGCTGCGCCCAGCCCGCTGCGCCCAGGCCGCTGGGTCAGCGTCCGGTGAAGCAGAAGCCGGCCCAGAAGAACGGGTCGGCATAAGAGTTCGCGGCACCCGTGGCCGCGGAGCGCTCCCTGATCCGGTCGGCCAGGGTGGTCCCGTCGTCGTCGCCGAGTACGCCGGCCGCGACAAGCTCGGCCTCGGCGAACCGGCACTTGTCCCGGTCGCTGGTCGATCGCAGCCAGTCCTGCGCCCTGGCCAGGGCCAGCGGAGCCGGGCAACCCTCGTGCCGCCACTCCCAGTAGAAGCGCAGCATCAGCAGAGCCGCGCTCAGGTCCTCGACCAGCCAGAGCGTCGAGACCACGCCGGCGCAGCCTGCCGCGAGGAACGCCACCGGCAACGTGATCACCTCGTCGAGCAGGTAGGGGCCGTTCAGCCCGCTCTCACAGGCCGACAGCACAACCGCGCGCGCCGGGGCCGCGCCGGCTCGCAGGATGTCCTCGACGGTCAGCTGGCCGCCTCCCGGCAGGAAGAGCGCGCTGCGCAGCGGCGCGCCGATCTCGACCGCCGCGTGGCAGGCGAAGTGGACCACGCCGCCGGGCGGGAAGGCCGCGAGCACCCCGCCGGGCGTCGCCTCGGCGGGGGTGCCGGGCGCCATGCCAGACGAACCCGCCGCGCCCGCGGCTGGCCGCGCGAAGAAGGCCCGCACCCCCGCCTCCTCCCACCGGACCGACGGCAGCGCGGGATCGGCGACGACCAGCACCTGCTCGGTCGGCGCGTCGGCAGACCACGCTGGATCAAGCCCCAGGCTCGGCAGGATCGTAATGCCGCGGGCCGGGACGCCAGAGTTCAGCGCGGCAGCGATCGGCAGCATGGAGAGCACGCCCGCCGGAATCACCGTCAGCGGGCCGCTCGGGTACGCGGCCCGCAGCGGCTTGAGGGCGTCCCGCAGCGCATCGACCATGCGGGCCACCTCTGCCCGCCAGTGGCCCATCCCGAGCATGCTGTTGCGTCGGACGCCCTCCAGCGCTGCGGCATAGGAACTCAGCCGATCCTCAAGCGAAGATCCGCCGATCTGGTCGAGCCAGAGCACGGTGGCCGGTTCGCGATGCTGAGAGATGAGGGCCAGGCCACCCGCCGGAGTGGTCACGAGGTGGACCACGGGCTGGCCTGCGCGAGGGTGGCGAGCCGGCGGGCGCTGCGCCGTACGGAGCCGTTCGGCGATCATCGTGGTCCGGCCGCGCTCGAGAATCGAGATCGCGGCGTCCGCGGCCCCGGTCCTCGCCGCGGCGTAGGCGGCCATCGCCGCCAGCGTGCCGCGCTCGGCCGCGGTCGCGTCCCTGGAGAACAGCTCCTCGGTCCGGCTGGCCAGGGCGTCGAGATGGACCGCCGCCACCCGCTCCGCCTCGATCACCTCGTCCCAGGCTTCCCGGCCGAACGCCGAGTCGGCCAGCGTCTTGGCGGCCTGCAGGCCGATCACCGGCGTGGTGCGCTTCCCGGCGGGCGGTGCGGCGAGGCCACGGAGAATGGGGATGGCTTCGGCCGTCCGGCCGTCCTGCATGAGCTGGGCCGCCCGGTTGAAGTCGAAGGTCGCCGCCAGCGCGGGCTCCGCAATCCCGGCGCTACCGCCGACGATGTCAAGCGCCTGCCTGAGCAGCTCAGGATCGACCGCGTCGCCCCCGGCCATCAGGTCCCGCCGGCCATCAGGACCTGCCGGCCATCAGGACCAGCCGGTGTCATCAGGACCCGCCGGCCATCAGGACTCACCGGCCATCAGGACTCGCTCAGCAGGCCGGCCGCCCGGCCCTGCTGCACCGCGGCGACGAGGCTCTGCGCGGTCGTCGAGTGGTCGAACGAGCCCGGCGCGGACTCGGTCAGGGCCTCCTGCAGCAGCGTCACGGCCCGGTTCATGTCGGCCTTCCTATCCTCAAGCGGCCGCTGCGTGACGAACTGCGCGTAGCGGCTCAGCAGGTTACCGAAATTGCGCTTGAGCTGAGGCACCACTCCGGGCGGAGCGGGCGGCAGCACGTTGTCGGGCCCGAGCAGCGACTCGATCAGGAGGATGGGGTGGACGAGGTCACGCGGGCCGCGCCATCGCTCGACACCGTGCATTTGAATCCCCAGGTCATGCTCGCCCCTCGCGCGCACGCGGTCGAACCTGGCCTCCGAGGCCCACGCGACATTCAGCACCCTGCGGTACGTCTCGGTGTCGCCGGCGGGCGTGGCGGCCAAAGACTTCTTGAAGTCCTGCACGGCCGCGTTCAGGTCCTCCAGCGAGCCATGCCTGGTATAGCGCAGCATCAGGGCGAAGCCACGGGTTCCGAACATGACCGGGTTGCCCTGCCCGGTCACCGGTATCACCCGGTTCATCAGGTCGATGACCTCCGTGGTGTACCGGTCGGAGCCGGCCTGCGCGCCCGCCGACAGCGCCTGCACAAGTTCGGCCAGGCACTGCGCCGCGTCCTGGGCTGTGCG
>Ga0335077_10004124_pt1 | contig 17705 bp, 20 predicted proteins | sample Lox_Sample_31_FD_207151 | JGI IMG/M metagenome (GOLD analysis project Ga0335077, IMG submission 207151) | Soil microbial communities from Loxahatchee National Wildlife Refuge, Florida, United States - Lox_Sample_3.1 | ecosystem: Environmental > Terrestrial > Soil > Wetlands | place: USA... | reverse complement strand
CGCGCGCGCCATCTCGGGACTCGTCACCGCGCTCGGCGATCCGACGAACGCGCGCGACACGAACGGCTCGGCTACCGCGTGACGGGCGTGCGCTTCTCGAAGGAGCTGGACTGAGATACCGTCCGCGGGCGAATGGAGACGCAAACCTCCGCCCCGAGCCCGCTGCGCCGCCGCGATCCGGACCGGCCGTGGTACGCGTACGCCGCGCGCCTCTTGCCCGCCGAGCTGGGCCGCTGGGCGGACCTGGGCTGCGGTCGCGGCGAGTTCATCGAGCAGTCGTCCGGGAAGGAGCAGAGCGGCATCGGCGTGGACTACGCGCTGTCGAGCGCGCGCGCGTTCCGCGCGAGCGGCCGCCCCGTGGTGGTGGCGGACCTGAACCGCGGCCTGCCGTTCGCGACCGGCGCGCTCGACGGCGCGACGATGATCGAGGTGATCGAGCACATCGTGCGCGCCGAGGCGCTCGTCGCCGAGCTCGCGCGCGTGATCCGGCCCGGCGGCTGGCTCGTCGTCACGACGCCGAACGTGGTGCACGTGGCCTATCGCTGGCGCGCGCTCACGGGACACCCGCCGAAGCAGGAGGGCTACCACTACCGCTTCTTCACGCGCGACACGCTGGCGGCGATCTTCGCCGAAGCGGGCTTCCGCCTGGCCGCCCAGGCGTCGTTCGGCAAGCAGGCGCTGCTCTCGAAGCTGGCGCGGCTGGCGGGCAAGGGCCCGAAGCACAAGGTGCGCTGGGTCGTGCCGCGGCCGCTCGAGACACTGTTTGCGCAGCACTTCGTCTGGCGCCTTGAGCGCATGAGTGACTCGAAGTGACTCGCCTCGTGTTGGTGCGCCATTGCGAATCGACGGGCCAGGCACCCGAAGCGCCGCTCAGCGAGGCGGGCACGGCGCAAGCGCGCGCGCTCGCCGAGCGGCTCGCGCGCCTGCCGATCGACTGCGCCGTCTCGAGCCCGTACCGGCGCGCGTGCGCCACGCTCGAGCCTTTCGCACTGCGCGCGGGGCTTCGGCTCGAGACCGACGAGCGCTGGGCCGAGCGGAGGCTCTCGCCCGAGCCGATCGACGGCTGGCGCGAGGTGGTCGAGCGCTCGTTCGAGGAGCCCGACTTCCGCGTGCCCGGGGGCGAGTCGGGCAGCGAGGTGAAGGAGCGCGCGCGCAACGCGCTCGACGCCGTGTTCGCGCGCGGAGCCGGGCTGCCGGTGGTGGCGAGTCACGGCCAGCTCATCGCGCTCTTGCTCCACTCGATCGACGGGCGCTTCGGCTTCGCGGGCTGGTCGTCGCTCCGGAACCCCGACGTGTTCCTGCTCGAGCGCAGCGCCGCAGGCGTGCTGTCCTTCCGGCGGCTGGCGGACGGCTGAGGGGCGCGTGGACGTCTACCACATCTTATGCGACTTGAAGGAAGGCGCGTCGGACACCGCGTTCTGCGACGACGTCGCGCGCTATCTCGGCGCGCTGCGCGACGACGGCCGGCTGCGCGGCTTCCGCATCACCCGCCGCAAGCTCGGGCTGGGCCCGCGCGAGCTCGGCGAGTTCCACGTCGCGATCGAGATCGACGACCTGGCGCAGCTCGAGCGCGCCTTCCAGAGCGTCTCCTCGCGCACCGACCCCATCGAAGAGCTGCACGCGCGCGTGAATCAGGTGGCACGCAACGTGCTGTTCGCGCTCTACCGGGACTTTCCCGACGCTCGGCGCCGGCGTGGCGCGGAGCGCTTCTGACCCCCGAGAAGGAGAAGGCGAAATGATCGATCACGTCGGACTCCGCGTCGCCAGCGTCGCGGCGTCGAAGCGCTTCTACGGCGCGGCGCTCGAGCCGCTCGGCTACCTGATCGCCGCCGACTATGGCGACGACGCCGCGGGCTTCGGCGCGCACGGGCGCGACGGGCGCGCGGATTTCTGGGTGGGCCGCGGCGAGTCGCGCGGCAGCGTGCACGTGTGCTTCGGCGCGAAGAGCCGCGCCGACGTGGACGCGTTCTACAAAGCGGCACTGGCCGCGGGCGGCAAGGACAACGGCGCGCCCGGCCTGCGCAAGCAGTACCACCCGACCTACTACGGCGCGTTCGTGCTCGATCCCGACGGCAACAACGTCGAGGCCGTGCACCACGGGTGACCGTCCAGCGGGCGAGCCCGGCGTCGACTACACAGCGGGCTGAAGCACCCGCGCCTGGGCGCTCGACCGCTGAGCGCGGCGCGTATCTCGCGCGCCGGGGCCGACATCCGACACCGAAGAGCGTCATGCCCGTCGAAGTGATCGGGATCGACCACGTGTACGTGACCGTGCGTGACCTGGCGCGCTCGCGGCGCTTCTACGACGGCGTGATGCGCGTGCTCTCGTACGCGCAGGCCGAGTCGCAGATCGGCGGCGATCCGCACGTGCACTACTTCAATCGGCAGTTCGGCTTCTCGCTGCGGCCTGCGCGCTCCTCCTCCGCCCACGATCCGTACGCGCCCGGGCTCCACCACTTCTGCTTCCGCGTGGTCGACGAAGCGGCCGTCGACCGCGCGTGCCGCGAGCTGCGCGCGCTCGGCGTCGCGGCCACGGAGCCGCGCCGCTATCCGGAGTACGCGCCCGACTACTACGCGACGTTCTTCGAGGACCCGGACGGGATCCGCCTCGAGATCACGAACTTTCGCGAGGGCCGGCGCCGGCGCATGTTCGATTGGGAGGAGGCGACCAAGCCCGCCCGCTAGCCCCGCAACGCCGCGCTGCGTTTCGGACCCGCCGGCGGAGCGTACCCTCGGAACCGCGAAATTGACCACCCTCGACCTGCCCATTCGCGCGTCGACCTACGGCAAGGAGCCCACCGAGCTCACCGCTCGCGTCCACGACTACACGCGCCCCGAGCGCATGCGGCGCGGGCTGCGCGCGGCGGCGCCGGTGTTCGGCGTCGCGTGCTGCGTGCTCTTGCTGCCGCCGCACATCCCGTGGTTCACGATCACGTCGATCGTTGCGATCGTGACCGGCATCCGGCAGTTCCGGCGCGAGCGCGAGTACGTGTCGCTCACGGGCGCGTGCCCGGCGTGCGGCAAGGCCGACGATTTGACGCCGCCCGAGTCCCTGCCCAAGATCCAGCGCTGCAGCGCCTGTGGCTCGTTCCTCAAGCTGGAGCTCGTCTGAGCCAAACGTTCGTGGACCCCGTGTGCGGCATGTCGGTGCGCCCCGACGGGCCACACCACTGTGTGTACGACGGCCGCGAGTACCGCTTCTGCAACCCCAGGTGCAAGGCGAAATTCGAGGCCGAGCCAGCGCGCTGGCTCGCGCCTGCGCCCGGCTCCGCAGCAGCCGGGCCGCCGGCGGGCACCGTGTACACGTGTCCCATGCACCCGGAGGTTCGCAGCCCCGCGCCCGGCGCCTGTCCGAGCTGCGGCATGGCGCTCGAGCCGGTCGCGCCAGCCGCGGAAGCTGCGCCCAGCGAGGAGCTCGCGGATCTGGCGCGCCGCTTCCGCGTCTCGGCTCCGCTCGCGCTCGCCACGGTGGCGCTCGCCATGTCGGGCGCGATGGGCCGCTGGGTGGGCTGGGCCGAGCTCGGGCTCGCGACGCCGGTCGTGGCCTGGGGCGGTGCGCCCTTCTTCGCGCGCGCGCTCGCCTCGCTGCGCGCGCGACGCGCGAACATGTGGACACTGATCGGTGTGGGCACGGGCGTCGCATGGGCGTACAGCGCGTTCGCGGTGCTCGCACCCGGCGCGTTTCCGGCAGAGTTCCGCGGCATGCACGGCGAAGTGGAACCGTACTTCGAAGCAGCGGCGGCGATCGTGGCGCTCGTGCAGCTGGGCCAGATCCTCGAGGTGCGCGCGCGCGGGCGCACCGGCGACGCGCTGCGCGCGCTGCTCGCGCTGGCGCCGGCGACCGCGCGGCGCGTGCGCGACGACGGCGCCGAGGCGGACGTGCCGCTCGCCCACGTGCGCGTCGGCGACCGCCTGCGCGTGCGGCCCGGCGAGAAGATCCCGGTCGACGCGCGCGTGCTCGAAGGCGCGAGCTCGGTCGACGAGTCGATGCTGAGCGGCGAACCGATGCCCGTCGAGAAGCGCCCGGGCGACGCCTTGATCGGCGCGACCTTGAACCAGTCGGGCGGGCTGCTCGTGCGCGCGGAGCGCGTCGGCGCCGACACGCTCCTCGCGCGCATCGTCGGCGAGGTCGCGCGCGCGCAGCGCAGCCGCGCGCCGATCCAGAGCCTGGCCGACCGCGTCTCGGCCGTGTTCGTGCCCGCGGTGTTCGCAGCGGCGGTCGTGGCGTTCGCGCTGTGGGCCTCGCTCGGACCCGAGCCGCGCCTCGCGCACGCGCTCGTCGCGGCCGTCTCGGTGCTGATCATCGCTTGCCCGTGCGCGCTCGGGCTCGCCACGCCCATGTCGATCATGGTCGCGATGGGCCGCGGCGCTCGGGCCGGCGTGCTGTTCCGCGACGCCGAGGCGATCGAGCGGTTGCGCGCGGTCGATACGTTGGCAGTCGACAAGACGGGCACCCTGACCGAAGGCCGGCCCAGCGTGGCGAGCGTGGTGCCGGCCTCGGGCGTCGACGATGCGACACTTCTCGGTGTAGCCGCGAGCCTGGAGCGCGGCAGCGAGCACCCGCTCGCGGCGGCGATCGTGGCGGCGGCGCAAGCGCGCGGGCTCGCGTTCGATGCCGCGCGGCACTTCGCGGCGCGCGCGGGGCGCGGTGTTTCGGGCACCGTGGCCGGCGCGCGCGCGGCGCTGGGCAGCGGCGCGTTCGCCGCCGAGCTCGGCGCCCAGCCGCGCGAGCTCGCGGCCCTCGCCGGAGCGCCCGAGAAGCGCGGCGAGACCGTCGTGTTCGTGCTGCGCGACGGCCGCCTGCTGGGCGCGCTGGGCGCGCTCGACCGCGTGAAGCCGGGCGCCGCGCGCGCACTCGCCGCGCTGCGCGCCGAGGGGCTCCGCATCGCCATGCTCACCGGCGACGGCGAGGCCGCCGCCGAGCGCGTCGCGCGCGAGCTCGGCATCGACGAGGTCCGGGCGGGCTGCTCGCCGAGCGAGAAGGCCGAGGCGGTGGCCGAGCTCGAGGGCGCCGGACGAAAGGTGGCGATGGCGGGTGACGGCATCAACGACGCGCCCGCGCTCGCGCGCGCGCACGTCGGCGTGGCCATGGGCACCGGCGCCGACGTGGCGATCGAGAGCGCCGGCGTGACGCTCGTGCGCGGCGAGCTCTCGGGCCTGATGCGCGCGCGGAGGCTCTCGCGCGCGACCTGCGCGAACCTGCGCCAGAACCTCTTCCTCGCGTTCGTCTACAACGCGCTCGGCGTGCCGATCGCGATGGGCGCGCTCTACCCCGTGTTCGGCGTGGTGCTGTCGCCCATGCTCGCCGCTGCGGCGATGAGCGCCAGCTCGCTCTCGGTCGTCGCGAACGCACTGCGCCTGTCGAAGGCCCGCCTGTGAACCTGTTCAGCTACGGCTCGCTCGAGTTCGCCGAGGTCATGCGCGCAGTCACCGGGCGCAGCTTCGCGCACGAGCCCGCGCGCCTGTTCGGCTGGCGGCGCGTGCGCTTCCGCGGACGCCCGTATCCGGGCATCGAGCCGTGCGCGCGCGCGACCGTCGCGGGCACCTTGTGGCGCGGCATCGACGCCGCCTCGGCGGCGCGACTCGACGCGTTCGAGGGCGCCGCCTACGCGCGCGTCCAGCTGCCCGTGCGCGCAGGCGGCGCCGACCGCGCAGCCGACGTGTACGTCGTGTGCGAGGACTCGCGCCCACTCCTGTCCGACGAGCCTTGGGACAAGGCGGCATTCGCGCGCGAGTCACTGGCGCGCTTCCTGCGGGCGCTCGCGCGCTAGGTGTTCGGACCGAAGGTCAGACTGTCGTTGGTCCGACACTTCTGTGCGTCGATCGCGCTCTTCACCTGCAGGTAGCCCGGCCAGCCGTAGCCCGGAATGAAGCCGAGCCAGAACTTCTTTTGCGGCGCCTTGTCGAACTGCCCGAAGCCGCGCAGGTACCACTCGCCGACGCCCGGGTGCAGGATCGACCACCACATCGCGCCCTGAGGCGAGCGCCCCCAACAGGAGGGCTCTTCGCCGGCGCGAACGCCGGGCGCGAACGCCGCGATTGTGACGAAGAACACCAGACCCACGAAGAGACGGCGCATGGCTCTCACCTCCTGCTCGGACTCGTTACCGCCACCGGCCATTCGGAGCAACATTCGCGCCAGGGCGCGAGCGCTTGCGCCCTTAGACGGGGCCGTGTACCCAAGGCGCGTCCGCGCGAGGTGCGGGGCGAGGAGGGCGAGGATGCGGGGGGCCTCGAGGGCGGCCGCGTTCGCCGCGTGCACGGCTTTCGCCGCGGCCGCGGCTCTGGGCGCGCTCGCGTGCGGCGGCGGTCCCGCCAGCGATGCCATTCCCGTGGGCCACGTCGCCTCGATGACGGGCGACACCGCCACGTTCGGGCGCAGCGCCGACGCAGGCATCCGGATGGCGATCGAGGAGCTGAACGGCGCGGGCGGCGTGCTCGGCAAGAAGCTCGAGCTCATCACGGAAGACGACCGCTCCGTCACCGAAGAGGCGCGCACCGCGGCGCAGAAGCTGCTGCAGCGGGACCACGTGGTGGCGCTGCTCGGCGAGGTCGCATCGTCGCGCTCCCTCGCCGCGGCGCCCGAGGCGCAGCGCGCGAAGGTGCCGATGATCTCGCCCGGCTCCACCAATCCGAAGGTGACCGAGGTGGGCGACTACATCTTCCGCGCCTGCTTCATCGACCCGTTCCAGGGCGCGGTGATGGCGAAGTTCGCGCTCGGCGAGCTGAAGGCCAAGCGGCTCGCGATCCTGTTCGACTTCAAGCAGGACTACTCGGTCGGGCTCGCCGACTTCTTCCGCGACACCGTGAAGAAGAATGGCGGCGAGATCGTCGCCGACGAGCGCTACACCTCCGGGGACATCGAGTTCCGCGCGCAGCTCACCACCATCCGCGCGGCGAACCCCGACGCGATCTTCGTGCCCGGCTACTACACCGAGCTGGGGCTCATCGCGAAGCAGGCGCGCGAGCTCGGCATCAACGTGCCGCTGCTCGGCGGCGACGGCTGGGACTCGGAGAAGACGCTCGAGATCGGCGGCGACGCGGTCGAGGGCTACTACTTCTCGACTCACTACGCCGCGGACTCCGACGATCCGCACGTGCAGGAGTTCGTGAAGCGCTTCACCGCGAAGAACGGCGCGACGCCCGACGCCATGGCCGCGCTGGGCTACGACGCCGCAGGAATCCTGGCCGACTCGCTCAAACGCGCGGGCTCGACCGACGGCCCGAAGCTGCGCGACGCGATCGCCGCGACGAAGGACTTCGCGGGAGTCACGGGCAAGATCACCATCGACGAGAACCGCAACGCGCGCAAGGACGCCGTCGTGCTGCAGATCCGCGGCGGGAAGTTCCACTACTACCGCACGGTCTCGGCGGAGTAGCGGCCGCCCGCGCGCGTGGACAACCTGATCCAGCAGCTCCTGAACGGGATCACCTGGGGCTCGATCTACGCGCTGATCGCGCTGGGCTACACCATGGTGTACGGCGTGCTGCGCCTCATCAACTTCGCGCACGGCGAGGTCTACATGATGGGCGCGATGACGGGCTACTACACCGCGCGCGCGCTCGGCCTGGCGACGGAGCCGAGCCTCGGCGGACTCGCTCTGGTGCTCGTGACGTCGATGCTGGCATGCGGGCTGCTCGGCGCGGTGATCGAGCGCGTCGCCTACCGGCCGCTGCGGGGCGCGGGCCGGCTCGCGCCGCTCATCACCGCGATCGGCGTGTCGCTCTTCCTGCAGAACACCGGCCAGCTGGTGTTCGGCGCGGACCCGAAGTTCTTCCCCGCGCTGTTGCGCTCCGAGGAGGTGTGGCGCTCGGGCGACGTCGCCGTCTCGAACATCCAGCTCACGGTGCTCGTGACTGCCGTGGTGCTCATGGCCGGGCTCGAGTTCATCGTGCAGCGCACGCGCTTCGGCCGCGCGATGCGCGCCGTGTCGTACGACGCGCCGGCCGCCGCGCTCATGGGGGTGCCCGTCGACCGCGTGATCACGGGCACGTTCGTGCTCGGCTCCATGCTGGCCGCGGCCGCGGGGATCCTCGTGGGGCTGTCGAATCCGAAGATCGAGCCGCTCATGGGGCTCATGCCGGGACTGAAGGCGTTCGTCGCCGCGGTGCTCGGCGGCATCGGCAGCGTGCCGGGCGCGATGGTCGGAGGGCTGCTCCTGGGAGTCATCGAGACACTGGTGACCGGCTATCTCTCGAGCACGTACCGCGACGCGATCGCGTTCGTCATTCTCGTGCTGATCCTCCTGTACCGGCCGACGGGGCTGTTCGGTCAGCCGCAGACCGAGAAGGTCTGACGTGAGCCGAACCGGCTGGGCGCGGCTCGCGGGCTTCGGCGTCGCGCTCGCCGCGCTGCACTTCGCGCCGCTCGCTCTGAACCCGTACTTCGTCACGATCCTCGCTCGCATCGGCATCGCGATCGTCGCGGCGGCGAGCCTGCAGCTCGTAAACGGCTTCACGGGCCAGTTCTCGATCGGCCATGCGGGCTTCATGGGGCTGGGCGCGTACGCGTCGGCCGCGTTCTCGGTGTATCTCGGCGCGGCGGCGCTCGACGCGCTCGGCGGCGCGCTGCCCGCCGGGCTGGCGCGCTTGCTGTACTTCCCGTTCCCGCTGCTCGTCGGCGGGCTGGTTGCGGCAGCCGCGGGGCTCGTGGTGGCCGTGCCAGCGCTGCGCCTGCGCGGCGACTACCTCGCGATCGCGACACTGGGGGCGGGCGAGATCATCCGCATCGCGATCCTGAACGTCGACTCCGTCGGAGGTGCGCGCGGCTTCTCGCTCGCGTCCGACGTGCACCCGGGCGTCGACTTGCGCTTCGACAGTCTGGCAGGCGTATACGGCGTGGCGGTCATCGCGATTGCGGCGATCGCACGGCTCGTGTACGCGGGCGGCGGCCTGGCGTTCCGCGCGGTGCGCGAAGACGAGACGGCCGCCGAGTCACTGGGCATCCCGACGACTCGCGTGAAGGTCGAAGCCTTCCTCGTGTCGAGCTTCTTCGCCGGCGTGGCCGGCGCGCTCTTCGCCCACAGCGAGGGCTACATCCACACGAACAGCTTCAGCTTCGTGCGCTCGTTCGAGATCGTCACGTTCGTGGTGCTCGGCGGGCTGGGCTCGCTGTCGGGCGCGGTGCTCGCCGCCGCGGTGCTGACGGCTGCGCCCGAGCTGCTGCGCGGCCTGGGCGAGTGGCGGATGATCCTGTACGCCGCGCTGCTAATCGCCACGATGATCCTGCGCCCGCAGGGGCTGCTGGGCCAGCGCGAGCTGTGGCCGCTGTCGCGCCTCGCTGCGCCCGATCCGCCGAGCTCGTGATGGCGTTCCTGGAAGTGAGTCGACTCACCGTTCGGTTCGGCGGACTCACGGCCGTATCGCAGCTCGACTTGTCCGTCGACGAGGGTGCGCTCGTGGCGCTCATCGGGCCGAACGGCGCGGGCAAGACCACGGCGTTCAACGTGATCACCGGCGTGTACGCGCCCACCGAAGGCCACGTCCGCCTCGCCGGGTGCGAGATCGGCGGCGCGAGCCCGCACGCGATCTCCGCTCACGGCGTCGCGCGCACCTTCCAGAACATCCGGCTCTTCCGCGGCCTGTCCGCGCTCGACAACGTGCGCGCGGCGCTGCTCGGCGCGAGCCGCGCCGGCTGGCGCGACGTGCTGCGCGGCGCCGCGTGGCGCAGCCGCGAGCGCGCAGGCGAGGCCGAAGCGCGCGCGCTCCTCGACGAGCTGTCGCTGGGCCCGAGCGCCGACGCGCGCGCCGACTCGCTGCCCTACGGCGAGCAGCGCCGGCTCGAGATCGCGCGCGCGCTGGCCACGAAGCCGAAGCTGCTCCTGCTCGACGAGCCCGCGGCCGGCATGAACCCCGCCGAGAAGCAGGCGTTGCGCGAGCTGGTGGCACAGCTGCGGCGCGTGCACGGGCTCACGATCGTGCTGATCGACCACGACGTGTCGTTCGTGATGAACCTGTGCGAGCGCGTGGCCGTGCTCGACCACGGCGAGAAGATCGCCGACGACGTGCCCGCGGCGGTGCGCCGCGACCCCAAGGTGATCGAGGCGTATCTCGGCGCCGATTCCGAGGCGGGGGCCGCCGGATGAGCGGGACGCTGCTCTCGGTCGAGTCGCTCGACGTGCGCTACGGAGCCATTCACGCGCTGCGCGGAGTCTCGTTCGACGTGCGCGCCGGCGAGATCGTCACCTTGATCGGCTCGAACGGCGCGGGCAAGTCGACGCTCTTGCGCGCGATCTCCGGGCTGGTGCGCGCGAGCGCCGGCCGCGTGACGGTGGCGGGCACCGACGTGACGCGCGCCGCGCCGGAAGCGATCGTCGCGCTCGGCTGCTCGCACGTCCCCGAGGGCCGGCGGATCTTCGCGAACCTGACCGTGCGCGAGAACCTGCAGATGGGCGCATGGCGGCGCCGCGTGCCCGAGGCGCAGGGGCTCGAGCGCGTGCTCGCGCTGTTCCCGCGCCTGCGCGAGCGCCTCACTCAGGCCGGCGGCACGCTGTCGGGCGGCGAGCAGCAGATGCTCGCCATCGGCCGCGCGCTCATGGCCGCGCCCGCGATCCTGTTGCTCGACGAGCCGTCGCTCGGCCTCGCCCCGTTGCTCGTGCGCCAGATCTTCGAGATCGTCCGCGAGATCAACGGGCAGGGGACGACGGTGGTGCTGGTGGAGCAGAACGCACACCAGGCGCTGCGCCTGGCGCAGCGCGCGTACGTGCTCGAGACCGGGGCGCTCGCGCTGTCGGGCGACGCGGCCGAGCTGGCGCGCGACCCGCGCGTGCGCCGCGCGTACCTCGGCGAAGCCGTGGAGGAGTGACTCGCCCATGCCGCTGGCCCAACAGCTCCCGAACCTGCTCTCCGGTCTGCGCATCGCGCTGGTGCCCGTGCTGCTCTGGCTCGCATACACCGGCCATCCGACCGCGTTCTTGTTCACGTTCGCGTTCTCGCTCTGCACCGACGTCGCCGACGGCTTCTTCGCGCGGCGCTTCCACGCCGATTCGCAGCTCGGTGCGCGGCTCGACAGCTGGGGCGACCTCCTGACCTACGCCGCGTTCCCGCTGTGCGCGTGGTGGGTGTTCCGCCAGAAGCTGGTGGACGAGGCGATCTTCGTCGTCGCCGCGCTCGTGGCGTTCGCCGCACCCACGCTGGTGGGGCTCGCGAAGTTCCGGCGCATCACGAGCTACCACACGCGCCTGGCGAAGGCCGTCGCCATCGTGATGGGGATCGGGCTCATCCTGTATCTCGGCTTCGACCAGCCGCGCGTGTTTCAGGCCGCCGTGATCTTCCTGTTGGTCGAAGCGCTCGAGGAGATCGCGATCACCGCCGTGCTGCCCGAGTGGCGCGCGAACGTACCGAGCTTCTTCGGCGCGCTGCGGCTCGCGCGCGCTGCGAAGACGGCGGCGATCGTCGCGCTCGCGGTGCTCGGCGCGGCCCACGTGGCGCACGCGCAGGGCCTGCCCGACCTGGTGCCCGCGGTCCAGGACGTGCACCTGGAAGAGGATTCGAACGTCGACTCCGGCGACGTTGCGGAGGGCTGTGCGACGGCCACGATCGGGCGCGACCTGTTGCGGCTCACGCTCATCACGCGAAACGAGGGCACGGCCGCGGAGGAGCTCGGCAATCCCGAGTGCCCCGACTGCAAGACGCATCCCGACGAGGTGTGCGGCAACCCGCAGTTCGTGTGCAGCCCCGCGGGCGGACACAATCACCCGCACTACCAGGATTTCCTGCGCTACGAGGTGCTCGACCAGGACCCGAACAGCGGGCTCTCGGCGACCGGCGGCAAGCGCAGCTTCTGCCTCGAGGACACGATGTGCGTCGACGGGCCGCCGAAGAACGGGCACACGTGCACGAACCAGGGCATCAACGCCGGCTGTTGGGACGTGTACGAGTACTTTCTCGGCTGTCAGTACGTCGACGTGACCGACCTGCCCGACGGCGAGTACGACCTGCAGGTGACCGTCGATCCGCTGAACCAGATCGTCGAGCTCGACGAGACGAACAACGTGATCGACGTGCCCGTCGACGTCATGCGCGCGCCGCTGTCCGACGCGGCGCTGGCGGGGAGCGGGCTCGTGTTGCAGCCGATGCACCTGTTGCGCGCGCGCGCGAGCTCGCGCACCGCCCTCGACCTGGGCGGCACGAACGGCGACCCGACGCGCGCGGGGGCGACGCTGTACGTGCGCGACACGGTGCGCGGCGAAGAGGTCTCGTTCGGCCTGCCCGCCACGGGTTGGCGGCGCGAGGGGCGCGCCGATCACCCGAGCGGCTTCAAGTACCGCGGCGCCGGCACGGACAACGACGCGTGCTATGCCGTGGACGTGTCGCGCAAGGGCCTCGCCATGAAGTGCAGCCTGGCGGGCCAGCACGGCTTCTTCGTGGTGCCCGCGCTCGGCGACATCAACGTGCGCCTCTTGCTCGGCGCGGGCGAACGGCGCTTCTGCGCGAACTACGGCGGGAAGACGCTGCGGAACGACTCCGTGCTCGTGAAGCGCAAGGGCGCGCCTGCGTCTTCGTGTGACGCGTCGAACTAGCGCGCTCCGCGCCGTGCTGTTCGACATGGACGGCGTCCTCGTCGACAGCTACGACGTGTGGTTCCACGTCCTGAACCACGCCGTGCGCGAGTTCGCGGGCGGCGCCGTTTCGCGCGAGACGTTCGCCGAGCTGTGGGGCCAGGGCATCCAGCAGGACGTGGCGCGCTTCTTCCCGCACAAGACGATCCCCGAGGTCGAAGCGTTCTACCAGGCGCACTTCATGGACCACGCGACACATCTCAGTGTAGACCCCGACGCCGGCCGCGTGGTCCGAGCCGTGCACGAAGCGGGGCTCCGACAGGCGCTGATCACCAACACGCCGTCGCCTCTCGCCCGCGACATCCTCGCGCATGCGAAGCTCGAACTCGACGCAGTCGTCGGAGGCACCGACGTGCCGAACGGCAAGCCCGCACCCGACATGGTCCTCGAAGCCTGCCGCCGCCTCGGCGTCGAGCCGAGCGCCGCCGTCGTCGTCGGAGACTCGCACTACGACCGAGCAGCGGCCGCAGCCGCCAAGGTCCGGTTCGTAGGGCTGCGGATCGACGGCGAGCGGCGCATCGAGGCCCTGCGCGACCTGCTCTCCTTCGTCGGATGAGCGAGCTCAGGCGCGCGCCGGCTTCAGCACCTGCCCGCGGAGCTCGCGGCGGAGCAGGTAGAAGAGCACGCCGAACGACCCCGCGAACAGGGTCGCCGCGACGAACGGCCACGGGTTGATGCCGCGCGCACGCGCGTCGTCGATCATCCAGATGATCCCGAGCGTGCACATGATCACGAGGTCGGCCAGCACCTGGGCCTCGCCCAGGCTCTGGAAGTGGGGTGCGAGGATGCCGAGGTAGCCGACGTCCAGGAGGGCGAGGACGGTGAGGATTCCGAACAGGGCCGTCACGACGACGAGAGCGAGCGAACGAGCCGACATGGTGTTCTCCTTTGCGAGTGGTGGCGCGAAGGATCCTCCGCGCCACGTGGCGTCTCAACTACCTCGCAGGTAGTTGAGCAGCCGCAGCGCCGGCGCGAGAATCCCGCCGTGTCGCCGTTCCCGCAGCTGCTGAGGTCGTGGCGCCAGAAGCGGCGCCTGTCGCAGCTCGAGCTCGCGCTCGAATCGGGGGTCTCGCAGCGGCACGTGAGCTTTCTCGAGCTGGGTCGCGCGACGCCGAGCCGCGAGATGATCCTCTTGCTCGGCGAGACGCTCGAGGTGCCGCTCCGCGAGCGCAACGACTGGCTCGTCGCGGCGGGTTTCGCGCCGGTGTTTCGCGAGCGTCCCCTGGAAGATCCCCAGATGGGGCGGGTGATGGACGCAGTGCGACTCATGCTCGCGAGCCACGAGCCCTTCCCGGCGGTTGCGGTCGACCGGGCCTGGAACATCCGCCTGGCGAATCGGCCCTTCGAGCTGCTCGAAGCGCTGGTGGGCGGCGACGTCTGGGAGCGGGTCGGAGGCCGCCAGCGGAACCTGATGCGGCTCGTGTTCCACCCCCGTGGCATCCGCCCGCTCGTCGCGAACTGGAACGCCATCGCGCCGCTGCTCTGGCAGCGCGCGCGCCGCGAGGCCGACGCGCTCGGCGGGCAGGAGATGAAGGCCGTGCTCGCCGAGCTCGCGCCGTTCCAGGACGAAGCGACGCTCTGGCTCGCCGACGAGGCTGCGCTCGTGCCCGTGCTACCGCTCGAGCTGCGCAGCGACGGCCTGCGCGTCTCGCTCTTCACGGTGATCGCCACCTTCGGCACCGCACAAGACGTCACCGCGGACGAGCTCCGCATCGAGAGCTTCTTCCCGGCCGACGACGCGACCGAGAAGCTCTTCCGTCAGCGCCCCGGCTGAGACTACTGCAACGGCGCGAGGTCGATCTTGTACAGCTCCGCGACGTTGCCGCTGAGGATGGCTCCGCGCTGCTCCTCCGAGAGGTCCTTGCCGTGCTCCTTGAGCATGTCTTGCGACCAGGGCCACGTGGAGTCGCTGTGCGGGAAGTCGTTCGCCCACATGAGTCGGCGCCAGTTCATCTGGTCGGCGCTCTTGAACGCGACCCAGTCGTCCTGGAACGTCGTGTAGATGTGCTCGCGGAAGTACTCGGAGGGCAGCTTCGAGAGCTGTTGACCCGCGGGCAGCCAGTAGCGGTGGCGCTTGTACGCGTGGTCCATGCGGTACATGTAGTGCGGCACCCAGCCGGCGTCGGCTTCGACGCACACCACTTTCAGCTTCGGGTGGCGCTCGAACACGCCGCCGAGGATGAGCGTGCCCATGATGTCCTGGCAGCCGCGGATGATGGACAGGAAGCTGTTCATCTTCGGGCCGCGCGTGGGCGCGGTCTCGCGCACCGTCAGGATGTGGAACGACAGCGGCAGCCCGAGCTCGACCGCCGCTTCCCAGAACTCGTCGTAGCGCGTCGAGTCGTAGTCCTCGACCGCGGGATTGCCGGGCATCATCACGCCGCGCAGGCCGAGCGTCTTGATCTGGCGCAGGTCCTCGATCCCCTCTTCGGGTGAGCGCATCGCGGTCTGGCCCACGCCGAGCAGCCGTTCGGGGTGCGCCGAGCAGTACTGCGCGATCCAGCGGTTGTACGCGTCGAAGCAGGCCTTCTTGTAGTCGAAGTCCTGGTGGTTGCAGAGCACCATGCCGACGGTCGGGTAGATGACCTCGGCGGCGACGCCGTCGCGCTTCTGGTCGAGAAGGCGCGCCTCGGGATCCCAGCCGCCGCGGTGCAGCTCGGCGAACTTGGTGCCCTTGATGCGGATCTCTTCGGGCGGCTTGCCCGCAGCCGCCGCGAGGCCGACGACGACGGGCCGCGCCATGCCGTCGACGACGAACACGTCGCCCATCTCGCCGACTTCCTCCATGCGCGGCGCGCGCGACTTGAACGCGTGGTCGATGAAGTCGAGGTACGTGTTGGGCGGCTCGGTGACGTGCGAGTCCGCGGAGATGATCGGGGCGGAGATGATCGGGTCGGCCATCGGCGGCTCCTTCGACCCCCATGATAGACTGCGCGCTGGTCCGTCCACCAATCCGCCCGAGAGGTGAGCCGTGGATCTCTCCTACAGCGCCGAGTACGAGGCGTTCCGCAGCGAAGTGAAGGCGTTCCTGGCGCGCAGCTGGCCGCTGCGCGGCGACGAGGCGAAGCTGCCCGGGGAAAAGCGCGCGGCGCTGTTCCGCGAGCGCGCGATCGGGGCGGGCTACCTGGCGCGCTCGATCCCCAAGCGCTACGGCGGCTCGGAGCAGAGCGCGGACGTATTGAAGGCGCAGATCATCCGCGAGGAGTTCTTCCGCGCGCGCGCGCCCGGCGAGATGGCCGGCATCGGGCCCAGCATGCTCGTGCCGACGCTCCTCGAGAAGGGCGCCGAGTGGCAGAAGGAGAAGTTCATCGCGCCGACGATCCGCGGTGACATCGTTTGGTGTCAGGGCTACAGCGAGCCCGGCTCGGGCAGCGACCTCGCTTCGCTGCAGACCAAGGCCGAGCTCGCCGGCGACGAGTGGGTGATCAACGGCCAGAAGATCTGGACGAGCGGCGCGCACCGCGCCGACTACATGTTCTGCCTGTGCCGCACCGAGCCCGATGCGCAGAAGCACGGCGGCATCTCGTACCTGCTCCTGTCGATGAAGCAGCCGGGCATCGAGGTGCGGCCGCTGCGCCAGATGACCGGCGCGGCGGACTTCAACGAGGTGTTCTTCACCGACGCGCGCACGCCGAAGGACTGGATCGTCGGCAAGCGCGGCGAGGGCTGGATCGTCTCGCGCACCACCTTGAAGCACGAGCGCAACATGATCGGCGACGCCGCCAACGCGGCCGCCACGTTCGAGGCGCTCGTCGCACTGGCGAAGCGCACGCTGCGCGACGGCAAGCCCGCGATCCAGGACCCGGCGATCCGCCAGCGGCTCGTGCAGCTCGAGGGCACGGTGCGCGCGCACCAGTACTCGGGCTACCGCCAGCTCACGAAGGCCGCGAAGGCGCAAGATCCGGGCCGCGTGCAGCTCATGAACAAGCTCGTCTCGACGAACATCGGCCAGGAGGTCGCGAAGCTCGCGCTCGACCTGCTCGGCGACGACGGGCTGCTCGAGCCGGGCGAGCGCCAGCTCGGCGGCCCGCGCGACAACGCGCAGTGGGTCGGCCAGTTCATGTGGTCGCTCGGCAGCGCCGTAGCGGGCGGCACCGCGAACATCCAGCGCAACGTGATCGGCGAGCGCGGCCTCGGCCTGCCGCGCGACGCCGCCGCGTCGGCGAAGGGGTGAGCCGGCCGTGAACTTCGATCTCTCGGAAGAGCAGGAGCTGTTGCAGGACACCGTGCGGCAGTTCGCCGCCAACGAGTGCCCGCCGACGCGCGTGCGCGCGATCTTCGACGGCGAGGACGGCCACGACGCGGAGCTGTGGAAGGGCCTCGTCGAGCTCGGGCTCGGCGCGATCGCGGTGCCCGACGAGTTCGGCGGCGCGGGGCTCGAGCTGCTCGACCAGGCGCTCGTCGCCGAGACGCTGGGCGCCGCCGCGCTGCCCGGGCCGTTCCTGGGCCACTCGCTGGCGGGCCTCGCCATCCTGTGGGCGGGCAGCGACGCGCAGAAGAAGACGTGGCTGCCGAAGCTGGCTTCGGGCCAGGCGCTCGGCTCCGTGGCGTTCGCCGAGGGCGACGGCCGCTGGCAGCCCGACGAGTGGTCGCTGTCGGGTGGGCCGACACTTTCTGGTGTCAAGACCGCGGCGCCGTACGGCGCGAACGCCGACGTCGTGGTCGTGGGCACCGCGGGGGGCGGGCTCGCGCTCGTCGAGCGCGGCGCGCGGGGGCTCACCGCGGCGCCGCAGCCGGGCGTCGACCGCACGCGGCGCATCGCGGAGCTGCGTTTCGACGGCACGCCAGCCGAGGTGCTGCCGAACGGCGTGGCGGCGGCGGCGCGCGTGCGCGATGCGGGCCTCGTACTCCTCGCCGCGGACGCCTTCGGCGGCGCGAACAAGCTGCTCGAGATGGCCGTCGAGTACGCCAAGACGCGCCAGCAGTTCGGCGTCACGATCGGCAGCTTCCAGGGCTTGAAGCACCAGCTCGCGAACATGTCGGTCGAGATCGAGCCCGCGCGCGGCCTCTACTGGTACGCCGCGCACGCGTTCGACCGCGTGCCCGACGAGTCCGCGCGCAGCGCCGCGCTCGCGAAGGCGCACCTCACCCACGTGTACATGCAGACCGCGCGCGACGCCGTCGAGGCGCACGGCGGGATCGGAT
>Ga0335077_10004122_pt1 | contig 17709 bp, 20 predicted proteins | sample Lox_Sample_31_FD_207151 | JGI IMG/M metagenome (GOLD analysis project Ga0335077, IMG submission 207151) | Soil microbial communities from Loxahatchee National Wildlife Refuge, Florida, United States - Lox_Sample_3.1 | ecosystem: Environmental > Terrestrial > Soil > Wetlands | place: USA... | reverse complement strand
CTTCGTGAATTACGTGCGTCATGCCGCCGCGCGTTATTCCGCACTGACGCCATTGCTCCGTTTGCTTGATGAACTGGAGAAGCAGACGGCGTTGAATCATCAGACCACATGACCCCCCCATGAAGGCGATGATACTGGCGGCGGGCAGGGGCGAGCGCATGCGTCCGCTCACGGACACGCTGCCCAAGCCGCTTCTCAAGGCGCGTGGCAGGACGTTGATTGATTATCATCTGGAAAAACTGGCGGCGGCGGGTGTACGGGAAGTAATCATCAATCATGGCCGCCTAGGCCGTCAGATTGAGCAGGCCGTGGGGACGGAATGCTACGGTATGAAAATCATCTATTCCGCCGAGGGTGACGAACCCCTGGACACCGGCGGCGGGATATTTCGGGCATTGCCGCTACTAGGCACGGGGCCGTTTATTCTGGTCAATGCCGACGTCTGGAGCGATATGGACTATGCCCGGCTGCCACAGGCCCTGGATGCCCATGCCCACCTTGTACTCGTCCCCAATCCCGCCCACCACATCGATGGCGACTTCGCCCTCAAGGGCAGATATATTTCGTTGGATGACGGACCGCGCCATACATACGGTGGGATGGGTGTTTTCCAAGCTGCGCTATTCGATGAATGCTCGCCAGGCCGCTTCCCTCTCGCACCCCTGCTCCGTCAAGCCGCCTCCCACGACTTGCTGACCGGTCATCTTTATGAAGGGCGTTGGCTGGACATCGGCACGCCAGAACGGCTGCACGAGTTGGAGCAATCGCTGAAATTGGATGTCTTACCCATGGGAAGTTGAAAAAGGACGTGGTTGTTGCAACGCAATATCTATTCGTGTTAAACTTATTATATACATATTAACTCTTTGTTTTTCTTTTGTTATTTGTTCTGCAAGCTTGACTTGCATCGTCGTACCCCCAATAAAACTATAACGGAGTTGTTGATGACTAAGCGTAAACCGCTGGCCACTGCCGTTACTGCGCTATGCCTGCTCCTGGCGGGAAGCGATATTTCCCCAGGATGGGCGCTCGCGGTCCCCGCGTTCTCCCCAACCTATTGGGCACGATTCACTTCGTCTTCCTTCAACGCGCACCCGTCCCGTTCCGTTCCTGTCCCTGCACTCGGGATCGGCGATCTATCCGTGATCCGCCAGCATGGCGATCTGCGCGTGTTGATGCTGCGGGAACAGGGCGGCGAGGCCCTGGGGCGGGACATCGATCAGGAACGCGAAATGCTGCAAGGTTTCGCTTCCGATCAGAAACTCAAGCTCACCTGGCTGACATGCGATGGCCCGTCGTCACTGTTGTCGGATTTGGAACGAGGTCGCGGCGACGTCGTGATTGGGGATGTTCCGCTGCGCTGGCCAGGCAGCGGGGTGGAGCCGACCACCACGCTGAAACGCATTCGCTACGCCGCCGTCGCCCGCGCCCACGATGTGCGCGTGCTCGGCGCGCAAGACCTTGCGGGACTGCGGGTCGGATTGAACGCCGCCTCGCCCGTGTGGCCCCTGTTGCAACAGATCAACGCCGGCCATGCGCCTTTGCGCCTGGTTTCCCTCGCTGATCGCACGATGCAATCGGAGTTGCTCGACGGCCTGTCCAACGGGCTTTACGACTTCACGGTGATGGAAAGAAACCAGGCGGACAATGCCCTGCAAGCGCGGCGGGATTTGCGCATCGCCTTCGAATTGAATGGCGAGGAACCGGTATCGTGGCTGGTGCGCAAGAACAATCCGGTGTTGCGCGAGGCCTTGAACCGTCACATTAATCTGCACCCAATCGCCTGGCATCAACATGAAATTTATCAAAGCGATCTGGATTCCATCGAGAAGAGGCGGTTATTGCGGGTGATCACGCGCCCGGACCCGGAGAATTATTTCATCCGCAATGGCGAACGCGCCGGTTATGAATATGAATTAATCCGCGAACTCGCACGGCGCAAAGGCTGGCGCGTGGAATTTCTCATTGCCGACAATGAGGAGCAGATGCTGGCCTGGCTGCGCCAGGGTTATGGTGACGTGATCACCGCCCGCCTGGACGGCCGGCGGACGGAATCGGCCGCAGATCTGACAACGACACCGGTCTACAATTATGTTGCTCCCGTGCTGCTGGCGCGTACAGACATCGACGCGGCGGCGGCGACCCGGGGCCGCCGCGTATTGATTCGCCACAACAGCACGTTGGCGCGTGCCTGGCGCAAGGATCCGCTGGCCGTGCCTTCGGGGCTCAAAATCATCGAGACCGCGGATGATGAACCGTCGATGAACATGGTGAATGCGGTGGCTGGCGGCAGAGCGGAATACACCATCATCAATGCACCCGATTTGGCGATGGCGATGATCGCTCATCCAAATCTGAAACCGATCATGTCGCTGCCCGACCCCTACGCCTACCGATTTACCACCCGCGCCATTAACCCCCGATTGACCGCCGTACTGACCGATTTCCTCAGGCACGTGCAAGGCTCGGAATTTCATAATCTGCTGCTGGCCCGATACTTCGATAAAAATGAATTCCCCCCCAGGTCGAATGATCCGCTGTGGCGTCTGTCGCCCTACGATCAACTGGTGCGGCAGTATGCGGAACGTTACGGGTTTGACTGGCGGCTGATCGTCGCGCAGATGTATCAGGAAAGCCGGTTTGATCCGCGGGCCCGTTCAGTGCTGGGCGCCTGCGGCCTGATGCAACTGATGCCGGAGACCGCACAGACGCTGGGTTACCACGGCAATCTTGACGACCCTGAACTGTCGGTGCACGGCGGTATTCGTTATCTTGGCAATCTGCGGCGGCGTTTCGAGAACAGTCTGGCGGTTGAGGACCGGACATGGTTTGCCATCGCCGCCTATCACGCCGGTTTCGATCAGATCCGGGCGGCGCGATTGCGTGCCACGCGGCTGGGGCTGGATCCCAACCGCTGGTTCGGCCAGGTGGAGCGGGCCATGCCCGGCATGAATGCGCCGCGGGATGCGGTCCAGTCCTGGAGTAATACCACCGTCCGCTACGTGCGCGAGATCCGCTCGCGCTATGAAGCTTATCTGCAACTGCAGCCGGCCGCCGTTGCGGTGTCATCCGACATCAATTTTCGCCGGCCGCGTTCCTGATAGTCACAGTCCGGCATTCCCTCCTGCCATCCGGTGGCAAATTCCACGTCACTGACGCATAAACACACGCGCCCAAAAAAGCAGCCACCAATCCCAACGGGCTGAGCGGTCCGGGACGACCGGTGCCTGCGGCTTCGGCGAAAAACGCGGCGCCGAGCAAAGGGGCTGAAGACAGCGCAAGACCCGAGGCGGACAGGGCCGCGATGCGACGCCAACCCGCGGCGGGAAGCACGTACCGCAAACCGACGAGGAGATTAACCAGCCCGCCGAGCAGGACGTAGATATGCCGGGATCGGAACAAAAGCCGCAAGGGCATCTCCATGTCCGCCACCGGCGGCTGGTGGTGAATCATGATCTGTCCCGTGAACATGAACAAAACCAGCGTGGCGAGGCCAAACCAGCGATGCAAATTTCCGATCAAGCGCTCCATCTTTGATACGCGCGACGATCACCGGTAGTAGCGGGTGGGATCAGGAATACCGGCCTGGGCAAAGCCCATGATGCGGAAGCGGCAGGAATCACATCTGCCGCAGGCGCGGCCCTTTGCATCGGCCTGATAGCAGGAGACCGTGAGGCCATAATCAACGCCCAGTTTCGTTCCCGCCTCGATGATCTGCGCCTTGCTGAGTTCAATCAGCGGCGCGTGGATCGCAAGGCGCTGTCCTTCCACGCCCGCGCGCGTGGCCACTTGCGCCAGTGCATTGAATGCCTCGATGAATGCCGGGCGGCAATCCGGATAACCCGGGTAGTCCACGGCGTTGACACCGATGAAGATATCACGGGACTGCAACACCTCTGACCAGCCGAGCGCCAGGGCCAGCATCAGCGTATTGCGTGCCGGCACGTAGGTGATGGGGATGCCCTCGGTCGGGGTTTCCGGCACGGCGAGCTGCCGGTCGGTTAGCGCGGAGCCGCCGATCCCCGAGAGGTCCAGCCCCAGCACTTTGTGTTCGACCGCGCCCAGGCTCTGCGCGATCCGTCGCGCCGCGTCCAGCTCCACGCGGTGGCGCTGTCCGTAATCGATGCTCAGGCTGTAACAGGCAAACCCACGCGATTTGGCGATGGCGAGCACCGTGGCGGAATCCAATCCACCGGAGAGCAGGATCACGGCACGGTGTGGGGCGGCCATCGGCGTCACCTCCCCCGCTGGTTGCCCCAGAGATATTTATGCAGTTGGATCTGCAGGCGCACCGGCAGGTTGTCGGCAAGTATCCATGAGGCCAGTTCACGCGCGCTCAATTGCTCGTGGCTGGGTGAGAACAATACTTCGCAGCGCTCCGTCAGCTGATGCCTGCCAAGCTGGGTTTTGCACCATTCGTAATCGTCGCGATCGCAGATGACGAACTTGATTTGATCGGTTGCAGTGAGACAGGCGAGATTCTCGTACCGGTTTTTCCCGACTTCACCCGAACCCGGGGTCTTCAGATCGAGAATCTTCACCACCCGCGGATCGACGGCGGAGACATCGATGGCGCCGCTGGTTTCCAGCGACACGTCATAACCGCGGTCGCACAGTTCCTTCAGCAGGGCGTGGCATTTCTTCTGCGCCAGCGGCTCACCGCCCGTGACGGTGACGTAGCGCGTGCGATGGCGTTCCACTTCCTTCAGTATTTCCTCGATGCTGCGATTCTCGCCGCCGTGGAAGGCATAAGCGGTATCGCAATACAGGCAGCGCAGCGGGCAGCCCGTCAGCCGGATGAACACCGTCGGCAAACCCATGCGGCTGGTTTCACCCTGCAGGGAGAAGAAAATTTCCGTGACGCGCAGCGCGGGTTCGGTAAGCGACATGGTCATGGCAGAAAACAGGTTGGTGCAGAACGTGACAAAGCAATCCGGGGCGCACGCCGCGGATTATGCATCTACCTCTCAGGGTTTCTGCTCCATACGTATACGCTGCAGCCGCTGGTCCGCCATGTTCGCGGCAGTGGTGCCGGGGAAACGTTGCTTGACGTCCTCCAGCGTGGACTTGGCCTGATCGATCTGGCCCATCTCGTGGTAGCTGAAACCGGTCTTGAGCAGCACCTGCGACAGCTTGGTGCTCTTCGGATAGGCCTGGACGAATTTCTGGAATTCAGAAATCGCCGCGGGATATTGCTTGGAGACATAGTAGGCCTCGCCCAACCAGTATTCGGCCGATTCCGCATTCGGATGGGTGGGATAACTCACCAGAAAATTGTTGAGCACCGCGATGGCTTCGTCGTAGCGGTTGCGTTTGAGCAACTCGAGCGCTTGTTTATAATCCTGGTCCGGATTACCGCTCGTATTCGCCGTGCCGCCTGCCGGCGCCAATGCAGCGACATTGGTGCCGCCGCCCGGGCTGCCGGTTGGATTGGGAGGCGTTGCACTCGGTACCGGTTGATTTGATGGCTGACCGCCACCCGCAGCCGTTGCGGCTGGCGCGGTATTGGGCGCGGTGGCATCGCCACCGGCGTTGTCGGCAACAGCGGAATTTTGGGCCGGCGGATTCAGCCCCTGACCGCCAGCAGCCTGATTGGGAACAGGCGAAGCGGCGGCGGGAACAGTGGGCAGCGGCGGATTGGCGGGGGGCGGCATCGCCGCCGCGATGGCGGGCGCGCCGCCGTGATCCAGGGCCTGCAGGCGGCGTTCAAGGTCGTCGTAGAGTTTGGCTTGCTTGGCGTCCAACTCGTCCATCTGGTGTGACTGGGTTTCAACCTGGCCGCGCAGTTGGCGCACTTCCTCCTGCAACTTTTCCACCTGCGACAACAAATCCAGCAGGCCATTGCTCTGCACCAGATTTTCCAGCCGCCCCACGCGCGCCTCCAGATCGCCGCTGCCGGCGGCATGCACCACCGGGACATCCTCGCGCGGATCGGCGAGCGCAGGCAACGCCGCAAGCATGCCGAGCGCCATCGCTCCAAGTTTCATCATCCGGATGACGCCCATGGTCAGGCCCTCGAGATTTCCCGATTCCGCCTCACTTCGCGTAGATGATTTCTACGCGGCGATTTTTGCTGTAGGCGGCCTCATCGTGGCCGGGATCGGCGGGACGCTCCTCGCCGTAGCTCACAGTGCGGATTTGATCCGCCGCCACGCCCAGCAACACCATCTGCTTCTTCACCGCCTGTGCGCGGCGCTCGCCGAGGGCAAGGTTGTATTCACGCGAACCACGCTCGTCGGCGTGGCCTTCCAGCGTCACGATCAGATCGTGATTGCCGGCCAGCTTGGCGGCATGGGCCTCGACCACCGGCCGGTCGTCGGCATGAACATCGCTGCTGTCGTAATCAAAATAGACCACCGTTCTCGACAGCGGGTTGCTGGCGCCCTCCAGAGCGTTGCCTTGCAAATCGCCCGAGCCGGGGACGGCATGTGCCTTGGCATTCTTCTCCTCGTCGCTCAGGCCCGTTTTGTCGACGACGGCGGCATTGCCTTCCTTGGTGCTCTCGCTGGAACAAGCCGCCAGCACAAACAGGGTGATGAACATCAACACTAACGAAATCATGGGCTTCAGCATCGTTCCCTCCTTATCACTCACTCTTGAGTTACCGTCGGACGTTGGGTTCCTGTCATCTGCGATTATTTGCGGAACGGCCCCCAAGCCGGTTCGCGGACTTCCGCACCGGCCGGTGAGGCGAGTCGCTGCCGTACCCGGCCGTCGACCGACACCGCCGCCAGCTCGGTGCCGCCAGTCCCGGTGGTGGAATAAATGATCATGCTGCCGTTCGGGGCAAAGCTTGGCGATTCATCGAAACGGCCGCTGGTTACGGTATTGTACTGGCCTGATTTCATATTCAGCACCGCAATGTGATCGCCGTTGTCGTCCCGGTGCACCATCGCCATCATATTGCCATCGGGCGAATATCTGGGACGGACATTATAACCTCCCGCATTGAAAGTAATACGCCGGACCTGCGAATTCGCCAAGTCCTTCTCATAGATTTGCGGTTGACCGCCGCGATCCGAGGTGAAGGCCAGCCGGCCGCCGTCCGGCGACCATACGGGTTCGGTGTCGATGGCCGGTTCGGTAGTCACGCGCTGGAACTGTCGATCGGCCAGCGTCAATACATAAATGTCCGGATTGCCCTCGGCGGAGCGGGTCATCGCGAGCCGGGTGCCATCGGGAGACCACGCCGGCGCGCTGTTGATGCCTTCGCCCGCGGCCACCGCCTCGCGCCGCCCCGTACTGATGTCCTGCACATAAATGGCCGAATTGTGACCCTCGAAGGACACGTAGGCGATCCGGCTGCCGTCCGGCGACCATGCCGGAGACAGGATCGGCTGCGGCGACTCCAGCAGTACCTGGGGGTTGTAACCATCGGCGTCGGCGATTTCCAGCTTGTACTGTTTCTTGTCGGCGGCCAGTTTGTGCACGGTCACGTAGGCGATGCGCGTGGCGAACGCGCCCTTCTGGCCCAGCAACTGCTCGTAGATGATGTCGGCGATCTGGTGCGCCGTGAACCGCAGGCGCGCAGGCGAGCTGTTCAAGCGGTAGCCGGTCAACTGCCGGGTGGTATAGACATCGACCAGCCGGAATTCGACGTCGGCGCCGCCGCCGGCGGCGTCCACCTTGCCAATCACCATGTGCGGCATGCTCAACCGGCGCCAATCGTCGAAATGAATCTCGTTGAAGTCCGCGGGACGGCTCACCATGTCCTGCGGCGGCATGGGGGCAAACCGGCCGCTACGCTCCAGATCACCGCTGATCACCGCCGCCACGTCCACCGGCATGTTGGGATCGTTCGCGCGGAACGGCACCACGGCGATTGGCAGTGGTTTTTCGACGCCCTTGTCGATGACCACGTCGAACTGCGCCTCCTCGGCCCCGACGGCCGCGGCGCTCAACCATAACAGGCCGCACACGGACAACAATATTTTTTTCTTCATCTACGGCTACCTCGTGGGATGAAAAATAAAATTGAAGGCCCGCATCTTATCAAACACGCGCGGGTCGGCCGGCACCGGCAGGGGCTGCGCCGCGAACACGGCGGTGTTGGCCTGTTGATCGAAGGCCGGATTACCGCTCGATTCCACAATTTTCGCCTCCAGCACGTCCCCGGCCGGACTCAAGCGCACAAATATCTTGCAGGACAAATCCTGCTCCGGCACCGGGTTGATGAACACACCTTCTATCTTGTCCTTGATCTGGGCCGCATACTGATCGATGAGACTCTTGTCCGCCTTTGCCTGTTCCTGCGCCTCGCGCGCCTTTTCCGCGGCATCCAACTCCTGTTGCCGTTGTTTCTCCAGCTCCTCCGCTTCCTGACGTCTTTGCGCCTCCAGCGCCTTCTTTTTTTCCTCGGCCTGGCGTTTCTTGTCCGCTTCCGCCTTGCGCTTCTGTTCCTCGGCCTGTTTCTTCTCATCCTCCAGCTGCTTTTTCTCGGCCAGGGCCTTCTGCTTTTCCGCTTCTATCTTCGCTTTTTCCTCTTCCTGCTTCTGTTTTTGTGCTTCGACCTCCTTCAGACGCTTCTGTTCCTCCTCTTTTTGCTGTTTGAGCTTTTCCTGTTCCTGTTTCAAATCCTCAATCTTTTTTTCCTCCGCCTTGCGCTTTTCCTCCAGGGCCTTTTGCTGGTCCAGTTTTTTCTGATCCTGCTCCCGCAGTTTGTTGATCTCCGCTTCGACCTTGTTCTGATCGACGGCCACGGCGTTCATGACCCGGCTCGACGGCGGCGTGATGACCTGCGGTTTGTTGAAGTGCAGGCTGACCATCAGCAGGATCAGGGCGGCGACGTGCAGGGCCACGGCCCATACAAACGCCTGAAAGCGATCGATGCGTGGCTGTTGCAAAACTCACTTCCCCGGTTTTTCAGGCGATTCCGTCAACAGTCCCACGCCGCCGACGCCGGCGCTGCTCAACGCGGCCATCAGCTCCACCACCCGTCCGTAGGGCACGTTGCGATCCCCGCCGACCAGCACCGGAATGCCGGGCGTGTATTTGGCGAGTGCACTGACGCGTGTCAGCAATGTTTCGAGATCCACGGGCTTCTTCGGATCATCGCCGAAGTTGATGTAATAGCGGCCTTCCGCGTCCACCGTAATCATCACCGGTTCCTTGTTGCTGGTATCGACAACCTCCGAAGGCGCCTGCGGCAGATCGACCTTGACACCCTGGGTCACCAGCGGCGCCGTGACCATGAAGATGATGAGCAACACCAGCATGACATCGATGTACGGCACGACGTTCATGTCGGACATCAGTTTTCTCCGACGGCTGCGTTGCGCCATGTTCACTTCATCCTTAAACGTTTGTTCTGCCGGTAAGGGTTAAGCGAATCGCTAAACATGCGCCTGACGTTGCAAAATCGAGGAAAATTCCTCAAGGAAAATATCGTAGCGACTGTACAATCGCTCAATGTCATTGGCGTAACGGTTGTAGCCGATGACCGCGGGAATGGCGGCGAACAGGCCCATGGCGGTCGCGATCAGCGCCTCGGAGATGCCGGGCGCCACCATCGCCAGCGTCGCCTGATGCACGTTGCTGAGCGCCTGGAAGGAATTCATGATGCCCCACACCGTGCCGAACAGGCCGATGTAGGGGCTGACCGAACCGACCGTCGCCAGAAACGGCAGGTGCGTCTCCATATCCTCGATCTCGCGGTTCAATGCCACCCGCATGGCGCGCTGCGCCCCCTCCAGTATGGCCATGGGCTGTATGCCCTCGCGTTTGCGCAACCGCGCGAACTCCTTGAACCCGGCCTCGAAGATCTTCTCCATGCCGCTGGGCTGGCGGCGGCCCTGGTTCAGGCGTCCGTAGAGCGCCGCCAGATCGTCCGCGTTCCAGAAGCGGGTTTCGAATTCCTCGGCGTTCTTGCGCGCCCGGTTGAGCAGGCTGCGCTTGGCGAAGATGACGGTCCATGACCACAGCGAGGCGAACAGCAGCACCGCCATCACGAATTTGACGAGCCAGCTGGCGTTCAGCACCAGGCTGGCGATGGAGAAATCAACTTGCATGTTCGATCTCCGCACGCAGATTGTCGGGCAGGGGTTTCGGTCTGAAGGTTCGCGCGTCCACGCAGGCCACGGTCACCGCCCCCTGGCACAGGAGGGTATCATCCCGGCGCAGGACGCGCTGTTGAAACTCCAAACTGGCCCGCGCTGGATTGATGATTTTGCTCATAATCCTCAATTGTTCGTTGAACCGCGCTGGTCTGAAATACTCGACGGTGAGCCGCCGCACCGGAAACACAATGCCGGCATCGCGCAGCAACTGATCCTGTTCAAATCCCAGTTGCCGCAGCCATTCCGTGCGCGCCCGCTCCATGAACTTGAGATAATTCGCGTAGTACACCACACCGCCCGCATCGGTGTCTTCGTAATAGACCCGCACCGGCCAGACAAATTCCGCCGATCGGCGGCGCTGCTTCAAGCACCCTCCTCCTTGAACAAATCCGCGTCAAGCGGCGGCTCGCGCGGCGGCGTGAGGCCGAAGTGCTGCCAGGCGCCGCGGGTGGCCATGCGCCCGCGCGCGGTGCGCATGAGATAACCCTGCTGGATGAGAAACGGTTCGATGACGTCCTCGATTGTACCGCGCTCCTCGCCGATGGCGGCCGCCAGGCTGTCGATGCCCACGGGCCCGCCGTCGAATTTTTGCAGCAGGGTCAGCAGCAGCTTGCGATCCATCATGTCAAATCCCAGCATGTCGACATTGAGCAGGTCCAGCGCGCGCTGGGCGACCTCGCTCTCGATGCGCCCCTGCGCGCGCACCTCGGCATAATCGCGCACCCGGCGCAGCAGCCGGTTGGCGATGCGCGGCGTGCCGCGCGAGCGGCGGGCGATTTCGCGCGCGCCCTCCGCGTCGATCTCGACGTTCAGGATGCGCGCGGAGCGGCTGACGATGGCTTCAAGATCGACGGGGGTGTAGAACTCCAGCCGCTGCACGATACCGAAACGATCGCGTAACGGCGAGGTCAGCAGGCCCGCGCGCGTGGTGGCGCCGACCAGGGTGAAGGGCGGCAGGTCGAGTTTGATGGCGCGCGCCGCCGGTCCCTCGCCGATCACGATGTCGAGTTGAAAGTCCTCCAGCGCCGGATAGAGCACCTCCTCCACTACCGGGCTCAGGCGATGGATCTCGTCGATGAACAGCACGTCGCGGGGCTCGAGATTGGTCAGCAGCGCCGCCAGATCGCCGGGGCGCTCGAGCACGGGGCCGGCGGTCTGGCGCAGGTTGACGCCAAGCTCATGGGCAATGATGTGCGCCAGCGTGGTCTTGCCCAGCCCCGGCGGCCCGAAGATCAAGACGTGATCCAGCGCGTCGCGCCGCTTTGCCGCCGCCGTGATGAAGATCTCCATCTGCTCCTTGACCGGCGGCTGGCCGACGTAATCTCGCAGCCGCTTGGGGCGGATCTGCTCCTCGAACACCGCCTCGTCCGTCTGCGCCACCGGCCGGATCAGTGAATCTGCCTTGTCGGTCATGATCGATCAGCCGCCGCTGGCGCGGGCGACATTTTTCAGCGCCTCGCGGATCAAGGTTTCACTGTTCATGCCGGCCCCGGCCACGGCGTGCACGTGCCGGCTGGCTTCATGAGGCCGGTAACCCAATGCAATCAGCGCGCTCACCGCGTCCGCCACGGCGTCATGCGCTTCGCCGGCGTCACTCGTCGCGGCGAGGGAGGCCTTCGCGGCCAGCTCCCAGTCCCTGAGCCGGTCGCGCATCTCCACGAGCAGGCGTTCGGCCGTCTTCTTGCCGATGCCCGGAATGCGCGTCAGTTGCGCCAGATCGCCCCCCTGTACGCAGGCGGCGAATTGATCCGCGTCCATGCCGGAAAGAATCGCCAGCGCCGTGCGCGCGCCGATGCCGTTGACCTTGAGCAGGCTGCGGAACAGACCGCGCTCGCGGTCGGTGGCGAACCCGAACAGGAGATGGGCGTCCTCGCGCACGATCAAATGCGTGAACAGGCTGATGTCGGAGTCGAGTTCCGGCAGTTTGTAGAACGTGGTCATCGGTGCCTCGACCTCGTAACCCACGCCCTGCACCTCCAGTACCAGGAGCGGCGGGTGTTTCGCGATCAGCTTCCCCCGCAGCCGGCCGATCACAGCCACCGCCCCGCACGACTGCCGGTCAGCTGCGGCATGCGCCGCAAGCCCTCGCGCGTGTGGGCGTGGCACACCGCCACCGCCAGCGCGTCCGCCGCGTCGCTCTGCGCCTGTGCGTCCAGGCGCAGCAACATTTTGATCATGTGCTGCACCTGCACCTTGTCGGCGCCGCCGCGGCCGACGATGGCCTGCTTGATCTGCGCCGGGGTGAATTCATGCACCGGCAGGCCGCGGCTGGCGCCCGCCACGATGGCGGCGCCGCGGGCCTGACCGAGTTTCAGCGCGGAGTCGATGTTGCGCTTCACGAAGACCTTTTCAACAGCCATTTCATCCGGTCGGAATTGATCGATGACTCCGCATAATGCCTCAAAAATGGCGTGGAGTCTGACGGCCTGCTCGCCCTGCGGGGTGCGGATGCAACCGTTGGCGACATGCTCGAGCCGGGAACCCGCGGTGCGTACGAGGCCGTAGCCGGTCACCCGAGAACCGGGATCCACGCCCAGGATGCAGATCAATCCACCGCTCCAGGGGCGCGGAATTTATGCTGACAGTCGCGCCAGCACCGCATTGTTGATCGCCGCATTGGAATACACCTTTTGCACGTCGTCGAGGTCCTCGAGCAATTCCAGCAGTTTGATCATTCTTTCGGCCTGTTCGCCATCCACCGATACCTGTGTCGCGGCGCGCATGGTGATCTCCGCGCGATCGGGCGGCAGCCGTGCGGCCGTCATCGCGTCCTTCACCCCGCCGAAATCATCCGCCGCGGTGATCACCTCTATACCACCATCCTCATCGGTGATCACGTCCTGCGCACCGGCTTCCAGCGCCGCTTCCATGATTTTTTCCTCGGACGCGCCGGGTGCGTACCCAAGCACGCCGCACTTGCTGAACAGATACGCCACCGAGCCGTCGGTGCCCAGATTGCCGCCCCCCTTGGTGAAGGCGTGGCGCACCTCACCGACGGTGCGATTGCGGTTGTTGGTCATGCAATCGACCATCAGCGCCACGCCGCCGGGTCCGTAACCCTCGTAACGCACTTCCTCGAGCTGCTCGCCGCCGGCCTCGCCGGTGCCGCGCTTGATGGCGCGCTCGACGGTGTCCCTGGTCATGTTGGCCGACAACGCCGCGTCGATGGCGGCACGCAGGCGTGGATTGGAAGCCGGATCCCCGCCGCCGGTCCGGGCGGCAACGGTGATCTCACGGATGAGTTTGGTGAACAGCTTGCCGCGCTTGGCGTCCTGCGCGTTCTTGCGATGCTGGATATTGGCCCATTTACTGTGCCCGGCCATGAACAACCCCTGAAGACGGTGATATCGAATCGAAATTTTACCATTTCACCGCGGCATCGTGTTGAAAATGGCCGTGGCGCAGGAAGCTTGCGACCTGCGCGGCGACGGCGGGCCGGAGCAAAAGACCGGTGTGCGACACCGGCATGACGATGTGGTCGGTCATGCCTTCGAGCCGCGTTTCCTCGACCGCGACAGTGCCGTCGTTGGGCTGCGGCAGTCCGGGCAACAGCCGGCCCAGGCCCACCGGCAGCATGCCGGCCACCGAGCCCAGTGACAGCGGCCTCGGCCACGGCGGCAGGTCATCGCCCAGCAGGCCCCGCTCCAGGCTGCGATTGAGCAACTGCCGGCCGGCTGGAAAGCGCGCCAGCAACCGCGCCGTGGCGCTCGCCCGGTGCGGCGTGCCCAGGGTCACCGCCCGGCCGAATCGGCCCGACAGCCCCTGGGCGGCGGCATGCCGCAGCACCAGCCCGCCCAGACTGTGCGCCACCACATGCATTCGCCAGGTGGCGATGTTGTGTATGAACCGGCGCAGGGCCACGGCATTTTCCGCCGGCGATTTGGCGCGCGTGGGATAGGAAAACAGATGGGTTTCATATCCGGCCAACTCGAGTTGCAAGGCCAGCGGCAGCATGATCGCGCCGCGCATGAACAGGCCGTGCACCAGGACCACCGCCTCAATGTCCGCGGCCATTTCGTACTCTCGAACCTATGCTGATTGATACGAAGCGATTAAGCAGAGCCGGCGCCCAGCACCTGCCGCTTGCGCGCCCGCGCAAAATCGAGCATGCGCTCTATCGGCACCACCGCGCGGCGGCGGACGTCCTCGTCGATGAGAATCTCGCCCTCGCCGGTTTCCAGCACGCGCGCGAGATTGCGCAGCCCGTTCATCGCCATCCACGGGCAGTGCGCGCAGCTGCGGCAGGTGGCGCCGTGCCCCGCCGTCGGCGCCTCGATGAACTCCTTGTCCGGCGCCGCCTCCTTCATTTTGTAGAAGATGCCCTTGTCGGTCGCCACGATGAAGCGTCTGGCGTTCATCTTCCTCGCGGCGCTGATGAGCTGCGTGGTGGAACCCACCGCGTCGGCGAGCGCGATCACCGGCGCCGGAGATTCCGGATGCACCAGCACCCTGGCGTCCGGATACTGCCTGCGCAGCGCCGCCAGTTCCAGCGCCTTGAATTCCTCGTGCACGATGCAGCTGCCGTTCCACAACAGCATGTCGGCGCCGGTCTGCCGCTGGATGTAGTCGCCCAGATACTTGTCCGGCGCCCACAGGATCTTTTCGCCCTGCTCGTGCAGGTAGCGCACGATGTCCACGCCGATGCTCGAGGTCACCATCCAGTCGGCGCGGGCCTTCACCGCCGCGCTGGTGTTGGCATAGACCACCACCACGCGATCCGGATTGGCATCGCAGAATTTCGAGAATTCCTCCGGCGGGCAGCCGAGATCGAGCGAGCATTCCGCCTTCAGCTCCGGCATCAGCACGCGCTTCTCCGGATTGAGGATCTTCGCGGTCTCGCCCATGAACCGCACGCCGGCCACGATCAGGGTCTGCGCCTTCGCCTCGTGGCCGAAGCGCGCCATGTCCAGCGAATCCGACACGTAGCCGCCGGTTTCGCCGGCCAGTTGCTGGATGTTCGGATCGGTGTAGTAATGCGCCACCAGCACCGCGTCCTGCTCCTTCAGCAGCCGCTTGATCTTTTCGCGCAGCCGCTCGCGCTCACCGGCGCCGAGCGACTCAACGACCGTCGGCGGCACCTCAAAGCGGGTGCTGTGCGGATGAATAATCGAGGGTATCGGCGGGCTCATTCGTCACCTGCGCTGCGAATGCCGTTGTTTCGATCGCTTTGCGCCTACTTTACTCCGCGGGCCTGCCGCCTGTCTGCGCTTTGCATTTCCTCCGACTTTTGACTGGCCCGGAGGCGGCGGGTTCTTGCCGAGACGGGCCACGGCCATCTGGATGATGTCCCGGTGATCGAAGGCCAGCGGGGGCAGGCGCTTGAGATCGTGCCAGCGCGCCGCGTCCGCGTCGGAGCCCGCCCGTGGCTCGACCGGGCCGCCCGGCAGCAGGCCGTAATACGCCACCGTGATCACCCGCTCGCGGGGGTCGCGATCCGCGCGGCCGAACGCATGCAACTGCTGCAGCATGGGGGCGTGAATGCCGGTCTCCTCCAGCAGTTCGCGCAACGCGCAGTCGATCAAATCCTCGCCCGCGTCGAGAAATCCGCCCGGCAGCGCCCAGCATCCCGCATACGGATCGTACGCGCGCTGAATCAGCAGCACCTTCAACTGCCGGCGATCGCGTGCGAACAGCACTACATCCGTCGTCACCGCTGGGTGCGGATGGTCGCAGGTGTACGGCATGGGGTGTGCCTCAGACTTCCGGCTTGCCCGGCGGGCGGTGCAGCTTGATATGCAGCTCGCGCAGCTGCTGTTCGCTCGCCTCCGAGGGCGCGCCGGTCAGCGGGCAGGTGGCGGTCTGCGTCTTCGGGAAGGCGATGACGTCACGGATCGACTGCGCGCCGGACATCAGCATGACGATGCGATCGAGGCCGAAGGCGATGCCGCCGTGCGGCGGGCAGCCGTAGCGGAAGGCCTCGAGCAGGAAGCCGAATTTCTCCTGCGCGGCCCGTTCGTCGATGCCGAGCAGATTGAAGACGGTCTGCTGCAGGGTCTGATTGTGTATGCGCACCGAGCCGCCGCCGATCTCGGAGCCGTTCAGCACCACGTCATAGGCCTTGGCGATGGCCTCGCCCGGCGCCGCCATCAGCGCGGCGTGATCGAGGTTCACCGGCGAGGTGAAGGGGTGGTGCATGGGGTCCCAGCGCCTCTCGTCCTCGTTCCACTCGAACATCGGGAAATCGACGACCCACAGCGGCTTCCAGCCCTCCTGCACCAAGCCGAGGTCCTGCGCGACGCGCACGCGCAGGTTGCCCAGCGCATCGTTGACGACCTTGTTCTTGTCGGCGCCGAAGAAAACCAGATCCCCGGTCTGCGCACCCGTGCGTTGCATGATGGCGGCGATGGCGTCGTCCGGCAGGAACTTGAGGATGGGTGATTGCAGTCCGTCACGGCCCCTGGCGGCATCGTTGACCTTGATGTAGGCCAGACCCCTGGCGCCGTAGTTGGCGACCCAGGACGTGTAATCGTCGATCTGTTTGCGCGACAGCCGCTCGCCAGCGGCGGGAACGCGCAGCGCGGCGATGCGATGGCCCGGTGAATTCGCGGCCGCGGAGAACACCTTGAACTCGACCTGCTTCAGCAGATCGCCGATCTCGACCAGCTCGAGCGGCACGCGCAGGTCCGGCCGATCGGTGCCGAAGCGCCGCACGGCCTCGGCGTGCGTCAGGCGCGGGAACGGATCCGGCAGCTCGACGCCGATGGCCTCGCGGAACAGCGTACGGACCAGGTCCTCCATGATGGCGGTGATTTCCGCGACGTCCAGGAAGCTCGTCTCGATGTCGAGCTGCGTGAACTCGGGCTGACGATCGGCGCGCAGGTCCTCGTCGCGGAAGCAGCGCGTGATCTGGTAGTAGCGATCCATGCCCGACATCATCAGCAGCTGCTTGAAGAGCTGCGGCGACTGCGGCAGCGCGAAGAACTTGCCCTCGTGGGTGCGGCTCGGCACCAGGTAATCGCGCGCGCCCTCCGGCGTGGCCTTGGTGAGCATGGGCGTCTCAAACTCGATGAAGCCGTGCGCGTCGAGATAACGGCGCATGATGCCGGCGACCCTGGCGCGCAGCATGAGGTTCTTGCGCATCTGCTCGCGGCGCAGGTCGATGTAGCGGTACTTGAGGCGCGTCTCCTCGTTGACGCCCTCCTCGTCGATCTGGAATGGCAGGGCCTCGGCGGGGTTGAGCACCTCGATCGCCTTCGCCAGTATTTCAATCTCGCCGGTGGCAATGTGCGGATTTTCAGTGCCCGGCGGGCGGCGGCGCACCCGGCCGGTGATCTTCAGCACGTATTCATTGCGCACCTTCTCGGCGACGGCGAAGCCCTCGCGCCCGTCCGGATCGAACACCACCTGCACGCGGCCGGCGCGGTCGCGCAAATCAATGAAGATGACGCCGCCGTGATCGCGGCGGTGATGCACCCAGCCGCAAATCGTGACGGTTTGATCCAGTTGCGCGGCGGTAACCTCGCCGCAGTAATGACTACGCATACCCGCCTCTGTCATTTATTAAAGGGGCTCTTTCCGGCCGCCGATCGCGCTTGCAAGCCGGGTCGGGGCGGGAATGTTACGGGCAGGGCGGCGGCGGTGCAATCTGTTTATATAGCCGGCCCTTAGCGGGGCGGCGAGTTTACTAGAAACTGTCTCAAAATGTTGTCAGGAC
>Ga0335077_10004121_pt1 | contig 17710 bp, 16 predicted proteins | sample Lox_Sample_31_FD_207151 | JGI IMG/M metagenome (GOLD analysis project Ga0335077, IMG submission 207151) | Soil microbial communities from Loxahatchee National Wildlife Refuge, Florida, United States - Lox_Sample_3.1 | ecosystem: Environmental > Terrestrial > Soil > Wetlands | place: USA... | reverse complement strand
AGCCTTGGCTTTCGGGGCCACACGGGTGCGGCTCACACGCGTCGGAGCGGGCGGGGGGCTGGTGCAATTTGCTGTTACGGACCGCGAAGCTGGTCCCTGGGGGCACAGGTAAGACATATGGAACATCGCTGGGGAATGGCCATCGATCTGGATCGCTGCACGGGCTGCGAGGCCTGCGTGGCGGCCTGCCACGCGGAGAACAACCTTCCGCTGTCCGATCCCGCCGAAGCCGAGAAGGGCCGCGCCTTTCACTGGCTTCGCGTGGACCGCTACTACGAAGGCGAATTTCCCGACATCCGCATGAAGTACATGCCCGTGCTGTGCCAGCAGTGCGAAGATGCGCCCTGTGAGCCGGTCTGCCCGACTTACGCGACGTATCACAACGCCGAAGGCTTGAACGTTCAGGTCTACAATCGCTGCATCGGCACGCGCTACTGCGGCAACAATTGTCCGTACTCGGTGCGATTCTTCAACTGGTTCGAACCCGAATGGCCCCAGCCGCTCGAGTTGCAGCACAACCCCGACGTTTCCATCCGCCCCGGCGGCGTGATGGAGAAGTGCACCTTCTGCATCCAGCGCATCCAGCGAGTGAAGCGCGATGCGAAAGCCGATGGCCGAGCGATCACAGATGGCGAAGTGCAGCCGGCGTGCGTCCAATCGTGCCCAGCCGAGGCTATGACGTTCGGGGACTTGAATGATCCTGAGAGCAAAGTCTCGCGCCTGGCTGCGAGCGGCCGCGCCACGCGCCTTCTGGAGGATCTGGGTACCAAGCCCAAAGTGTTCTACTTGCAGCGAGCCAAATAATGGATACGGCAGTCGCAACGCGCACGGATAATCTACGGGCTACATTGTGGCGTCCGCTAGCCGGCTTTTCGCGAGCCTACCTTGCCGCGCTCGTGCTGACATTTCTTCTGGGTGCTTGGGGCCTCGCTTGCTGGGGTTATCAGATTTTTCGCGGCATCGGCGTCGCCGGCATCCGCCGTCCCACCATGTGGGGCTTCTACCTGGTCAACTTCGTTTTTTGGATCGGCATCTCTCACGCGGGCACGCTCATCTCCGCCATTCTCAGGCTCACGGACGCCGGCTGGCGCAAACCCGTGACTCGCATCGCGGAAGCCATCACCGTGTTTGCTCTGATGATCGGCGCGATGTTCCCCATCATCCACCTCGGCCGTCCGCTGGTCTTCTTCTGGCTGATCCCGTATCCCAACTCGCGACTGCTTTGGCCCAACTTCCGCTCGCCGCTGTTGTGGGACCTGACGGCGATCGTCACGTACTTGAGCGGCAGCATCATTTATTTATATCTGCCTCTGATTCCCGACCTGGCTGAACTCGCCCAGCACTCGACAGGCTGGCGTGAACGTTTCTACCGGCTGCTTTCATTCGGCTGGACAGGCAGTGACCGCCAGTGGCACGCGCTCGAGCGAGCCATGCACCGCATGGCCGGCATGATTCTCGCCGTGGCGGTTTCGGTTCACACGGTGGTGGCCTGGGATTTTGCCATGGCGGTCGCGCCGCTCTGGCACAGCACGATTTTCGGCCCCTATTTCGTGGCGGGCGCCATCTTCAGCGGGATCGCCGCGCTCCTCTTGGTCATGTCCATCATCCGCAGGCTGCTGCATCTCGAGACCTACGTTCTCCCCGTGCACTTCGACAATCTGGGCAAGTTGCTTTTCCTGATGAGCCTGCTCTGGTTCTATTTCACGGTGGCCGAGAATCTCACCACTTGGTACGGAAACAGTCCATCCGAGATGAACGTCTTCGGCAGCCGCGTGCGCGGCCCTTTTGCGCCATACTTCTGGATCATGATTCTCTGCAATTTCGTCCTGCCGTTTCTGCTGTTGAGCAGCCGCCGCATGCGCACCATTCGTAACGTCACGGTCGCTGCCGTCACTGTGCTCATCGGCATGTGGCTCGAACGCTACCTGATCATTCTGCCGACGCTCTCTTACCCGCGCCTGGCCGCCGTCACCGGCTTCTATAAGCCGACCTGGGTGGAAATCTCGATCACGGCATCCACCTTCGCCGCGATGGCCATGTTCTACCTGATCTTCTGCAAGCTGTTTCCGGCAATCGCCGTTTGGGAATATAAGAATGATTCTCACCGCTGATTTTGTCGATGCGCAATCGGTGGCTGCGGCCATCCAGACACTCAGGGCCCGCGGGTACGGAGCCGGCGAGATCGACATTTTTTCCACCGCCCCCGTCGAGGAGGCAGAGGCCCTACTCGAGCGCCCCAGTCGCATGTCCCTGGTTGCGGTCATCAGCGCCGTGGTGTTCTGCCTGTCCGCCATCGCGTTTGTATATTACACGCAGCACGACTATCGAATCGTAACCGGGGGCATGCCGATCTTCTCCTGGTGGTCCACCGGCGTGATTTTCTACGAGTTCACTATGTTCGGATCGATCAGCGCGACTTTCATCATGTTCCTGATCGAAAGCGGCCTGCTCAAGCGCCGCGGATCGATCCCCGCTCCCCGGCTTGAGGAAGGACGCATTTACCTGCGCGTTGTCTGCGATGCTGGCGACTCGGTTTCGTCCGTCGAGTGCCTGTATGAGGCAGGAGCCGCCAAGGTGGACGAAATGGAGGAGCAGGCGTGATCGCGCGGACCACGTTGATTCTCGCCCTGGTTTTCCCCCTGTCGGCTGCCGACGGGCTTTTGCCGCCCTGGGAGAAACCCGGAGCCGTCACGCGCCTCGGTCAAACTGTCTATCGCGAAAACTGCGCCGTCTGCCATGACATCGACAAGGACCAGAAGAGCACCCGGAAACTCGGCCCCAGCCTCAACCATCTGTTCAAAAATCCCCGGCTGCCGCTTTCCAAAGGCCGGCCCAGCCGTGATTACGTCAAGGTCAGAATTCAATATGGCGGCCAGGTGATGCCCGCTTTCATGAAGCGCCTCAACGACGGGCAGATCGCGGCGCTGCTCGCCTACATCGAGAGCAAGTAGCTGATGCTGCGATGGCTCGTCATCGGTGTCGGCGACATCACTACCAAACGCGTTCTCCCCGCCATCCTCGCCGAGCCGCGAAGCAGGCTCGTCGGCATCGTCACGCGCAATCCGAAAAAAGCCGCGCCATACGGTGTGCCCGGCTGGACGGCCCTTGACGATGCGCTAACCAAGACCGCCGATGCGGTCTACGTCGCCACCCCTGTGTTTCTGCATGCTCCGCAGACGATCGCTTGCCTGCGCGCCGGCAAGCACGTGCTCTGCGAAAAACCCATGGCGCTCCATTACTCCGAAGCCTGTTCCATGCAGCGCGCGGCGGAGGAAATCGGCCGCACTCTCGGCATCGCTTATTACCGCCGCATGTATCCGAAGGTGAATCGCGCCAAAGAATTGATGGCCGCCGGCGCCATCGGACACCCCGTGTTTGCCGAGGCCACGTCGCACGACTGGTTTCATCCCGATGACGGCGTTCGCGACTGGCTCTTCGACCCAAAGCGCGCCGGCGGCGGACCGCTCTACGACATTGCTTCGCATCGCATCGATCTGATGAATTACCTGTTCGGAAAACCACAGCGCGCCACCGGGCAGCTTTCGGCGCTCGTGCATCCCGGCGAAGTGGAAGACAACGCCACCGTCGTCATTGAATACGAGTCGGGCGTGCGTGCCGTTGTGGATGTCCGCTGGCACTCGCGAGTACCGCGCGACGAGTTTCGCATTCGCGGCACCGAGGGCGAACTAGACCTCACGCCCCTCAACGGCCCGGCACTCGTTTATCCCGGAGCCGAGGAATATCTCCCCGCTCATCAGAACCTGCACTATCCGTGCATCGAGAATTTCGTTGGCGCCGTACTGGAAAATGAGCCGCTGCGTTCGACTGGCGCCACAGCTCTCGTCACCGATTGGGTGACGGAGCAAGTGATCGCCGCGAACCACCGTCACTGATCCACGTGCACCATCTGCCTCGAAGTTTTTCCCTCCGGGTGCACCACCATCCACGCCGCCGAGCCCAGCGCGCAAAGGCCGGCGGCCACCAGGAAGGATTGCGTCCATCCGAATTGTCTGGCAATCCACGGCGTCAGACTGGCTGTCAGAGCGCCGCCTAGTTGGCCGCCCATATTCATCACACCCGAAACGGAACCCGCGGATTTCCCTCCGATATCCGCGCTCACCGACCAGAATGAACTCTGCGAAAGATAGAGCGCTCCCGTTCCGCCCGCAAGAACCACGCTCGCCAGTTGCGCGCTGCTCACCTGCGTCGCCAGCGCCAGGAAAATCGCGCAGAACCCGATGCCGAACGTCGCGAGGCCGCAGCGCCCCACTCGTTTGCCGAAGCGCTGCGTAAGCAGGTCGCTGATCCAGCCGCCCAGCGGAGAACACACAGCCATCGCCAGTAGTGGCAGCATCGTGTAATAAGAGCTGTCTTGCGCGCTCAGCCCGCGCACCGTCCGCAGGTAAATAAAGAACCAGCTAAAGAAGATGTAGGCCGCGTAGCCATAGGAGAAGTAACTGAACGTGACCGCCAGAATATCGCGATTGCCGAAAATGGAGCTCCACGGCAGCTTGCCCTTGCTCGCACTGTCCGTTTGTGCCAGCCCCGCTTCAATGTGAGCGATTTCTTCTTTCTGAATCCAGGGATGCTGGCGCGGTGTGTCGCGGGCCACCGCGTACCAGACGGCGCCCGCCGCCAGCCCCAGCGCCGCGCTCACCCAAAACGCGGAACGCCAGCCGTAGTGCAGCATGACGTAAGTAATCAGCGGCGGCGTAATTCCGGAGCCGAGCCCGACGCCGGAAAAAATGATTCCGTTGGCGATGCCACGCTCGGCGGAAGGAATCCAGGCGGCCACCACGCAGTTCGAAGCGGGATAAACCACGGCCTCGCCAATTCCCAGCGAGAACCGGATCGCCACCAGCAGGATAATCATGCCCGCGGCGCCCGCAGGCAGGAGCGTGATGAGTACGGTGAAAACTCCCCACCAGACCACGCCCAGTGCGAGCACGGTGCGCGGCCCAATGCGGTCGGCGATCCAGCCGCCCGGCGCTTGAAAGAATGCGTAGCCAAGCACAAACGCGCTGAAGATCCACCCCATCTGCACATTAGTCAAATGAAATTCCTGGATGATCGTGGGCCCGGCTATCGAAATGTTCACGCGGTCCAGGTAAGCGATGGCGCTCACCACGAACATCCAGAAAATCAGGATCCAGCGGATCCGCGTACGCAGAAATTCAGGCAAAGGAGGCTCCTGTCGGAAACTGGCGAAGATCCATCATCCCGCAATCTCCGAATCTATACGAAAATCGAGAGTACATGAAACTGGGCGGCAGTTGCATTATCGCGCTGGCGATCGTCATTCCGTGCCACGCGGCGCCCGATTGGGCGCTTGGGCCATTCGTGCGTCCCTCCGGCGTGAATCCCGTGATCGCTCCCAACAGAGAATCGGTATTCGTGTGCCCCGTACATCGCGATGCCGTCCGCTGGGAGGCGCTTCACACCTTCAACCCCGCGGCTGTGGTCCGCAACGAGAAAATTTGCGTTATTTATCGCGCAGAGGACGACACGGGCGAAATGATCGTAGGCGGCCACACCTCGCGCCTCGGACTTGCGGAGAGCGACGATGGCCCGCACTTCAGCCGCCGGCAGACGCCGGTCTTCTATCCGTCGAACGATGGCGAGAAAATCCGTGAATGGCCGGGCGGCTGCGAAGACCCGCGGATCGTCGAAACCGAGGATGGGACCTACGTCATGACGTATACCCAGTGGAACCGCCGCATGACGGACGCCGCGATCGCCACATCCCGGGATCTGCTGCACTGGACCAAGCACGGTCCGGCCTTTGCCAGGGCATCGAAATACGCGAACCTCTCTCATAAATCCGCCGGCATCGTCTGCCGGTTGCGCGGCGATCGTCTGGTGGCCGCTAAGATCGGTGGGAAGTTCTGGATGTATTGGGGTGAGGGCGAGGTGCACCTCGCAACGTCGGACGACGCCGTCCACTGGCAGCCCGTCGAGGACGCCAGAGGCAACCCCGTTACGGTTCTTGCCAGGCGGGCCGGCCGTTTTGACAGCGCGTTTCCGGAAGTGGGTCCTCCGCCGGTTTTGACCGAACGCGGGATCCTGGTTCTATACAACGGCAAAAATGATCCGCTGAACGGCGACAAGACTCTCGCGCCCGAAACTTATTCAGCCGGCCAAGCTCTGTTCGCAGCCGATAACCCTGCGAAATTGATTGCGCGCCTGGACGAGCCGTTCTTCAAGCCGGAGATGCCATTCGAGAAAACCGGGCAGTACAGCGCGGGCACCACTTTCGTTGAGGGCCTCGTCTTCTTCAAGGGCAAGTGGTTCCTCTATTATGGTTGTGCCGATTCGCTCGTCGGCGTCGCGGTGAATGAGGTGAGGGGGAAATAGCGATGAAAGCAGCCTACTACGAGGGAAACGAAACCATCCGCATCGGTGACTGCGTTCCAGCGGCGCCGGCCGCCGGACAGGTTCAGATTCGTGTCTCCCACTGCGGCATTTGTGGTACTGATCTGCACATCTTCCACGGCAAGATGGACCGGCGAGTTCACATGCCGCAGGTGATGGGCCACGAAATGTCCGGCGCCATTGCCGCGCTGGGCCCGGGCGTCGATGGTTTCACACTGGGTGACCGAGTAACCGTGCGCCCGCTCGACCCTTGCGGCCGCTGCCCCGCCTGTCACGCAGGCCATAGCCACATCTGCCAAAACCTGAAATTCATCGGCATTGATGCGCCCGGCGCCTTGCAGGGCTTGTGGACCGTGCCGGTCCACACTCTGCACCGGTTGCCCGAAAACCTCTCGTTCACGCAAGGCGCACTGATCGAGCCTCTCGCCGTGGCATGCCATGACGTGCGCATGGGAGAAGTGCGCGAGAGAGAATACGCCGTCGTGCAAGGCGGCGGACCGATCGGCACTCTCGTGGCGCTGGTGGCGCGCACCCAAGGCGCGCGGGTCTTGCTTTCCGAAGTGAACTCCTACCGTCTGGCGCTGGCCCGGGAGCTGGGACTCGACGCTGTAGATCCTCGTTCCACCGATCTGGTGAAGCTAGTCACCGAGCAGACCGGAGGCGCAGGCGCCGACGTGGTGTTCGAAGTTTCCGGTGCCGCAGCCGGCGCCGAGATGATGACGAAGCTTCCCCGGACCAGGGGCCGCATCGTCGTCGTTGCTCTTTTCCCCGAGCCGCCGGCGGTCGACCTGTTCCGCTTTTTCTGGCGCGAGATCAGGCTCACTGGCGCGCGCGTGTACGAAGCCGCAGATTTCGAAGCCGCCATTCGCCTTGCCGCGTCTGGTAGTCTGCCGCTCGACCGCATCGTCACCCGCGTGATTCCGCTCCGGCAGCTCGAATCCGGCTTCCGCGAGATGGAACGCGGCGGCAACGTCATGAAGGTGCTGGTTGAGTGTTCCCGCGACTAAGGAGCCGGACTCTTGAACGTGATCGATCAGTTCCGGCTTGACGGAAAAATCGCCCTGGTGACCGGATGCAAACGAGGCATTGGCCGTGCGATGGCGCAGGCGCTCGCGGAAGCCGGAGCCGACCTCATCGGCGTCAGCAAGTCCCTCGAATCAAGCGGCAGCGAAGTGGAAAAAGAAGTTCTCGCGCTCGGACGAAAATTCAGAGCCTACGCCGCCGATTTCAGCCAGCGCCCCGCCGTCTACGATTTCATCCGGCAGGTCACCTCCGATTTTCCGGTGATCGACATCCTGGTGAACAACGCCGGCACGATTCTTCGCCGCCCCGCCGCCGAGCACCCCGACGAATACTGGGATGAGGTCCTCGAAACCGACCTGAATTCGCAGTTCATCCTGAGTCGCGAGATCGGAAAACGCATGGTGGAACGCGGCTCGGGCAAAATCATCTTCACCGCCTCGCTGCTTACATTCCAGGGCGGAATCACCGTTCCCGGCTATGCCGCGGCCAAGGGCGCCATCGGCCAGCTCACCAAGGCTCTCGCCAACGAGTGGGCGCCCAAGGGAGTGCAGGTGAATGCCATCGCGCCGGGCTACATCGCGACCGACAACACAACCGCGCTGCGCGCCGATTCCGTGCGCAATCCCGCCATCCTCGCGCGCATTCCCGCGGGCCGCTGGGGCGTGCCTGACGATTTCAAGGGCGCGGTGGTCTTCCTCGCATCGCGCGCTTCTGATTACGTCAGTGGCTCGATTCTCGTCGTAGATGGCGGCTGGCTCGCCAGGTAGCGGCCAGGCGGCGCACTCGCCGCTGATGCGCTTGCTGGGTTCTTTTTCGCCCCGGCCTGTTCGAGGACCCGTTGGACGGTTTCCACAAGAGTTTTAGGATCCACCGGTTTGGGCAAGAGCGCGCTGACCCCCAAAACACTCGCCGGCTCCTCCTTCACGTACTCAAATGCGCCGGACATGATAATCACCTTGAGTCCGGGATATTTCGCGCTTGCCTCCCTCACCAGTTCACCCCCGCCTTGCCCCGGTAAGTAGAGGTCGCTAATGAGCAGATCGAAAGCTGCTTCGGAAAGCCGTGCGAGCGCGTCAGGGCCATTTGCAGCCTCAACAATCCGATAGCCGGTCTGTTCCAGCGCTTCGCGCGCGAAGCTCCGAACCGCAGCCTGATCGTCCACAATCAGGATAGTTCCCCGCGCCGAATTGCTAACCGCCGCGAGCTGCGGTGCCTGTTCGCCGCCTCTTTCTCGGGCGATGTCCAACCGCCTCTGCCCGGTGATGTCCAGTATCGTTCCTACCAGCCGCACCGGTCTGCCTCCGGCCGCACATTGAGGCGTTCCTTGCTCCAAGACAATGCGTTCCTCCCCATCGGGTTGCAGCAGGCGATACTGAACGGTATAAGGCTTCTGGTCTGCCAGGGATCTGAGTACTTTCTTCGCTACCCGCACTCTGTCGTCCGGATGAACCCTCCCTTCAAAGGAACTGCGTTCGGGAACTGTGGAACCGGGACTCACTCCCAGAATGCGAAAGGTCTCACTGGACCAGGACATGCCATTGGTATTCAGGTCCCAATCCCAACTGCCAAAGTGAGCCATCTGTTCCGCCCTTTCTAATTGTTCCTGGCTCTCGTGTAAGGCTTGCGACGCCCGTTCTTGTTCTGCCTGATGCTGGCGCGCCCGCTGGAGGGCTGTCTTGACGGTGCGCGACGCCAGGTACTGCAGGCTCATCATGCACACTGCATACAGAATGCCGCTGAGCCACAACGTCATCAACGTGTGGTGAACTGTGCCCGCCGGCAGCGCGCCAGACACTTCGGCGAAGATCAGCCCGAGCGCCGTGACACTGCAGACGATTCCGGTGATCAATCCCACTCGCTCTCCCAGCACCAACCCGGCAATCAAAATGATGATCAGGTAGGACGGGACAGCGGCCGAGCGGATACCGCCTCCCGTAAAAGCCATGCCGGTGGCGAACGCCCACAACAGCGCAACCAGCAGGTAACCCGCTAGCCGGACCCGGCCTCGTCTGGTTACGGCAAGCGCGACCACACACGTGCCGTCCACGGCTGCAACGGCGAACAGCCATCGCGCGGCGTTCGCCGGCTGCGCGATGATGCCCAGCGGGGCGACCAAAGTCATGGCCAGGCCCAGGGTCCACAGGATCACGTAAAGTAGACGGGCCGTCTCGGTCTCTGCCGGGTCCGCGAAAATCGGGGCAGTAAGGAATTTACGCATCTCTTAACGCAGTTGATCGAAAGACAAGAGACGTGAGTTTTTCACCCCATCCACTTTCGCCTTCGGCGGTCCTCCATTCCTAAAAGCACACGGATTACCGCGCATCTTTGGGGGAAAATGGCCAGTATTTATTTTGTAGGCCTAAATTATATCAGTTGCTGATTGGGGCCGGGAAAGAAAGATATTGAGTTAATTTCAAGTTGAAACAATATCGAATATCCGCATGCCCGCAGCGGATTTAAGTTTGACAGAAAGGCCTGCGAGCCCGTGTCTGGCTCAACTTACGACGTGCGTTTGGCTGTCAGATCCGTACTCCAGGAACCGTCGTCCGTTCCCATGGTGAACTTGATCTCATCGCCGTTGACTTCGCCCTCGTAAACCAGCTTGATCGGGTTGCCTTCCCATTCGGACATTACCGAAAACTTGATCTTCGAGCCTTGCACTTTTCCTTCATCGACGGTAACGTCCTTGTCGCGCAGACCGCCCACCGTTCCGGTGAGCTTGTCGCCATCCACTTTCAGATTGAAAGTCAGCTCGTGCTTGCCTTCCTGGGTTTCCAGCATTCCTTTCCACGTACCCGTTGCGTCCGCGGCAAACACCGGGGCAGCCAGCACGGCCAGCGCCATAATCAGAAGCGTCTTCATGGTTCCTCCCACCTCCGAGTCGAACCCGTTCGGTGAAGGAATTATATCAATTGGCGGACGCTGCGGGACCGTGTCACTCTACAATAGAAAAATCCCATGAAAGCGCTGGTCAAAAGCAAACGAGAGCCGGGCCTCTGGCTCGAAGACGTCCCCGAGCCCACCATCGGGATCAATGACGTTCTCATTCGCGTGCGGCGCGTCGGCATTTGCGGGACCGACCTGCACATCTACAACTGGGATGAGTGGGCGCAGCGCACGATTCCGGTGCCCATGGTGATCGGCCATGAGTTCGTCGGCGAGATCGCCGAGACCGGTTCCAACGTCAGCGATTTTCATCCCGGCGACGTTGTCACCGGCGAGGGCCACGTCGTCTGCGGCCGTTGCCGTAACTGTCTGGCGGGCCGCCGCCACTTGTGCGCTCACACTATGGGAGTCGGCGTGAACCGGCCCGGCGCGTTCGCCGACTACATCGCGGTTCCCATGACCAACATCTGGCGTCACAAGGACAACATCGATCTCGACATCGCCGCCATTTACGATCCGTTTGGCAACGCCGTGCACACTGCGCTCTCATTTCCGGTCTTGGCCGAGGACGTGCTGATTACCGGCGCCGGTCCCATCGGCATCATGGCCGCGGAGGTGGTCCGCCACGCCGGCGCGCGATATGTCGTCATCACCGATGTCAATCCTTACCGGCTGGAGCTTGCTCGCAAAATCGGCGTCACGCGAGCGGTTAACACGTCAGAAACGCCGCTCGGACAGGTGCAAAAAGAACTCGGGATGCAGGAGGGCTTCGATGTCGGCCTTGAAATGTCGGGCCATCCATCGGCGTTTCGCGAGATGCTCGCTAATATGAGCCACGGCGCCAAAATCGCAATGCTCGGCATCCCCTCCAAAGAAATGGCCATCGACTGGACCGTCGTCGTCTTCAATATGCTCACCATCAAAGGAATCTATGGTCGCGAAATGTACGAGACCTGGTACAAAATGGCCGTCATGCTGGAATCCGGCGTCGACATTCGTCCCGTGATCACGCACCGCTTCTCTCACCAGGACTTCGAACAGGCCTTTGCCACCGTGCGCTCCGGCTGTTCCGGCAAAGTCATCATGGAGTGGGCCTGATGCCGCAGTCCGTTCTTCGCGCGCTCGCGCTCGGTTGCGTCGTACTTCCTTTGATCTCCCGTGCCGACGACAAACCTCTTCGGCTCGCCATCGCCGGACTGGTTCACGGCCACGTAGACGGATTTCTGCAAGCGATCAAGAATCGCGCGGACGTTCAACTCGCCGGTATCTTTGACCCCGATCCCGCTCTGCAGCGCCAATACGCGCAACGCTACGGCCTGCCCGCTTCTCTGTTCTTCTCCGATCTGCCCGCCATGCTCGATCAGACGCAGCCTGAAGCTGTCGCCTCGTTCACCAGCACCTACGACCACCCGCTCGTCGTCGAAGCCTGCGCGGCCCGCCGCATCCACGTCATGATGGAAAAGCCGCTGGCCTTGAATCCGGTGCATGCCCGCGCCATCGAGCGCGCCGCGAAGCGTTCCGGCATCCATGTGATCGTCAACTATGAAACCACCTGGTACCCCAGCCACGGCGCCATGTGGAATCTCCTCAAAGAGCGGCGCGCAGCGGGTGATGTCCGCAAGATGGTTGCGATGGACGGCCACGAGGGACCCAAGGAGATTGGCGTCGGGCCCGAGTTCCTGAACTGGCTGACCGATCCGCTAAAAAACGGCGCCGGCGCCCTGTTTGATTTCGGCTGCTACGGTGCGAACCTCATGACGTGGATGATGGACAACCAGCGCCCCGTCGCCGTCACCGCGATGACGCAGCAGATCAAGCCGCAAATCTATCCGCGCGTGGACGATGAAGCCACCATCCTGGTCGAATATCCGAAAGCTCAGGGCATCATTCAAGCATCCTGGAACTGGCCGTTCAACAGAAAAGACTTCGAAGTGTACGGCGAGCACGGTTACGCCGTCGCCATCGGAGGCAGCGTCCTGCGCGTCCGCCTTCCGGGCGAGGAGGAGCAGGCGCGCACCCCGGAAGCGCCGCCGCCGGACGAGCGCGATTCCGTTGCGTATCTCCGGGCCGTAGTTCGCGGCAGACTGCGCCCTTCCGGTCTCTCCTCACTCGAAAACAACCTGATCGTGACCGAAATTCTTGACGCGGCCCGTGAATCCGCGCGCACCGGCCGGAAAATCAATTTCAAGTGACTACGGGGACTGGCTCCGCTCTCTTGAAAATGGCCGTAATTGCGGATTCGGTCGCTGGTAAATCGAGCCCGTCGGGGACTGGCTCCACCGTCCCTAATCGAGCCGCCCGCAAACCACCAACCCGCTCGTCGTGGACGGTGGTGCCTGTCCCCTCTGGCACCAGCCCTCTTCGCCATTTTCATGCTCGCGGGTGTCGCGCCTCGGCGACATGCCGCTCAACTGTCCCCATCCTGCTATCTTCTTAGCGCTCCCCTAACGTCCTCGATCATTCGCAGCGTGTTCTCCCGCACGCAGTTCACAAACGATGCCTTCGTTACATCATCGTGCGAATACGAGTACGTAATGCCGCGCGAAGAACTCACGATGGCACCCAGCCCATCAGCGTTGAAGCAAACGGCGGCTTGGCGCGCGCGCCCTGCGCTCCGTACCCGGTCACCAGGATGAAGGCCTCCGGCAGAAGAGAGCGCGAACGCTTGGCTTCTTCCGGAAACGTCGCGCCGATCACCGCACCGATGGAACTGTATCCGGACTCTCCCCTCAAAGGCCGGCCGAACTCCCGAATGGTCTCCGCAATCTTCTCGTACAGCGGCTTTCCCGTGGAGCGCAATTCGAGATCCTGAAAATCCCGCGAGCCCGCATTCGAGGTCCTGAGCACGACGAACAAGCCCTTTTTGTACTTCGCGCACGCATCGACAAAGGGCTGCAAGCTGTCCCGGCCCAGATACGGCGTGACTGTCACGCTGTCCGCATCAAACGCTCGTTGCGGCTGTCCCAGAACATCGGTCTCGCCCAGAAACGCCGCGGCGTAGGCTTCCGCTGTGGACGAAATGTCGTTGCGCTTGGCGTCTGCGATGATCAGCAGCCCTCTTTCTTTAGCCGCCCGCACGGTGTCCTCAAATGCCAGGATACCCGCCGCCCCGTATTGCTCGAAGAACGCCAGTTGCGGCTTCACCGCTGGAACCAGACCCGCTACGGTATCGAGCACTAACTCGTGGAAGTCGGCGATAACCGATCGGACCGCCTCCGCCGTGGGAGCGCCCCGGCCCGATTTCACGAAGGCCGGCATCAGATCGATACGCGGATCGAGACCCACCACGCACGGGTTTCCTTTCTGCCGTATCGCATCAACCAAACGGTCACAAAATAACTTCATCGCGTCGTCATATTGTCGCTCAACGTGTCCATTCCGAGGCCATGTTGTCGTCCGTGATGATGCGGTTGCCGCGGCATCTGCGCCGGATGCTCTCCGCCTTTTCCATCCCGTAGAGATCGTAGGCCGGCCGTTTGAGCGTATCCGCGTAAGCGAGAATCTCGTCCAAACGCTTCCGGTCATCCGGATCGGCGAGATCGAAAACGGGCTCACCTTCCAGCCGGTAAGCCAGCAGAATCCGCCGCCAGCGGTCTTTGTCCGTTTGAATCGGGCTGTCGCTCACGGCCAGCAAGGGCCCAAAACGGAGCCCGTAAGGAAACAAGGTCACTCCGGTAAGCTGGACGTCTCCCGAGTGCGTGGTGTTGTAGTAGAGAATCCCGCCCGGTTTCAGATGCCTCCGCGCCAGCTCCAGAAATTCGCGCGACAGAAGATTGGTGGCGTGCGCCCGCCAGTGGTAGATCGTGTCCATCACGATGAGATCGTACTTGCGCCGCGGGAAGCGCACCAGCCAGCGCCGGCCATCATCGATGAAAATGTCGACCTTGGGATTCGTGAGCACAGGAGCCACATCCGGATACCTGCGGATCACCGTCAGGTAGCCCGGGTTGATCTCCACCACCGTCACGCGCCGCACTTGCGGATGGTTGGCGATCACCTCGGCCCACGCGCCTCCCGCCAGCCCGATGATCAGCACCTCCTCGGGATCGGGATGCAGAAAGCTGATCGAATACGGCCGGAGCAGCGCATCGGTCTCCGTTACGTCTGTAATCAGCTTGCCGTCGTAGAGACCGCCTCCATAAATCGTGCGATCCGCATCCACCGTGATCACACCGCTCCTGGTTTCGACGATGTCGATGAACTTGTCGCCCGGCCGGTAAGCGGCCTTGTTCTGGAGCTGCTCGTAGATCGCCGCGTAAAGAGGCCGGCAGCTCACCATCAGGACAATACAGAGTGCCGCTCCGGCTGCGGCTGCCGTCCACCTGCCGGATCGAGCCGGCCCTGCGGACATCCACAGCGTGAGAGCGACGGCAACGCCGAGCATCGCGAGCGCCAGTTCGATGGTTCTCAAGCTCCAAAGATCCATCAGCGCGAATCCCACCAGGAAACTGCCGAGCGCCGACCCGGCGATGTTACTGACATACAGCCGGCTCAGTCCCGCACCCGCGCGGCGATCGGATGGCACCGCGATGTGATTCAGCAGCGGAAACACCGCGCCGAGCAATCCTGCCGTCAACGCGATGAGCGGCAGAGTCAGCACAACGTCCACGTGCCGCACCGCAAAAGCAATCAGCGGCACAGCCAGAAATCCAAGCAGGTTTGCGGTGATCACCAGCAACGCGATCCGCCGCAGAAGCAATGCAGTCATCGATTCCGGTGAGTCCCCGCAGATCCGGCGGGCCAGCAGTGAGCCCAGCGCGATGCCGGCCAGAAACGCCGCCAGCACATAGGCGAAGCTCTTGGCACTGCCGCCGCTCGCGAACGAGTAGACGCGGTACCAGATAATCTCCTGGCAGAGCGAGATGAATCCTGTGACCGCGGCCAGGGCCGCCGCCACCGGAAGCGCGATCAGCCCGGCCGGCCGTCTCTGTTCCGGCACAGCCTCTCCAGTCGCTGCGGTCTTTGTTCCGCGAATGTACATCCACAGCACCGCAATCGCGACGAGCGTGTTCAGTCCCGCCGCCAGCCTCACGGATCCGGACATCCCCAACTTGTGCATCGTCACTTCAGCCGCCAGCAGGCAGGCTACCGCCGAGCCCAGCGTGTTGACGAAATACAGGCTGCCGACGGACCGCCCCACATTCCGCGAAAATCGCACCAGGTAAGCCACCAGAACCGGCAGCGTCGCGCCCATCAGGATCGTCGGCGCCAGAACCAGGCTTAGACTGATTACGCCGGTTTCAATCGCCGGCGCACCCGCTGTGAATGAAGCCACCCGGTGGAACAGGCCCAGAGAAATCACGCCGAACAAGGCCACACCGAATTCCATCAAGGCGAAAATCACCAGCAGCGGCGCATTCCGTTGTGACAACCATCCGCCCGCCAGACTGCCCAGCCCCAGGCCCAGCATGAACGCGCTCACCACAACAGTCACCGACTCGATGTTGACGCCATATATCGCAAACAGCGCTCGTTGCCAGACAATCTGATAGAGCAGGGCAGGAAAGCCGGATACAAAGAAGAGAACGTGGAGCCACCGCAGGCCGGCTTTTTCTGGTACCAATTTCGCAGTATAGCGGGCACGCTGCGTGTCGAGGGAGAATACAAACGATGAGGTTCGATCGGTTTAAGCTCCGGACTGTGATTTCGCTCGGCGTTCTGCTGGTCGGCGCGGTCAGCGTCGCGGCGCAAACTTCCTCGCCGCTGCTGCTGGTTTTGAACAAAGAAGAGAACTCACTCGCCGTCGTCGATACCATGTCCGGGAAAGTTCTCGGCCGAGCGCCAACCGGCGAAGCTCCCCACGAAGTCGCCGCGTCCGCCGACGGCAGGCTTGCGTTCGTGGCCAATTACGGCGCACAAAATCCGGGCAGCACGATTTCCGTGATCGACGTCACCGCAGCGAAGGAGTTGCGCCGTGTCGACCTGGGCCCGCTGCGCCGCCCGCACGGCATCACCGTGGTCGACGGCAAAGTGTACTTCACCGCCGAAGTCAACAAACTCATCGCCCGTTACGACCCGGCAACCAACCAGGTCGACTGGCTGCTCGGCACCGGCCAGAACGGCACGCACATGCTCATCTTCAGCAAAGACCTGAATCACATCTTTACAGCCAACATCGGCTCCGACAGCATCACAGCCATCGACCGCGTCTCGGGTCCGGCGGGTTGGAACGAAACCGTAATTCCCGTTGGCAAAGGTCCGGAGGGCATCGACCTTTCGCCCGACGGAAAGGAACTCTGGGCGGCGCACTCGCGCGATGGCGGCATTTCCATCATCGATGTTGTCGGGAAGAAGGTTGCCGGCAGTTTCGACGCCGGCACGAGGCGGTCCAACCGCCTGAAATTCACTCCCGATGGCAAGCGCGTGTTGATCTCGGATCTCGAGCGCGGCGACCTGGTGGTGATCGATGTGCCGGCGCGGAAGGAAATCAAGCGGATGAAGCTAGGGCGCAGCCCGGAAGGCATCCTGATCACGCCCGACGGTTCTCGCGCCTACGTGGCTGTGGCCGGCGATAACCAGGTGGTGATCCTCGATTTGAAGACGCTCGACGTCACGGGCCGTATTTCTACCGGCGCCGGACCCGACGGCATGGCGTGGGCCGAGAGGAGATAAACGGATGATCATCGGTGTTCCCACGGAGTGCTTTCCCGGAGAACGTCGCGTCGCGCTCGTGCCTTCGGTGATTCCCGCTCTGACGAAAGCTGGTTTCGAAGTCGTGATCCAGGCCGGAGCCGGTGAAGGCGCGGGTTACCTGGATGCTGAATATGCCGCCAAAGGCGCGAAGATCGTCGCCGAACGAGCGGAAGTGTTCAAATCCGCGGATATCGTGGCGCAGGTGCTCTGCTATGGTTCCGATGATAAGGCTGGCGTGGCCGACCTCCTGCGCATGCGGCGCGGCCAGTATCTCGCCGGATTTCTTCGCCCGCTCGGTTCGCTCGACACAGTTCAAGCGGTGGCTGCCACCGGGGTGTCCGCTTTCTCTGTCGAACTCATGCCGCGCACCACGCGTGCGCAGAGCATGGACGCGCTTTCGTCCATGGCCACCGTCTGCGGCTACAAAGCAGTGCTGCTTGCCGCCGACACTCTTCCCCGCCTTTTTCCGATGATGACCACCGCCGCGGGCACCATTACCCCGGCCCGCGTCCTGATCATCGGCGCGGGCGTTGCGGGCCTCCAGGCGATTGCCACAGCGCGTAGACTCGGCGCAGTCGCTTCCGCCTACGATCTTCGGCCGGCTGCTAAAGAACAAGTGCAGAGCGTCGGCGGGCGTTTTGTCGAACTTCCCATCGTCGCCAAAGACGCCGAAGATTCCCGCGGCTACGCCAAGGCGCAGGATGAAGCCTTTTATCAGCGCCAGAAAGAGCTGCTTGGAAACGTGGTAGCCGAAAGTGATGTCGTGATCACAGCGGCGGTGGTGCCCGGCAAAAAG
>Ga0335077_10004120_pt1 | contig 17712 bp, 13 predicted proteins | sample Lox_Sample_31_FD_207151 | JGI IMG/M metagenome (GOLD analysis project Ga0335077, IMG submission 207151) | Soil microbial communities from Loxahatchee National Wildlife Refuge, Florida, United States - Lox_Sample_3.1 | ecosystem: Environmental > Terrestrial > Soil > Wetlands | place: USA... | reverse complement strand
CGAACTACGGCTGCAGCAAGCGCTGCGATACTTTCCCGCTGGTCTAACGCTGGTGATACTGAGCTTTGGCCTGAGTCTGGGCCTGATCGCTCTGATTGGCCATGCGCTACTGCATCTGAGTTGGAACGATTCGCTACTCATGGGCGCCGCGTTGGGATGCACCAGTGGAACGATCGTTATTCCGGCACTGCAGCAGATTAGCGCTCGCGAGCCGGTCAAGATCACGCTCACCATTGAGGCTGCGCTGGGAGAAGTGATCGCTGTGCTCATCGTCGGTAGCATGCTGAACATGGGACCGAATCAGTCCATGCTCAGCGGCATGGCGGTTGACTTCTCGCATAGCATTGTGGTGGCGCTTGTTATCGGTGTCTTGATCGGCGCGGTGTGGTCGCGCCTGTGGCCACTGGTGGCCAACCAGCCGTACGGCAACGTTCTCAACCTCGGCGTCGTGCTGGGCGTGTTTGCGGTTGCCCGCTTTGCCGGCGGAAGTGGGCTGCTGACGGAGCTCGTCTTCGGGGTCACGCTGGCCAACATGCCGCGGACTCCGCACATGGTCCGTCTCGGTCTGAGGATGCTCGCCTTCCACGCCGAACTCAGCTTTCTGGTGCGCTCATTCTTCTTCGTCATGCTGGGAATTGTGGCCCAGTTCAGCGGCCGCAAGTACAGCATTCCCATTCTCGGGATTCTGGCTACGCTGGTTCTGGCACGCTACCTTGCCGTACAACCGACGCGATGGGCCTTGCGCGACGTGACGGGCAAGCAAGCGGAGTTGCTTTTCTGGATGCTGCCGCGCGGCCTCGTTACCGCAGTGCTGGCGCTGGAGATCGTTGATGCTCGCGGCGCAGTCTTTGCCTTCCTGCCGTCGATAGCGTTCACCGTCGTGTTGGTAACCAATCTCTTCATCGTGTGGGGCGCGATCAGGTCAGGGCAAGTTTCTGAGGCTGCTCAGCCGCTGGAGCAGCCTGCCGTGCTGGAGGCGAAGGCTCCTCCGGCCGACATACCATCACCTGCTGTGCCGGTCCCGCAGATCGAACCATCATAATGAGCAAGTCGCTGGCGACTCGATTGTCGAACCTGGACGCAGCCAGGCTTAACTACGGGCGCGGTTGCGCCGCACGGGTGGAGAAGCTGTTGGTTGCGCTGAAGGATGCCCAGTTCGACGAGGTTGAGCCTCTCATCCGCTTTCATGATGCGCTGCTGTTCCTGCGTGCCTTTCCTCAGAGCCACAAAGTGCTGCGACTGACGGAAAGTCTGCTAGCTGGAATCGCGGGGCAGGTCGCGAGACTCCGCGATTCCGGCGCCAATATGGAGCTGTTCGATCCGGAACAGGTCTCCGGAATTGCTGGTACCCTCATCACCGACACTTTCACCTACGAGGTTGCGCGCTGGCTGGTACACCGCTATCCGAAGCAGTTGAGTGTTGCGTGGGACTTCGACGACCAAGGCCGCCAATTGGGCGTAAGCCTCCCTCGCTTCCTTCCGCTGCTGGCCGATGACTCGATGGTCGAGGCCGACACGCCGTACCTGGATTGGATGGGAAGAGCCGCTGGGGGAAGAGAGCGAGTCCTGCCTTGGATAATGCATCGGCTCGAAGATTCACTTGGAGCCATGTTGCCGAACACGGCATGGTACGACGCGCTGAGAATTAATGTCTCATGGAGCCTGGGCGATTCGGCAGCAAGCCGGACGCGTGCGCGACGCAATCCTCACGAGATGTACTTTCACCGAGACCCGCTGATTCGCCGCAATCAGGTCTCGCTCAAGGCGGAACTCAGCTCGCCGCCGCTGCCAATCCGTAAGCTGTCGCCGGGCGAAGGTGAGGATGTCCTCGATATGGTGCGTGATGCACTGACCGTTCGGTATCGTGAGTTGTATGGCACAACCCGTGGCGACCCTGCCAGCGTGGTAGAAGCCGACGTCGGCCGAGCCGTACACATCTTCCTTTGGGGCCTGCCGCCAGACAGGCGCTTGCCACTTCGCGCCTATCACGCCGGCATCACCTTCAAGAATGGAGTGCCGATTAACTACATCGAGGGCATCTCGCTATTCGAGTGGATGGAAGTTGGGTTCAACACGTTCTATGCCTTTCGAGAGGGAGAGACGGCGTGGATCTACTCCAAGGTGTTGCACCTGCTGCATCAACTCACCGATGTGACTTGCTTCTCGGTTTACCCCTACCAGCTCGGCGATCAGAACGAAGAGGCGATCAAGTCGGGGGCCTTCTGGTTCTACCGGAAGCTGGGTTTTCGGCCTGGACGCCCAGAGTTGCTGAAGATGACACAACGCGAAGAAGCGAAAATGGCGGTCCAGCTGCGGCATCGGACTTCAGCCCGCACCCTGCGAAAGCTAGCCGCCGGACATGTCTTCTACGAATTCGGCAACGGGCCGCATGGCAAATGGGATAACTTCTCCGTGCGAAACATCGGCTTGGCCGCACAACAACGTATGGCGGAAAAGTTCGCCGGTGATCCCGAAGAAATGTGCCGTGTGACGACCGCCGCTCTCGCTGCGGATCTCCGGGTTGATCCAAGGCAATGGACTCCGCTGGAACAATCGGCGTTCAAGGACTTCGCCTTTGTGATGTCGCTTGTGCCCGAGATGAAAAGCTGGACCAGCGACCAGAAGGAGGAATTGGCCGCCGTTATTCGCGCAAAAGTGTCCGCCAGCGAGGCAGGCTACCTCCGTCTACTGCAAGGACACCATGTTCTTAGAGAGGCGTTGGTAAAGCTGGGTTCAGAGACCGGGCGAAACCGCCACTAGGCACTCGTCCAGCCTTACCCCATGCTGGCCATGATGAACAGCGGCTTCATCTGAAAGCTTTTATAGAGTGGGCGCAGCCGTTCGGTATTGTAGTGCTCCTTCACGTTCACCACCTTCTTCGATGCCACAACTGCTTCGATGGGAACGTTGTCATAGCGGCCATCCTTCAGCACGACCAACCTTCCGTGCATCCCACTCAGCAGTAGGTCGAGGGCGAGATTTCCGAACGCCATCGGCACGATCGAATCGATGGCGTCGGGATCGCCGCAGCGCACCAGATAGCCCAGCTTCTGGTTCATGACGTCCACCGTTTTGCCGTTGTTGTGTTTCGCGGAGAGCTCCTTCAGCTTATGGGAAACAAAATCGCCGATTCCGCCTAGTTTCTTGTGGCCGTATGCGTCCGCGGTGCCTTCCTCGAACACCATTTCGCCGCCCTCAAACATGGCGCCTTCAGAAATGAGCACAACCGCATACTTACTCGGATTCCGGCGGCGATCGAGCATGAGCATTTCCGTCAGGAGCTCGATGTCGAACTTGTACTCCGGAATCACGCAGCGGTGCGCGGCTCCGGCCATCGTGGGCAAAATCGCAGTGAATCCTGCATAGCGACCGAAGACTTCCAGCACCAGCAACCGTTCGTGAGAGCCGGCGGAGGTCCGCAGCCGGTTCGTCATCTCGATGATGCGGGTCACGCACGTACTGAAGCCGATGCAGTAGTCCGTTCCCGGAACGTCGTTATCCATGGTTTTGGGAATGGCGATTACCTTCACGCCTTCCTGCGACATGCGCACGGCGTAGCTCAGCGTGTCATCGCCGCCGATTGGTATCAGATATTTGATTCCGAGCCACTCGAGGTTCTTCAGGACCTCGGGCGTCAGGTCGTTTCTCTCCGCGTCGTAGGTGCCTTGCAGGTGCGGAGGAACGTTGGATTTCTTTATGCGCGATGGATTGGTGCGCGAGGTGTGCAGAAAGGTTCCGCCGCTGCGCCCGACGCGGTTGACCAATTCTTCGGACAGCGTCTGGAAGTTGTCGCTGTTGTCGTGGTTTTTTTCGCGGACGATGTCCACAAGACCGGCCCAGCCCCGACGTATACCGATGACGTCGTAACCTTCTCCCATCGCGCGAACAGTGACAGCGCGAATCGCCGGATTCAAACCCGGCACATCGCCGCCGCCGGTGAGAATTCCGATGACCCCTTTCTTGGAACTGTTCGTCACGCACACTCACCTAGATAATTGCTTGCCGCCAGACCCTACATGAACAGTTTAGCCGCAATCGTTGAAGTCGCGCGATTCTTCGCCAGTCGAAACCGTCCCTCAGACGTTAGCGCCTCGAAACCGCGTCCATCCCAACCAGATCAGGGCCAGTAGAGTCAGCGTCGCGATGATTGCCTGCGAGATTACGCAGTACAAACACCATACTTCCAGGACATGGGCCTCGATGTTTGTCAGGTACAGCGCGAAGGCGAGTCCCACCAGAACGGCCAGCAGGAGCGGCGTTTGACGCCGCACAAACGCCAGAATGGCGATGAGCAGATAGCCGGCTATGCCAATCGCCGCAACCGGCACGCCATGGAAGACCGCGTACGGACTGTGGTTCACAACACCGCAGTCCCACTTATCATTGATGCGGCACGGCTCGGTGCCGGTATCGTAATGGACTTTCAGGGCCAGCCCGGAAACCACTATTCCGGCAATGGCAAGTAGAACGATCAGATAGCGCACAAGATCTCCCGTCCTCCGATTGTAGCTTGCGAACGCCATGCAAATCCTGCCAGGCTGACCCCGAAGAGAACCGAGAAAATCACCGTCGATTGCGATGTGGTAGAATTCCTTTATTCATGCGTCGTTTCTCGGCCAGTTTGCTGCTCGCCCTGTTCTGCTTCGGCTTTGCCTTGCCCTTTCTGCATGCTCAGCCCAGCGCAGTTCCGGCGTGTTGCCGCCGCGACGGCAAGCATCACTGCACTATGTCCCCGAACGGGGATGGCTTCCGAGCCACAACCCCCAACTGTCCGCACAGAAACCTCGGCGTACTCGTTCCGCCTGCCGCCGCGCTAAGAATATCGTCCAGCGTGCTGAGCATCAGTACACAGGCAGAACTCCGCGTCCCAAGCGCCACACCGATCATTGCACTGCGTGACCCGGACACTACCCAGAAGCGCGGCCCGCCCCTCGCGTAATTCCTGATTCGAAAGCACATCCCTTCGTGAATCGACAGCACGTCTCTCATGGAGCGACGTCACACTGCTCTAATGCGCTGGCGTGCCGGTTCGTGGCAGTTTTTCTTTTTGTGATCGCAATCGCCGCGGCGATGTTTACGTTGCCAAAACCAATACGAGTTCGACCATCTTGGTCGCCCCGGTCGGCAAGAGTGGCGCTCATTGTGATGGCAATCATGATGTCAGCGAGCTTGAGCCTTCCCGCTCTGGCCACGGTCTTCGGTAACGTTCGCGGGGTCGTCCACGATCCGCAGCACCAGCCAGTCCACGGCGCTCATGCCACCCTCCAGGCCAGTGATTCAGCCCTCAAAGTCACCGCCGATACCGGCGCCGATGGCGAATTCCATTTTGATGCGATTGCGCTCGGCAAGTACAACGTCACGGTTGAAGCCCCGGGGTTCGCGCCGCAATCGCAGGTTCTGGTTGTGGTGTCGGGTTCTGCGCCGGTCCTTCACTTTCAGCTTGCCATTGCCACCGCGCAGGAGAAAGTCACAGTGATCGCTTCTCCTGAAGACCTTAATCCTGATTCGCCGCGCCGCGACATTCTCATCTCTCAGCAGCAGATTGAGCGTTACGCCGGCGTTGACTCCAGCAACAGCTTCAAGATCATCACCGACTTTGTGCCCGGCTCATACATGGTGCACGACCAGTTGCATGTGCGTGGCGGCCATCAAGTCACGTGGGCGCTGGACGGCGTTCCGATCCCCAACACCAACATCGCCTCCAACGTAGGGCCACAATTCAATCCCAAGGATGTCTCATACCTTCAGGCCGAGACCGGCAGTTACGCAGCCGAATACGGCGACCGCACCTACGGCGTCTTCAATGTCGCGCCGAATACCGGCTTCGAACGCAACCGCCAGGCTGAGCTCATCGCCAGTTACGGAAATTACAACCAGACCGACGACCTGCTGAGTTTCGGCGACCACACCGCGAAATTTGCTTATTACGTCAGTGCCGGCGGCAACAACAGCAACTGGGGACTGGAGCCGCCCACCCCCGTCAACCTGCACAACCAGGCCTACGGCGGCGGCGGATTTACGTCGCTCATATACAATCCCAACCCCAGGGACCAGATTCGATTCGATGGCGGCTTACGTCTGGATTTCTACCAGGTACCTAACGATCCAGACATGCAGGCCGCCGGCATCAATGATCGCCAGCGCGAACAGGACATCTTCGCCACCGGTACTTGGGTACACACCTTTTCGCCGGGACTCATGCTGATGACGTCGCCGTTCTATCACTTCAACCGCGCGGCATACGAGGGAGGCGCGAATGACGTTCCCATTACGACGGACAATCGTGCCTCCAATTACGAAGGCGGTCAGATTACTCTGGCGGCCATCAACACTCGCAACAACGCTCGCTTCGGCATATATGCCTTCGCGCAGCAGGACAACACCTACTTCTCTGTGATTGCCAACGACGGCTCGGGGCAGCAATTCAATCAGCGGGTCTATCCCGGCGGCTATCTGTTTGCCGGCTTCCTGGAGGACCAGTTCAAAGCGGCGCGCTGGCTTACCTTCACCGGCGGCCTCCGCCTCACCCATTTCTCGGGAGGAGTCACGGAAAACGCGGTCGATCCCCGCTTGGGAGTGGCTATCTCGCTGCCTAAGCTGAACTGGGTCCTGAGGGCGGCGTATTCGTACTTCTACCAGCCGCCGCCGCTAGACACAGTCACCGGCTCGCTGCTTGACTACACCGAGGCCCAGGGGCTGGGTTTCCTCCCCTTAAAAGGCGAACGTGATATTCAGCAGGAGTACGGAATCACGATTCCCGTTCGCAATTGGGTTTCCAGCATCACCTACTTCCATACCAGCGTGCGCAACTTTTTCGACCACGACGTAATCGGAAACTCCAACATCTTCCTGCCACTTACTATCGACGGGGCCATCATCGAGGGCGAGGAGGTTACCGTGCGTTCGCCGCTCATCAACAATCACTATCGCGCCCACTTGGCGTACTCGCACCAGATTGCCCAAGGCGTAGGGGCGGTGACGGGCGGTCTGACGGATTTTTCACCTCCGCCGAATGGCAACTTCTATCTCGACCACGACCAGCGGAACACGCTATCAGCGGGCGTCGAGGGCGACCTGCCTTGGCATAGCTTCGCTGCTTTCACCGTAAACTACGGCTCAGGCTTCTTGAACGGCGACGGCCCCAGTCATCTGCCCGCTTACACGACCTTCGATCTGTCGGTGGGCAAGTCCTTCGGCGAAAACTGGATGGTTCGCATAGCGGGAACCAATATCTCGAATGTGCGCTATCAGTTGGATAATAGCAACACTTTCGGCGGTTCTCATTGGGGCGATCCGGCGATGGTCTCAGTGCAGGTTAAGTACAGGTTCCGATATTAGGGGACGATTCGGCTCGGTCTTGGAAATTTTTCTGTGTCGCTTGCCCACAAAAACCGCCACTTGTAGCACAATAGAATTTCGAAATTATCGGGGTATGCGTTCAGGGAGGGGCCATGGCAATCGCGCAAAATCGTGACATCAACAAATCACGTTTGGAACTTCGGACTCTTGACCGTTTGACGGTGGTATGTATCGGAATGGGAGTGATCTTCGCATCGCTTGGCGCCGGCGAAGCCGTTTACCGGCTGGCGTTCTTCCAGTTTGAAGGTGCAACCGACCGCCTTCCAATCGAGATGCTGTTCGGGCTGGCCTTTGCCTGGATGACCATGAAGGTGGTGCGAAGGGTTTACCGGCACCGCATGGAAACGAGCGCCAAGATCAATTTGATTTGGGACCGAAGCAACAAAATTCGCCACGCCGTGGAAGCGATTACGCCTTTGCCCTATCCCGGCAACCAGCAGGCGATCCGTGTGATCCGTGAAGAAGTGGATCGCATTGAATGGGCACTTACGGATATCCTCCCAAGATGAGTGGCTCTAGTGCTCGTGCTTCGAATGGGAATGCATGTGCGGATGCGAATGCTCATAAGTCCCGTGGGAATGGCGATGAGCGTGCACAAGATTGGCGTTCAGCAATAGCTGCTGATTCGACAGGATTTCTTCCGGCTTGCCGTTTGCCGCGACCCTACCTTCCTCTAGCACCACGATGCGACTGGCAATATCTTCCACGATCTCGAGCTGATTGGTAGCTGTGATCACAGTCTTCGATGACCCCTTCCAATCCTGAATCAAATCGATGATCTGGCTCTGACTGCGTGGATCGAGGCCAGATGTTGGCTCGTCTAGCAGCAGTACTTCAGGTTCGAGCACGATGACCGACGCCAGAGCCACGCGCTTCTTTTCGCCACCGGAGAGGCGATACGGGGAACGTTCGCGGAGATGTGAGATCTTCATGAGTTCCAGGGTTGCCGAGACCCTCGACACAATCTCATGCTTTTGCCACTGCAACTGCAATGGTCCGAAAGCAACTTCGTCGAAGACCGTGGGATTGAACAGTTGCACATCAGGATTCTGAAAGACCAGCGCCACTCGTCGCCGAAACGAAAGCGCGAAGCCGTCCTGATGAAACAGTTCCGCTGTAAGTGGCCGGCCACCGAAGGTTACGGAGCCTTGCGTCGGAAAGCAGAGGGCGTCGAGAAGGCGCAACATTGTGGACTTTCCCGAGCCGTTGGCGCCCAGAACCGCGATGCTCTCCCCGTCCGCAATCTGGAGCGACAGGCCGCGGAGGGCCGGAATTCGCTCGTATTCGAAATTGACATCCTCCAGTTCGAAGAGCAGGGCCACGTGCCGTTTACCTTCCCATCCAGATTGCGAGAGTACCGGCGCACAGAAATGCGAGCAATCCGGCGTAGTCCCGCGGTTTCATACTGAAGTCTGACAGGATGCGGACCTCGCCGCGAAACCCACGCGCCTGCATAGCAAGATAGACATCGTTGCCGAGGTCGATGCTCTTGCTTAGCAGAACGCCCGCGCTCCTGGCCACCATGCGGCGCTGTTCGGCTCGGGGCAGCCGTCCCACTGTCCGGCTGTGGCGCGATTCGAACATTTGACTGGCGGTCTCGACCAGAAGGAACACGTACCGATGAGTCATGGCCAGCATCGTGGTCACCTCACGCGGGAGACGAAACGAGTGCAAAGCTTTGAGCACGTGCGCCCACGGGGTGCAGAGTATCAGCACTGTCGTGAAGGTCACGGCAGTTTCAACGCGCGCGATTAGCAACGCGGCGGTCATCAGACCTTGCGTAGTGATGTGGAGACCGCCCGCAAATGTCGCGATCGGATCCCCCGGTGTAACAAACATCGCGGGCAATGCGATGACTCCGGTAAAGGCGAGCACGACGAGCCAAACGCGCTTAGCCAGGGTGCCGAGACTGACCTTGGAGAGAACTGCAAGGATCGCGGCCCCCACGAACAGTGCCAGCACCACTGCCAGCCGTCGCGAAAGCGTCACCGCCACCACAAGAGCGAACAGGCCAATCACTCGTACGCGAGCATCGAGTGCCTGCAGCAGCCCCCGTTGGCGCGCAATCTCCTCCGACATAAGCGCATGGGACAGCGCTCGGGTGAAGCCAACGGTCGTCGATGCGATGAATCCGCTGCGCTTCATGGGAAGTATCTGGTCGTCCTTCGTCGCTCCAGGTATCGCTGCGCGAGAAGCGACAGCGCGAGCAAGAATCCAACCCCAAACATCGCCGAAAGGAGATAGCCAAAGGTTGCACTTCTTACGAAGGTCGGAGCATAGGCCGGAAACGGCGCCGTCCAGAGAGTCGTCAGACGCTGCATTCCAGCGGGACTGGTCGCCGTAGGCATGGTTGCCGCTGCTGCCACTTGTGCCCGCGATCCAGCGGCTGCGAATTCGGCAGGTGACCATTCGCTCCAGGCTTTGCCTATAGCAAGGACCCCGAGCGGCGTAAGCAGCATGAGCAGGGCGACACCGAGCCACAATCGGCGCGGAGAGCTGGCCGCGAGATACGCACCTGCCCGTTCTTCCGTGCTCATCGCCATTCCCGAGGTGCTTTGCAGCAGACGAGGATCGGCAACTTGCAGGTAGGCGACTAGTCCAGCGGAGATTAAGGCCTCGGCCAGTCCCGCAAAGGTCAGGTGGCCGATCATCATAGCTGGCAGGGCGACGTGGAAGGGGTAAGGCGCATAGAGCGGCGTTCCTGCCGCGTCGTGAAACCAAAGCGGTTGAACTCCGAACTCGATTGCGGCGACGAAGGCGGAGGCGTTAGCGGCAAGGTAACCGGCAATTGCAGCGGCAACGATTCTTCGCTTCGAGGAGATACCAGCGCCAGCTGAAATCAGCCGGTAGCTTCCGTAGGCAACCAGCGAGCCAACAATTGCCATATTGAAGCAATTCGCGCCTAGCGTGGTGATTCCACCGTCACCGAAAAACAGCGCCTGAATCGCAAGTGCGATGGAGATGGCGAGGATCGCGCCCGACGGACCCAGCACAATTGCCGAGATGGTCACTCCGATCGCGTGGCCCGTAGTGCCTCCAGGCAGGGGCAAATTGAACATCATCACTACGAATGCAAATGCTGCGAAGACGGAGATCATTGGCACCACGCGGCTGAGCAGCACCTGTCTGACCTGTTTCAATGCGGCATACCATCCTGCGATTGCGCCTGCGTACAGCGTTGCGCATGTGGATGGACTCAAGTAGCCGTCAGGAATATGCATTGCAGACCCGCCTCGGGCGAGGCTTACTAATCCTAACTTAGGTTGCGGGCGGAGTGGCGGCCAACTCTGTTTCGCGCCTGTCCGCGGGCAACGCGCTCGCGATGGTGTCGCTCACTACTCTCATCAGGGCATCACGATCGGGGTAGCTGCGCGGATCAACCGGTGGATGGAACACGACCGTTGCGGTTCCCGGCCGCAGAGCGAAGCGCGTCTTCGGCCAGCTCTCGAATGTGCCCAGCAGGGTGACCGGAACGATGAAAACTCCCGATTCCGTTGCCAGATGAAATGGACCTTTCTTAAACGGCAGTAAATGGCCGTCAGCGGAGCGAGTGCCTTCTGGAAAGACAACCATGTGCAATCCCTGGTGCAGCACCTGGACAGCAGCATTTACGCTCTCGATGGCAGCCTCGCGATCGCTGCGGTCTACAGGGACGAGGTCAGTTACCTTCATACCTGTTCCAAGGATTGGAATGCGGAACAATTCTTTCTTCACCAGCACGGAGCATCGGCCGGGAATTATGGGAATGAGAACCGGCGGGTCGAGATTCGAAACGTGGTTCGACATAAAGATATAGTTCCGGCCGGGCTGAAGGTGCTCCCTCCCGCGCAGCTCAATCTTCACACCCGCCAGTCGCACGCCGAGATGTCCCATCCTGGTCGCCATCCGGTAGAGCGGCATCACATTGCCAGTGATCAGCGCGATCAACAGCCCGGGCGGTCCGACGATGAGGGTTGACAGTCCCCAGAAGGTCAACATGACGACGGTCCGGATCACGGCACACCTCCGGGTTCGTCGTCGCCGTGAATCCATGCTGTCCGATGGGCGCGTTGCTCCGGGGTCACCGCCGGCATATCTTCGAGCTGGTAGATCGGTTCTTCGCGCGCGCCCAGCCGCAGCGTCACTTCCCGCTTGCCTCTGCGGTTCTCAACTTGGAGATGAACGGTTGTTCCGGGACTCATTTGCGAGAGTCTTTCGTCGAGGAAACCATCAGCCGCTACGCCGTCGACCGCGACGATGCGGTCGCCAATGGCGATGCCCGCTCGTTGTGCGTCACTGTTAGGTTCGACGACAAGCACCTCTGGCTGGCCGCCCAGGTTGGCGGTCGTCGTGAAACCGGGCGTGGCAATCTGGGTTGTCTTCGCGACCAACCGAAGCCCAACAAACTGAAAGAATTCGCCGTATGGAATCTCTTTCACTCCCGCAACGTAATCTCGAAAGAGATTGGCGAAACTCTGTCCGGTTACTGTTTCTGCCGCCAGCTTGACACCTTCGGAATCCGGAAAGAAGCGGTACCGCCTGGCGTAGTTGTTATTCATCCAGTGAAACAAGTCGCGCAGCGATTTCTTCCCGCCGGTCAGTTGGCGAATGCGGAGGTCCAGTAGGACACCCAGGATGTCGCCTTTGTCGTAGTAGCTGATGCTCCGCTCCGGCGAGCGGTACGAAGGAATGCCCTCGAACCATGCATCCAAGCCCGATTCCTCTGCCGATTGCCAGGCTTGCGCGGGCCGGTGCTGCAAATCATTAATCTCAGCCGAAACACGCCGGAGATATGCCGCGTCGTCAATCAGCCCTGCGCGCACCAGCAATACGTCAGCAACAGTGTTGGTTACACCCTCGCTGAACCACAGAACGCGCGTGTCCTGAGGATTCTGGTAGTCAATCGGCTCGAGGGATTGAGGACGAATGCGCTTCACGTTCCACAGATGAAAGAACTCATGCGCACTGACGTTGGCCACCGGCGACAGATCATCACCCAGGTGCTCGGCGTTAACATCGATAGCCGCACCGTAGGCATGCTCCATACCGCCCGCGCCATAGCCGCGCGGAAAGTGGTACAGAAAGGTGTATTCCTGGTAAGGCCGGTCCTGCATCCAATCGACCGCCGCGTGGGTAATCTTGCGCAGCACCTCCAGCAGTCTCGCCATGTCATAGTCGGCTGGGTTGCCATCTACCACAATGTGGTAAGTCCCTCCATCTTCCTGGAAGACTGCCTGCCGGAAGGCGCCTACCTCCGCCGGACTGTCCGCCAGTTCGTCGTAATTCTGAGCTTCGCCAACCACCTGGCTGACTCTGCCAGGCTCGGCGCCACCCAGCACATGGACATCACGCAGGCCCCAGGAAGCAGGAACATCAAGGAAACGGAGACTGACGGGTTGCTTGCGTAGAGCCGGCGAATACATCAGCACCATGGCCCAGTTGAAGAAGCCGTGATTGGCATTGAGCGTACTGCCGAAGGGACCGGGAGAGTCGAGGTGAATGTCGTACGTCACCACGACGCAACCTGGAGGCGACGCAATCTCCCATTCACTTGGTGACGTGTTGCGGACTTCGCCAGGTCCCCCCGACCCATCCCGCGCTCGCACATCCTGCACACTTGCAGCGAAGTTGCGCACCTGGTAGAGCGCATTCCAGGCCGGCATGTCCAGCGTTAACCGGCCCTTACTTTTACGAATACGAATGCTTACACGCGCAAGATGCGCCGCAGGATCGGCAAGGGAAACAAAATACTCCGTGGCCGCGGCGGGTGAACTCGCAGGTGAGGAACAGCTTACCGGCGTGATGGCGGATGCATGACCGCCGCCAAAAATGGAAATTCCGATGCTTGCCAGAAGGAATGCAAGATCAACAGTAGGCAAGCGGCTCACGCTGTGGTCGAGACCTCGCGCAAGGACTTGAGCTTTGCCGGCAGCTTCTCGTAAATGCCGCCAAAGCCGCCATTGGAGAGGATCGCCACCACGTCTCCTTCGCGCAACTCCGGTGCAATCGACTCCACAATTGCCTCAGCCGTATCCAGCATGCGTGCCCGTTTCCCCAAGGCCCTTAAGGAAGCAACGACGGCTGCAGGATCCAGACGCTCGTGCTGCGGAATTGCTTCTGACCTGAAGATGCCCGCCAGAACAATTTCGTCTGCCAGACTGAGACTTTGGGCCAACTCGCTCTGAAACACTTTGCGGCGCAGAGTATTGGAACGTGGCTCCAGAACGGCCCAAAGCCGTCGGCCAGGATATCGAGTGCGCAACGCGGTCAGCGTTCCGGCAATTGCCGTTGGGTGATGAGCAAAGTCGTCGATGACCGTGATCCCATGAATGTCGGCTTTGACTTCGAGGCGGCGCTTCACGCTGCGAAAGCTACGCAGCCCGTCAGCGATGGCGTCGACAGAGATGCCGTAGTTTGCCGCCATGGCGCCAGCCGCAGTCGCGTTCAATACGTTGTATTCTCCAGCCAGCGAGAAGCCAAAAGCACCCCACAGAACGCCGTCTCGCAGTACCTGCCATCGGGTTAGGTCCGGTGTATATTCGACATCGGCAATCCGCCAAGTCGAGTTCTCGCCCAGGCCATAGCGCTCAACCCGGCAGAAAGCGCGGCTGATGCAATCGTCAACGTTGGGATGACCGTCCCACGCAATCAGAACGCCTCGCTGGGGAATCAGGTTGACCAGGCGCCGGAACGCAGTCTTCACTTCAGCCAGGTCTTTATAGATGTCAGCATGGTCGAACTCCACCGAGGTGAGAATCACGGCATCGGGAAAGTAGTGGAGAAACTTCGGCCCTTTGTCGAAGAATGCGGTGTCGTATTCATCCCCTTCCAGGATGAACTCGCGGCCTGCACATAGCTTAAAGGAGCTGCCAAAGTTCTCCGGGATGCCGCCGATCAGGAAACTTGGCTCGCGACCGGCACAATGAAACAACCACGCCAGCAGCGACGCAGTTGTAGTCTTGCCATGCGTTCCCGCCACAACCAGCTTTTCATGGCCCCTCAAGAATTCGTCGTGCAGAAGCTGTGGCAGCGACTGCAATGGAATCCCTTTGTCAAGCGCATGCTCGAGCTCCACATTGCCTCGCGAGATCGCATTGCCCACGATTACCAGATCGGGCCGTGGCTGTAAGTTGGCCTCATCAAACGGTTGGAACACGGGAATGCCGAGTGAGGAGAGGAAGTCTGACATTGGGGGATATGCCGCATTGTCGGAGCCGCTAACGTGAACGCCGCGCTCCTTCAGCATCCCGGCAAGTGATGTCATTGCGGTCCCACAAATGCCGATGAAATGGATGCGTTTCCTGGTCATGATCAGTGCACCGCTGTTGACGCTCGCGGCCTGCGGGTCGCGGGTTGATATTCCAGCGCCACCCTCTTTGCGACTTCAAGTTTCGCGCGGACACCAATCGGAAGAGTAAAGTTCCCGCTGGACACATGGCCGGACTTGAACCCGAACGCGATCGGCACCCCCAGCTCTCCAATGACGCGCATAACGACCTGCTGCAGGGTATAGTCCTCGCCTCCAGGCTGGTTGCAATTGCGCATCTCACCGAAGATAATGCCGCGCACCCCTCTGAATTTCCCCGCCAGCCTCAGCTGCATTAACATGCGATCGATTCGGTAAGGTGGCTCATTGAGGTCCTCGACGAAGAGAATCGTGCCTCTCGTTCGGACCTCGTATGGCGTGCCCAGCGAGGCGCAGAGCAGCGAGAGACATCCGCCGTAGAGCGTGCCTTCTGCTGTTCCTTGCGCCAGCGGCTGCACTTCCTCAGAATCGAACACTCGTCTGTAGTTTTCGCTAGACGCCACTGCCGCGAACCAAGCCTCCTCATCAACGCCGTCGGGCCGGCCAAAATCCCCAGCTGCCATCGGGCTATGGAAGGTGACCATGCCGACCGCGTCGCACAGGTAAGTGAGTAGTGTTGTGATGTCGCTGCATCCTGCGAAAATCTTCCTGTTCCGGCGTATCAGCTCCAGATCGAGGCGCGGCAGAAGATAATTACAGCCATAGCCTCCGCGCGCGCACAGAATGGCCCGCACTTCCTTTCTCCGGAACATTTCGTGCAACTCGTTGACACGCCGCTCCGTTGATCCGGCGAAATACAAGTCGCGATCGAGGATCGACGGCAAGTAAAACGGTCGATAGCCCATGCGCAGCAGCGTTGCGCATCCCGCTTCCAGCGCATCCGGCCGAATTGGGCCCGCAGGCGCAACGATCCCGATGGTGTCGCCGGACTGCAAGGGCCGCGGATAGAACCGTTGAGATTGAGGAGACGACGGCATCAGAGTGGCTTATCCTCAACGAAAAACTCTCCCCGGCAGAGCAGCGTAGCTGGTCCGCTGAGAAACACCTCTCCATCCCATTCGACGGTCTGTACGCCTCCGGGCGCAAGTACCCGAACGGGCGAGCGGGCCTTACTTGTGTGGATAGAGGCCACCGCCGCGGCGCACGAGCCTGTGCCTGACGACATCGTCTCTCCCACACCGCGCTCGCAGAAGCGAACTTCAATGTCCTGGGTACCGTTTACTTTAACGAATTCTACGTTCATGCCGTGTTTGAAGTCATGATGGCTTGAGATTTGCTGCGCCACGGCCTGCCATCCCAGCTCAAACTCCGAAACGAAGAGGACATAATGCGGATTGCCCATCGAAACCGGAATGCCGGCAATGTCTCCGTAAGTAGTGCGAATGGGAAACGCGTCCCCGACCTCCGGAACACCCATCGAAGTGCGGAACTCAAGCGTGTTTCCATCGCGCGCCGTCAAAGTACTGGTCTTTAGACCGGCGCCGGTACGGATAGCGACCGAATTGAGATCGTTCTCCGCGCAGTACCAGGCCGCGACGCAGCGTGTTCCATTACCCGAAATCTCCGCTTCGGAACCGTCAGCATTGAGTAACCGCACGCGGAGGTCAGCGTCGTTGGCCGGCAACACCCATTCCACACCATCGGCGCCAACTCCGCTATGCCGATTACAAATCCGGCGACTAAACGCATGAATGTCAGCCGGAGCGTGGATGAAATCGATGATGAGGAAGTCATTGCCGCAGGCCGACGCTTTGGCGAAAGGAACACTAGTCATACGAGTTGTGTACCATCGTTCTTCCCGGCGGATTGTAACAAAGCAAGGCAGACGTCGCTGTTAACTGCGCATATGCTTTCAACTGGGATGCCCGTTGTGTTGGAAGCACGCCGGCTCGCGCATCGTTGCGCCTGAAGATCGTGCAGCGCGATTGGCCGGGAGCGGTAATCGATACCACATCGTTGAACTCCGCAAGCCGGGGGCGAATCGCAAACCAGACCGGATCGCCCTGGCACGCGACAACGTAATCGGCATGGCCAGCGGGATCCAGCAACGCCCATTCCCAGTCAGGGTGCTCGGACTCGGAGATCACGTTACGCCGATGAATGCCCGCCATTTGCAGCGCTCCGGCATGCTCCGCCGTGTACATAACCAACGTTGCGGAACGCGGGACTTCCTCGAGATACTTCGCCAGCGGCCGCTCGATTGCGAGGCGGGCACGAGAATTCACTCGCGCCTCCCGCAACGTAATCGGGACGTCGCGCCAGGCGGACAGATAACTGCCGGCGACAACGCCAATCACGCCACACCAGGCCGCATTGCTCAGCGCCGTTTCTTTCACGTGCTCCGCAACAAAGGCAGCCAGCAGCGCAATGAAAACCGCGAATACAGGCAGCAGTTCCAAGCCGTAGCGCACGTTGTAGTACGAGTGCGGATACCACACGGGAATGTAAATAGGCACGCTGCCATAGGCAATGGAAAGCGCGTAGAACGGCAGCGGCAGCCACAGCAGCAGCAGGACCCAGTCGCGACGGACGCGCCAGGCAGCCAGCGCAGTTCCAGCCAGGGCCGCGGCGAATAGCACCTGATTCCAGACATCCGCTGCTATGTTGAGCTTGGCGGATTTGAGGAAGTACAACGCTGCGGTGAAGAGGTCGTGATGCCCCGGGTAAGAGAGCGTGCTGCGAATCGCAATCGCCTTGGCCGAATACGGTCCGTTGGCGAAGTCGAGCGCATAGCCAGAGACGGCATATGTATGGACCAGCCAGAATACCGGAACCAGCGCATTCAGCAGCAGAAACTCGGCGAACGATTTTGCCATCGCCCTCCGCTGGCGCGTGTCCGTTGTGCGGCCCCACCCGAGCGCAAAGATCCAGGCGATGATGATGCCGACAACCGCGGCCACAAACCATCCGTCGTAGCGGGTGAACGCACCGCCGGCCAGGCAGATTCCGCAGGCTTCCAGCGCCCGATTGGGCTTCATGCGCGACGGCGCCACCTGTCCATTCGGGGAGCGGCCTCTCCAGAACTCGTCCAGATAAATCAGCGCCCAGATGAAGAAGGCCAGGAAGAT
>Ga0335077_10004119_pt1 | contig 17714 bp, 11 predicted proteins | sample Lox_Sample_31_FD_207151 | JGI IMG/M metagenome (GOLD analysis project Ga0335077, IMG submission 207151) | Soil microbial communities from Loxahatchee National Wildlife Refuge, Florida, United States - Lox_Sample_3.1 | ecosystem: Environmental > Terrestrial > Soil > Wetlands | place: USA... | reverse complement strand
TCAGGAGTTGCTGCGCGGACGCGCCGCCGTGGTAGTACGGAACAGCTGAGTCTGCGGCCAGGTGGCGTGGTAAATGTGGCGACGGCGCCAGCCCGCAGCCGGCGCCGTCAGAGATGCCTAAACGGCCTCACCGCACGGGCGGCAAGCCAGAGGTCACGGTTCCAGCACGTAGCGCGGCGATGCGCTCGTCCAGCGGCGGATGCGACAGGAAGAGGCGCGCCAGGCCTCCGCCTTCTTTGCCGGAGATGCCGAAGGCTTGCACCTGCTGCGGGAGCGTGGAGGGCTCATAGGCGGCTTTGAGGCGCGCCAGCGCGGCGATCATCTTGTCTCGCCCGGCCAGTTGCGCACCGCCAGCGTCCGCGCGGAACTCGCGGCGGCGGCTGAACCACATCACGATGATGCTGGCCAGGATGCCCAAGACCAGCTCCGCGACGATGGAAGCCACGTAGTACCCGATGCCGACGGAATCGCGCTCGTTCTTCATCAGTACGCGATCGACAACGAACCCGACCACCCGCGCCAGGAAGATCACGAAGGTGTTGACCACGCCTTGGATCAACGTGAGCGTCACCATGTCGCCGTTGGCGACGTGGCTGAGCTCGTGGCCGAGCACGGCCTCCGCCTCTTCCGGCGTCATGTTCTGCAACAGCCCGGTGCTCACCGCGACCAGCGAGTTGTTTCGGCTCGCTCCGGTGGCGAAGGCGTTGATCTCGGGCGCTTCATAGATTGCCACCTCGGGCATCCCCACACCGGCGAGCTGTGCCTGGCGCCGCACGGTGTCGAGCAGCCACCGCTCGCTCGCATTGCTTGGGCTTTCGATCACCTGCGCGCCCGTGCTCATCTTCGCGAGCCATTTCGACATCAGCAGCGAGATGAACGAGCCGCCGAAGCCGATCACGGCGGCGAACGCCAGCAGGGTCCCGAGGTTGAGCCCGTTGGCGGTCAGGAAGCGGTCCACCCCCAGCAGCCGCGCCGTGAAGCTCAGCACCAGGAGGATCGCCAGGTTGGTGACCAGGAACAATAGGATACGTTTAGACAACTTTCCCTCCTCTGCGGGAAACAGATCCGGAACGCTGGATTAGATTATCCGCTAACGCGACGAGTTCCGCTGCGGCGAGGCGCGATCCCGGTAGCATAATCCCCAAGGACCGCCCCGGTCATAAAGCCTCGAGCTGGCTCTGCAACTCCACCCACAGCTGTTCCACCTCTTGCAGCCGCGCATTGACGCGCGATTGCTCGATCAGACAGTCCTTGAGCCGGTCGCGGTTGTTCTGGGCGTAAAGATTGGGGTCCGCCACCTGGGTTTCAAGCTGCCGCTTCTGAGCGATGAGCTGCGCGATCTCCTCCTCGACCGCCTGTAGCCGCTGTGCGATGGGCTTGCGCCGAGCCGCAAGGCGGTTGCGCGCCTCCGCCTCCAGCCTGCGTTGTTGTCTGCGATCCGCCGCGCCCTCGCTCCGCACGGGGCCCGGCGAGCGCTCCCGGCGCCGGTTCGCGAGCCAGATGCGGTAATCCTCCAGATCGCCATCGAAGGGTGTAACCAGGCCGTCGGAGATCAGGAGGAATTCGTCGGCAGTGGCGCGCAGCAAGTGGCGGTCATGCGACACGAGGACCACTGCGCCTTCGAATTCCTGCAGAGCGATGGTGAGCGCCTCGCGCATGTCGAGGTCCAGATGGTTCGTCGGCTCGTCCAACAGCAGCAGGTTGGGCCGCTGCCAGATCAACAGCGCAAGGATTAGACGCGACTTCTCGCCGCCGGAGAAGCGGCCTGCCGGGGCATCGGCGGCTTCACCGCGGAAATTAAACCCGCCAAGAAAGTCGCGCAGATCCTGTTCGCGTGCGCGGCGGTCGAGCCGGCCCAGATGCTGCAGCGGCGATTCGTCGGGCGAGAGTTGCTCCAGCTGGTGCTGTGCGAAATAGCCGATCTTGAGCCCCTTGCCCTCGCGCCGCTCGCCGGACAGCGGCGGCAGCTCGCCGGCGAGCGTCTTGACCAGCGTTGACTTGCCGGTGCCATTCGCGCCCAGCATGCCGATGCGCATCCCGGCCCGGAGAGTGAGCTGAACGCCAGCCAACACCGCGCCGCCCGTATAGCCCGCGTCGACGCAATCCAGGCTCAGCAGGATGTGCGGCGCGTGCATCGGCTCGCGGAAGTGAAAAGTGAACGGCGAGCTTAGCTGGACCTCGGCGATGCGCTCCAATCTCTCCAGGGCTTTGATCCTGCTTTGCGCCTGACGTGCCTTTGTGGCTTTGGCGCGGAAGCGTTCTACAAAGCGCTCGAGCTGCGCGATTTCGCGCCGCTGCTTGTCCCAGCTCGCCTGCTGCCGCGCCAAGTCTGCGGCACGCTGGCGCTCGAACTCTGAGTAGTTGCCCTTGTACAGCTTGAGCGTATTGCGCTCGATGTGGCAGATGTGGTCCACCGTATTGTCGAGGAACTCTCGGTCATGCGAGATCAGCAGCAGCGTGCCGTCGTAGCGCTGCAGCCAGTCCTCGAGCCAAAGGACAGCATCCAGATCCAGGTGGTTGGTCGGTTCGTCCAGCAGAAGAAGACTCGAGCGGGTCATCAGCGCCTGTGCGAGGCTGAGCCGCACCCGCCAACCGCCCGAGAACTCGCTCACGGGACGCACCGCGTCGGACTCGGAGAATCCCAAGCCGTCCAGGATCTGTGCCGCTCGTGCACGCGCCCCGTACCCGCCTAGGGCCGCTAGCTGGTCGTGCAGCGCGCCGAGATCACCCGCGCGGTGCATCAATTGCTGTGCGAGCGCGTCCGCAGTTCCGGTCAGCAGGGGCGACGAGCCAGGCCGCTCCGCCGCGGCAATAGCCGCCTCGACAGCGCGTAGCTCGCGGTCGCCATCCAGCACAAACTCCAGCGCGGGCTGACCGGTCGCCGGCGTCTCCTGCGCCACATGCGCTATGGTCAAGCCGGGTTGGAGCTCAACCTCGCCAGCCTCCGCCTGGAGCTCGCCACGGATCAAGGCGAGCAGGCTGCTCTTTCCACTGCCATTGGCCCCGGTGATCCCGACTTTCTGGCGGGCGAACAGCGACAGGTCGACGTCCTGGAACAAACGCTTCGCCCCACGCTGCAGAGTGACCGAGCGCAGGACGATCATCCGATTACGAAGGCTGAGGCGCGGCTGGCTGGCCAACAGCGTCCCAGCTCGGCGCGCCTGTTGTAGTCGATTACCACTATGTCACCCGGCATCGCGAAACCGAAACTCGGATCCGCTGGCACAAGCCGTTTCGCAGCCCGCACGCAGTCGCCCCATTCACGGAAACTCTTGAGTGCTGCCCGGCACGGCGTTCAACATAGACTGCCACCGAGCTTGCGGCGACCGGCCGCAAGACTGAAACCCCGTGAGACGCATCACTGACGGTGCGCGGACTTGCGACACTCGTCGCCGCACTTTGGCAGCCTGAACTCGATCCACAGATTGCAAGCGCCCGGCCAAACGGCCCGCAAAGCCTAAACCCAAAGGTACAAGCGCTCAAGTTCCTGTTGCCATCGGCGATCTCGACGACCAAGCGGCAGCGCTCATCTCGCCTGTCTCGTTCCGGGGCAGCGTCAAGAGTCGTGATCTGTGGGCCGGTAGAAAGCACGCTCTTTACTGAAAATGCCGCGGGATGCCGCTTACTGGACAACTTGCAGGTGAACCGTTTGAGGCGCACCTTTACCCGCTCGCCGCCGCAGTAAGGACGGGCTTTGGTTGCATGTTGGAACGGCAAGCATCCGCGGCGTTGCAAGCAGCAGTCGCGCCATGCACACCCGGCGTGCTTCGACAGCAGCAGTCGGGCCCTCGTCGTGAGCTATGCCAATCGCGGGAGAGGGCGCGCGACTCGCACGCCTGCGCCGATGGCGGCGTTGCACCGGTCAGCGATAGGCCGACGGGGCGAGCACTGACGAACAGCGAAGCGTTGGTCTGGCCGGCCCGACCGACGACTCCCCGCCCGTCCCATCCTGCGAGGTCGCACCACCGCGCCGGATTCTCGTCAGAAAGGGCGATGCGTGTGCACAGTCGCGACACTGCCCTCTCCCGCAAACCCATCGCAGCGGGGCGTGCAGGACGATCGCGCTCGGTCGCCGAAGACGCGAAAGTCTAGTCTCGTGGTCTACGAGAGGCGCGTCGGGCGACTGGGTCAGCGCTTCCGGCGCTTGATTAAGAACAGCTCACGCTTGGTTCCAGCGCTTTCCAGTTCGCGCAACCAGCGCGGCGTGCTGCCTCGGCCTGTCCAGGTGTCACCGGTCCTCGGGTGCCTGTACTTCGGAGCGATCTTGCGCCCCGTCAGGGGGTGACTATTGGGCCTGTGTACGTCCAGGTGCGAACCTTTGACGGCCACAGCGCCCGTTGGCTTGGCCCCGGCGCCCACCGCCTCCCGTAGCTCGGGCAAAGTGATTTGGTAACGATGGATCGCATCAGCGATGGCCGCCAGGACGGGTTTCTTTTCCCGCTCCCGCAGCAGCGCGGCCTCGTGTTGCAGCCGCTGGATCTGGACCATGATGGATTGGTAGGACTTGGAGCGATACATTTCAGCCTAAGGTATGGTGGTTGGAAAGGGACCCGTATTGAGCGCGCGCCGCTGCGCACGGGCGCTAAGGATAAACCATTCCGAGGACAAACACCCGAGCGACGCTTTAGTCTGCCCAGCGAATGCGTTGCATCCCTCTGCCCAGGCATCGGCCGCGCGCTCGCGCGGATCATACCGCAGAATCCCGCCGCGGCCTCCCGCTCCTCCGAGTCGGCGCCTCGGAGCAAGCCGGCCTGGCCCTGGAGAACCGTAAGACACCGCCGTGGCCGAGTTGATTCCCCGCGTCAAGACGATGGGCAACACCCCGCTCGGCAGCTCTGCGGAGCGAGCGTCGATTCGCGACGATTCAAACAGCATGAGCGCTCGTGCGTCACCGATCTCTGTCAGCGCTTGGCCCCGGCGCAGAGGCTGACGCGACCGGCCGGCGTGTCATGCTTGACAACCTCGACGCCCGCGCGAAGGAGTATACTGGCTGTCCCGCCTAGCAGCAGAGGCTGGTAGTGTCGCCGATTTCCGCATCGCGCTTTCATCCGACCTCCGGTCTTGGGCTGCAATCACCGTCGGCTCGATTTGGGCGCCACGGTGACGATCCAGACAACGGCCCTTTGCAGACACACAGGAACGACGGCGCGCTGTCGCCGGCCGGGGACAGGCCGCGTTCCGCGGCGAGCGAGCCAGGGCGACACGGCTCGCCACTGGCCGCACCTTGCACGCAGCTGACCTGTGGCTATGCGCGCCGGCGCACGGCGCGACGGCGTAGCCTCCGCAGACCGACACCGCTGCCTGGGTGATGGGAACGCCACAAATCGAGTCGCAGCCGGAGGCTGAACGTCCCAACGCTGCGACCCATGCCGGGACAGAAGATCATCCCCGGACGCTCGGCTGGCTGTCCACCTCCGCCCTCGCGATGGGCGGAAGCAACCAGAGCCTGTTCCTCATCGCGGCATTGTTCGCCGGCCAAGGCGACATACCGGGCCAAGGCAGCGCGGCCGTTCCGCTGTTGATCGTCGGCCTGCTGCTGAGCTGGGCCGCGGCGCCGGGTTGGACCGAGCTGGTCCTCATGTATCCCAACCGGGTGGGCGGCATCGCAGCGACCTGTGCCGAAGCGTTCCGCCCCTACAACCCAGTGCTAGCTAACCTCACCGGCGTCTGCTACTGGTGGGGTTGGGTTCCGACCTGCGGTTTGACCGCCCTCTTTTCGGCTGCCGCGATCCACGAATGGTATCTCCCCAGCGTGCCCCTGCCCGCCATCGCCTGTGCGCTGGTGTTCTCCTTTGCGCTCGTCAACCTCAGCGGCGTCAAATGGGCCGGCAGGCTGGCGATCCCGATCGCGACCGCTTCGGCGACGCTTGGGCTGGTCTCGGGGCTCGCCCCCGTCGTCGCCGGAGAGGTGGATTGGCAACAGGCGACGACGTTCCATCTGACGGTGCCGTTTCCTGGGTGGTTCGGCGAGCTGACCGGGCTGATGGCGGGACTCTACCTCATCGGCTTTGCGGCACCCGCCTTCGAGGCCGCCGCGTGCCACGTCGGGGAAACCATCAATCCCAACCGGAATGTTCCGCGCGCCATGCTTGCGAGCGGCATCATGGCGTCGCTGTATTTCATCGTGCTGCCGATCGTGTGGCTGGGCGTGCTCGGGCCCGAGCAGTTGGGCAAGGATCTCATGCTCGTGCTGGGTCCGACCTTCGCACCGGTTTTCGGCGCCTTCGCAAAATCCGCTGCCATCTGGTTCATGATGTTCAACATGTTCCACGGCACGCTGCAGCCCCTTGCGGGCGCGGCGCGTACGATGTCCCAACTCGCCGAGGACGGCCTGCTCCCGCGGATCCTAGGAAGCAGGTCGCGTACCGACGCACCGTGGGTATCCACGTGTCTGACAGCGAGTATGGCCGTGCTCTTCCTGCTGCTCGGGGATCCGATCTGGCTGGTGGCGGCCGCGAACTTCACTTATCTGATTGGCATCTGTCTTCCCAACGTGGCGGTTTGGCTGCTGCGCAGAAACCAGCCGGGAGCCCATCGACCCTATCGCGCGCCGCGCGGAATGATCCTGGCCGGACTGGCCGGCGCGATCGCTTGGAGCATCTCCGTGGTCCTCGGATTCCAGCAGTTCGGCATGAAGACCGTTCTGGTGGGCGTGCTCTTCGCCTATTCGGGCTCGGTCCTCTACGCCTGGCGCAAGTTCAGCGATCGCCGCCGCCAGGGCTTGCCGGGCATAGCCAACACGCTCCATATCAAGCTTACCGGCGCGATGCTGCTCGTGCTCGCATTCGACGGCGCCGGCTACCTGCTAGCGGTGACGAGCCTGCCCAATCAGACCAGCGCGCTCGTCAGCGTGCTCGAGGATATCTTCGTCGCCGTCGCGATACTGAGCATCAGCGTCGGACTTGTGCTGCCCGGAATCCTCGCCCACGCTATGGTGCAGGTATCGCAAGCCGCGACGGGAATGGCGAAGGGTGCGATGGCGAGCTTCTCCAATGCGCTGTTGGCGCTGGGACGCGGGGACTTAGACGCCGCGCAGGCACATGTCCGTGTGGTGCCTGTGACGGTGCACTCGGGCGACGAAGTCGGGGAGATGGCGAGAAGCGTCAACGTGCTGCAGCAGGAGATCGCCCGCGCCTCCGCGAGCCTCGACCAGGCACGCGAGGAGCTGCGTCAAGCACGCCACGATGCGTTGACAGGGCTCATCACGCGCCGCGAGTTCGAGCGCCGGCTGGACTCCGCATTGGGACGGGCGCGCCGCGATCCAATTCCGTACACACTGTTGTACCTGGACCTGGATCACTTCAAAGTCGTCAATGACACGTGCGGCCACGCGGCAGGCGATGAGTTGCTGCGCCAGATCACCGGCGTGCTGCGTGCCGCGATCCGCAACCGCGACAGCGTCGCGCGCTTGGGCGGCGATGAGTTCGCGATGCTGCTGGAAAACTGCCCCCCGCAACCGGCCGAGTGCATCGCGCAGGACCTGCTGCAAGCGATCCGGGCGTTCAGCTTCGCATGGGAGGACAAAGTCTTCAAGATCGGCGTCAGCATCGGTCTGGTCGCGTTTCATGATGGCAGCGTCGGTCTGCTCGAGTTGATGCGCGCGGCCGACGATGCCTGCTATGTCGCAAAGAAGAAGGGGCGCAACCGAATCCACATCTATCAGCCGGCCGACGGAGAAGTGGCGGCGCGGCAACGCGAGCTGGATTGGGTAGGGCGGCTACGCAGAGCGCTGCACGACGGGCGGTTCTGCCTCTACACGCAAGACATCGTTGGGGTTGGCGCACAGCGCAGCGGCGAACGCCATCAAGAGTTGCTCGTGCGCCTGGTCGAGGAGGAACGCGGGATCGTGGATCCAATGGCGTTCATCCCCGTCGCCGAACGCTACAACCTCATGCCTGCCGTGGACCGCTTAGTGATCTCCACCGCTTTCGCCGAATTCGCACGCATCATCGCTCGGGAAGGCCAGGTGAACCCGCACCGATGGGCGATCAACCTGTCGGGTGCGTCCCTGAGTGAAGACGATTTCCTGGACTTCGTCCGCACGCAATTCGACACGCTCGGCGTTCCCCACGCAGCGATCTGCTTCGAGATCACCGAGACGGCGGCCATCGCGAATCTCGCCAAGGCTACACACTTGATACGCGAGCTGAAGGCGCTCGGCTGTGGCTTCTCCCTCGATGATTTCGGCAGCGGCATGTCCTCCTTCGGCTATCTCAAGCATCTCCCGGTGGATCATCTCAAGATCGACGGGGCGTTTGTGCGCGACGTCGCGGATGACCCAATCGACCGCGCCATGGTCGAGGCGATCAACAAGGTCGGCCATGTGATGGGGATCACCACCATCGCGGAGTGCGTGGAGACTCCGCAGACGCTCGCGATCCTGGAGCAGATCGGGGTCGATTACGCCCAGGGCTTTGCGATCGCCCGCCCGCGACCGTACATCACACCGCAGACCCTGGACCTCGCTGGCGCTGGCGCGGAGCGCGACCTCGATCTTCCTCCGAATGTGGTGCCCCTGCCGGGGGCGATGCGAGCGATCACGTAGGCGAGACGGGTTTCACCGCGCGGCGCCTGCGCCCCAGGTACTGGGGGCGATCTATCCGCTTCGGACAACCTTACCCGCTGCCAGCGGTCGGTACCGCGTTCGTGCCTGCGAGCCTCACAAGGCCCGGCTTAACTCGCCGCGGTGTGGGCCCTAGCGTGCACCTTTCACGGCCGAGGTTCTGAGATCTGCTCAGGAACCCAGCGCTGTGGCCATTCCCAGGACCTGACTGCGAGGGACATGCTCATGCAATGGCCCAAATGCGTCGGCGCGCTTTTCGTGCTTGTGCTGTCGATCGGGGTCGGCGCAGGTCCTGCGAGCGCGCAGGACGCGGAACCGGACCCCTTGGTCGCGCTCAACGAGGCCTTCCGCGCCCAGTATAGGAATGCTCTGGCGGCAGCGTGGGCGCGGGCCGGGCCGGTCATCGTGGCGCAGGAAGATGAGTTGATCTTCCTCCGCAATGGATCTCGCGAGCAGGCAAGGATCCGACCGCCGATCGATCACGAGCTGAAAGCCATAGCGCATATCCCTCTGGCGTTATATGTGACGCTGACGTTGGAGACCGGCCGCGTGGCGGGTCCGCGTCCGGCGCACCTGGAGCACTATCACAGCCTGCTGCTGCAGGCGCGCGAGAGCCTACCCCAGCACCGGTTCACGGCCGAGCAACTCGAGCGACGACAGCGGATCGTCTCGGAGTCTGCGGAGCTGTTGGAGGAGGCCATCGCCGGCAGGCAGGTGACGATTGAGCGGCTCGCGAAGTTCGCCCGTTCCGTCACGCCGTTGCTCTGGGCAAATGTCAACGAGGCCACCGACAGCGAGATGACGATGTTGTACGCGCAGATGGCGAAGTGGCGCAGCCAGATGACGCCGGAGGAGTGGCGTAATCTCCATGTCGTCGTGGTGGGCGCGCATATGCCACGGCAGGAACACCTCCTGTATCAGTATTTCGCCCGTCTGCTGGGCCAGGGGCAGGAAGGGCAACGACTCATCTACGCCGAAGCCCAGTGGCAGGAGCAGCAGGCCCTGAATCTGCTGGCGAGGCATATCGTCGATGCGGCAGTCGCTGAACCGTTTTTCGGCGACTCCACGCGCATGCACCGCGACTTGCTTGCAGATGCCGCGAAGGCTTACTTGGACGCGCATCCGATCGACCGCTGAGTGGACCGGGATGGCCGCCAACGAACTCGATCACCGATCCGCCCGCGATTGCGGTCCGGTAGGCCGGGGCGCCGGGGAGATATGAGCAAGGAGGCCGGCAGCCCATCTGCGCCTCAGAGGCGCTTGCAGCACTCTGAACGATCTGCTGCCCCGCGCGGGATCGCTCATGTGAGCGGCCGCTCGTCCTGCAGTCTAGAGGTGGATGGGGTGGCTGATGGGACTCGAACCCACGACAACCGGAATCACAATCCGGGACTCTACCAACTGAGCTACAGCCACCACTGACTCGGCGGACGCGCCACACCGAACTCGGAACTGGCCTGCCCGACGGGACTCGAACCCATAACCCCCAGCTTAGAAGGCTGGTGCTCTATCCGCTTGAGCTACGGGCAGGGGCGCCGGATCTCTCGCTCGCCCGGCCGGGCATGCTGGTCGGGGTGAGAGGATTCGAACCTCCGACATCCTGCTCCCAAAGCAGGCACGCTACCAGGCTGCGTTACACCCCGGAAACAGGCTAATATAACCGCTTGCTCGCCGCGGGGTCAATTCGACCGCTTGGACCCAAGAGAGCAGCGCGAGGCGCAGTAAGCATCCGTTGCAGGCGGCGCGGCTCGGATCTCGCTAGCGTCTCGCAGCGGAATGCTGGGTTTGAAAGTTGCTTGCGGCTCCCAGGGTTTTCTGCTATTAAAGCGACTTTTTTTCGGGAGACAGACCGTAGATGGCTGCTGAATTTCACACTCAGTTCAAGCCGTATCAGCCGAAGAAGGGGGAGCCGTACATGAACCCCAAGCAGCTCGAGCACTTCCGCAAGATGCTCTCGACGCTGAAGCAGGAGCTGAGTCAGGATATCGACCGCACCGTTCACACGATGCAGGACGAGGCCACCATCTTCGCTGATCCCAACGACCGCGCCAGCCAAGAGTCGGACATGGCGCTTGAGCTGCGCAACCGCGACCGCGAGCGCAAGCTCATCAAGAAGATCGAGGAGACCATCGCCAAGATCGACGCGCAGGAATACGGCTATTGCGACAGCTGCGGCGTGGAAATCGGGCTCAAGCGCCTCGAGGCGCGCCCGACCGCGACGTTGTGCATCGACTGCAAGACCCTAGACGAGCTGCGGGAGCGCCAGGTTGCGAAATAGTTAACCAGGCAATCCTTTTGCTTTCTGCTGGAGGCGGCCTGCGGGCTGCCTTTTTTGTTTCTGGATTCCGACCGACCCGATGCTTCCTCGCGCCCGGCGAACCGGCTTGGAGCTGGATTGCCTCTCAGGCCAAATCTCTATGTAACTATTTGATCTGGCATGGGTATCAGCAGATCCAATGCTTGGTTCCGTACACCGCGTCAGGGAGCGTCGGCCACCAATGTGGCGGGCCGCATCCTCTCGCTGCAGTCGCGGGCTGCATGGCGATCGCGGCAAAGGTTCGGCATCGGCCCTACCCAGCGGCACTTGTCTGCCTCCGACCTGGAGGAGGTATTCACTAGGAGAAACTCTATGAAGCGGTGGCAAATGGCTCTGCGAACCGTGGTGCGGGCTGCCGCGAGTCTTGCGCTCGCCGGACTCGCTGCGCACGCCTCGGCCGATGTGACCTTCGAGCGCATCCGGGCGGCGGATCAGCATCCCGGCGATTGGCTGACCTACCATGGCACCTACCGGAGCTGGCATTACAGCCCGCTCGACCAGATCAACACCAAAACCATCAACAAGCTCGAGGTGGCCTGGACGCACGCGATGCCCCATTCAGCGCGCGGGCTTCAGTCGATGCCGCTCGCCGCCGACGGGATTCTGTATTACTCCGGGTCGTACAACCAGGTGTTCGCGCTGGATGGAGCGACCGGCGAGGTAATCTGGTATTACCGCCAGAAACTCAACGAGGAGCTCGTCTCGAAGCAGACGCATTCCCCATACAACCGCGGCCTAGCGCTTGGCCTCGGCAATGTGTACATGGGCACGCTGGACGGCAAGCTCGTCGCGATCGACATGAAGACGGGCAACCTCAATTGGGAAGTCAAGCTCCTCGACTCGGAACATCTCACGGTCGCCTTCACCGGAGCGCCGCTCTTCGTGCACGACAAGGTGATCATCGGGTCGCAGGGCGGGGAGTGGCCTTACCGCGGCCCCATCTTCGCGGTCGACGCAAAGACCGGCCGCGAGGTGTGGAAGTTCTACACCGTCGGCGGCAATGATGGATCGAAATCCGACGCCCGCAACACCTGGGGCGACGACTCTTGGAAAGTCGGCGGCGGCGGTGGTTGGATGACCGGTGGTTATGACGCGGACACCGATACCGTGTGGTGGGGCACCGGCAATCCGGCGCCGTTGTACGACTGGTCCGGCCCAGATTGGGAAACCGCAGGTGCTCGCAGCGGCGCCAACCTGTATACGACGTCGGTCATCGGGCTCGACCCGCAGACCGGGGAGCTAAAGGCGTATCACCAAGAGCTCCCGCATGACGCCTGGGACTTCGACAGCGCCGTGGGCGAGTTCGTCCTACTCGAGCAGGGCGGCAAGAAGTATATGGTGCACCCCAACAAGGGGGGCTTCGTCTTCGTCTACGACAATCATGCCAATGTGCAGAACGTGTGGCGCTTGGTGAAGAACATCAACTTCGTGAAGGACATCGATCCCAGGACCGGCGAACTGATCGGCCGGCGCGACCTGACCGAGGGCGAGCACAAGAACCTGTGTCCCTTCATCGCCGGCGGCATCAGCTGGAATTCGGGGACGTATAACCCCAAGACGGGGCTGTACTACAAAGTGGGCAATGAGTGGTGCATGGATCTCACCGTCAAGAAAACCACCCCCATCCTGGAGCCGATGGCGCAACTCAATATCGGTGCCGACTTCAGCCTGGTAAACCCGCCTGACGGTAAGGCCCGGGGTCACGTGTCGGCCCAGGATCCACTCACTGGGGCCAAGAAGTGGGAAGTGGAATTCCCCGAGCCGCCGCTCGCGAGCCTGCTGTCCACAGCCGGTAACCTCGTCTTCGTACCCGACCCACGCGGCTGGCTGCGCGCGCTGGACGCGACCACGGGCAAGGAGCTGTGGAAGCACAACGACGGGCAGGGCCACAACGGTGGCATCATCAGCTACAAGGCCAAAGACGGAAAACAATACATTGCCGTGGCGACCGGTTGGGGAGGCCTGGCCGGCGACGATTACGCCTCCTTCTTCGGAAAACCCTACGATACGTTCCCTAAGGACTCCGGGGTCCTCGTCGCTTTCCGGCTACCGTAAGCGCCCAGCCGGAGCCAACGACTCGAGGGTGGGGCGCGGCCCGCCCTCTTGTCGGTTCCCAGCGCAATAACGATCAAGGCCGCGGCGTCCGCGCTCGTCTGCACCCTGATGGCAGTCTCGCTCAGCGCCTTTGGCCAGGGCGCGTCGTCTTCGGTCCCAGCGCCCTCCCACAGCCCGGAGCAGATCTTCGCCACCACCCACGGGTGATGTCACCGCAATGGTGGGGCGCGAAGCCGGCAAAGGCCCCCGGCTGAGGGGCACCGCTCTGTCCGACGCTAAGATCGTCTACCGGATCAAGCACCACAGGCAGGAAGATCTGCTCGGGTTCGAGCGCAGCTTCATCGAGGAGGAGATCAAGGGGCTGGCGGCCTACATCCGAGGCCTGCAGCCGCAGTGACCGGGCGGCGGAGCCTCGCGTGTGGCGCCGCAGAGCTTCGATTCCATCTGGATAACACGCTCGTCGACATGAGAGCGCAGCGGCGTGCTATGCTTAGCGCATGAAGCGGCCGGACTCGGCTCCCGCGTGTAAGAATCCAGAAATGGATCTGCGATCGCTCGCCGACCCGGGTCGGCGACGTCCCAGTTCTTGGTCGCCCCGTCGGCCGGTCCAACCTGCGCGTGATCCTCGTCGGAAATGCCAAAACGGTGACCGTCCCGCTGCGGCGAGCTGCGGCGCCCACGCCTTGGCCGTGACCACGCACGCTCGCGGCGGAACCGCTCACCGCCGAGCCTGCTCCGGCAGAGGGGTACCGTCTTGACCTGCCGCAAGGACGCCGTCATCTCGGGGGCGCGCCCGGGGCCTACAGATGCGCATGCGCCTCGCGATGACGACGCTCGTCCCGTAGCGGGTCCGAAACACGCGCCGCCGAACTACGTAACGCGCAGCGGCAGGGACGGCTAGTGGCGGTGCGCGCTGCTGCGGAGGACACGGCGACCCGGTCTTCGGCCCGCGAGGGATCGAGCTGGGCCCGCGGCGCACTCCCGCAGCCACGTAGATCTCGAGGAACTAAGACAGCGATCTCGGGACAAAAGGAAAGGGCGCGAGCCAGCTCGCGCCGAACTGTTTAATTTCGCGGATATGACATGAAAATGAAAGCAACCGGCAAGCTCTCCAATCCACGTGACATTCGTCATCGCCTCGGCATGAACCAGCAGGAATTCTGGGGCCGCATCGGTGTGACCCAGAGCGGCGGCTCTCGCTACGAGAGCGGACGCACCATGCCAAAACCCGTCCAGGAGCTGCTACGCCTCGTGCATGTCGATCAGATCGACGTACGCAAGATCACTCGCAGCGACTATCAGGTCATCGCGTACCTGAAGTCTTCGGACCCGGGTCTGTACAAGCGGCTGCGCGAGCAAGCGGCCAGCAACCAAGGCGCCACCAAGCGCGGGAAACGCCGCCGCGCCTGATTCTCGCTCCCGGCCGCCTCTGTGGGCCACCGTACGAGCCCGGGGGTCGCCGCGGCAATCAGGACAGGCCTCTCCCCCACCGGCTGGGTAGCGTCGCGCCCTAACGGGAGCATCTCGCGGGGGCTGGTGCGGGCTGCCGCGAGTGCTCCTTGCGGGTCCCGTAGTCTCCAACGCCAGCAAGGCACCCCGCCGCCGCTTGCACCGACGCGCCGTGCGCCACCAGGCGCGCCCCACCCGGTTCCGCTCGTCATCTCAGAATAGAAACGCTCCGTCAGGCGTTCTCCACGCGCAACTAGCCCGGATGACTCGGGGCTGCGCAACCTGCCGAGCAGGGTCGTGTGCGCAACGACCATCACCGCCGGCGCGCCCTTTGTGACGCGCCTGCGAGTGGGTAGTCACCAGCAAAGCCCTGACCGGCAAGAGGGACACTCGATGTGCGCAAGCCGATAGATCTGGCCAGTCGCCATGGATTGGTGGAAACTACAATCTGCGACGCCGCCCGCCGCCGCAACTAAGAACGGATGTGTCAAGCGCGTTGCCGGTCGACAGCTTCAAATCGGCTCCGGGTTTGACCGCAACCCACAACAGGTTTTGTAAGGAGGACACCATGCGACTCTCAGCGTTGTTTCCAGCATTTGCCGTGCTGCTCGTCGGTGGATTCTCGGCTAGCACCGCAGCCGATGAAGCCATGCAGATTCCCGTCGCCACCGGCACCGTTCAACCCGGAGACGGGCAAGCCGTCACCTTCAAGGGGAACCCCCTGCCACTCGCCGGCAAGCCGATCAAGGTGGGTGAGCCGCTGCCGTCGGTGACTCTGACAGGTGCCGGGTTAGCTCCAGTGAACATCGCGGACGCCAAGGGAAAGGTACGGATCATCAACGTCGTCCCATCTCTGGACACACCCGTTTGTGATGCCCAGACGCATGAGCTGTCTGAGAAAGACCCGGCGTTGGCGGAGAACATCGAGCTCGTCACGATCAGCATGGACCTGCCCTTCGCGCAGGCCCGTTGGGCGCGCGCGGCGAAGGTCAAGAACGTAACGTTTCTGTCTGATTACAAGGACGCCGAGTTCGGCATGAGCACTGGGCTCCTGATTCAGCCGTTGCACCTTCTCGCTCGCACTGTGATCGTGACCGATCGCAACGGCGTCGTGCGGTACATCCAGGTAGTGCCCGAAATCACCCAGCTTCCAGACATGACCGCTGCGATGTCCGCAGCCAAGGGACTGCTCTGAGATCAAATCAGTCCCACTGCAGCCCTCCGACCGGCCCGGAACGCCGAGGTCGATCGAAATGACCGAGGAGATCGAGCGCTGACCCGCGAGGAGGTGCAAGCCTGCAACCTCTAGCGCCCACGGCCGGGTGGTGGGTCTGCACCGCCTCCCGGCCGAGTTGCGGGAGTTCGTGGTCGGAGCAGCGCCAAGGCTTCTGACACGCAGCCGCTGCGAGCGGCACGTGTCATAGCTAGTAAGCGGCCGCAAGGGACACCATGTTCCGCTCCCGCGCTATACCGCCCTGCCCAGGGGTGTCGAACTGTCGCGCTCGGCCCCGCCCATAGGGGCGGAGGGTGAGGGATTCGAACCCCCGGTACCCTCGCGGGTACGCCTGATTTCAAGTCAGGTGCATTCAACCACTCTGCCAACCCTCCGCTGTACGCGGCGCGACCATCCATATCCCCTGCGCCACGGCTCTCTGACGGGCTGCATGAAACCACTGTCCCGCCGGCTGTTACATGCCCTGCGAGTGTGGGCGCGACGGCCAGATGATAGCCCCCGCCGTGACGTCAAGCCAGCGACGGGTTGAAACTTCGCCGCGTCTACCCTACTCTTAGGCTTGTCGCTTTCTGGCTGAGGAGGCCTCGAGCTTATGCAACCCGAACTGCAGTATCCGGCACGGCCCACGACGCTTGGCGTCGAGCAGAACAGAGTTCTGCGCAATACCTATCTGCTGCTGGGCCTGTCCATGATCCCGACCGTGATCGGCGCACTGATCGGGGTCAATACGAGCTTCGCCTGGCTGGCCGCCCACCCGATCCTGGGCCCGATTCTGATGCTGGCAGTCATGATGGGTTGCCTGTTCGCCGTGCAGGCGCTGCGCAACAGCGTCTGGGGTATCGCTGCGATGCTCGCCTTCACGCTGTTGATGGGCTGGTGGCTCGGCCCGATGCTGCAGTACGCACTGCATTTCCGCAACGGCGCGCAGCTCATCGGCCTGGCGGCAGGCGGCACCGGTGTCATCTTCTTCGGCTTGGCCGGCTATGCCACCGTTACGCGGAAGGACTTCAGTTTTCTCGGCAAGTTCCTATTTGCGGGCCTGATCCTACTGGTGCTCGCGTCGGTTGCAAACCTGTTCTTTCAGGTCCCGGCGGCCTCGCTGACGATCTCTGCCATCGCTGTAGTGCTGTTCGCGGGCTATATCCTGTACGACATCAGCGCCATCATCCAAGGCGGCGAGACTAACTATGTGATGGCCACGCTGCGGGTCTATATCGACCTCTACAACCTCTTCGTAAACCTGTTGAACCTGCTCCTGGCCTTCGCTGGCAGCCGGGATTAACGGCCAAAGGGGCGGCAACCGGGAAACGGAGCTCCGCGACCGGCTGCCGACCCGTTATCCCCGCGTGAACAGCGCGATGGATTCGACGTGTGACGTGTGCGGGAACATGTTGACGACGCCCGCCGCCTCGAGCGCGAAGCCGCGCTCGTGCACGAGGCACGCTGCATCGCGCGCCAAGGTCGCGGGGTTGCAGGACACATAGACTACGCGACGTAGCGTCTCCGGAAGCGCTCCGACCAGCTCGCTGGCACCCTCGCGCGGCGGATCGAGCAGGGCTTGGTCGAAAGGGCCCAGGCGCGCCATGAGCTCGCCCGGATCCCGGGATAGATCGGCGCAGATGAGCTCGACGTGGCTCGAGAGCCCATTCAATCGCGCGTTCTCCTCGCCCTGGCGCACCAGCTCCGGATTACCTTCCACGCCGACAGCATACGCGCCCGAGCGTGCGATGGGCAGCGTGAAGTTGCCCAACCCGCAGAACAAGTCCAGAACGCGCTTCCCCGGGCTGGGCGCCAACAGCGCCATGGCCCGCCGCACCAGAACACGGTTCACTTCGTGGCTCACCTGCGTGAAGTCGGTCGGGCGAAACGCCAGACACAGATTGAAGTCGGGCAACCGATAGGTCAGAGGAGCCACCGAAGCCGGATCGAGCGCGTATTCCGAGCCGGGAGCACGGGGCTGCACGTAAAAGTCCACGTCATGGATCGCGCCGAACGTCTGCAGCAATCGCTTGTCGCCATCGGGCAGGGGATCGAGCACACGCAGGCACAGAGCGATTTTCGCCTCGCCTACCGCGACCTCGACTTGCGGGATCCGG
>Ga0335077_10004118_pt1 | contig 17715 bp, 14 predicted proteins | sample Lox_Sample_31_FD_207151 | JGI IMG/M metagenome (GOLD analysis project Ga0335077, IMG submission 207151) | Soil microbial communities from Loxahatchee National Wildlife Refuge, Florida, United States - Lox_Sample_3.1 | ecosystem: Environmental > Terrestrial > Soil > Wetlands | place: USA... | reverse complement strand
GGAGGACATTCCGCTCCTGGTGCGCTATTTCACGCAGAAATATGGCCGCCGGATGGAGAAACAGATCGATTCCGTCCCCATCGCCAGCATGAAGAAGCTCACTCGCTGGCACTGGCCGGGAAACATTCGCGAATTGGAGAACCTCATCGAGCGTGCCGTAATTCTCACTCGCGGTTCAGCGCTGGAAGTTCCAGTCTCAGACTTGGGCAACAGTTCCGCCGAGCAACTTCTGGCCAGACTCCCTGACTCGCACGAGCGGGAACAGCTGTTGCGCATCCTCAAAGACACCCGCGGACGCGTCGGTGGCCCCGATGGCGCGGCCGCCCGCCTCGGACTCAAGCGCACGACTCTCATCTCTCGCATGAAGAAACTCGGTATCGATCCTCGGGCTGTATTGTAAAGCTTCGTCAAAGTGTCGAGGATTGGCTTCGACACTTTCGACACCTGCTGAATCGCTCCGCTTATCGACCTCCCTGGATTCAACGATTTACGTCGGGTCTGGGCCATTATCGGCTTTGGCATGCGTATTGCCTTAACCGGGTGAACGCAGAAAACGCCGTGTTGAGAATCACAACTATCGATGCCGAAGGCCGCCGCAAGCTGGTCCTGGAAGGCAAGCTGATTGAACCGTGGGTCGGAGAGTTTAAGAAAGCGTGGCAGGAGGCCAACGAGTCGCGCAACGGCCACAGCCTGGTCGTTGATCTCGGTAACGTGACCGTCATCAGCCCGCAAGGAGAGGGCGTGCTCTCAGAGATCATGCGCGATGGCGCCGAGTTCGTTTGCGGGGGCATTCACAACAAGCACGTAGTCCGGCAAATCGAGCGCAGGTGCCGGCGTTAGGGCAGTACTGGATTCGGGACCGTGCACGGAGTAGGTATCGGAATTCTTGGTTTGATTGGTGGGGCTTCTGTTCTGTTTCTGCTGAAGTTCCTGCGGCACGTGGGTGAGTTGCAGAACTTCAGTTCAACTCAGGAGATGTTCAGCGTAAGGCGAGGCGAATATGTTCCAGAAGAAAGCGAAGGACGTTTCGGCCAACACAATTCCACTCTATGCCACTCACAGGGACTTCTGCCGGATCTTCACCGAAGACAAGACCGCCCTGTACTTGCTGTCGCTGCTGTTGACCGCCGACGCGCAGAAGGCGGAGCGATGCTTCGTAGCAGGTCTGGAGGATTCGGTGCTGGGCAACAAGGTATTTCGCGAGTGGGCGCGCTCCTGGAGCAAGAGGACGATCATCAAGAATGCGATTCGAGCGATCGCGCCGGTTCCTGGGCAACTCGCCACCGCACTGCATGACCCTGTTTCGGCGGCGATCGGGGCCAATTTAGACCCGTCACTGACGGCGGTCCTTGAGCTTGCTCCATTCCAACGCTTCGTCTTTGTTATGTCTGTTCTGGAGAAGTATTCGATCGCAGACTGCTCAACCCTGTTGAACTGCGCAAAGCAGGACGTGATTACAGCGCAAAAGCAGGCGTTGCTGGCCCTGGCGGGGACTGGGCTGGCGACCCCCAGTGTAGCCAGCAAGGCGGGGTTTGACCTCGCCCACTTTTTGGAGCCTGCCCGCGCGGCGTGACATCTAATTCGTAATTCCTTCTGAGGCGCGATCCACGGCCCATCGGGCGTGGGGCTCGGTGGTAGCAATCGCGTCGTCAAACGTCCTTAAAGTAGACAAAAGGGGAACCCATGGCAAAACGGATGATTTTAATGCTGGTCGTGACGGCAGCGATCCTCACCGGTCTCGGCTTTGTGAAATTCCGGCAGATTCATGCTGCCATTGCACAAGCGGCCACCTTCCAGCCGCCCCCGCAAGCGGTCACGACAATTGTCACCCATCCGGAAAAGTGGCCGTCCACGCTGAACGTGATCGGCACCGCCGTGGCCATCCAGGGTGTGACTGTGAGCGCCGACCTTCCCGGCACCATTGACCACATCAATTTCGAATCCGGCAAGGCGGTGCGCGCGGGCGATGTGCTCGTCGAGCTGGACACCCGCCAGGAGCGTGCGCAGCTGGCCGAGGTCGAGGCTGAGCGCGATCTGGCCCATGTCAACTATGGCCGTATGCACGATCTGGCCGGCGCCGGCGTGATCTCCCGCATGGAATACGATCGCGCAATCTCCGACCAGAAATCCACCGAGGCACGGGTGGGCGAAATCCGAGCGACGATTGAACGCAAAACGATTCGAGCCCCTTTCTCGGGCATCCTGGGCCTCCGCCAGGTGAACCTCGGGCAGTATCTATCGGCGGGCCAGGCTATCGTTTCTCTGCAGTCCTTGAATCCCATTTATGTGAACTTTGGCGTGCCGCAGCAGACGGTCACGCAGGTTGGCGTGGGCCGCAGGCTGCGCGTTACTAGTGACGACCTGCCAGGCGTTGAGTTTTCTGGGCGGGTTACAGCGCTGGACTCGGTGATCAACGAAGAGACGCGCAACGTCCAGATGCAGGCGACTCTCGCCAATCCTGACGCCAAGCTGCGTCCAGGGATGTTCGTTCAGGTTGAGGTCGTGTCCGGCGACAGCCGTTCAGTAATTCCACTTCCTGCATCGGCCATCAGCTACGCTCCCTATGGGGATTCAGTTTTCGTGGTTACGAATCTTCAGGATCCCCACGGCAAGACCTACCGCGGCGTGCGCCAGGAGTTCGTCAAAGTCGAAGGCTCGCGTGGCGATCAGGTCGCGGTCGTCTCGGGCTTGAAGCCTAGTGAGGAGGTCGTGACCTCGGGCGTATTCAAGCTGCGCAACGGCGCGGCAGTCCAGATCAACAATAAGGTGCAGCCGGGGGATGACCCCAACCCGAAGCCCGAGGACAACTGATCGAGAGCCTGCAGTCGAGGATACGAATGAAGTTCACTGATCTATTTGTTAAGCGGCCGGTTCTGGCGGTCGTCGTCAACCTGGTGATTCTGATCGCCGGACTCCAGGCGATTCGCTCGCTGAGCGTACGTCAGTACCCGCGCAGCGATATCGCGGTGGTGCAGGTTTCGACCGTCTATGTCGGCGCCAATGCCGACCTGGTGCGGGGATTCATCACCACCCCCCTCGAGCGTGTCATCGCCAGCGCCGACGGCATCGACTACATGGAGTCGTCGAGCGCCCAGGGGCTCAGCACGATCAGCGTTCACCTCAAGCTCAACTACGACACCAACGCCGCACTAACGCAAATCCAGGCGAAAGTGGCGCAGGTGCGCAATGACCTGCCGCCCGAGGCGGAAGCTCCGGTCATCGATCTCGAAACCGCCGATACGCAGTTCGCCGCGATGTATCTCGGTTTCTCCTCCGCCAACCTCGACCAGAACCAGATCACCGATTATTTGACCCGCGTGGTTCAGCCCAAGCTGAGCGCCATCAGCGGCGTCCAGCGCGCCGACATTCTCGGCAACCGCACCTTCGCGATGCGGATTTGGCTCAAGCCCGACCAGATGGCCGCCCGCGGCGTCTCGCCTTCTGCCGTGCACGATGCGCTCGCGCACAACAACTATCTTTCTGCCCTGGGCAGCACCAAGGGCTCCATGGTTTCGGTGAATCTGGTCGCGAACACCGATCTGCGAACGCCGGAGGAGTTCCGCCAGCTCGTTGTCAAGCAGGAGAACGGGGTCGTGGTGCGCCTCGGCGAGATTGCCGATGTTGTGCTCGGCGCCGAAAACTACGACCAGGATGTGCGCTTTAACGGCGAGACCGCCACCTTCATGGGCATCTGGGTACTTCCCACCGCCAACTCGCTCGAAGTCATTCGCGAGGTGCGCGCGACTCTCCCCGGAATCCGTGAACAGTTGCCCACTGGCATGAAGCTCGGCATTCCCTATGATTCCACCGAGTACATTCAGGACGCGATCAACGAAGTGCTGCACACCCTGACGGAAACCCTCCTGATCGTGGTCGTGGTCATATTCCTGTTCCTGGGTTCGTTCCGTTCGGTGCTCATTCCGATTGTCGCCATCCCGATTTCGCTGATCGGGGCTGTGTTTCTCATGCTGGTGGCGGGCTTTACCATCAATCTGCTGACGTTGCTCGCCATTGTGCTCTCGGTCGGTCTCGTAGTGGATGACGCCATCGTCATGGTGGAGAACGTCGAGCGCCATCTCCACCTCGGCAAGACCCCATTCCAGGCGGCGACGGACGCTGCGCGCGAACTGGTAGGGCCAATCATCGCAATGACCATCACTCTGGCGGCGGTGTATGCCCCCATTGGAATTCAGGGTGGTCTGACCGGAGCACTTTTCCGCGAGTTCGCCTTCACCCTGGCCGGCGCGGTGGTTGTGTCTGGCGTTGTGGCGTTGACGCTCTCCCCCATGATGGGCTCAAAACTGCTCCGCGGCGGAGACACGGAACGCGGATTCGCGGGCATGATCAACCGGCACTTCGAGCGCGTGCGCAGCTTTTACAGTCGCACACTCTCGGGGACCCTGCGTTACCGGCCGGTTGTGCTCACGCTGTGGGCTATCGTGGCTGTGTTGATGATTCCCTTCTATATGTTTTCGCAGCGCGAACTGGCTCCGGCCGAGGACCAGGGAGTGGTTTTCGGCGTAATCCAGTCCTCAGCCAACTCCACGATTGATCAGACAAACCTGTTCACGCAGCAGGTCTACGACGTCTATCGTTCATTTCCTGAGAGCGGCAGCGTATTCCAGATCACGCAACCCAGCGGCGGCTTCGGCGGCATGGTCACCAAGCCCTGGAGCCAGCGAAAAAAGACCGCGCAGCAGCTTCTGGTGGAATCAACCGGGCCGTTGTCGAAGATCCCTGGCATTCGGGTAATTCCGTTGACGCCTCCACCCTTGCCCGGGGGCGGAAATTTCCCGGTAGATTTTGTGATTGCGTCGGCCGCGGAGCCTCAGCAACTCAACGACTTCGCCAACCAGATTGTTCAGAAGGCGATGGCGAGTGGACTGTTCATCTTCGCCGATACCGACCTGAAATTTGACCAGCCCCAGGCCGAGGTTGTCTTCGATCGCGATAAACTCCGCTCCCAGGGAGTGGACCTGAGCCAGGCCGGCCAGGATCTCTCGACCATGCTGGGCGGAAACTACGTCAATCGCTTCAGCATCCAGGGCCGCAGCTACAAAGTAATTCCGCAGGTGAAGCGCGCGGAGCGTTTGACCCCCGATCAACTCTCAGAGATTTACGTGAAGGGCTCGAACGACAAGCTCGTGCCTCTCTCCACATTCGCCAGCCTGCGTACCACGACCGAGCCCCGCTCGCTGAATAAGTTTCAGCAGCTCAATGCCGTGCGTATTCAGGGCGTAATCCCGCCTCCGGTGCCGCTCGATCGCGCTCTGACCTTCCTTGAAGATCAGGCCAAGGCAACTCTGCCGCAAGGCTTTACCGTTGACTACGCTGGCGAATCTCGCCAGCTTCGGGTCGAAGGCAGCAAGTTTCTGGGAACGTTCCTGCTGTCTGCAGTCCTGATTTACCTGGTGTTGGCGGCACAATTCGAGAGCTTCCGCGATCCCTTCATCATCCTTGCGGGATCGGTTCCGCTGGCCATTTCCGGCGCTCTGACGTTCTCGTTCCTGGGCTTTACGACCCTCAACATCTACAGCCAAGTCGGGCTCATTACCTTGGTGGGCCTGATTGCCAAGAACGGCATCCTGATTGTGGAGTTCGCAAACCACCTCCAGGAAACTGGCAGGGACAAGCTCAACGCCATTATCGAAGCTGCCGGGACGCGGCTGCGCCCCATCCTGATGACCACCGCGGCTACAGTGTTCGGCCACTTTCCCCTGGTCCTCGCCACCGGGCCGGGAGCGGGCGCGCGCAACAGCATCGGCATCATGCTGGTAAGCGGCATGATCATTGGAACCGCCTTTACTTTGTTCGTTGTGCCGTCAATCTACATGCTCGTGGCTCGCAATCGCGTGCCCGTGGCGGCCACCGCCGAGGAAACCGAGGAGGCCTTCGCGGTACCGGCCTAAATCCGCAGCAAGAATCAACCGCCGTGGTGGGTGTAAGTTGCCGGGGGACGCCGGCGCTAGTGGGCGCCAGCGTCCCGTCTGGCCACCTCTCGCATATAATCGGGCGTTTCACCTCCGCTGCACGCAGGAGAGAAAATGCCCGTTTCCCAGCCTTCTGATTCCGTCGAAGTCAGCAGGATCCTGCTGGTCGCCGCAGACAAAGATGCCCTGTCCGAATTCCGCCAGGTGCTGCCTGCTTCGCTCCAGGCGGTGATGATCGGCAGCGTGGCTGAAATGTCCGCCGCCCTCAGGCGCGCCCCGGGGGATGCGGCGATCCTGGACCTGGACCTGATCGCCTCCACCATGCCTGAAGCCGTGGCGCAGTTGCGTCGCGTGCGGGAAGAGTATCCAGACCTGGTCATTGTCGCGCTTACCCGGTCGCGCAACCGGGCAGAGAGGCTCAAGGCCCACGAAGCCGGGGCCGACGAATTCTTCCTGGCGCCGGTCGACGCTCAGGAACTGCGCATTGTGCTGGAGCGCGCCATCGCCAAGCGGCGTATCGAGGTTGAAGAACGCGCCTTGCGGGAGGAGCTGGCACAAAAATACACATTTGGAGAGCTGATCGGCGGCTGCGACGCCATGCAGCGCGTTTACGAAGCAATCACTCGGGTGGCGAAAAGCAATACCAGCGTGTTGTTGCTGGGCGAGAGCGGCACCGGCAAGGAATTGGCCGCGCGGGCGGTGGTGGCTGTCAGCGCACGGCACGACAAGCCTTTCATCAGCCTGAACTGCGGTGCGTTACCTGACAATCTGGTCGAGAGCGAGCTTTTCGGCCACGAGCGCGGCGCTTTCACCGGCGCGGACGCTAGCCGGCCCGGTCACATCGAGTTGGCCGACCACGGCACCCTGTTTCTCGATGAAATCTCCACCCTCGGCCTGGGTCTGCAAAGCAAGCTGCTGCGCGTGCTCCAGGACCGGACGGTTACCCGCATCGGCGGCAAGACGCCGCGCAAAATCGACTTCCGCCTGATCGCAGCTACCAACGACAACCTCCAGGAATTGGTAGAAGCCGGACGTTTCAGGGAGGACCTCTACTACCGCATCAATGTGGTGCCTATCTATCTTCCTCCCCTGCGTGAGAGGGAGTCCGACATAGCCCTGCTGGTGGACCATTTTCTGCGTATGTACTGTGCCGCCAACGAGGTTTCCCTCAAATCCGTGGAGCCGGAAGTAATGGAAGTCCTGGAAGAGTACCCTTGGCCGGGCAACGTCCGCGAGCTGGAAAATCTGGTCCAGCGCCTGGTACTGATGGCCCCGGATCCGGTTATCCGCCTGAAGCACCTGCCCCAAACCATCCTTTATGCCAGCAGCAGCAAGCGGGAAGCGCTTCTGATTCCGCAGGAAGGCGTGTCTTTCGACGCGGAGATCGCTCGCATTGAAGTCGCGTATCTCCAGGCGGCCCTCCAACGGACCGGTGGAAAGAAGGCCGCGGCTGCGGCACTGCTACGGATCCCGCCGCAAAAAATGAAGTACCTGTGCCGGAAATACGGCCTGCAGCGGCCTGAGTGAAGAGTCTTTCATAGGTTAAAAATTAACCCTACATGGGTTAAATTATGACCCAGCCTGAATTTCTAGAAGAGAGTCTTCTCGTCCGCAACTCTCTCTTGCCGTCTATCTCAATGATTCCATTAGGTGGCAGATCTTCCACTATGCTGGCTCGAGTTTGGCGAGGGGCTTGCAATATCCCAGGGCAGATCGGCAGTGAGCGATCGAAAGATTAGGAACAAAAACTTCCGAGGAGATATCAAATGGCAATCCAGAAAAAGTCACTGATCACGAATCTGAGCGCCACCAAGAAGGCCATCGTGGCCAGCACTTCTGCTCCCGTTGCGTCCACTTCTGCTGCCGAACCAACCGCAAGTCTCTCCAATCCGAGTATCAGCCTGGGCATGCGCCGGACCAACTTGGGCGGCGGCAAGTCGGCCCTGGGTGGTGGCAAGTCGGCTCTGGGCGGCGGCAAGTCGGCCCTGGGTGGCGGCACGTCGGCTCTGGGTGGCGGCAAGTCGGCCTTGGGTGGCGGTAAGTCGGCGTTGGGTGGCGGTAAGTCGGCCCTGGGTGGCGGCAAGTCGGCTCTGGGCGGCGGCAAGTCGGCTCTGGGCGGCGGCAAGTCGGCCCTGGGTGGCGGCAAGTCGGCTCTGTAAGCGAATTCTGAGAGTTTGAGGCCGAAGTGAGGTTTTCCAGAGAGGCTGCGCAAGCAGCCTTTCTGATTTCTTGGCAAATCGAACCGCTCCTTCTACCAGACTTTGCGTCCAACAAAATCGGCGACGTCACGGTAGATCAGGCCTCCAAGGCTCTTGCGCGCACCGTAGAGCCTGGCTGTTCCTTTCATTCCCGGCCTGAGTGTGTTGTCCGGGTTGCTCACCAGCAGGTCAACCAGATAAAAGTGCGGCGGGCGCAAGCCCTTGTACTTCGTCAGATCAATGAGCCCGGAAGGAACCTCAGTCGGCAGGGGAGCAACCGCCGGGGAGTTGACCGTGCGGATCCCAAACATGCCGGCCAATTGCAAGCGCACGTACGATTCCGGACGAATTTTATACATATCAGGCTCTGGAATGTAAAAACGCGCGCGCAGCGTATCGAGATTCGCCACCTCCGCCAGTTCCGTCCCCTCAGGAACGAACCCTCCCACGCGGTCGCTGACCCGCGGTGTGAGCACAATGCCGGATATCGGGCTTTTTACCTCCAGGTTTGCGACGGCTGACGCAACCTCGTGGCTCTGCTTCGCCAGGCTATCGCGTTGCTGCGCCGCGGAGCCGAAGCCGGCATGCCGAAATTCGGCCGCGGTCGCTCTGGCTGCTGCCTCCTGGTACATGGCCTGTGCCCGGGCCCTCTGCGATTCAAGCGGGAGATTGCGTAGGCGTGCCAGGGTTTGGCCTGCCCTCACCGCTTGCCCTTCGTCGGCGTAGACCTCCGTGACCACGCCGCGAACCATAGTGCGCACAACGGCTTGCGCTGTCGTCTCCAGCAGAAATGGTCCCTCCGCTGTTTCGTGCCATAACGGAAGCGCGAGAAAAACCAGCACCGCCGCCGCCACTGCCATGGTTCGCCGTGGTGTGAACCAGGCGCGCACTCGGTCTTTTTTATCGAGATAGACGAACTTCATAAAGTTCACCAATGTGCGGATTCGGGACCGAAAGATCAATCCCGCCATACCAAATTCGGGAATAAACGACCACTCCGGGCTGAAATTGCGAAAGATGTTTCCCACCAAGCGGGCCAAGAGGTACAGAATCGTATAGCTGTACATGCCGGAACAAATCGCGTAAACAGCAAACCCCAGGCGGCGGCGCTTGGGAACGTAAGGGACCTCGACGGGCAGCCTCCAGATATGTTTCTTGACCCAGGAAGAAACATAAATGGTGGACTTCTCCTTCAAGTCCTCGATCTCGAGGATGTCGCACAGCATGTGGTACCCGTCGAGCTTCATCAACGGGTTCCAGTTCACCAGCACCGCGCCGATTCCGGTGATCAGGATGACGTTGTAGGCAAATGTATGCAGACCTGTTCCTGCGGGAGTTCCCCACCACAACGGCGTGGCGACGGCACAAAGCATCAGTTCCGACCACGCCCCGGAAACACTGATGAGCAGCCGTTGCGGCCGGTCGTTGGTTACCATGCCTTCGGTGGTGTCAGTGTAGAAAGCCGGCGTCAGGTATACCAGCGCGAAACCCATGGCATGCACATGGGCCCCGTAATGCTTGCACGTCAAACCGTGGGCGGTTTCGTGCACACAGAGCACCACTGCGGCCAGCAGCCAGAAGGCGATGAAGTCCCACAGATTCTTGTCGGCAACTTTGTAGAACTGAAAGGTATCGTTGCCGATCTCCGCCCAGTGGATGGCGAACACTGCGCCCATGAACGTGAACGCGGCTAACGTCAGCAGCGTGAACCACCAGGTATAGACAAAACGGATGCGCTGATAGAGCCAGCTAAGATAGTTGTCGGGATCGAACGCCGGAAAAATCACCAGCGAAAGATCTGCCCATCGCTTCGCCTTCTGCTTGAGCAGTTTGCGCCGCTCCTCGGCGCTTTTCTGCATGAAAACGACATTCTTTTCCAGTGGCGTCTTGTACCAGAAATTCAGGGCCTCCAGGTCGGCGGCCATCTCCCGAACATCTTCCGGGGGATACTGAATTCCGCTTTGCTGGAAATGCAGGTCGGCGATTTCCTCGTAGGACCGTTTTCCATCAAAAAGCTGGGCCACCGCCCACTGCTCAGGGGGAATGCTGAATATACCGGTAACGCCAGGCACGAGGGCGCGAATAATGGTCTTGCCCAGTTCTGTGTGTTCCTTAGAAACAATCTGAGGGTGCAGCCGGGGATAGCGCTCGCTGATCATCTTTGCCGGCATTTCCGGCAAGATCTGATTGAACGCTTCGGTGATATTCATTGCAGGTTAGGGACAACCACGCTGGCCGCCATGCCCGGACGAAGCTGCCCACGCGAACCCGTGAGCTCCGCCAGCACTTCGATGGTCGCGCTTGAGGGGTCCACAACCGGGCTTACCGCGACCACTTTGACGGTGTACTTCTCATCTGGAAGGTCGGGCGTTGTCAGGGCCAGAGCAGCGCCTTTTTTCAGCCGCCCCAGAAACCTCTCCGGGAGCGTAAAGCGGATTTGCAAGGGGGCTTCCGCCGTTACCCAGAAAAGCCGGTCTCCCTTCGCCACCTGCTGTCCGGCACGCGCGTAACGGCGGGCCACGATGCCATCGAAGGGAGCCGTAACACGCGTCTTTTCCAGCTCCAACTCCAGGGAGTGTTCGACCTCCCGCGAATTTACCAGCAACTGCTGCACGCGCTGTACATCCCACCGGTCCGCTTCCACTTTGAACTGATCGTGGTCACGTTCGATTCAAACAGCTTCTGCGCGCGCTCCAGGTCCGCCTCGAGAACTTTGGTTTCCGCCTGCCAATTCTTCAGGTCAGCCTCCACGCTGCGGGTTTTGGCGCGGGCAGCTTCGAGATCGGCGGAAATCTGCCGGTCATCGAGAGACGCCAGTAATTGCCCGCGCTTCACTCGCGAACCTTCCTCGGCCTCAATTTTCGCTACGACGCCGTCGCGCTGTGCCGCCACATCCACCTGGTGTTCCACCACCAAAGGACCCGAAGCCACAAAACCCTCGTCCGCGGTAGGCGGCGCGGCATGGGCGGGCGCGGCGGCCAGCGGCGGCGCGGCGCTCACCTCGTGCGCAGCGTTCTCACCACAGCCGAAAAACGACAAAGCTGCGCCGACCACCAGCAGCAACCGCGCAATACGCCCAATCATTTCTGCCTCCCGGCCAGCCCTACCATCCGAACCACGACCACAGCTTTGAATAAATCCAGAAGAAAGTACCTCGCAGCAGCACATATCCGGCGGGGCGCCACCCAACCCGCACTTTCCCCCGGCCTTCCATGCCTGCCCGCAGCGCACCGTCTGGGTTCGGAACCGCTACTCGAGCGAAAAACACCCGCTCGTCTCCCTGCAAGTCACCTTTCGGGCTCACCAGCAGAACCTCGCCCCGAAAAGTGCGCGTCGGAAACCCGTTCAGCTTCACTGCAGCCGCTTCGGAGGCATGCAACAGAGGCGCTTCGTTGTCATCAATGGCCACGTCCACAATCGCCCGGGACGTATCCAGAACCTCGGCGAAGCTGTCACCATACTGCAGGCGTTTGCCGGCAAAGTCCTCCACGTGCGGCGTGGCCACGACTCCGTCAATCGGCGAGCGCAATTGGGTGCGGCTCAACAGTTGATTCGCGCGGGCCAGCTCGGCTTTCCAATAGTCGGCTTGCACACTCTGGATGCCTGCTTCGGTGCCATCATTTGCCGCCAGTGCCCGGTTCATCTGCAGCAATGCCGTCTGGTATTTGGCTTGTGCTTCGGCCACCGCCGAGCGGAAATTCCACGGCGCCATCTCCGCGAGCACCTGCCCCTGAGTTACATGTTCTCCTTCATGAACGAAAACTCTTTCCAGCACTCCCTCAACCTCAGGCTGCACCTGCACCCGGCGAAGCGGAGCCACCACCGCGTCACCAACCAATCGCATGGGAAGCGGAATGATCACCAGACCCACGATCACCGCTGCTGCCAGCGACATAAACAGCGCCCGCCGCCGTTTCTCCAGCGCCATGAACTTGCGCTTCTTCTCCAGCACGGGTTCGAGCACGGAGATGAACGGTACTTCCTTATACATCTGCGCATTGCGCAGCGCGACCGTGGCCTGTCCGGCCAACACATTGACGATCTCCACATGCGCCGGCGTAAGAAAGTCCGGATTGCTGCTCTCCAGCGAAAGAATGCCCACGCGCCCGCTGTCGTCGGTGAGCGGGATCGCATAGAAGCCTCTCATCCCGCTCTGTTCGAAATACTTTCGAAACTTGGCGCGCGTTTCCTCGCGGGGATCGTCAATCTCATCGTCATGCTGCCGTATGTGGATCACTTCCTCGGAAAGCGCCGCCCACTGCAGGATGTCAAACAACGGTGCGATCTCCGGGGAATCGGCATTGACCTGCGTGAGGCCGGTGATCGCGCTCAGGCGAAGTCTTCCTCGCTGGTCCAGGGCGATCGCCGCCCGATCATAGGGAATCACCGCTTGCGGGGCATTCACAATGGTCTGCAGCATCCGCTCGAGATTTAGCGTCGAAGTGATCTCATGGCTTACCGTAACCAGCGTCTCTAGAATCTCCACCTTTCTTTCAGCCTGCAGCAGGCTGGCATTGTGCAGCGCACCGGAAGCGGTCTCACAGATGGCGGTCAGCAGCGACTGATCGTCTTCATCGAAAAGCTGGCCGTCCATGCGATTGATGGCTTCCACCGCGCCGATCAGGGTCTCGCCCTCCAGCAGAGGGGCCGCCATCAATGAAAAGCACGCCCCTTCTTGAACACCCTCGTTTCGCGCTTGCAGGCGGGGATCGTCTGGTTGGTCGATCAGCACCGTGTCTCCATTCTCCGAGACATCCTTCAGCACGGCCTCCACGGCAGGGGTAATGCCGCCGTTCAACGCCGTATCCAGCCCCCAGCAGTTCACCAGCTGCAGCTTGCCTTCGTCCCCCACCATCCACAGGTTCACCGCCTGCACGCTTAGAATTTCCGCGAATTTGGCTGTAATGATAGGGAAGAGCTCGTCCAATTCGAGCGTCGCGTTCAGCACCTTTTCGATGTCGTAAAGGTGCGCAATGCGGGAGATGGAGCGCAGATTCGAATTGCGTTCACTTTCGTAGTTGAGGGCGGAGGCAATGGCAACCGCGGCGTAATCTGCCAGCTCGATCACTGGTGCCAGGGCGTCTTCCTCGAAGGCTGCATCGAAAGCCGCGATTTCGAGCCCGCCAACCAGCGCATCCTGGGTAATCAGTGGAATGCAGGCAAGCGACACTAACGTGCGCCGGATGTCGAGATGAGAATAATCCTCACGCGTGAGGGCAGAAGCCTCGCAGGCAAAAGGCTCGCGCGACTTCGCGAGTTCCCCCAGAGTCCCCGAGTCGAATGGCACTCGGGTCTGGGAAACGCGCACATCGCCCACCATGGCCTTGGGACTCCACTCCGGGTTTTCCTGGTCCTCGATGACATAGACGACCACCGCCGCCGAGGGGACAATTTCGGCGACCCTGGCAGCAATCAGGCGGGCACGGGGAATAACTTCCCGCTCGCTCAACAGAGCAGCGGCAAATTCACCCTGTAAAAGCGAAGAGTCCGGCACCTGGGTCGCCATGCAGTGCTCCGCCCCCGGGGTCAGGCCGCAGAAAGGAGGCGCCGCGCTTGCAATTTCCAGCGCGTTACCTTAACGTGACGGGCACTGTAACAAACGCGTCCTGTAGTGTCAAACCCGCCCGGGACGTCCCCAGGCGGCTTGCGGTGGACGGGAGGCCTTGTGGACATCAACGTGCGCAAACAGTCCAATGCTCAGGTGATCAAACTCAAAGGGAATCTTAGACTTGGCCCGACCGCCGACAGCCTGAAAAACCTCTTCGAGGAACTATTGCAGCAGAACGAAACCCGGATCGTTCTGAACCTGGCCGAAGTGCCTTCGATGGACTCGAGCGGCATTGGGGTGATCGTCCGCGGCCTCACCTCCATGAAGTCACACGGAGGCTCCATCAAGCTGGTCCAGCCCTCGAAAATGGTGGTTCAAACTCTGAAGCTCGTTGCAGTGCTCAATTTGTTTGAGGTGTTCGATACCGAGGAGCAAGCGGCGGAGTCATTTGCCTGAGTGTCCGCTGCTATCGGCCGCTGTCCATCGCCATGAACAGGTTATTCAGCGACTCCGCTAATGTCGGGTGCGCGAAGACCCCATCTCGCAACGCAGTGTAGGGCAGCTTCCCCATCATTGCGATCTCGAAGGCTGCCATGACTTCCCCGCCCTCGATGCCGAGGACTGCTGCCCCAAGAATCTGCCCGCTTTCAGCATCCACGATGGCCTTCATGAAGCCGCGAGTCTCATCCACCTCGAGAGCCCTCGCGACCGAAGCCATGGGCAGCTTTGCCACACGAATGTTCTGATTGCGCGCTCGCGCATCCGTCTCAGTCAAGCCCACTCGGCCCAATTGTGGATCAATGAATACTGTATAGGGCACAAGGCGCCCGTCGGTAGAGGCGTTCCCTTTCTCGAGCAAATTGGCGCGGATGATGCGAAAGTCATCGTAAGAGATGTGCGTGAACGCCGGGCCACCCTTGATGTCGCCGATCGCATAAACGCCGCTGGCCGTGGTTTCCAGCCGGCTGTTCACCTTTATGAAACCTCGCTCGTCGGTGTGAACACCAGCCGCTGCAAGGCCCAACCCATCGGTGTTCGGCACACGCCCAGTGGCGACCAGCAAGTGCGATCCGGTAAATGTGCGGCCAGTTCCCTGCTGCTGCACATCCAGATGAATGCTTCCATCGCGCTGGCTCACGCGACTTGCTTTGGCGTTCAGCAGGACATCGATTCCATCCTGCTGCAGGATTCTCGCGACTTCCTCTGCAATGTCCGGATCTTCGCGGGCGAGCAAGTGACCGCCGGACTGAACGATCGTGACCCGGCTTCCGAAGCGTCGGAAAAGCTGGCCAAACTCCAGCCCAATGTAGCCTCCGCCCAGGACCAGGAGGTGATCTGGAACTCTGTCGAGTTCCATGACCGAGACATTGTCGAGCGCGGAGACGCCGTCCAGGCCGTCAAGCCGGGGGCGCGATGCCCGCGTTCCCGCATTAATGAAGACGTAATTGGCCGAGATCGCGCGCTCACCACCGTCTTTCCCGCGTACTGCCAGTGTCTTCGGCCCGGTAAAGCGGGCATCACCAAAGATCAGATCAAGATTACCTGTCTTTTCCACCCGCCCCTGGCTTCCATTGCGAAAGCTGTCCACGATGCTGCGCTTGCGTTCCCGCACTTTGCCCAGATCTATGCTGATCGGGCCCGTGTGCACGCCGTAATCTGCAGCGCGGCGAGCTAAGTACGCCACCCGGCCGCTCGCGACCATGGTCTTGGTCGGGGTACATCCCTCATTGATGCAGGTGCCGCCCACGTGTGCGCGCTCGACGAGCGCAGTATGCATTCCGGCCTGAGCCAGCGCCGTAGACAGGGGCGTCCCTCCCTGTCCGGAGCCGACAATAACCGCGTCATATTGCTGGTGAGTAGTCACAGCCAGTCCTGGTGTCAGACTGCGCGTCTCATGAGCGCAAGACGCCGCCTTCTCTGAGGGTGCTCAAGCGACAAGTTCGCCGGGCTCGATCTCGTCCACATAACACCACATCCAGCTCTCCCCGGGTTCGATGGACCGCATAAGTGGGTGTTTGGTCTGATGGAAATGCCGGGTGGCGTGCTTGTTCTTGGATGAGTCGCAACAGCCGACATGGCCACATATGAGGCACATCCGCAGGTGGACCCAGGTGTCGCCCATTTTGGAGCACTCTTCGCATGCGTGCTTCCTGGTTTCTCTTGTTTTGATCTGATCGAGGTGAGTGCATTCTTCCGGCATGAAATCCTCCCAGATACAGGATCTAACTGGACCTTTACTCTGCGATCAGCAGGTTCTCCGCGAAAGGCCACTCCAGATCTCGCCACTGCGCGGCACAGCGATAACCAGCATCACGCGCCATCTGGAAGGGTTCCTGCTGAGAATATTTGTGGCTGCTCTCCGTCCAAATGGTTTCTCCAGCCAGAAACTCAACCCCAAGGCCGGCCTCAGGAATGTTCACCCTCTGCCGCCGTTTCGAGCGCAAGTGCATTTCGACGCTGCGAGCTTCGCGATTGATTCTCGCAACGTGCTCGAAACCTCCTACTTCAAAATCCGCATCCAGTTCGCGATTGATGCGGACCAGGAGGTTAAGGTTGAAGGCTGCAGTCACTCCGAGCTCGTCATCGTAGGCAGAAACCAGTTGTGCTTCGGACTTCTCCAGATCGGTGCCCAGCAACAGCGCGTCACCCGGCTGAAGAACACGGCGCACCTCGGCCAGAAACGTCACTCCGGCCGGCCGGTCGAAATTCCCAATCGTGCTGCCGAGAAAAAGCACCAGCAGATACTGGCCGGGTTTGCGGTGACCGGTAACCTCCCGCAGTCCATCAAGATACTCGCGCTCAAATCCGACAATACTGATCGCGTCGATATCGCGCAGCTCGCGCTCACACATGGTCAACGCCGAACGCGAAATTTCAACCGGATAATAAGACGTCCTCTGCCGCTTGCATAGCGCCTCCAGTATCCAGCGTGTCTTCTTGCCGCTGCCGCTGCCCAGTTCCGCCACCGCCACCGGCATAGGCAAGCGATCCACAATATCCGACGCGTGCCGCCGCAACAGGCGCTCATCGGCGCGGGTCAGGCCGTATTGCGGAAGATGGCTGATCACTTCAAAGAGCGCAGTGCCTACGTCATCGTACAGATATTTTGAGGGCAGTTCCTTCTGATGGGGCTTGGTCAGGCCGGCGCGCACCTCCGCCGCGAACTCGTAGTTGGCGTTGGCTGGAATCGCATGAACTAGCATTGCCTCCCCCTTGACGTCCAAAATTCAGCGGCTCACACAGCGAAATCCGGCGTAGGCATATTGGTAATGCCCCTGAAACCAGTTACGAAAAGTGCGCCGCATCATGCACGCAGCAGTCCGCGCCGAGCCGCCTTTCAGTACAAAGTGCTTGCCATCGAAAAAATCGGCCGAATAGCCACGGTAGAAAGGAAACGGCTCAAACCCCGGAAATGGGGCAAAGACGGTCGAAGTCCATTCCCAGCCATTGCCTGCCAGGTCATAGACCCCATAGGCGCTTCGGCTCAGAGGAAGCGCTTTCACCGGGACGGGATCCCAGCGCTCAAAATCAAAGTTGCCATACTGCGAAGCAGGCGCATCACCGCCCCATGGGTGCGCGCTTTCGTTTCCTTCCCGCGCTCCGAACGCGGCACGATGCCATTCCGCTTCCGTGGGCAGGGACTTGCCTGCCCAGCGTGCATAGGCGCTGGCCTCCGCATGACTCACATACACGGGCCAGTCCGGCGGCAATGGCACCTCCTCGAACATCGTCCGGTAAAGCCACTGCTGGCCCACGGGTTTCCAGAAAGCTGGATGCGAGATCCCTTGCGCAGCTTTCCAGTCCCAGTCACTCTCAGCCCAGAACGATCGTGTCTCATAGCCGCCGGCTGCCATAAACTCCAGGAATTGCCTGTTGGTCACCTTGAACTGATCAATGGCAAACGCTGGAACCTTCACCGGATGGGCCTCATATTCGTTGTCCCAGCCGAAACCCGAATCCCGCCGCAAACCCAGGGTTGCCGTTCCCGCCGGGATTTCAATCATGGCCGGCGTCACGGCCTCTTTGGCAGCCAGGGCAG
>Ga0335077_10004117_pt1 | contig 17716 bp, 17 predicted proteins | sample Lox_Sample_31_FD_207151 | JGI IMG/M metagenome (GOLD analysis project Ga0335077, IMG submission 207151) | Soil microbial communities from Loxahatchee National Wildlife Refuge, Florida, United States - Lox_Sample_3.1 | ecosystem: Environmental > Terrestrial > Soil > Wetlands | place: USA... | reverse complement strand
GCCGCGGTCATACACTCGCCGGAAGTCTTTGGAGCGTAAGATCCGAACACTTTTCGGAAAACCTGCGATTCGATTACCTTTCGGAACTGACGGTGAGCTTTTTGCGTCCCCGAGCGCGCCGGCGTGACAAAACCTCCCGTCCATCAGCGGTTTTCATGCGCGTACGGAAGCCGTGCGTCTTGGCGCGCCGACGGCGATTGGGTTGAAACGTTCTTTTCGGCATTTTGCTCTAAGTTTTTAGTATAGAGCAGGGTGGGAAGGAGGAGCAATCAGCGGGTCGCACCTGGCGGACAAAGTGGCGTGCCGAACCTTGACACCTGTGTCAATTTGTCCGCGGACTTGTCTCAGCGTCCAATCGTCGGAGGCGAAGACAGCATGGACAAAAACAAGCAAAGAATGACCATCCCCGCGAGAATCGTAGCGACCCACATACTCTGAAGCAACCTCCACCCTTGAAAGAGCAATTTGCCTGCCGAAGGCAGCGTTAACTTCTATCTCCCTTTGGTATGGTACGTTTGCGCTATGCGAGTGGATTTCGCTTTTGGCAAAACCGGCCTCCTTGTCGACCTGCCGACGGGCTTTCGATATCGCGTACTCGAATCGCGGTCTGCCAGTCCGCTGGCCGATCCCGTGGCGGCGGTGCAGGCGGCGCTTGATGCGCCGACCGGCTCGGCACCTCTCGAACAACTGGCGAGCGGCAGGCAGAGCGCCGCTATTTCCATATGTGACATCACGCGGCCGGCGCCGAACCGCCTGGTATTGCCGCCAGTACTGTACCGCCTCGAACAGGCAGGCATTCAGCGGGAGCGCATCACTGTTCTGATCGCCACCGGGCTGCACCGGCCGGCAACCGATGAGGAAATCCGCGAGATCTGTGGGGAGGAGATCGCCGCGCTCTACCGCGTGGTGAATCACAATGCCCGCAACCTGCCATCGCACCGGCACCTCGGCGCCACGCGGTCGGGAACGCCCGTGTACATTGACGAACGTTTCGTGTCCGCCGATCTCCACGTTACTCTCGGGTTCATTGAGCCGCACCTGATGCTGGGTTATTCCGGCGGGCGCAAGCTGGTCGCGCCAGGTCTTGCGGCGCAAGAAACCATCAAGGTACTGCATAGCCCCAAATTCATGCGGGAGCCACGCGCCGTGGAGGGCTCGATCGAGGACAACCCGCTGCACCGCGAGCTTCTGGAGATCGCCCGCATGGCGCGGCACGATTTCATTGTGGATGTGGCGCTGGGACGAGGGAGTCCGGGAAACCGTCCGATTTGTGGCGTGTTCGCGGGCGAGCCGGTTGCGGCGCACCGGCGCGGAGTCGAATTCGTTTCCGAAGTGATGCTGGAGACCATCGAGAAGCCGGTGGATGCGGTGATCACGACTTGCGCCGGCTATCCGCTCGACCTTACGTTTTACCAGGCGATTAAGGGGATCACCGCCGCGGCGCACATCGTGAAGCCCGGTGGGAAGATCCTGCTGCTGGCCGCGTGCGAGGAAGGCACGGGCGCCGCCGAGTTCAGCCGCATGTTGCGGGAGAGCCCGCCGGTTCCGGAGTTCCTCGGGCGGATTGCGAACGCGCCAGTGACCATTGATCAATGGCAGCTCGAGAAGCTGGCGCTGGTGGCGCGGAAGGCGGAAGTTCTGTATTATGTGCCGGGCGTGCCGCGCGAGTACCACGCAGCATTATGGGGACGCGCATTCGCGACGGCGGCCGGCGCTGTGGAGGCGCTCACGGCGTCCCTGCCGCCGGGGGCGGAGATTGCAGTCATTCCCGAAGGGCCGTATGTACTGGCAAAAGTGGAGCAAGCCCGCGAGGAGGTGAGCGTTTCATGATGACTCGACGAAATTTGTTGGCCGCTCTTCCCGCGGCAGCACTATTGCGCGGGCAGCAGAATTCCGGCATAAGTGACGTCACGCGCGTGCGCATCGATGCGGGAGAAATCACAGCGCGCGTGAACCCGATGATCTTCGGCCAGTTCATCGAACACCTTGGGCGCTGTATCTACGGAGGCATTTACGAGGAAGGTTCGCCGCTTGCCGACGAGCGCGGGTTTCGCAAGGATGTGCAGGCCGCGGTCAAGCGGCTGAATCCGCCAGTGCTGCGCTGGCCGGGCGGCAACTTCGTTTCGTCGTATCACTGGGAAGACGGGGTCGGCCCGAAAGACCAGCGGCCGCGGCGCTTCGATACAGCGTGGTTCGCCATCGAGCCAAACCGTTTTGGAACCAACGAGTGCATCGAGTACTGCCGCGCGATCGGCGCGGAGCCGTACTTCTGCATCAACCTGGGCACGGGGACGATCGAAGAGGCGGCCAACTGGGTCGAGTACTGCAACGGCACAACGGACACGCACTACGCCAACCTGCGGCGCAAGCACGGATATCCCGAGCCGCACAACGTCAAGTATTGGGGGCTCGGCAACGAGATCTACGGCACGTGGCAGGCGGGGCACAAGAGCGCGGAAGATTACGCCAAGGTGGCGCTCGAAGCCGCCAAAATGATGAAGTGGATTGACCCTTCGATCCGCCTGGTGGCGTGCGGCGCGGGCGACCCGCAATGGGACTTGACGGTGCTCGAGTCGCTCGGCGCCATCGTCGATTACATCTCGGTCCACTTCTATACCGGCAGCGACGATTACTACGAGACGCTAGCCTCGGTGAAGCGCGCCGAGCGCCAGTTACAACTTGCCGACAGCGCGATCGAGATTGCGATGTCGCGGATTCGCGGCCACGAGCCGAGAAGCGTGGATTTCCCGCTGCGCGAGAAGCGCGTCGAACTGGCGTTCGACGAATGGAATATCTGGTACCGGCGGCGCGATGGCCGCAACCGCGCCGTCAAGGACAAACTGGAGGAGCCGTACAACCTGCGCGACGCCTTGTGGACAGCCTCGATGTTGCACCTGTTCCAGCGTTGGGGCGACAAGGTCACCATGGCCAACCTGGCGCAGATGGTGAACGTGATCGCGCCGATTCACACCAGTAAGCAGGGCTTGTATCTAGAGCCGATCTTTTTCCCTCTGGAACTGTATCGCGCGCACTCCGGCGACCGGGTGGTTCACACTTTCGCCGAGGGGCCAGGCTACGATTCGGCTAGCCCGGGCCGCATGCCGTATCTGGATATTTGCGCCACGCTCGGGCCGGAGCGTCTCGCTATTGGCGTGGTGAACCGTCACAAGGACAAAGCGCTCGGCGCGCAGTTCGAAGTGCTGGGCGCCAAACCCGCGCGCACGGGAAAAGTCTATATCATCAACGGCCCGTCACCCGACGCCGCGAACTCCTTCGAGCAGCCGAACGTCGTGGCGACGACAGCGCGCGATTACGCTGATTTCGGCCCACAGTTCAACATCGAGTTTCCGGCACACTCGGTGACGATGATGGATATCGGGACCGCGTAATGGCCGGGCACGCGCCCGGCCACCACAGTTATTTCCCGGCTGCAAATCGCTTCGCGATCTCTTCCCAGTTCACCACGTTCCACCACGCACCGATGTACTCGGGACGGCGGTTCTGGTACTTCAGATAATACGCGTGTTCCCACACGTCGAGGCCCATCACCGGGTACTTGCCTTCCATGATCGGGCTGTCCTGGTTGGCGGTCGAGTAGATGTCAAGCTTGCCTGAGCCGTCTTTCACCAGCCACGCCCATCCGGAGCCGAAGCGTGTGGCGCCAGCGTTGTTGAATTTCTCTTTGAAGGAATCGAAGCTGCCGAAAGTGCTCTTGATCGCATCCGCGAGCGCGCCGCTGGGCTGACCGCCGCCTTTCGGGCCCATGATGGTCCAGAACATGGAGTGGTTGATGTGGCCACCGCCATTGTTGCGCACAGCCGTCTTGATATTGTCCGGCACGATGGCGCAGTTGTTGGCGAGCAGTTCCTCAACCGTCTTGTTGGCCAGGTTGGGGGCGGATTCGAGCGCCTTGTTGAGATTCGTCACGTAGGCGTTGTGGTGTTTGCCGTGATGGATCTCCATCGTCATCTTGTCGATATGAGGCTCCAGAGCGTCGGCAGCGTACGGCAGGGATGGCAGTGAGAATGGCATATAGCCTCCTTATTGATTTAGAATTCGGCGTTACCCGTGCGCTCCGCCGGCACGTTCAAAGGCGTCGGCCAGCCGGAACATCCGGGTCTCGTCAAAATGCTTGGCCAGAATCTGCATTCCGACCGGAAGTCCTTCCGCGGTCTTCCCGCAGGGAACACTCATGCACGGGACGCCCGCCAGATCACCGGTAATGGTGTAGATGTCGGAAAGATACATTGCGAGCGGGTCATCGATCTTCTCGCCGATCTTGAAAGCCGGAAACGGCGAGACCGGTGCGACGATGGCGTCCACTTCGGCAAATGCGTTTGTGAAATCTCTCGCAATCAAAGAGCGCACCTTCTGGGCTTTCAAATAATACGCGTCGTAATAACCGGAACTCAGCACGTATGTGCCCAGCATGATGCGGCGCTTGCATTCGGCGCCGAATCCTTCGCCGCGTGTGTTCCGGTACATGTCGCTCAGCGTCGCGGAAGAGCTGGACCGGAACGTATACCGGACGCCATCATAGCGAGCCAGGTTCGAGCTGGCTTCAGCGGTGGCGATTACGTAATAGCAGTCGATCGCGTAGTCCGTTGCGGGCAGGCTGATGTCCCGGACCTCGCAGCCCAGCTTCTTCAGGCTGTCCACGGCTCGGGCGATCAGGTCACCCGTCTCGCTCGTCAAATCCTTTAGATACTCGCGAGGCAGGCCGAGCTTCAAACCTTTCACGTCCCCGTCGAGATGTGCGAGATAGTCCGGAACGGGCGCTTCGGCGGAGGTGGAGTCGAGCGGATCGCGCCCGGCGATCACTTGCAACAGCAGCGCGGCATCGCGCACGCATCGTCCGAACGGCCCGATGTGATCGAGCGAGCTGGCGAATGCGGTCAGACCGTAGCGAGAAACGCGGCCATAGGTCGGTGTCACTCCCACCACGCCGCAGAATGACGCCGGCTGGCGAATCGATCCTCCGGTATCGGAGCCCAGCGCCACCACGGCGGTACCTTGCGCCACAGCCGCGGCCGAACCGCCGCTCGATCCTCCGGGCACGCGATCGGGAGCGTGCGGATTGCGCACCGGCCCGAAGGCGGAGTTCTCGGTCGATGAGCCCATGGCGAATTCGTCGCAATTGGTCTTGCCTACGATGATGCCGCCAGCCGCCTCCAAGCGCTCGACCGCAGTCGCATTATAGGGCGGAATGTAACGGGCCAGGAGTTTCGAGCCGCAGGTGGTGCGCAAGCCCTTGGTCACGATCACGTCCTTCACCGCGACCGGCACGCCGGCGAGCGGGCCCGGATCCTCGCCGCGCGCGAGCTTCTCATCCACGCGCCGTGCAGCTTCGAGTGCGCGATCTTCGGCGAAAGTCAGATACGCGCTGGTTTTGGGATTCTCTTCGCGGGCGAACTGGAGCGAGGCGGTGGCTAGCTCGACACTGCTGAATTTCCGCGCGCGCAGGCCGTCGCGAACTTGATCGATGGTCAGCGAACCAATATCCATCGGACTGTCAGCGTTTGATCACTTCGGGCACTTTGAAATAGCCGGCGCCGGAGAGCGGCGCGTTGGCCAGAGCCAGCTTGCTGCCCAATCCCGGCCGCTCGCGGTCGGGGCGCAAGGTGGCCGTCTCTTCGGCTTCGTACAGAACTTGCGCCATGGGCTCCACGTCGGACGTGTCGATCTCCTTGAGCCGGTCCACGTGGACGAGAATCTCATCCAGATCCGCCTGAAATTTCCGCACCTCTTCCTCGGTAAGCTTCAGATTGGCGAGGTCCGCCACGTAGCGGACTTCCTCTTCGGTGATTTTCAAGCCAGCTCCCTCTTGCGCGAGGCCTTGTAAATGTTGCGTAGAATGGGATCGCCGATGCCATCGGCCTCGTCGGCCTGCGTCATCGATTGCTGCGCGCGCACCGGACCTAACCGCGGCGGCGCCACGCGGAACTCGATATCCTCGACCAGCCCGGCGCCGATGCTCTCCTCAATCTTATGCTGGATCTGGCGCCGCAACACAAACAGTTGCCGCTGCCACACGGCGTCCTCCACCTCGACCACGAGATGAGTGCGCACCATCTTTACGGCACGGGAATGTGCGGCAATCTTCTTGCCCACCGCATTCGCCCAGACCGCGCACACCATGCCTTCCTGAGTGACGGTTCCGTCGGGCAGGTTCAGTTTCCCGAGAACCTTGCTGGCGCGTTCCATGTTGGCCGGAATCAGACATTCTAACATGCGCCATGTGCTAGACTGGTCGGCAAAATTTTGCCCGGAGAATCGATGCGTGCGCATCCGTAATTTCTCTCACGTTTGCTGGCTGGTGATGGTGATGGCGCTCGCTGCGGAGGAACATGTTGATCGCTCATACCGCGAGCAAATCCTGAAGTGGCGCTCAGACTACGAAGCGAATCTCAAGCAAGACAACGGCTGGCTGACACTCGCGGGCCTCTGTTGGCTGAAGGATGGCGAGAACCGTTTCGGCGCGGGTTCGAGAAACGAAATCGTATTGCCGGAAGGCTCCGCGCCCGAAGACGCCGGATGTTTTGTATTTCAGGAGGGCAAGATCCGGCTGCGTGTGAATCAAGGTGTGCCGCTGCTCGTGAACGGCGCGCCGGTTTTGGCCGAAATGTCATTGAAGCCCGATTCTTCGGGCCAGCCGGATCGCATCACGCTCGGCCGGCTGAGCATGATCGTAATTCAACGCGGCAACCGTTACGGCGTCCGGCTGTGGGACAACGCAAGCTCGGTGCGGCGCCATTTCCAGCACACGAGCTGGTTTCCCGTGAAGGAATCGTATCGAATCACAGCCAAGTTCATCTCGTATCCGCAACCAAAACTGATTCCCATTCTCAACATCCTCGGCGACACGGAACCGAGTCCCAGCCCGGGCTACGCCGAGTTTGAGTTGGACGGCACGCAGCGCCGCCTGGAACCATTGCTCGAAGGAGATCATCTGTTCTTCATATTCAAAGATGCGACCAGCGGCAAACAGACATACCCCGCGGGGCGATTTCTTTATGCGGTGCTGCCCAAAGAAGGCAAGGTGATTCTCGATTTCAATCAAGCGGAGAATCCGCCGTGCGCGTTTACGGCTTATGCCACGTGCCCCCTGCCGCCCAGGCAGAATCACCTGCCAGTACCCATCGAAGCGGGCGAGCTGAATCACGAGCACCCGGCCAGGTAATGCTCATCCTGGCTTCGCGGTCTCCGCGCCGCAGCGAGATCCTGCAGCAGGCAGGCATTCCTTTCGTGGTGAGAGCAGCCGATGTGGATGAGAGTGTGCTCCCCGGCGAGCCAGTGGAAGAGTACGTCCGGCGAGTCGCCGAGCAGAAGGCAATCGCGGTTGAAGCTTCGCCGGGCGACGTCATTCTGAGCGCTGACACGGTGGTGGTGATCGGCAGCGAAATTCTCGGCAAGCCCCAGGATTCAGCCGACGCCGTGCGCATGCTGGAACGGCTTGCAGCCCGCGAGCACCAGGTGATCACCGGCGTCTGCCTGCGGCGTGGCCGGGAACTGCTGTATGATCGCGCCGTAACTCGCGTGTGGTTCACGCCGCTCACGCGCCAGGAAATCGAGAGCTATGTGGCGAGCGGCGAGCCCATGGACAAAGCCGGCGCCTATGCCATCCAGGGCCTCGCATCGAAGTTCATCCAGCGCATTGACGGCTCCTACACCAACGTGGTCGGATTGCCCATCGAGTTAGTGACCAAACATCTGCCGGTGTTCGTTCGACAACCATAGCGGCCCCTTGTGACACAATGGCGACGAGAGGCTCGTGGCCACCCAGACCCATTCCACCCAAACTAGCGGACTCTTGCGCCAGCTCGGCTTTGTCAGCGCGACCGCGCTGGTGGTTTCGAACATGGTCGGGACCGGCATCTTCGCCACCACCGGCTTCATGGCGGGCGACCTGGGCAGCGCGCAATTAATCCTGCTGGCCTGGCTGGCTGGCGCGGTGTTTGCGCTGTGCGGCGCCCTCAGCTACTCCGAGCTGGGCATGAATTTCCCGAGTTCGGGCGGCGAATACGTGTATCTGACCCGCGCGTTCGGCCCCACGTGGGGTTTCATGACGGGCTGGGTCTCGTTTTTCGCCGGTTTCTCGGCGCCCATCGCAGCCGCCGCCCTCGCCTTCGCCGATTATGTGGGTTATTTCTTTCCAGTCTTCAAACAAGCCAACGCGCAATTCACCGTCGGTTCTGGAGCGTTTTCGTTCACCTTTGGCGGCGCCCAATTCCTTGCGTCCGCGCTGATTGCGGCATTTACCGTCTTGAACTGTTTTGGCGTAGGCCGGACGGCGCGGGTTCAGAACGTGCTCACCGCAACCAAACTGATCGTCATTACCTCGTTCATCGTTGCCGGATTCGCGGCCGGCACTGGAAGTTGGGGACATTTCTCGCAGACCGCAGTGCGTACGTCCACCGAATCGATTCCGGTGCAATTCATGATCAGCCTGCTGTGGGTCATGGTGGGGTACAGCGGGTGGAACGCCGCCACGTACGTAGCCGAGGAGCTCAAGCGTCCGGAACGCACCCTACCGCTGGCGCTCGCAACCGGCACGGCCGTTGTCACCGCCCTTTATCTCGGGCTGAACCTCATCTTCATCTATTCGACTCCACTCGAACAGATGAAAGGCGTGCTGGCCATCGGATCTCTGGCCGCATCCAACTTGTTTGGAACGCAGATCGCGGGCACCTTCGCGGCGCTGATGGCCGTCTCCATCACCTCCACGGTCAACGCCATGGTCACCATCGGCCCGCGCGTATACTACGCGATGGCGAAGAACCGCGCGTTCTTCAGCGCCGCCGCCGCGGTCCATCCCAAATGGCACACCCCTGTAGCGGCGATCATCGCGCAGGGCCTATGCTCCGTGCTGATGACGCTGACTCCGTTCCCGCAGCTCGTCATTTACATCGGTTTCAGCCTGACGTTTTTCACAGTGATGTCGGTGGCCAGCCTGTTTGTGTTCCGCCGCAATCCGCACTGGCAGAGGATGCGGCCTGTCAGCATCGCTTTCCCGTTGATCCCCGGAGCCTACATTCTGGTGGGCGCGGCGATGATTGTCTACGGCATCATCTGGCAGCCCAAGGCGTCGTTGACCGCGCTCGCTACCATCGCGGCGGGAGCGGCGGTTTACCACTTCGGAGTGGCCGGGAAATCAGGAGCCAGAAGCGAGCTGTAGCGCAGGGCACGCTGCTCTTGCGGGGACCGCGGTTCTTTGGGAAAGATCGATGAAGAACCTGCAGGTCTCCAGCAAAAACCGCCGTAGGCCTGCGCTACATTTTTAGTTCGCCGCATCTCCGCGGTGCAGCGCGCGAAATTCCTCATCGATGGGCTTGCGGCCCGCGAATCCTTCGTTCATGCCGTGCCAGAAGCGGATCCCCGGTTCGCCGAGCTTCCAGCAAAGATACACTTCTTGGCCGCGAAACAGCGTGGTGAAGTCAACCAGCCCGATATCGAGGTCCTTGATAATGCACCCCGATTCCTGAATCTTCTCGATAGCTGCTTTCAGGCCTGCGGCGGCGCGGTCCCGCCGCTCTCTTTGGCGCTGAACTTCTTCGCGGTCGATCAGCACGCCGCCTAGCATGATGACGCGCTGGGTGATGGATTGGACTGCGCCCTCCGCGGCCTCAAATTCCGATTTGAGAGAGATGGCTTCGCGCAATTCGCCTTCGATCTCGGGCAGAAGGCTTTCGGCCTCCTGGAGCGTGAAGCGTCTCGCCATCTGTGGGGCTCTCAGAGCGTGCTAGACGCCCGATACCTGGATAGACAATGAACGGCTGCGGGGGCCATCGAATTCCGCCAGAATGATGCTCTGCCACGTGCCCAGCAGCACGGCCGAATTGCGCACCTGCAGGCACAGGCTCTGTCCCATCAGCATGCCGCGCAGGTGGGAGTCGGCATTCTTGCGCTCGCAGTCTGAGTACTGCGGATCGTTGTGCCGCCAACCATGTTCGCGAGTCACAAGCTGATCGAGAAACAACCGGACATCGTGCAGCAAGGCGTCCTGCCATTCGTTAATGAAAACAGCGGTGGTCGTATGAAGGGATTGCAGGTGAACCAACCCGTCGCGGACACCGCTTTTGCGCACGATTTCATTGATCCGGTCGGTAATATTGATCAATTGCATGCGCTCGCTGGTGATCCAGTCCACGATGCGATTGAACATCTTAAACCCGCCCTGTGCCGCTGGTTCAGACCCGTTTTCCGGAATCAGCTCTTCCACGAGCTTCGTCTGTCGTATACTCATCTGCACTCCTCTTCTCATGAGATCAATTCCCCTACTTGCCGGTTCCAGGAAACTGTAACGCAATGGAAATATTTCAGATTATACCAATGCGGCAAGTACTTCATCGAATGAACCGCTTTGCAGTGCTGCTGTTGTGCACAACACCTGCGTTTCCGTGGGGATGCGAGGGACATCGCACCGTGGCGATGGTGGCGCTCAGCCAACTCACTCCGGGTGCAAGAGAGGTGGCGGCCACCTTGTTGCAGGGCGAACCTGCGGATCCGTCATTGCACCGTTTTTGTGGCGCTAGCGGTCTGCCGCCGTTCGTCGCAATGTCTACGTGGGCGGACGACATCCGGGAGAGGCGGAAAGGGACCGCGCCGTGGCACTTTATCGACGTGCCGCTCGCGGCCACCCGGGACCACATGTACGATTCGTGCTCCGCCGCGACCGGGTGCGTGACCAGCGCCCTCCGCGGCCAGTTGGATGTGCTGCGATCCGACTCATCCGGCCAGGTGCAAAAATCCGAGGCGCTCATGTTTGTGATCCACTTCGTGGGCGATCTGCATCAGCCTCTGCACGCGGCGACAAACAACGATCGCGGAGGGAACTGTGTGCCGGTGACGTTCTTCGACCAGGAGGCGAAGGAATCGCCCTCCGGCGAAAATTTCCGACCGAACCTGCATGGAGTGTGGGATACGGATCTGGTGGAGAAGGTCGACAAGGAGCACGACCCTGCCAAATTTGCGAACCGGCTGAACGAAGAATTCAGAACCGAGATGAATTCGTGGAAAGAGGAGGCCGTCAACCTGGATGATTGGGTTTGGGAGAGCCACCTGCTGGCGAAGAGCGTGACATATGGCGATCTTCCTGAAAAAATCGCGGTGGAGGCTCCGCAGCCGGTGGAAAGCTGCGCGGACGACGATCATATTGCGAAGCGCCTTTACCAGTTGCACGAAAAGGTCGACGAGAGCTACCTGCGAGACGCCTCGCCGGTGATCCGGCGGCAGCTAGCCCGCGCGGGCACGCGCCTCGCGATGCTGCTGAACCAGATCTGGCCGTAACCCCGTCTCACCAGAACGTGCCGGCATGTTTTCGCACGCGGTCTCCGTGCGCAAGCATCCTCTCCTGGGCTTGTTCCTCCGGCGCTCGCCAGTCATCGAGCAGCGATAGGGCGTGATCGAGTTCGCTGCGATTCCCCGGCGCGGCCAGAGCTACGGCAACCGCCGGGTGGGTGAGACCGAAGCGGTAGCACTCGGCGGCCGCCGGCGGAATAAAACCAGGCGGGTCGTCCGGCGTGTTATCCAGTAGCGCTTTCCAACGCAGGCCCGTGAAGGTAACCACAGGAATGTCCAACTGCTGCGTCACCGGAAAAACGTCGCGCTCGGCGCCGCGATGCGCCGCGTTGTAGCGAATCATGAGCAGGTCGAGCTTTTCTGATTGCGCCCACTGTGCGGCGAGCGAGCGCTGATGGCTGGTGAGCCCGATCATTTTCAGACGGCCGTTCCGCTTCTGTTCGTGCAGGTATTCCCACGCGCCCCCGGGCGCCGTAATTGCGTCCCACTCGCCTTGCGACTCGACGTAGTAGAGCGTCAGCACATCGATATGGTCGGTCTTCAACTCTTCGAGCATGGAAGCAAACTCGCGCTCCGCTTCCCGCGCCGACCGCGCCTGAAACTGCGCCGCCACCATCACCTGCTTACGAACGCTGCCCATGCGCGCCACCGCACAGCTCAAACCGTCCGGATGCCCGCACCAGTTCAGGTAATTAACGCCGCGCTTGATGGCCCACTCGACATCCTCGGGTTTCAGATGCGTGTTGCCGCGCGTCGCCAGGCCTAGCCGGCAGACCTCGGTCAGGCCAGGAGCCAGCGCAACCGTTCGCTGCATCAGTTCGAGGCAGCCGTCTCGCTCAAGCGCTGCCGGTACGCTTCCCGCGCCGCGCCGTACACGCGCTCGGCCTCGCCCCGTTCTTCCAGGCGAATGTGCGAGCTCTTCTGCGACCAGCACTGGTCCACCGCCTTGAGGCACCATTCCGCGCTCTTGCGCGATGCGCGGATTGGTTTATCGTTCACCAGAACGAAGATCGGATTCGTATGCGAGGAAGGCAGAATGCGCAGGGCCACCCAACTGCTGCGATCGATCTTGTGGTCGAACGTCACCGGCCTCTCCACCCCGTCGGCTTCGATCACCTGCCGCGCAACCGGCTCACCATTCACCACCAGTTCCAGCGGCACTGTGCGCGAATTTCCGATACGCGCGCGCTCCAGGTTCCAATACGGCTTTTCATCGTATGGAAGCTTGCGGATAGTCTCGTCCGGAGTTTCATCCAGCAAAGCGGCTACATTCGCCGTGACGTGCACCGCCGCCGGCGCAGCCAGCCGCAGCTCGCTTGATCCCGCGCCCATCTCAGCTCCGTTCACACGGAACTCGAGCAGGTGGCTCATGCCATCCGAAACATAATTGCGCCCTTCGCGAATCCCGTCCGCCCAGTCCCGGTAGTCGTGCTTTTCGCGCTGCCGGACATAACTGCGGCCCAGCCCCACACGCTCGCCGTAGATGCACGGGAAGTCGGTTTCGCCGCTGATGCGCGTGCGGTAACCGACATTGAGCGTGTGATACCAGATGTTCAGCTCGTAGGCGTACGGCGTGTCGACGGTGGAAATGAAATCCACCAGGTTCTGCGTTACGCCCACGATGAACTCGTTGGCCCCGATCCCGTCGAACGGAGGAATTTCATCGGTGGGAAGTTTTTCCTGTTTCAATTCCAGGCCCCAGCCGGAGTGCGCGAACCCGGCCACCGCGTTCTGCTTTTTGGCCCAGCGAAAAATCGGGATGCCCCAGCTCGGCCAGTCTTCAATGCGTTTCGTGCCGGGGTAATCCTGTTCCGTGAGTCCCAAAAGCACGATATGGCCCGTGTGGCTCGAAGGAAATCCCGAGACCTCGACGTCGTAGCGCATCAGGTTTTCTTTGGTTGAGAGCGCATTGTCCTTCCCCTCGAAGAAGGTCTTCTGGAAATACCAGCCCGGGCCCCAGCTCAGCACACTGCCCACCTTCAAGTCCTCGCCCAGGATGTAGCGCATCATGTCCGCCGGATACACGCCCTCGGTGGGCTTTTCATAATGCGCGCAGCCCGCCGCGTGAATGTGGTGGTCGCCCGAGTACCAACCCGATTTCGCGGGATCGATCCAGCGCTCCAGGTGAAAGACAAGTTCCATAGGCTGATCACCGACGTGAATGCGCTGCCTCTTCTTTCGATATTCCGGACCGCGCGTGTATTCCACCGTGTAATCGCCCGGCGGCAGCGCGAGCGAGTCTCCGTTGGCGCGATAAACCTGCGGCTGAAACGCCAGATCGGGCGCCAGGCGCTTGGCCTGCGACGGGTACACGCGATTCTCGGTGTCGCGCACGAGGAATGACGCCGTGGTCGGCCGGTCGTCGGAATCAAAGACGCGCAGCGTGACTTTCGTCGCGGGTTTGGCCGTGAAAAGAAGATCCACCTGGCTACGGAATCCGAGATCCTGCGTCCCTTGCCCTACGTTGAACTCCAGGCGCGCCTCGCGTTTGCCGGCGTCGCGCGAATAGAGTTGCAGGATGCGGTATTCGACCTCAAGACCCGAGAGCCGCGGGCGCATGGGCTGCTTGTCGAACATGCGAATGTCGAGCCAGCGGCGTGTCACCTTCCAATCCTCGCTGCCCGCCAGCATCCCGGCATTCGGACTCTCGGCCGCCAGCACCGGCGTGATCCCCGCCTGGTTGATCACTTTCACGAGAAACGTGCGCCACCCCTGCTCGATCAGTTCCGGCCTCGCCGGCCCTTCTTGCACCTTCACGCGGCTCTCGGGATTGATCTCCACGCCCACAAGGCAGTGGCGGTCCAGTATCTTTTGAATCTCCGCGACCGCTTGCGCGCGATCACCCGGCGAGGTCGCGAGCTGCTTCAATTGCGCCGTTTCATCAGCGGGGAGCGGCTCGCCCAAGAATTGGAGCGCTTCCAGCAGCCTCGACACCTGTGCCGCCAGCGGCTGATGCTCCACGGTTCCGACTACCGGCAACTGCTGCGCCGAAGCCAGGCATGCAAAAACAAACAACGCAAAAGTACGCATGCAGGAGATTGTATCGCCGGCCAGCCGCGCCGCAGTGATTGATCGCCCACCGGGCAAAGCTGGATACTGCAGGTATGATCGGTCGCCGGCTCTGGATTCTCGCGATGGTGGCGAGTTGCGCCCTCGCGGCTGAGGATCTGCCGAGAGGGCGCGTGGTGGAGCGCGTCGTCTGCGCCGGCAATCCACATCAGAGCTACGCGCTTTATCTGCCGCCGGACTACTCGGCCGAGCACGCCTGGCCGATTCTTTACTGCCTGGATCCTCTTGCGCGCGGCCGCGTGCCGGTCGAGCGCTTTCACGACGCAGCAGCCAAGGCCGGTTTCATCGTTGCCGGTTCAAACAACTCGCGCAATGGCCCAAACGATCTGGCTCGCGAAGCCATTCAATGGCTGCTCTCAGACACTCACGAGCGCCTTACCATTGATGATTCGCGCGTCTACGTCGCAGGCTTTTCCGGAGGCGCGCGACTGGCGCTCGCATGGGCAGGCAGCGCTCGCATCGCCGGCGTCATCGCCTGCGGCGCCGGTTTCGGCGGTTCTCAGGTTCCGAAGCAGGTCCCCTCGCGAATCTACGCCACAGCCGGCGTGGACGATTTCAACTACGACGAAGTCTACGCCATGAGCCGCGAATTGAGCCGCCGCGGCGTTCCGCAGCGCTTTGCGCAGTTCGGAGGCGGGCACGATTGGCTGCCCGAAACACTCACCGTGGAAGCTCTCGACTTTCTGTCCGGCCGCCTGGCAGCGGAGCCGCCGCCTCCCGAATCCTCCGAACAAAAGAAGACGGCAATGCTTTACTCGCATTGGACCGAAGAGGTGGAGCGCACCGACGAGCGCGATCGGCCGTCCATCATTAGCCGCGTGCGCCGTGATTCCGAGCGTCCGGAGGACGGTCCGGAGCGCCGGGCCGCACGGCGAGTATTGACCGGAGTATTCATCGGAGCGATCGAGCAAGGGCGTGCCTTGCGTAGCGCCCGCAACTACCAGGAAGCCGCGCAAGCGCTGGAACTGGCGGTGCTCATTCGTCCGGAAAACGCCGAGGCTTGGTATGCCCTGGCCGAATCTCGAGCGGGATCTCACCAGAAGCGGCGCTCTCTGGATGCACTCCAGCACGCGGTCGAGAAGGGTTTCAATGACCGGGACCGGATCGAGCGCGATCCGCTGTTCGACGGTCTGCGGAAAGAACCGAAGTACGCCGCCGCGCTAGCGTCTCTCAAAAGGTAGCGCAGGGCCACGCCGCGTTTGCGGGGACCTGCGGCTTTTTGCTAATGTCTGCCCAACCGCCAGAGTACAAGCACCCCCAGCCCCAAAATGAGCAGCGATACCAGCCTGCTAAACTGCTCCGGAGGAATACGCCGCAGGATCCTCTCGCCGCCCAGTGTACCCGCCACGACAGCCGCGGACGCAATAGCTACGGTCTCCCACATCCCGGCGATTTGTTTGCCTTCCGTGACGAAGTAAACGGGCATGCGCGAAACATCCACAACGAGAGCAATGGCGGTGGCGGTGGCGACGAATGACTCTTTGGGAATATCGAAACCCAGCAAGGCGGCGGACCGAATGCCACTCTGGTTTCCGACAAGCCCCCCGAATGCGCCCGAAGCCGCGCCGGCGATGTAGGCCGACCTCCGTCCGAAGCGCATCCTTTGCGACAACCCCGTGAGGCCCATCACACCCGCAAAGGCCAGCAGGCAGCCAAACAAGGCCGAAAGCGCCGGGCTACCGGCGTACGCATGTAGCAGCGCTCCCGTGAGCCCGCCCGCCGCGCTGGCAATGCCGAAGCTGAAGAATACGCCCCGGTTTACGTGATGCCGAAGTCCCCACATTCGAACTGCAGTCGCTACGAAATGAGGAATCGAAACCACAGCGACGGCGATCTTGGTGCCGGCCTGGAGTGCAATCACCGGTGTGAGAACACTTCCGATTCCAAATCCAGCCAGAGACGCGATGGCTCCTCCAACCGCCGCCACGATCCCGACGATGACTGCGAATCCCATCAAACGTGGGCCGCTTCCATTCCCTACTTCGTCTCCAGCACCACCACCGTATCCGCTTCGTCACGCGCCTCGGGAAGATGCAGCACGATTCCGCCCTGAATCGGCGTGACTTCAACCGGCGCGCCGGACGTCAGCACCTTCGCGCTTTTCACCGGCGGCAGCTTGGACAGAGCCAGCAGGTCGCCGTCGTAATCCATCACGTGCACGTAGATCTTGCCGGGCCGTTGCGTGGTCGAGCCCCAGGAAGTAGGCCGCAGCGGCCCGCCGTGCGTTCCGTAAATCGACTCGCCGTTGCGCTCCACCCAATTCCCTACCCCGCGCAGTCTTTCCACGAATTCCGGCTGGATCTGCCCGGTGGGCATTGGCCCCACGTTCAACAGGAAATTGGCGTTGTAACCCGCCGCCCGCGCCAGATACTGAATCAACCGCGCCGTGCTCTTGAAATGCTTGTCGTTCTTGTTATAGCCCCAGGCATTGTTGATGGTGTCGCAGGTTTCGAGCGGCAGTTGGCCCACTTCCGACGTCGCGTTGAACTCCGCCGTCTTTTGTCCGGGAAGATCTTTTTCGAACATCTGAAAATCTTCGCCCGGAAAAGGCAGCCGGTGATGGTTGTTGCCGATCAGCGCCGCAGGCTGCAGACTGTGAATCAGCCGGTACGTGCGGTCCAGATGCCAGTCGGCACCCGGCTTATCCCACCATCCGTCGAACCAGATGCCCGCAATGTCGCCGTAGCCCGTGAGCAACTCGCGAAGCTGGTTGTCCATGAATTCCAGGTAGCGATTGAAATCGCCGCTCTCGGGGCGGCCCGCAGTCTGGCCGGTGCGCCCGCGCGGATAGTAATCCGGACTGTGCCAGTCCAGCTCGGAATGATAAAAAAACAGCTTGATGCCCTGGCGACGACACTCCTCCGCCAGCATCTTGAGAATATCCTTCTTATAGGGCGTAGCATCCACGATGTTCCAGTGATTCTGTTTCGTGCCCCACATGGCGAAGCCGTCGTGGTGTTTGCTGGTAATCGTGATGTACTTCATGCCGGCTGCCTTTGCCAGCGTGACCCACTCGACAGGGTTGTACTCGGTGGGATTGAATTGTGGCGCCAGTTTTTCGTACTCCACTACCGTCATCTTGTGGTTGTTCATGGCCCACTCGCCGTCGCCCGGCACGCTGTAGACACCCCAGTGGATGAACATGCCGAACCGCGCATTTTGAAACCACTCGCGAGCCTTCAGGTTGGCCTCCGAAGGCTGATAGGTCTGGCCGAACGCCGCTCCGGCCAGTAGGATTAGCGTCCAAACGAATCGCATGTTCACCTCAGTAACCGAGCTTCTTGTTTACCACGTTCAAGAGCGGCTCGCCGCGCCGGTAGCGTTCGAAGTTCTCAAGAAAAACCCGCAG
>Ga0335077_10004115_pt1 | contig 17723 bp, 17 predicted proteins | sample Lox_Sample_31_FD_207151 | JGI IMG/M metagenome (GOLD analysis project Ga0335077, IMG submission 207151) | Soil microbial communities from Loxahatchee National Wildlife Refuge, Florida, United States - Lox_Sample_3.1 | ecosystem: Environmental > Terrestrial > Soil > Wetlands | place: USA... | reverse complement strand
GAAAGCATGATGGCGGGGCTCGACGTCGTGCGCGTCGAGGCGCCGGGCGACGCCGATTTCCTTCTCAACACCGGCCCGTGGGGCTGGGACGAGACGACCGAGCTTTACGAGCCGGTGCTGCAGACGGGTCGCGCGCGCGACCTGCCGATGGTGTGCGCCAACGCCGACCTCACCGTGATCCATAAGGGCCGCCGCATCATCTGCGCCGGTATGCTCGCGCTGCGCTACGAGGAGCTGGGCGGGCGCGTGAGCTGGCACGGCAAGCCGCACCCATCGGTCTACGAGGCAAGCCTCGCGATCCTCGGCATCTCCGACCGGCGGCGCGTGCTCGCGGTCGGCGACAGCTTGCGCACCGACATCGCCGGGGCGCGCGGCGCCGGCATCGACGCGGTGTGGGTTGTGGGCGGCCTCCATGCCGAGGAGCTTGGCGTCACGCCCGGCGTGCTGCCCGACCCGGACCGCATCGAGGCGGCGCTTGCCGCGGCGGGCGAGGCACCGCTCGCGGTCGCCGCGGGATTTTGCTGGTAGGCCTTCGCTGTCATTGCGAGGAGCCGAAGGCGACAAAGCAATCCCCCTGGGGATTGCTTCGCTGCGCTCGCAATGACAAGACGGCTCAATGATCCGTGCGGTGCAGGATCGCGTCGGTTAGCCCGGTGTCGTAGCCGAGCCCCTCCTTCGTCAGCACCGCCGCATGCGGAAAGCGCGAGCGGATCAGCCCCTTGCGCTCGAGCGCCACCCACGCCGCCGCGTTGGCGAGGCCGGTTGCGTCGCGCGACAGCACGACGGCGTCGCCGAGATGGAAATGATCGCCGTGCGGCTGTGGCAGGCCGGCGACGAGCACGCCGTCGTCCTCGACCGGGCGCGCATGCTCGGGCAGCTTCGCCAGCGCCTGCAAGAGCGTCAGCGTCCTTAACTGGAGCGCATTGAGGTTGAGCGGATTGCGCTTTGGCGGCATGGCGCGCCCTCCCCCGGCGGCGGTGCCATCTTAGGCCGCGGCGCCGCTCCCGCGCGAGATGCCGCGTTGCCGGCAAGAACCTTGGGCGCTCCGCCCGCGTTCGCTCAGCGAACAATGCGACAAAAAGCGGAACCGGCGGCGCGTGCGCGGCCCGATGCGGAGGCCGAGGACGGCGAGGCAATAGCCTTGCCGCAAGACACCCGCGTCGTGCTGCTCGCCTGCATCTTCACGCTGATGGCGTTCTACACGCTCTATTTCGCGGCCGAGTTGGCCGTCCCGCTGTGTTTCGCGCTTCTCCTGAAGCTGCTGCTGACCCCAGGCTACCGCGTGCTGACGCGCTGGCACGTCCCGGCGCCCATTGCGGCGCTCGTCATGATGGCGCTGCTCGGTGCCCTCCTCTACGGGATCGGCTATGGCATCGCCGGACCGGCGAGCGATTGGTTCGGCAAGCTGCCGCAGAGCCTGCCGCGCTTCGAGGAACATCTGAGCCTGCTGCGCGCGCCGGTGGAGCGGCTCTTCCACCTTCTCGGCCAGTTGCAGAGCGCGACCGGCCGCAGGGCGTCCGGTGCCGCGCCGGCAATCCAAGGCTCGGCGCTCGCGGGATATCTCTTCTCCGGCACCCGCAGCATCCTGACCGGCTTCGGCATCACCACGCTGCTCCTGTTCTTCATGCTCGCAGCGGGTGACATTTTCATGCGCAAGCTTGTCGAGATCCTGCCAAGCTTCGGCGACAAGAAGCGCGCGGTCGAAATGTCGCGCGAGATCGAGCAGAACATCTCGGCCTACCTCGTCACCATCACCATCATGAACGCGCTCGTCGGGCTCGCGACGTTCGCCTCCATGTGGGCGATCGGGCTCGAGAACCCTGTGCTGTGGGGCGCGGTCGCCTTCATCCTCAATTATGTCCTCATCCTCGGGCCCTTGACCGGCCTCGTCATGTTCTTTGCCGTCGGGCTCCTCACGTTTCCGACGCTCCTCCACGCGGCCTTGCCGCCCGCGGCCTATTTTGCGATCCATCTGATCGAAGGCGAGACGGTGACCCCGCTCCTCGTCGCGCGCCGCTTCACGCTCAACCCGGTCCTCGTGATCGGCTCGCTCATCTTCTGGGATTGGATGTGGGGCATCCCGGGCGCGCTACTTGCCGTGCCGCTCCTCGCCACCACCAAGATCGTGTGCGACCACGTGCGGCCGTTAATGCCGGTCGGGCATTTCCTCGGCGGCTGAGACGCGGCAGACTCCGGTCGCAATGGAAGCGATGATCCTCGACCGCGCCGGCATCGCCTTGCGCTTTGCGGCCGATGCGCCGGTGCCGCAGCCGGCCGCGCACGAGGCGCTGATCGCGGTCAAGGCGTGCGGCGTGTGCCGCACCGATCTCCACGTCGTCGATGGCGAGCTGACGCACCCGAAGCTGCCGCTCGTGCCGGGACACGAGATCATCGGCGTCGTGAGCGCGGTCGGCGCGGCCGTGACCGGCCTCAAGCCCGGCGACCGTGTCGGCGTGCCGTGGCTCGGCCATGTGTGCGGGCACTGCACCTATTGCCGCTCGGGGCGCGAGAATCTGTGCGGCGAGGCGCGCTTCACCGGCTACCAGATCGATGGCGGCTATGCCGCCTTCGCCGCCGCCGACGCACGCTTTTGTCTGCCCGTCCCGGCCACCTTCGGCGACGTCGAGGCGGCGCCGCTCATGTGCGCGGGCTTGATCGGCTACCGCGCGCTGAAGCTCGCGGGGCCGGCCGAGCATCTCGGCCTCTGGGGCTTTGGCGCTGCCGCGCACATCGCCGCGCAGGTCGCGCGTCATCGCGGCCAGCGCGTCTACGCCTTCACGCGACCCGGCGACCGCGAGGGCCAGGAATTCGCCCGCTCGCTCGGCGCGGCGTGGGCCGGCGGCTCTGATGAAGCGCCGCCGCGGCCGCTCGACGGCTCGCTCATTTTCGCGCCGGTGGGGGCGCTCGTTCCCGCGGCGCTCGCCGCCACGGCGAAGGGCGGCATCGTCGTCTGCGCTGGCATCCACATGAGCGATATCCCGAGTTTCCCCTACGGTCTCCTATGGGAGGAGCGCCAGCTGCGCTCGGTCGCAAATTTGACGCGCGCCGATGGCGAGGAATTTCTGGCACTCGCGCCGCAAGTACCCGTGCGCACGACGACCGAGGCATTTCCGCTGCGCGATGCGAACGAGGCGTTGCGCCGCCTGCGCGAGGGAGAGATCACCGGCGCGGCCGTCCTCGTCCCTTAGGGTGCGATCGAGTTGCGATGAATGGGACTTTTCTCCAAACCCTCTCCCCGTGGGGCGAGGGTGAATCCCGTTTCACTGCATCAGACTCTCGCTCAGGCGTTCAGCACGTGGCGCACGGCATGGAGCAGCTTCTCGCGCTGGAACGGCTTATCGAGCACCTCGGCATTGCTCAATTCGGCCGGCGCGATGTGCCGCGTGAAGCCGGTCATGTAGAGCACTTTGAGATCCGGGCGGATCGATTTGACGCGGCGCGCAAGCTCGGGCCCGTCCCAGCCGGGCATGACGACATCGGTGATGAGCAGATCGAATGGCTCGCCCGCGTTCAGGAGCTTGACGGCCGCATCGCCGCGCGCGGCGACGCGCACGTCGTAGCCCGCCTCCTCCAGCACGGTGGCAGTGTAGTCGCGTACGTCATCATCGTCGTCAACCAATAGGATACGCAACTCGGCTCACTCGCCTGCCAGTGTTCACTTTCGTCTGAAACGTTTCGATCGGGCGTGGCGTTCCGCCCCGGGAACCGCGTCGCGGGGTTACCGTTAGAGGGCGCAAGGGGGACAGCCCTTACGGGTGAACTCACGAAATGATCACAAGGCTTTGCAGTCGTGAAGATCGCGCAAGTCGCGCCCCTCACTGAGAGTGTCCCGCCGAAACTTTATGGTGGGACCGAGCGCATCGTCTCCTACCTGACCGAGGAGCTCGTGGCACTCGGCCATGAGGTGACGCTCTACGCGAGCGGCGATTCCGAGACGCGCGCGGAGCTGCGGGCCGGATGCGCTCGGGCGCTGCGCTTCGACGAGGCGTGCCGCGCGCCGCTGGCCTACGAGATCATGATGCTCGAGCGCCTGGCGCAGGACGCGGCCGCGTTCGACATCGTGCATTTCCACGTCGACTGCCTCCATCTGCCGCTCTTCCGCCGCCTCAACACACCCTTTCTGACGACGCTGCACGGCCGGCTCGACATCCCCGAGCTCGCGCCGCTCTACGCCGAGTTCAGCGAAGCGCCGCTCGTCTCTATTTCCCGCACGCAGCGACGGCCGCTCGACTGGGCGAGCTGGGCCGCGACCGTTCCGCACGGCATTCCCGCCGATCTTCTCGCCGAGGGTATAGGCGCGGGCGGTTATCTCGCCTTCCTCGGCCGCATCTGCCCCGAGAAGCGGCCCGATCTCGCTATCCGCATCGCGCTCGAAAGCGGGCGCAAGCTCCGCATCGCCGCGAAGGTGGACAAGGTCGACCGCGAGTATTTCGAGCGCGACATCCGCCCGCTCCTGGGCGCGCCGGGCATCGAGTACATCGGCGAGATCGACGATCGCCGCAAGTCGGACTTCCTCGGGCAAGCCGCGGCGCTGCTCTTCCCGATCGATTGGCCCGAGCCCTTCGGCCTCGTCATGATCGAGGCGTTCGCGTGCGGCACGCCGGTCATCGGCTTCGAGCGCGGCTCGGTACCTGAGATCGTCGAGGACGGCGTCACCGGCTTTGTCGTCGATGGCCCGGCTGACGCCGTCGCGGCGGTGCGATCGGTTCGCGCGCTCGACCGCGCCCGCATCCGCCGCGAATTCGATCGCCGCTTCACCAGCCGCCGCATGGCCGAGGATTATCTGGCACTCTACCGCTCGCTCGCGGGCGCGGCGCAGCCGAGCCTCGCGCCGGCGTGACCGGGCGGCTCGTGCGATGGCCCGACCGCGACCGCAGCGCCGGCGCGCTTCCGAAGAAGACGCAGCGATCGGCCCGTTCTACATCCCCTCGGCCGCATCGGCGCGCGTCGGCGCGCAGAGCTTGAAATACGGCGACACGTTCGCGGTGCTCGATGCCTATGGCGACGTGCAGGCCGCGGGCCCTGCGGCCGAAGGGCTCTTCCATGAGGACACGCGCTATCTCTCGCGCCTCGTGCTCGTGCTCGAAAGCGAGCGGCCGCTGCTCTTGAGCTCGCGCGTGACGCGCGACAACACCGTGCTCGCCGTCGATCTCGCCAACCCCGACATCTACGACGACGGACGGCTCACGCTGGCGCGCGACCAGGTCCATCTCCTGCGCAGCAAGGTGCTGGACGACGGCGCCTGCTTCGAGCGGCTCGAGATCCGGAGCTTCGCCGATCATCCGGTCGCGGTCGCGCTGCGCTATGGGTTCGATGCGGATTTCGCCGACATGTTCGAGGTGCGCGGCCAGCGCCGCGCGGCAAGCGGCGAGCTGCTCGAGCCGGAAATCGACGCAGCCTCGGTGACGCTCGGCTATCGCGGGCGTGACCACGTCGTGCGCCGCACGGAGATCCGTTTCGATCCGCCGCCCGACACGCTCCGCCGCCGCGAAGCGCGCTACGAATTGCGCCTGCCGCCGCATGGCTCGCTGAAAATCGCCGCGACGGTGCTGTGCGCGCGCGAAGGCTTCGACGCGCGACGTGCCGAGGATTTCTCCGGCGCCGCCGCCAAGGCCGCCGCGCGCGTCACGACGTTGCATCACGCCGGCGCCCGTATCGTCACCTCCAACACCGCCTGCAACGGCTGGATCGACCGCTCGGAATCCGATCTCGACATGCTGCTGACCGACCAGCCGTCGGGCCCTTATCCCTATGCCGGCATCCCGTGGTTCAACACCGCCTTCGGCCGCGACGGCATCATCACCGCGCTCGAGACGCTGTGGCTCAGGCCGCAGATCGCGCGCGGCGTTCTGGCATTTCTTGCCGCGGCGCAGGCGCGCGAGACCGATCCCGCGCGCGACGCCGAGCCCGGCAAGATCCTGCACGAGACGCGGAAATCCGAGATGGCGGTGTTGGGCGAGGTGCCGTTCGGGCGCTACTACGGCACGGTCGACGCGACGCCCTTGTTCGTCGTGCTCGCGGCCGCCTATTTCCGCCGCACCGGCGATCAGCCCTTCATCAGCTCGATCTGGCCCAACATCGAGGCCGCGCTCCTGTGGATGAAGAGCCACGGCGACGGCGATGGCGACGGGTTCCTCGAATATGACCGCCGCGCCGAGAAGGGCCTCGCGAACCAGGGCTGGAAGGATTCCGGCGACGCGGTCTTCCACGCCGACGGACGGCTTGCAACGGCGCCGATCGCGCTCGTCGAGGTCCAGGCCTATGCCTTTGCCGCACTCGAAGGCGCCTCCGAAATGGCGCGGGCCTTGGGGGCCGAGCCGCGCGCGGAAACTCTCGGGGCCGAGGCGCATCGGCTCCGCCGCCGCTTCGATGCCGCCTACTGGCTGGAGGAGATCGGCACGTTTGCGCTCGCGCTCGACGGCAGCAAGACCGCGTGCCAGGTGCGCACCTCGAATGCCGGCCACGCGCTCTTCGCGGGCATCGCCGAGCCACAGCGCGCCGCGCGCGTCGCCGCGACACTCATGGGCGATGGTCATTTCTCCGGCTGGGGCATCCGCACGCTTGCGGCCTCCGAGCGCCGCTACAACCCGATGTCCTATCACAACGGCTCGATCTGGCCGCACGACAACGGGCTCATCGCGATGGGCTTCGCGCGCTACGGCTTCCGCGCGCCGCTCCTGCGCCTCATCGAGGCGATGTTCGACGCCTCGACCTTCTTCGAGCTGCATCGGCTTCCGGAATTGTTCTGCGGCTTCGTGCGCCGCCCGGGCGAAGGGCCGACGCTCTATCCCGTCGCGTGCAATCCGCAAGCATGGTCAAGCGCCGCGGCCTTCGCGCTTCTCGGCGCCACCCTGGGCGTCTCGTTCCATCCCGAAATCGCGCAGATCCGCTTCACGCGGCCGGCGCTGCCGCGCTTCATCGACGAGCTGCGCATCGAGCGGCTCGCCATGGGATCGGTCGCGGTCGATCTCCATTTCCGCCGCCATGGCGAGGACGCGGCCTTGACCGTGCTGCGAAAGACGGGCGACGTCGAGATCGTGGTGACGGGCTAGCTCGCGAGCGGGCGGGTCGCGGCGGCAAGCCAGTGCGCGGTCTTGGCATCAACGAGCGGCGTCAGCACCTCGCGCACGCGCGCGTGGTAAGCATCGAGCCAGGCCGCCTCGCGCGCGTCGAGCAGGCCGCGCTCGATGCATGCAAGGTCGATGGGCGCGAGCGTGATCGTCTCGAAGCCCAGCATCTCGCGCTCGCCCGTGTCCGCGAGCGTCGTCACCACGACAAGATTCTCGATGCGGATGCCGTAGGCGCCGGTCTTGTAGTAGCCGGGCTCGTTCGAGACGATCATGCCCGGCACGAGCGGTTGCGCGCTCGGCAGCTTCGAGATGCGCTGCGGCCCCTCGTGCACGCCGAGATAGCTGCCAACACCGTGGCCGGTGCCGTGGTCGTAATCGAGCCCCGCCTCCCAGAGGGCACGGCGCGCCAAGGCATCGAGCTGCGAGCCGCTCGTGCCCTTGGGGAAATGGCAGAGCGCCAACGCGATATGGCCTTTGAGGACGCGGGTGAAGCGCTCGCGCATCTCGGCCGAAGGCTCGCCGATCGCAACCGTGCGCGTCACGTCAGTGGTGCCGTCGAGATACTGCGCGCCGGAATCGACGAGATAGAGCGTGCCGGGCTCGAGGCGGCGCTCGGTGCGCGGCGTTGCGTGATAATGCACGATGGCGCCGTTCGAGCCCGCGCCCGAGATCGTGGGGAAGCTCAGGTCGCGGAAATATTCGCCGCCGCGGCGGAATTTCTCGAGCTCGTCGGAGACGGCGATCTCCTTCAGGTTCCCCGCACCGGCATTGGCCGCGAGCCAGGCGAGGAAGCGCGTCAGTGCCGCGCCGTCGCGCGTGTGCGCGGCGCGCGTGCCCGCGAGCTCGGTCTCGTTCTTGCAGGCTTTCGGAAGCTGGCACGGATCGGGCGCGCGATGGACCCTGGCGCCAGCAGCAGCAAGCCGCTCGAACACCCAGGAGGATGCGATCGCGGGATCGGCAAGGACACGCTTCTTCGCGGCCCCGAGCCGGTCGAGCGCCGGCCCGAGCGCGTCGGGCTCCGCCACGCTCACCTCGTTGCCGAGATGCGCCCTCGTTGCCGGCGCGAGCTTGCGGCCGTCGATGAACAGCTCGACTTGGCCGTCGCGGTGGAGCACGGCGAAGCTCAGCGGCAGCGGCGTGTGCGGCACGTCGCCGCCGCGGATGTTGAGGAGCCAGGCAATCGAATCGGGCCCCGTGAGCACGGCGGCGTCGAGCCCGTCCTTTGCGAGCGTAGCTGCAATCTCGCGCCGCTTCTCGGCCGCGTCTTTCCCGGCAAAGCGCAGCTCGTGCGCCACGACCGGCGCCAAGGGCGGCGCCGGCCGGCCGGTCCAGATCGCGTCGATGGGGTTCGACGCAAGGGCGCGCAAGCTGCCGCCCGCGCGCTCGGCCGCGGCGCGGTAGCGATCGAGCTCGCCCGGCGTATGAAGCCACGGGTCGTAGCCGAGTGCCCCACCCTCCTGCAGATTGGCGGCGATCCACTCGGTCGCGGGCTCTTCGCTCACGTGGCGCAGCGTGTAGAGCGCGGTATCGACCTGGTCGCGCGCCTGGAGCGTGTAGCGTCCGTCGGTCAAGAGCGCGGCGCGGTCAGCGAGCACGACGGCAAGCCCGGCTGAGCCAGTGAAGCCGGTGAGCCACGCGAGGCGCTGCTCCGAGGCCGGCACGTACTCGCCCTGATGCGCGTCGGCGCGCGGCACCAGCATGCCATCGACGCCGTGGCGGCTGAGCTCCGCGCGCAAGCGCGCGATCCGGTCCTGCGATGCGTTCGCCTCGGCCATCTTCGATCCTCGCAGCCGCGCATGATAGGATGCGCGGCGCAGGGGAGCACATCATGAATCGCCTCGCCTTCACCGTTGAGACACGAGCGGGGCGGCGCGCGCTGGAGGGGCGCATCGAGGCGCTCATCATCGCCGGCTGGACCGGGCGCGACGCGGCCGCGGTCGAGCATCACATCGCCGAGCTCGAACGCCTCGGCGTCAAGCGGCCGAAGACGACGCCGATCTTCTATCGCGCAGCATCATCGCTGCTGACGACCGAAGGCGCGATCGAGGTAGCCGGCCCGGACTCGAGCGGCGAGGTGGAACCGGTCGTCGTCAGCCTCGCGGAAGGGTTGTTCGTGGCGGTCGGGTCGGACCACACCGACCGCAAGGTCGAGGCCCAAGGCGTAACATTGTCCAAGCAGCTATGCGCAAAACCCATATCAGCCATGCTCTGGCCCCTCGACGAGGTCGCGCCGCATTGGGACCGGCTTGTGCTGCGTTCCTTTGCGGTCACCGGCGGCCAGCGCCGGCCCTATCAGGAAGGCCCGGTCGCGGCCCTGCGCCCGCCCGTCGAACTGATGACCAAGTATCTGGGCGGCCAGGGATCTTTGCCTCCTGGCACGGTCATGTTCGGAGGCACGCTGGCGGTCCCGGGCGACATATCGCCGGCGGACCGGTTCGAGATCGAGCTCGAGGATCCGGTGCTGCGACGCCGCCTCACCCACAGCTACGACATCCGGGTTTTGCCCGTAGAAGGTTGACGATTTTTAGGCATGAATTTTTCCGGCATCAGGCGGAACCGTAACCGAAGGTAACCGTTTGTAAGCAGACGGCCGACGCGTTCGGCATCTGTTCTTGAGGAAGTATCAGCACATGAACACCGCAACCGCCCTTGCCGAGATTGCCGCGCCGCTCCCGGTCGAAGATTTTGACAGCATGGTCGAAGAGTCGATCGTGCGCTTCCTCAGCGGCGAGACCGATGGGGAAGACCTCTTCAACGCGCTCTATGGTCACATGCTCGAAGAGCCGATCCCCGCCGAGATGCTGGAGCTGGTGCGCACGGGCGAGCTTTCGACCGGCTGATCACTCCATCGCACCCGCCGCGCCCGCGGCGTTGTAAAGTCGCAGGCGATGGATGCGCTGCCGCTCGCGGGCATAAACGTTCTCGAATTCACCCAGAACATCATGGGGCCGAGCGCCGGCTTGGTGCTCGCCGATCTCGGCGCCAGCGTCATCAAGATCGAACCCGCGCCCGAAGGCGAAAGCACGCGGCGCCTCTCGGGCTTCGCCGCGGGCTTCTTCGGATACTTCAATCGTAACAAGCAAAGCCTCGCGATCGACCTGAAGCGCGATGAGGGTCGCGCGCTCGTTCATCGCCTCGCCGCCCGCGCCGATGTCGTGCTCGAGAATTTCGCGCCTGGGACCATGGATCGGCTGGGCTGCGGCTACGAGGCCTTGAAGGCACTCAACTCGCGCCTCGTGTTCTGCGCCCTGAAGGGCTTTCTCTCCGGCCCCTATGAGCATCGCCCGGCACTCGACGAAGTAGTGCAGATGATGGGCGGACTCGCCTACATGACGGGACCGCCGGGCCAGCCGCTGCGCGCCGGCACGTCGGTCGTCGACATCATGGGCGGGGCGTTCGCCGTCATCGCGATCCTCGCGGCGCTGCGCGAGCGCGACCAAACCGGCCTCGGCCAGTGCGTCAAGAGCGCGCTCTTCGAGACCACCGTCTTCATGATGGGCCAGCACATGGCCGGCGAGTTCATCACCGGCAGGGCGATGCCGCCGATGCCGGCGCGCGTCGGCGGCTGGGGCATCTATCAGATCTTCGCCACACGCGACGGAGAATCGATGTTCGTCGGCGTCACCAGCAACAATCACTGGCGCCGCTTCTGCGAGACGTTCGGCCGGAGCGATCTTCTCGACGACCCCCGCCTTGCCACGAACGAGCTGCGCGTCGCCGCGCGCGCGTGGCTCATCCCGCTCGTCGCCGAACTCCTCGCCCGCCACGACAAGGCCGAGATCGCGGCCAAATGCGAGGCGGCACAGATTCCCTTCGCGCCGGTCGCCAAGGTCGCCGACCTGTTCACCGATCCGCACCTGCTCGCGAGCGGCGCGCTCCTCGACCAGGAAATGCCGGGGCATGGGTGGACGAAGCTGCCGGCGCTTCCGATCGAGATGGACGGCCGCCGCACGGCGATCCGCCATCAACCGCCGGCCGCAGGCGCCGACACGCGCCAGATCCTGCGCGCGGCCGGGCTCGATGATGGCGAGATTGAACGATTGCGCCGCGACGGCGTCATCCTCATCGTCGACGGGTGACGGCTTGACGGCGCGGGGCCGCCTTGCCAGAGCTTCCGCCGCAACATCGGAGATGCGTCATGTTCATCGTGCTCGGCGTCGTCGGCGTGCTGTGGTTCGTGGGCTTCGTGGTGACGCCCGACAAGAACGAGCCGCCCCTGACGCAGCAGACCCCGCCGGCCGCGGTCGCATCCGCGACGCCGACATCCGCACCGGCGACGAATGCCGCGCATCGCCCCTGAGCAAAATGAGTCGCGATCGGAGTCCGGGCTAAGGACTACGCGGAGTCCGGGTTAGGGACTACGGCGTGACGGTCCAGGGCGGCCCGCAATTCTGGTCGATGCCGTCGGCCAGCCCCTGACGCACCTCGTGGCCCAGCGGATCCTGCGGCGGGACGAGCGACGCGGTGGCGCCGAGCGGACCCGCCGCAACGATGGTGACCGCGCACAGCGGAATCTTCGCGGCGATGAGGAAGGGCGTGCCGATCGCCGTCAGCACCGCCGAGCCGCCGCTCGCCGGAGCGGCCGTGTCGCCCGGCTGCGCGGCACAGCCCGCGAGCGCCGCCGCAAATCCCGCCAGAACGATCCTTCGCATGAAACCCCTCTCCTTCCGCGGCGCCATTCTACCACTGGTAACAATCTTAATCTCGTCCTTCGCCATTTCTTCGGCTAGAGCCGGATCGGTTCACATGGCATCGCTCCGCGATTCATGTGAACCGTGAATCCGTCTCTACTCAAATAATTAGAGTGCGATTCACGGTTGAGTAGGGAAGCGAAAGCGCTTCCCTCTCAACCGATCGCACTCTAGGGTCGAACGAGCATGATCGAGGTGCGCGATCTTCATAAATCCTTCGGCCGCGTACAGGCCGTCGCGGGCGTGAGCTTCACCGCCAACGACGGCGAGATCACCGGCGTCATCGGCCCCAACGGCGCCGGCAAGACCACGATCCTGCGCCACATCTATACGGTGCTGACGCCCGACAGCGGCACGACGCTCGTCGACGGGTTCGACGCGCGGCTCGAGCGGCGCCAGGTGCAGCGCCGGATCGGCGTGCTGCCCGACGTGCGCGGCCTCTATCCGCGCCTCACCGCGCGCGAGCACGTGCGCTATTTCGGCGCGCTGCACGGGCTCGCGGGAGCAAGCCTCGAGCGGCGCATCGACGAGCTGGTGAGAGCGCTCGCGATGGAGGATTTCGTCGATCGCCGCACGCGCGGCTTCTCGCGCGGCCAGCAGATGAAGGTGGCGCTGGCGCGCGCGCTCGTGCACGAGCCGCACAATGTGCTGCTCGACGAACCGACGAACGGGCTCGACGTGGCGACGAGCCGCGCGGTGCGCGATCTCGTGCGCCGCTTCCGCGCCGAGGGGCGCTGCATTCTGCTCTCGAGCCACATCATGCAGGAGGTGGCCGCGCTCGCCGACCGCATCGTCATCGTCGCCGCGGGCCGCATCGCGCTCCAGGGCACGCCCGAGGAGCTGCGCCGCGCCACCGGCCTCGTCGATCTCGAGGAGATCTTCATGGCCGCGACGCAAGGCCGCGAAGCGGCGCCGGCGCTCATGGCCGGCGAGGACTGAGGCGGTGCCGACGATCATCGTCGTCTTCATGAAGGAGATGGTCGACAATCTGCGCGACCGCCGCAGCATCGCCATGGCGATGATCTATCCGCTGATCGGGCCCCTGATCCTTGGCATGATGATCAGCTTCGTCGCGGGCTCGCTCTCGGCCGGCGTGAGCCGCACCGGGCCGATGGAGATCCCGGCCGTGGGCGCCGCCAACGCGCCGGCGCTCGCGCAGTACCTCGCGGCGCACGACGCCATGCTAAAGCCTCTCGACGAGGACCCGGCCGAGTATGTGCGCAGCGGCCGCGCGCCCTTCGTGCTGCTGCTGCCGCAGGCCCAGGCGCCGCAGGACACGAAGCTCGAGGTGCGGCTCATCTCCGATGCCTCGCGCCTCTCGAGCGTCGTGCCGATCGCGCAGATGATGGATCTGCTGCACGGCTACGAGCACGAGATCGCGACGCGGCGGCTCGAGGCGCTCGGCGTGCCGCCCGAGATCACCTCGCCCTTGCACATCGAGGAGGTGAATGTCGGCCGCGCCATCAGCCTCGGCGCCACCTTCCTCAACATGATGCCGCCCTTCTTCATATTCACGCTGTTCCTGGGCGGGGTCTATCTCACGCTCGACACGACGAGCGGCGAGCGCGAGCGCGGCTCTTTCGAGCCGCTGATGATCAATCCGGTGAGCCGCTCGGAGGTGCTCGTCGGCAAGTTCGGCGCCGGCGTCGTCTTCACCCTCATCGCGCTCACGGTTCAGATGCTGGCGTTCTGGTCGATGCTGCACCTCGTGCCGCGCGAATCCTTGGGCCTGATGACGCCGCCCGGCGTCGTGCGACTGTCGCTGCTCTTGCCGATCTGCCTGCCGCTCGCGCTCTTTGCCGTCGCCTCGCAGATCGTCATCGCCGCGGTGACGCGGAGCCTCAAGGAGGCGCAGACCTATCTCGGGCTCCTGCCGCTCGTGCCGGCCATCGCCGGAATGCTGCTCGTCTTCGCGCCCGTCCGTCTTCACTCGGTGCTCGCGGCGATCCCGACCTTCGGCCAGACCGTGCTGATGGGACAGGTGATCCGCAGCGAGACCATGAGCTGGGCGATGATCGGGATCTCGGGGCTCGCGACGCTCGCGGTGACGCTGCTGCTGCTTGCGCTTGCCTTCCGCCTCTACGAGCGCGAGCAAATCCTGTTCCCGCACTGACGCCGCCCGTTTCTTAAAAACCTTTCATTCGACATTGCCGCCTCGCGCGCTGTTTTCTTTTGGCGTGGAGGTTCTTTGCGAATGACCGAATTTGGCATGCTCTATCTTATTCTCGTCGTCGTCGGCTTCCTGTGCTTCGTCGGCGGGCTCGCCTACGGTATGACGTCGACAAGCCCGCCCAATGTCGGCACGCACGCGCACACGGAGCAACAGCCGTTTGGCGTCGCGCACCAGAGCGGTTGAAGCCTCTTCGGCCCTAATGACATTCCTGTCATTGCGAGGAGCATCAGCGACGAAGCAATCTGCCGGGGATTGCTTCGCTGCGCTCGCAATGACAGTCGCGGAAAGACGCGCTTCCTCAGTGTCCGTTGCGCAGCGCCGCCCAAAGCCGCGCCGGCGTCGCCGGCATGTCAAATTGCCGCACCCCCGCCGAGCGCAGCGCATCCATCACCGCGTTCATGCAGGTGGGAAGCCCGCCCGTCGTTCCCGCCTCGCCCGCGCCCTTGGCGCCGAGCGCGTTGCTCGGCGTCGGCACGGAATGGTCGGCCAGGCGGAACTCGCGCACGAGATCGGCGCGCGGCATGACATAGTCCATGAAGCTGCCGGCGAGGAGCTGGCCCGTCTCGGGATCGTAGCGGCAATCCTCGCCGAACACGTGCCCCGCGCTCTGCATCACGCCGCCATGGACCTGGCCTTCGGCAAGCGTCGGATTGATCGCCGTGCCGATGTCGTCGACGGCGGTGTAGCGCACGATCTCGGCGGCGCCGGTGTCGCGGTCGATCTCGATCTCGGCGACGTGCGCGCCCGAGGGGAAGCAGCGCTGCGGCGTCCATTCGCCGATCGTGTCGAGCGGATGGGGCGTGGCCTTGCCATGGCGCTCGACGAGCTCGGAAAGCGCGATCGCGCGGTCGGTGCCCTTGACGAAATAGCGCCCGTCGCGGAATTCGAGATCGGCGCTTGCCGTCTCGAGCGCATCGGCGGCGAGCGCCAGGCCCTTCTTGATGACCTCTTCGCTCGCGATCTTCATCACCGAGCCTTGCGACAGGATGGTGCGCGAGCCGATCGAGGCGGCGCCGATAAGCGCCGGCCCGTCGGGATCGCCCGAGCGGCATTCGATGCGCGCCGGATCGAGACCGAGCCAGTTCGCCACGAGCTCGGGAAACACGGTCTCGTAGCTCTGCCCGCTCGGCCCCGCGACATGGTGCAGCACAAGCGTGCCGTCGCCCTTGAATTGCAGCGCCACCTGGTCCTTCGGCACGCCGCCGCCGCCCGAGGGCTCGAAGAAGAGCGCGCAGCCGATGCCGCGCAGCTTGCCGCGGCGCTCGGCCTCGGCGCGGCGCGCGGCGAAGCCCTTCCACTCCGACTTGCGCTCGGCCTCGTCGATGAGGCCGGGAAAATCGTGGCTGTCGAGCACGGTGCCGGTCGGCGTCTTATAGGGAATCTCGGCGCGCGCGACGGCATTGCGCCGGCGCAGCTCGAGCGGATCGATGCCGATGAGCGCCGCCGCCTCGTCGACGAGGCGCTCGACGATGAGCGCCGCCTCGGGCCGGCCGGCGCCGCGGAAGGCGTTGGTCGGCGCGGTGTTGGTCATGACCTGGCGGTGCCGGCCATAAACATTCGCGATGCGATAGGGCCCGCCCGCCATGGTGAGGCCGTTCATCGAATTGGTCAGCACGCCGGCCTGGCTCAGATAAGCGCCCGAATCGCAGAGCCAATCGGTGCGGAGCGCGAGGAAGCGCCCGTCCTTGTCGCATGCGAGCTCGCCCGAGACGTAGATGGCGCGGCCGTGATTGTCAGTGAGGAAATCCTCCGCACGGCTTGCGCTCCACTTGATCGGGCGGCCCATGCGCTTGGCGAGATGGAGCAGCAGCGGATGCTCGGCGTAAGGCGCGGTGCGCGCGCCGAACGCGCCGCCGACATCGACCATATGGACGCGGAGCTTCTCGGGCCCGACGCCGAGCATGATGGCGAGCGCATCGCGCATCGCCGGCCCGCCCTGATGGCCGCAATAGATCTCGTAGCGGTCGCTTGCGGCGTCGTAGGCGGCGAGGCAGCCGCGCGTCTCCATCGTGTTGGGCGCGACGCGCGGGCTGTCGAGCGCGGCCTTCGCGACATGCGCAGCGGACGCAAATGAAGCGGCCGTATTCGCTTCGTTGCCGTATTCGAACTCGAAGCAGACATTGCCGGGGATCGTGTCGTGGAGTTGCGCCGCGCCCGCGCGCAGCGCCCCCTCGAAGCCGATGACAGGCGGCAGGTCTTCGTAGTCGATGACGACGAGATCGGCCGCGTCCTGCGCAGCGCCCCGGCTCTCGGCGAGCACGACCGCCACTTCCTCGCCGGCATAGCGCACGCGGCCCTCCGCGAGCACCGGCCGCTCCGGTACGATGAGCTTCTTGCCGCCGCGGCCGGGGAAATGCACCGACGGCGGCAGCGTCTTGAAGCCCGCGTCCGCAACGTCCTTCGCGGTGAAGATCGCGACGACGCCCGGTGCGCGCCGCGCCTCGCCCGTATCGATCGCGCGGATCTTCGCGTGCGCGCGGTCGGCGCGACAGAACACGGCGTGAAGCTGCCGCGGCAGGCTCCAGTCGTTGGTGTAGCGGCCGGTCCCGGTGACGAGCCGGAAATCCTCGCGCCGGCCGTTGAATTTTTGGGCCATCTTCCGTTTCTACTCCGGTAAGTTTCTCAAACGCGCCTTTGTCGTATCTCCCAAATCGCCGCGTGGCACGCTAGGCCAATGTCGCTAGAAAGCTTGTTCGCAAGCTGTGTCGCGGACCTTCTCACCTTGATGTTGAGGTCCATCGCATTTGCCGCGCTAGTCGTCGTAATCAGCCGCAAAAGACCTTCGCGTTGGGCTCTATACACGTCCTCGTTCATAAGCACAAAGAGCATGAAAGTGAGGAGATGATTGAAATCGCTCAAATTGCGGCGGTACAGCGCGACCATCAACAATAAGAACGCTGCCAATGTGGCAGCCAGGACCCAGGCGGTCATCCATTATCCCCCTTCCACGTTAAGGGCGCGTATTAGCTATTGTGCACTCCCTGATGCTCAGAAATCGTACTCGATCCGGTGCATCCGCGGGAGCGGCAGCTTCAGCTCGAATGCCTCCTTGGCGAACAGGTCTTCGAGGCGCGGCTTCGGCCCGGTCAGCACCTGGTCGTGCACATAGTCGACGAGCGCGCCGTAGTTGCGGCGGTTGGCGTCGGAGAGCCCGTATTCCCACGGGTCGGCGCCGAGAAGCGTGCGCTCGTCCTCGCGATAGGTGTGATAGAACGCGAGCGGCACGTTGCGCGGGTTGGCGAGGCGCTGATAGGCAAGCTGCTTTGCCTCCTCGAACGCGAGCGTCAGGCTCTCGACCACCCAGGGATATTTCGCGACGAGCTCGGTCGGCACCGTCGTCACGTGCATGATCGGGAAGAAGCCGGTGCGCGCGTAATACTGGGATTCGACCTCGCGGTAATCGGGCCAGAGCCGCGCGACGCGCGGGTCGCCGCGATCGTGCGCCTCGTTGACGTTGGGCTGGATGATGGCATCGACTTCGCCCGTCAGAACCATGTCCTCGACCTTCTTGCCCTTCGGCACGACCTCGAGCTTCAGCTCTTTGGGCGCCTGGGCCGAGGCCTCGTCGAGCGTCTCGATCACCCAGGTGATTGAGCGATGCGGCGCGCCGTGCTCCTCGAGATGCGCGCGCATCCAATAAGCCGCGGCGGCGCCAATGGTGCGGCAGGCGACGCGCTTCCCCGCAAGATCGGCGGGCCGCGCGATCCCCTTCTCCGCGTTGATGTAGATGAAGCCGTGACGGAAGCGGCGGTGCAGGAACACCGGGATCGCCGTGATGTCGGCGCGGCC